>Ga0190363_1000802_pt1 | contig 18693 bp, 29 predicted proteins | sample 48721867_MG_FD_161272 | JGI IMG/M metagenome (GOLD analysis project Ga0190363, IMG submission 161272) | Hydrothermal vent microbial mat bacterial communities from Southern Trench, Guaymas Basin, Mexico - 4872-18-6-7_MG | ecosystem: Environmental > Aquatic > Marine > Hydrothermal vents >... | reverse complement strand
ATCACCCATCAAACCAATAAACTTAACAATTTCTTCTATGAATTTTTGATATTTATGGCATGATTCTAATTCGTCATATTCATAGATATAATTGTCTTCTACTGTTTTAATATAAACATCTTTATCGCCATAATCAATTGTTTTGATATTTTTGATGGTTATCAAATACATAACATTTGTAATATCACTCATAATTGATTTGCTAACCATTAGAAACTTCATTCTTTTTGTCTCATTATTTACCAATATTGCTTGAAATAATTCCTTATCTTTTTTACAGTATAATGGGTTATATTTTGGTTCAAAGATTTGTTTATCAGCCAACTCCTATCACCCCGACATATAAGCCCGAGTATTCACTACGTATTGATGCTTCTCTATGCAGAGAATGTTCTCTCCATCGAGAACACTTTATCGGGATATTCATAGACAAATCTCAGGAAACCTGCCTGACAGTAGAAGACAGTAAAAAAAGAAATTAAGATATTTATTTCATCCCCAGCATTTCGCTTATTAGCCAGAACACATGACTGATTATATCCAATTTATTCTCAACGAGAAACTCTGCCTCGTTAAAAAGCTTATCATCCCTGGAAGCCTTTATATGTACCTCATTGTTTTCCCTAGTTATAGTTATAACAAATTTAGCCATATCATCACCTTCATCCACGTCCTCAAATGATACTTCCTCTATCTTCGCATTACACCTAGCACATCTTATCTCAAAAGTATTCAAGTCCCAGCCGAAACCATCATGCATTAATACCTCCCTATGCACTATCCTCTCCCATTCCTTCTCATCCCTGCATTTAATATACTTCTCAACAATTACTTTATCGGAGCCACATCTGGGACATCTAAGAACAACTCTCTTTAACATGATACACCACCATAAATCATCTATCATTCATCTAGCTTAACAATAATCAACCTGTCTGACTCATGGAATTTACCACCATAGTTCCAACATGATTTCCTTAGGCATAGCCTTGTAGGACATGGATCTAGACCCAGCGTAACCCATTTCCCCAGCTTTTCATGAAATCTTATAAATGGACACCCAGTCTTCTTAGCCTCATACCATATTTTAACATCATTACTATATTCAACCATTCCATCCATCCTCTTTGACCTCACTTTTATCCGTACTATATATTATCTCGGGACAATAACCATCAATGCATTTATAGATTGTTACTTTATGACCATATTTTTCAAGCATCTTTACTATTAGCCAGAAAGCCATCTTCGGTATATTAACCGAGTGTCCAATCTCCGATACCTTGAAACCAGCTACCCTATCAATGAACATTATTGTTTCTTCTTTACCCTCACCACTCATATCATACCACCCAAGCCTTAATTGTGATTATCATTACTATTATTGCGTTTCATCATTCTCTCCCTCTCCCACTCCTCAACCATCTTCTCTAGTTCCTGTCTGAATACTGGGTTGATATATGCATATGTTCTTAATAAATCCTCGGTTAATGGTACTGTAGTCATTGCATTAGCAGTAGTGATAAACAATTCCATAAACTCAATGAACTTTCCAACCAATGTTCTCTCACCCCCATCAGCATACTTATCCTTAAGATAATTAAACATCACTATCCTCATAGCCTCCAATGATAACAATGATATCATCTCCTTCTCAAAGTCATCTAATTCTGTTTCACGAATAAACTTTAGATGCTTACTAAATAACTTCTTCATCTCGTCAATATACATGCTGATATCAGTAATAGCGTTACGCATTATTGATAAATACTTATCCATCTCCTCCTTCGATAACTCGACAGGCTTTATCTTACCAATCATGTCCACACCCTTATCCTCCTAGTAGTACCAATTATTTTCCTCTCTTTTTCATGCAGGTACATTATTATAGCCTCCCTTATAACATTACTCCTCGGCAATCCCTTTTCTTTACAATACTTGTCAAGTCTCTCCAGTAATTCTTCCTCAATCTTGAATGTTACAACCCTCAGAGGCATATTATTTCCCCTTGTTTATCTTTGACTAGCATAGATTTATCTTTTGTTAATTACACTCCTTATCTTTGCAAGTCCACTTGATTATCTTTGACGAACACATTTCATATCCCCGTGAGTGCCATCCGTATAAACTAGTATTCTGCTACCCATCCTGATAATCTTCTTTGCTTCAAGGAATATTTGTTCATCGTCCTCGCACACGGCTTCGTTATCAACCGATATTGTTTTGAACAGGAATGACATTGTTGGTGGCTCCCTGATCGGATTATATATTACCAGATACTTTCCCTTACAGGATATCTGGACTAGCACACCACCCGCCCCCATATTATATGCCCAGAGTATTCACTACCCCAGTAAACGATAAGTCTTCTCAACCTCCTTCTCCAGTCTATACTTCTTGTTCTTCTCATAATCATCAACAACATGAGGATACAGTCCAACATATACTGAGCAATGATAACCACCATAGTTGTTACCATACCCTGCAACCTCCCTCATGAATTCTTCACGGATCCTATCACCTCTATAAATCGCCTCATATACCCTCAACAATATCCTTGCATCCCTCTTCTCATCCCTAGAGATAGCTATCTCCTCATCACCGCTCAACGAGTCACTCTTACCAGCAACAACCATACTGCTAAACACTTCATCCCTATACTTCTCCCACTTCATCCTAGCATAGTGTACATCAATAGGCTTCTCAATGACCACCCTCTTATTCATCAACCTATCAACCCTTGTCCACCTAACAACATAGACTCTCACAGCATATCCCCTCATAAAGTGAAACGTCAATGGAGTTAATCTCAACACGTAATTACTCCTCCTACACGGCTTCCTCCTACCAGTAGCAGTATATAGCTGGAACAATAAACCAATCCACTTCTTCAGCCTCTCATACTCCTCCTCAGGAATAACAAGCCTCTTCCTCATGGTAACCAGCTCTGTTATCAAGTACTCAAATGCCTCCCTAACGGCACCAATCCTCTCAGGGTCTCTAAGCCAGTTTTCAATACCATTATAGAAATGCAACTCTACCTCGCTATTACGATAAAACGTTATCAGAAACGGCTTACTGAAACCAAACACTAGGCTCCATATAGTCCTAAACAATCTAACCCTGTCACGTAGCTCCCTAATCCTATCGAATGGATCATACCTTGAAACCCTCAGCATCAATGCATTCCTGAATATCTGCCATAACAATCTAGGCATACTTAGACGCAGTTCCTGCTCAGCACCAAGTATTATATTCCTGTCCTTCAAATCAGGCAACAATAATTCTCTAATAGCCTTACGTAATACTCTGCTCCTAAACATTGACGCGACATACTTGTTAAAAGTAAACGCATCCATACCGGTCTCCGTTAACCTCTTGTTGAAATCCTGAATAGCCTTTAGACGCATCCATGCATTCCACATATCAAACCTCGACCTCAATACTACTCTCGTCCTCTCCCTGTAAAGCTTACGCTTCTGCCTAAGCCTACTCCTAACAAAATCAGCATATGTTCTCCTAACAGCCCTCTTCTTAGGCATTCATATCACCCCTACTCTTTCTCTCCCAGCATAATGCTTTTTCTCTCCCAGTACAATACTTTTTCCCCTCCAACATAATACCTCTCCTCTTCACCACCTGAATATAAGCATTAAATGCTCCAATAGAACATCCTTAGAACCATGCTCGAAAAACCTATACAATGCATCAACACATCTCCCAACATATACTCTCCTATACTTACTGTATCGTTTCAACCATCTCCCACAGGCATTACCGACACAATTCTTCCTGACAAGATAATAGTCTTCATAACCAGACGGTCTAGCATTAAGCTTGTCCATCCAGCCTAATTCATACTCTATGCACTCCCTCAAATACTGTAACAATACATTAACATCATCAATAGTGATAGTCATTACTCCTCACCAACAACCTTGACCTCCAACGTATACATTGATGGAACATATTTCTCAAAGAATGTCTCCTCAGGGAGATTATTCAAATCCCTGTCATAGTCAGTATAGAACCTGTATGCCAATAATGCATCAACAAGGTCAAGGATATCATCCATCATCTCGCTAAGCTCCCTACAATATTCATCGTTCACCTTATTAACCATCTTAATTAATACGGTTCTATAATCATCTAATGCTGTCTTATAGTTACTGATTGAATCCTCGCTAATCGTAACAGTTATATTCTGTATAGCAGTCTTAGTATTATTAACCTCGTTATCAACATCATTCTTCAAGTTATTGTAAGCATTATAGATGCCAGTAGCAATAGCATAGGCTCTATCAGGGTCAATAACATCGTTCTCCAAATCACTTTTAACAGTAAGCAACTGATTAATCATATCATTTATCTTGGCAAGAGCAGTATCAATAACCTCATAGCCATACCTTACAAGACCATCAACAGCGGAGATACTGTTCTGTATATCGCTCAGCAGATGATTCCTAGCATACTCTATCTGTAATACATGGAGATATAGATCTTCCTCTATAAGCCTGTTAGCGAAAGACTGTACCTGATTATACACGCTACTATAGCTCTGGGTAAGACTATTAACAGCACCATACAGTAGGTAATGTAGAGTAGCAAATATATTCATACCAGCACTAGCAACATTATAGTATAGAATCCTCTTATCAAGGTGCTCCATTATCTGCGGTATATTGGTTAGGTCATCACCATACACGGGCATACTTCCCCTGAATATATTGTATACTGTCTGGAAAGTACCGCCGATACTTGTCTGTATAGCATTGCTTACACCCTCCTGTAGCATCTCTAGCAGTAATTCTTCTGACATCTCGTCCCCTATCAACGCACTCAGCCACACGGTAGCCCTTATCATCGTCATGAATATATCAACCATGCCGTTAGGACTAATACCAATAGTCAATGACGGCTCGGCATCATTAGTGGTGTCAAATACTGATGCAAACAGCTCTCTCATACCAAACTTCTTTTCGGCAATCTCTATCTTCCCGAGTCTCAGAAACGCCTCACTAGGCTCATCAATTACTGCTTTCTTTACACCGCTGAGAATCTCTATTATCTGTGATATACCAAACCCTGTGGTTACACCCTTAACAAACGCAGGGGCAGTACTCATAGCACATCACTCCCACATGATTATTAAAACTGTAACTGTGTCATCCATTCATATGCATCATATATTCTTACATCAGTTGATGGCACGAATGATGGTACACTCCTACCCATCTCCCATACCCTTCTCCGCAGATACGCACTCCTAGCAGATGAATCAATAAACGTGTTCCTATCAACCCAGTCTATGAACAACACCTCCATGCCCCTCTGCTTCTTCCTGACAAGAAAAGCCATCTCGCTTGGAAGCTTATAATCACCAAAATAAGCCTCATACCCGGGTTCAAAGAATGATACCTCAACCAATAATCCATGAAAAGTCTTATCCTCAGGGTCATCTAATTGTGGACTAGTACCAATATCAATATCGCCCTCGAATATCGTTAGATATGCCTCAGGGTTCTGTCTGCTCCACATGGACGCAGTATATGGTGCCCTCATACGCTTTATAGCGTATAGCTTAGCAGTACCACCCTCAATTATCGTTACAACCCAGAAGTGCTCTGCCTGATACGTATCATAGTCGCATGTAATGATATAATCTTCATCAGTAATAGTAGTAACAGTATCAAGTGTCTCAAAGAAGAAATACTTATATCTTGCATCCTTAAAGGTCTCCACACCCGGGTCATCAACGGGGGCTTTAAGATATATATTGCTCAGTATAGCGTTAAAAGTACCAGCCTTGACGATTTCGTCAAGTTTACCGACATCATACTCGAATATATCAGGCATTATCACTTCTTTATTTCTAATAGTCTTGCCAAAGTATCCACCATTAGTTGAAGAATAACCTATCTGTTGCACACCAATACTGGAACCATATTTTATCACGGGCTTAGCCACAGCCTGTTTACTCCAGTTGCTAAACAGTATTCTCTCCCCAGCCACCTCTTGAACAGCAAAATCAATATCACCAATAATATTCCTCAACGCATTAAACACAGTACCATAGACATTATTAGCTGATTTATGCAGGTCTATCTGTTTCTGTTTCAATTCGTTACGATATGCATATAACTCTGTTAGAACTAAGTTTATATAACTTAGAGCTACATCCTTTGTAACCATATCATATCACCACACTCTATAATCAATTGTTATAAACCTCTTATCATAACGGATATTCAATTCATATTCTCTAACAGTTATTGTTTTAAAGTCATCGAGTATCTTGTACAAATATTCTACCGCCTCACTACTATAGTCTGGGCAGAACTTGAACAACAGCTTGGTCAGGTTGAACAACATTGCTAATACTTCCCTAGCAAATATCGTGTACTCAGGCTTAAACACATTAACAGCCCTACCCTTTACCTCGCCAATGGTATCTACATCCTTACCAGTCATTATAAACGCTAGTGCAACCATTGGATCGTATATCCTTCTCATTGATGCAATCTTATGCCTCTTCTTAATAGCCTTTATAACTGCTACCTTCGCCTTAAACTTTATAAGTTCTTCATACTTCTTCTTAACATCAAAACGCTTAACAAACTCTCTAAACAATATCTCTTGCTCTTCTTTATCAATACCCAATGGTGAAAACGGTATCTTCGCATGGTATTCGCATAATGGTTCAAGACCAGTCTGCACAGTAGCCACACTAGACGACATCAGACCACCAGTATCACCAGATAATACGCCCCAGGCTTAAAAACCCCACGCACACATAGTGATAAAAATTAAAGTCCCAGCAAAGTATACAAATGTGCTGTAAAAAGATAGAAAACAGTTAGTACTTTATCCTATAAACATTATCAACTCCTAGTTCATCAAAGAAATATTTGAACCTCCTATCCATTAAGACAATAATATTCTTATCGCTTGGAAACCTTATACCCCTACCAACCGCCTGTTTGGTTAATACTAGTGCTGGTGTATGGACAGCGTATCTGAATACATCTCCCCTGCCAATCTTCTTCATTATCTTCTCACTCCTACGCTTCTGGTAGTCATCCGGCACAGGGTATGGTACGCCGACCATCACTATTGATTTAATCATGCTATGATTATCTTTAACGATTTCAACACCCTCAGTAATCTTGCCACCGGCTACACAGTATATATAGTTCTTACCATTAAGAACCTCATTAACGACAGTCTCTATCCTAGTCCTCTCATCCTCCACGACGCCATCAAATTCTTTGATAACATCCTTGAACTGGTTCATGACATCATAGCTTGGAAACACGACTAACACAGCCTTTGGTAACCCCCTCAATAATTTCCTCAGTCTCTCCTTGTATCTATCAAACATCTTATCCCTTACCTCGTACTTCATGGTAACACCATTATCCCATAACCATACCCTGTTACTCTTGAACAATGAATATTCTTTCTCAACATCAATGTACATTCCCTTCAACCCCCATATCTTCTCGATATAGTCGTTTGGAGGCATGGTACCGCTCATCATTATAGACCTAGTAGTAATACTCCTAGACAACAGCTCCCCTACATCGGTAACCAATAGTTTAAAACCCCTCTTGGTAACGAATAAATCAAGATAACCAGCATCAATATTGTTATAGAATCTAACAATCCGCAGAACAGCCTTAGCGATATCAACCTTACCGTCAAGGTTACCAGCATTAATCCTGTTATAGACATCCATTATCTCTGGGTCAAGACTACCAGCATAGTCAATGAACTCATTCTTATCTACAAATTTTATGCTCTTCGACTCATCATACACTCTCCTATGGAACTCCAGTAATGCATCAACGTTAAAATTATTCTTCTTAAGTATCTCAATGTCACGTAATGATAAAGTTACTGATACAAACTGGTTAATATTATCAAGATTATGAGCTTCATCAACAACTATTAAATCATACTGTTTCAACTGGTCAATCAATATCCTTGCCCTACCTATTAGATACGGTAATGATAGCAATACTATATCACTATTCTCAATCATCAACTTAAGCGTCTCGTATTTACAATAGTTCTTTGGCACAGTATTCAATGCCTCGTATATGCTCTGCTTAGAAATTATATCGTCATAGCTTACACCATCATATCCCCTCTTATACTTTGGACATAACTGGCATATATTGACCTCATGCTCTAGTTCCTCTGCTAACCACTTCATCTCGAAATCACATAGTCTATGCTTACCAATCATACCGGTAACCCTTAGATTATACCCAAACTTCTTAACATCACGTAATACAGATGAGTATTCATTAATTGTTCTAACAAAATATAATACACCATTAATAATACCAGAGTTTTTAAGCCTATTGATAATTTCAATAACCATAAGCGTTTTACCACTACCAGTAGGAGAGTTAATGAAAAAATGATTATATTTATCAAAATTATCTATCACTCGTTTTATAACATCTTTCTGATAATCCCTAAATTCCACATTCACACCCTTACACCCCTGCTTACTGATTCAACTATTCCTAGTTTCTTGAGCTTCTCAAGCCTATACCTTATAGCTATCTCCTCGACCTCCTCCGCATGGACAGTAGCTATATGGTAGAATATGCTTCTATAGGTATCATAGTACTTATTGCATAGCATACAATAATATGATTTCTCGCCCTTCTCGACTATCCTAGGAGTCAGTCTAACAAGTACCGGGTCATACATCTCGGTATCTGTTTCACCAATCATCAATCTTATTATATCGCCCCTTAACCTCTGCCAATATTTATCATGTAGTAACACCATTTCCTACCACCGTTTCCTACCATAAAAGTATAAATGAGTAGCCCAGTAGACCCACCATTTACGCCTCTTGGTCTTCAACTCGTCTTTCTTCTCGGGTAGCATGTATAGACCGCTATGGTCTCGGAATAACAGTCCTTCATCAACCATTGTGTCAAGTATGGTGCTAAGCCTGTTTTCACCGATAATACCCTTTAGGCAGGATAAAAAAAGAGATTTATATGCGTATCCACCATTAGCCCTCACTATCTTCAATATCAACTGTTTTATCCGCTCAATACTTGATAGCGTGAATACTACTACTTCATTATCCTCATATACTACATCCATCTCCGCATAGACATTAATGGGACACATATTTATCTCTTGATGTTTACATTCTTTATCTTTGCAACTCCATTTATCTATCCTTGACGAGCACATTTCATATCCCTGCGAGTCCATTTATCTATCTTTGACGTGCACTCATTTGTCATTCCAGTATCACCAGTTACTTTAATGCATCCTTTATATTGTTGAGGTATTTTGCATCTGTTATGGTCTTGGCTAGTTCATCTGTAGGGGTAGCCCTGTTAAGCATGTCGAATGTATATAGTCCCTGAGCAATATACGCTACTACTTCATCGCTTAGATTAACTCCTAGTGCTTTGAGGAGTGTCTTTATATTCATTGCGTGTCTAGCTATCCTGCCACCCTTAACATCAACGCTGACCTCTTCGGGCTTAAGGTTCTTGGTGATATACTCTACGATTCCCCTGACCACATAGTTGGGCATTATCCTATGCAATACATAGTTAGCAATATTGATTTCCGATGCCCATATATCAACAATTGTTATCCTATCAACCAATGCATCCATACCTGATACATTATAGTATTGTACTATCTTCTGCCTAGAATCACCACCCTTCATGTATGGTGGAATATTCCCTAGGAATACAAAGTTTACGCATCTACGTATCTCTATTGGCTTGGCACCAGCACTCCTGCTCCACACGCATTGCTCCATACCAGTTAGCAATGCTCTTAAATCAGTCGTTAGCTTCACCAAGTCATTAGCAGTCTTCTTATCAAACTCGTCGAGTATAATGCCATCCCTTAGTCCAACAGTACCGATAGCACCACTCCTAGCATCATACACTAGTCTCGTCAATGTTGGCAGTTCACCGCCCATGTACTCATAGTTTGCAATATCTACTGTCCTTACAGCAAAATGTGTCTTACCAGTATTGGGCTCAGTAAACTGTAGCACATGTATTGGAAACGTTGGGAATGATTCATGTGGATATCTAAACCCTTTAAATAACGCCATTATCCTTGGCAGGAACAGGAAATACGTATCCTTATGAGGCATTATACCATACCCTATCAGTAATGCATTTAATGCTCCTATCTCCTCGACAATCTCCTTACCAATATCCTCAGCACTCTGCAATGTAGGTACCTTGACATTGTCAGCAATAAGTACTCCCTTAACATGCTTAACAGTTATCTGCATTGGTAGTCTCAGCACATCAATCAATGTATCAATATCAATGTTCCCAAACAAGTCCAATGGTATGAGGCATATGAATCCATTGCTTAACATTACTCTTATCACTTTCTTATCGGTATCAATCTTGTAGCCACTAAGCTTTGTTAATAATGTCCCAACGTTATGCTTTGCAAAGTATAGCTGGGCATACTCTGAGTCGTTTCCTAGACGCCACATCTTGTATACCTTGTTGAGCAATTCTGCATTATGCGTTATATCAGGGAAGGTAGCGTATATTATGTCTGGTATCCTTGGATCTGTTATCTGTATCAAGTACTTTGCGAAGCTCATTTCTTATCACATCCCTCCTCAATACAATAGTCTAGACAGTTTTCATCTATGCATTGCAACATGATTTTCTTCTCCACCTCACGTGGTATCTTCTTAACCCTACGCTTCTGCCTGGCTAGGTATTCTTCTACCTTGGCTTGGTAACAACTGAAATCAAGACACCTGTCACAGCATTCCATGTATTGTGTACATTTAAGCCACTTTATATCTTCTTTACTTAACATATTAGATGACTGTTTCTTAAAAAAAGATAATATATCTGTTTTAGGCATCATATCACCTATTTCATTAATGAGGCTATGTCTTCCTCGGCTATCTCTTCTGGTACTTCTATCTCCTTAGCCTTGCTGAATAATTCATCAACGCTTACTTCCTTAGCTGTTGTCTTCTGCTTACTCTTAAGCCTTGCACTTATATCCATTGCTATTATTCTCTTAGCCACGAGATAGTTTAGCTGTGGCATATACTCGTTTGGTATGTTCATTCTTATACCAATAGCATTCTCTAGCTTAACAACATCCAGTTTATCCTTGTCCCTGACAACCAGTAGTAATGATAGTCCATTCTTACCACTCATTATGACTAATGGGTTATCTCCCTTCACAACTACTTTCATTTTCTTAGTTTTTTCACTCATCTGGGGTGCCCCCACATTATAGGGGGGTGGTATTCATCGAACTCGCAAGGAGTAGTATTGTGCTCGTCAGAGATAGTGAAACTGGAAAAAAAGAGTATGTTAAAGGTTATTTATTTATCTTTATAGTGCGTATGGGAGCTGATACTGTTGTCGGTGTTACTACTTCTCTTACAGCCTCCATTAGCTCCTTATCATTATCTATTGCTTCAATCAGTTGCTTTAGTGCTACGAAGTGCTCGAAGGATGGGATTGTCAGGTTGTTTCTCCACAGCCTTGTACTTCTTATGGACATCAGGACGCTTGGATGCTCTCTCTTAACAGTTACTGCTCCATACGGTACTTCGCCCGGAGGCGTTATTAGTAGTTGGAACGCATAGTGCTCATTTCTCATTAACTCTATTCCCTGTGGTCTACCAGTCTTCTTAGCCTCTTCAACTGCTTGTTTTATAGCTTTTTCAAGCTGTTCTTTTACACCCGTCTCCGACATTTTTTCCACCTCGGGGCACTCGCCCCCAAGTATATTTAACATACAGGGGGGTTTTTAAACCCCACGCCGATAAAGAAATAGATAGAGAGTAGTTTCTGTTAGATATAAAAACAATAATGCAATAGGTAAAAAGTAGTTTTTGCTAGATACGAAAATAATACTCGCAGAGATAAAGAGTATATTCATCAAGAGGTAAAACTATGCTCGTAACAGGTAGAGAGTAGCTTACGCTAAATGCAAAAACGATAAAGAAACAAATAAAACTAGACATTAAGTTTTAACTGGTTGAAGCATTTGTCATAAAATGGGCATTTAACACATAGCTGTGATACCTCTCTATCAGGGGCAATACCTGTCTTGAAAGCAGTACTCAGTATTCTTGCTCTCTCAACTATTACATCGAATAAGTCTTTCCTCGTCTCATACACGAATGACTTTATCCTGTCATTGCTTATGTATGCTATCTCGAAATACTTCTTCTTAAGAATGTATGCATAAGCATTAGCCTGTAATACATGCGAGGTATATGGCTTGAATGGTATGCTGGATGTGGTCTTAACCTCTATGATTCTATCATCAAGGACTATGTCAGCCCTGCCCACGAGCTTGATGCCATCAATAATGTATCTTACCCTTACCTCGCTATCAATGTTCTCCATCAGCAAATTACCATAGTTTTTAACCAGATAGTCTATGAAGTAGTGTATAGCGGTGCCCTCGAATACTGGTTTACTGAGCTTGGTCTCATATACTGGGAAGAACTGCTCATAGAATGCTTTACGTAGACAGGTGGATAAGCTTGATATGTAGATTCCATCCTCGTGTTCTCTGGACTCGTATGCCTTTATCAGTTCCTTCAAGAGCGTAGTAAATTTATCTCTTACTCCCATTCTATATCACCACTATCAGTTATCTTCAACACCCTGTATCTGACATACCAGTTAGGCATCGCATCAATCATTTTCTTGAACTCTTCCTGTCTCTTTGACAATTTTGATTTCTCAGACTTTACTTCCACGAATAATATTTCATTCTTATCAGGATTAATCGCGAGTATATCGAATGGTAACAATGACATTGGCACTCTGTAGACTCGGTAGCCCAGCTTGACAAGGTATGCTAGTGCCTTATACTCCTTCACTATGCCCTTATGCTTGAATGACACTCGCTGTCCCCCACACCCATGTAGTCAAATTATAGGGGGGTTTAAAAACCCCACGCCGATGATTTCTATAACCACCTGCCCATTATTTCTATTTTAATATGACCGTGCGGTATTTAAGCCCGGAGCACAGCATGTTATAGCACGGCGGAGGCGATAGTATGGCTCTGGCAGTCGAATATAAAGGGTTTTACACGATACCAACACTACCATCGGAGATACCCGATGAGTGGGAGCAGACACTAAAGGCAGAGATACAGAGGATCTACAACAACCTAGTAGCAAGGATAGCGAATGCCGATGACTTCAAGAAATACATAGCCAATCCAGCATACGAGTCTTGGCAGAACTTCGTCAATCCAGACTGGGAAGACGTTGATTTCATAAAGCTAAAGTACAAAGTAAAGCTAGGAAGAGCATACAATGCATGGAAAGCAGGGATTGACTCAGCGTTTGGACAGGGCAATCCAGAACAGGCATACTTTGATGAAAGAGTAGCCGATAAGAAAGATAAGTTTGCTGGTGGCATACCATACGTACTAGCATCTGTCGGCTATAGGGCAAAGCTAGGTAGAGGAATAGCTGTCAAAGCAATAGGCGTTATAAGCGGTATGAGGAAGGTTAAGAGCGACATTACTGGTGCAGAGACATTTACTGGCGATGTTGTAAACGTATTCCTGCCAGGTGCCGCGAGGTTTGTCAGACCACAAGCAGTCGCAATAATAACAAGGGGACTAGTACTAGCACAGTATGCTCATGAGGCAGGAGACGCCCCGACAAGGGATGCAGTAATATCTGCTGTAAACAGCGTACTAAGCAATACCGTGCTAAAACAAGTAGATACTAGTGCGTACACAGTAACACTAGAGATAGGCTACGACGACGTAGAAGGAAAGCTATTCGCTCATAGCAAGGCTGAGACAGTAGCATAACAATGACATTTATTGATTTATATTGTTACAGCGACATGAAGTCCCGATACGGGACAGATATCAAATCAATATTTTATTCCCATTATTATCAGACTTATGGATGATGTATAATGAGGGATAGCACGATAGTAAAGATAATTGCAATAGTTGGCTTAGTGGTAATCGAGGTCGTTAATCTACTGACTACGGGATATGATGGAGGATTATTGTTCGCTATTGGTAGTATTATTGGTGGAATAGCTGGATATGAGATGGGGAAGAGACAAATACCGTGTGAAATACAAGTCTATAAAAAGAGTATGGATAGAAGAAGGAGGATGGGTGAATAGTTATAATGAGTGTCCCGTTAGGCGATGTAGAGATTAAAGTTATACAAAATGACGTAATAGTGGCTACCGCTAAAACGTTATATAATGGGAAAGCAATTCTACGCATACCTAGCGGTAAATCAATAATACTGGCGGAAAAGGATGGATATACGCGTATAGGACAAATAGAATATATCACTAGTGATTTAAGTAAAGAGATGACTATGACTAGGGCTTATTATCCATCAAATGTAGACCCATATGATTCACGAATAGCACCACAATATGCATGGTTTGTATTTCACAATTTCAGACTAAGTGAGGAACGTGATGAATTTTGTACCGAGGGCTATGGTGCAGTCGAGGTATATAACAATTATCTACAATTCAATCCGCCATCTGAAGGTCATATGAGTAGCTGTAAACATAGGATAGAACAAATTAATCCTAAGAAAATCGCCTTTACTATTTATCATAGAATGATTGAATATAGTGATAAAAGAGCAATATTGGGTATAATAATAGAAAAAAGAGATGTTCAGGGATGGACGTATAGAATAATTATGTATAATGAGCCAAACGATCCATATAAAAAGATTATTGAAATACAGCGTGATGGTACTAGGGAAACATATAGTTTTAATATGTATGAGAGATGGCATTTATTCTTAGTTGATATTGTTAATAACAAGTTCCAAATATATGATAACTACTGGAATCTTTTGTTCGAGCTTTCATTGCCGAGTCTCGAATGCGAGTATAAATGTGTTACTGAACTAGCTTTTTATGAATATAATCATGTATCAGGTATAAATGGTACTGGATATGTTACGAATGATATGATGATTGATTGGGTTGGTATAGAGTATGATAGGTAATATAGCAAATAATACTGTGTAACCGTGGGGTTTTTAAGGCTGGGCTGGTATATATTGGTATATTGTGGGGGTGATTGATGGGTTGAGTGCTGAGACAAAAATACGTCTCAAAGGAATAGTTGAGATAAGGGTGTATGATAAGAATGGTAATCTTAAGAAGAAAATAGTCAAAGAAAACCTGATAGTAAATGCTGGTAAGGCAAGAGTTGCGGGTCTCATAAACGGTATTGAGACTACACCTTTCAAGTACATGGCTATTGGTAGTGGTGACCCAAGTAATCCCGGTGTATGTACTGCTCCATCTACTAATAATACTGCATTACAGAATGAAATAATAAGGAAATTAGCTACTACATCTAGGACTACAACTAATGTTACCAATGATACGGCTCAATGGGAAGCAGAATTTACTGCTACTGGTAACTGGGCTGTATGTGAGGCTGGATTATTTGATGCATCTAGTGGTGGAACAATGTTGGCTAGGCAGACATTTGGAACCATTAATTTATCAGATGGTGATAAGATAAGTATTACGTGGAAAGTAATAGTACAGTAGAAGGGAAATATAAATGCCAGAGTTTTCTATGAAATTCCCAATAAGGGGTAGGATAAAGAGAACAACATCATCTGTTACTGGTAAAGGAATAATAATCGCAGTATGTGGGATAGTAACATCCCCTGAGTGGTTAGGTACTTACACATCATATTTGGCTATAACATTAACCATTGATGGTGGAAGTGCTGTGGAGGTATTAAGAGTACTTGGTGCAGAACAAAGTCGTGGCTCAGGTGAGCAATGGGGTTCTGGAGCTGGTGTCTGTGTACCATTGTTTATCAGGTTTAACCAAGGATTTACGCCGAGTGCAAGTAGTGGTGGGCATCCACAAGCTACTAATTGGTATGTATTATATGTCGAAGACTTATGAGGTGATGTTATGAAGATATTATCTATCAAAAGAAGAGGAAGAAATATATTAGTAAACATTGATACAGGAATTATTGATCCTGAAACTAGAAAACAAATCATAGTGAGCTTCGAAATTGATTCTAATGTTAGTGATGATGAACTAAGGAAGCATTTATTACAACATTTGAAAATAGCAAGAGAAATATATAGTAAACCAAAAGAAGATATTAATTTAGTGGAGAAGATAAGAAGTAAGTTAGAGAAGATAATGCTGGAGGTAATGGGAGATGCCGGTAAGGATAGCATCTAAGGCTGATTACTATGGTAGTATAACACCACCAGCGTTGAATACTGAGGTTGTAATTGTAGAGATAACTCCACAGTCTGATGATTATATTGTGGAGGGTTATATAGATTTAGGTAACATGAATAGTGGTGATGCTGTTACTATAAAGGAGTATATCGCTGTGGATGGTTCTAATTATAGACCTTTTGAGAGATCAACATATTATGATAAACAAGAAAGACCAATAGTTAGATTTCACACTAAGATGTTATATAAGAGTATGAAATACAAGGTTACATTGAACCAGATTGCTGGTACGTTGAGAAGCTTTCCATATTTCTTTGTAGCACAAGTACTGGAAACGGTGTAACGTAGTTGTGGTATGGTAGTTTATTATCCTATGTAGCACTATATTCTGGTATTGGAGAGTATAGGGTTGAGATTACAGATTACTTATCATTATCAGATACGATTTCTATCAGTAAGACGATTACTATGAACCTTAGTGATGATATCTTGGTAAATGATGTAATTGATAAGAGAATTGGGACAAGCTTGTATGATAGTGTTAATATTTTTGATGTACTACATAAATCTTTAAACATCTTTGCTACTGATTCAATTAGCTTAGCAGATACATTGGCTAAACATGTAACATCATTCCTAAGCGATAACCTTATATTAAGCGATACCACTATTCGAAGTATTACAACCACACTTATTGACTCAATAGTGTTATCTGATACCATCGAATGGGCTAAAGCTTTGTTCAGAAACTTTACTGATGCATTAACGATTAATGATTCAATTATTAAGGAAATTAATGTTACTAAAGATGATACAATGAGTATTAGCGATGTCATATTTAAATCTGTTGGTAAAGAGTTAGTAGATACTAATATCGTTGATGACCTAATGTATAGGATCATTGGCAAACAATTTAGTGATGGAGTATTACTGAGTGATGCATTTATAAAGAGATTATTGTTTTGCAGGAGCCTAACTGATATTGTTGTTCTAAGTGATATAATTACCAAGAGTGTAACGTCTATAAAAAGTGATATATTAAGTATATACGATGAGTTACATAAGAAACTTATTTATCATAGATTGCTAACTGATTATGTGATTATTGGTGATGTATATAGCAAAGCATTAAGAAAATATGCTTCGGATATGGTTGTAACATCTGATAGGTATAGTGTTAATATTATCAAGAAGTTAATTGATGCTTATGTGTTAATGGATAGCATAAAGAGAAATATATCTAAACAAGTAAGTGATATTTGTTTAACAACAGAGTTAATAAGTAAGCAATTATTTATATTGAAAAGTGATTCGCTATCATTACTAACTCTAATAAGGAAACATCCTCACAAAACAATAGTGGAAGTATTTCCCATCTATGATAAAATAACTAGTATCATTATACCGATTATCTATTATGATAGCGAACATATAGTAACAGTAACGCTTACTGGTGATTATAAGACTGATAGAGAACTAATATTTGGTAAAGACGCGTTTATTAAAGATTCACCATTAATCAAGGCATTAATGATGATAACTGGATATAGAAAGATAAAGTATTATATCACGGAAAATGAGCAATTCGAGGATAAAATAATATCAATATATGATGGTAGAATTGGCAGATACTGGTTCATAGAACTAGCAAGTGCACTAATGGCTAGAGTTACGAATTATTTCCAAGCACTACAGGGAGTAAGAGACGAAGATAAGGAAGCAATAAAAACCGATATAGAGAGCATAATATCAGAACTATTATCACATAGAAATAAGGAATACGATGTTATATTTACAATTATGTTCGATGATATAAAGCCATCATATAGGGTCATACTTAATGTATATAAGAAAATCTTCGGAGAATAGGTGATAATATGATAACACCGAATAAATTACCGAAAGCAATAACATCGTTAGCACATATAATGGCAGGAATAATATGTGGCATAATGACACTATTACATCCAGTAATGGCAGTAATAGGAGTAGCATTATTCATAATTTATGAGTTAGATGAAGACTGGCATCTATCAGACAAGGCATTCAAAGACATACTAGAATTCACAATAGGATACTATCTAGTAGCAGTAATGTATATTATATATACCACAGTATTATTCATTAGGTGATTCATCGCCCGATAAAATATTATATAGTAAAATATATATGAATCTCCTGATAAATAATTATTATTTCATGACTCAAGCATGGTCTGAGCATGACTTAATGACATATTAATTTATCATTTGATGCATAGTAATGCATATACATGAAACACCATGATTTTCTCCTCCAGTATAAAACTTAATCTCTTTAAACACAAATCAATTATATTAGTCTATCGAAAGCAAGTCTTTTCAAGTATTAAATCAAATCCCCCAGAGTAATCATTAGCCATAATAGCCTAAAAGCACTTCATTCCTTCAAGTAGCAATA
>Ga0190363_1000801_pt1 | contig 18713 bp, 13 predicted proteins | sample 48721867_MG_FD_161272 | JGI IMG/M metagenome (GOLD analysis project Ga0190363, IMG submission 161272) | Hydrothermal vent microbial mat bacterial communities from Southern Trench, Guaymas Basin, Mexico - 4872-18-6-7_MG | ecosystem: Environmental > Aquatic > Marine > Hydrothermal vents >... | reverse complement strand
GACACCCTGCTTAAAAGGCAGGTGCTCTACCACCTGAGCTAACGGCCCTTTAAAGTTATTATAACAAGAACCTCATTTAAAATCAATTGTTAAGAAAAACGAAAAACAGAAAAAGCGAAAAGCGTAAAGCGAAAAGCGAAAAGCGTAAAGCGAAAAGCGAAAAATGAAAAATTGAAAATTCGCTTTTAATGCGAGCTAAAGCTCGCGAGTCCGGAAGAAGGGTTTTTAGTTCTTTGTTTTAGCGCTTTTTTCTTTTTTCTAGATTCTTTTAAAAGACTCAATAATTTTTATAATTTCTCCCTTCATCTTTAAATAGTCAGTAAATGTAGCTGTTTTAACCGGCCGACTGCCATATTCAATTCTTGTGCCATCATTCAAAGTTATCGCCAAAGTTTCATTGTGATAATTCAAGGTCTCACCTGGTCCTTGTTCTTCAAAACCTTTAGCAATCCATTTTCTTCCCTCGATTGTTATTTCTTCGGTTTTAGAAGGTCCTTCATAAGCTCTTCCAGTTCTTCCACAAAGTACATACTTATTCCCTTTGTTTGAAGGAGCTGAAATATAAATATAACCTAAATCGTAAATAATTGATATACATATTTTCCCAGTATATTTATTATATACATCTTCAATAGTAATCCCGGCATTTGCTTCTTCTGGAGAAAGTCTAAATTCCTCTTTTTTCGCTTCTCTAACATGAGCACCTTTTGGATATCTAAATTCATACCCATAAATTTCGTTTTTATAGATAAGCCAGCCGAGGTAAGAATTTTCTTCTGGTTTTGTTCTTGTTTTTTTCAATTCCTTAATTTGTTTCTGAAGTAAAGTAATTTGATGCTGAAACTCTTTTTTTGTTTCTTGAACAAGTTTTTTAGTTTCTGATTGTTGCCAAAAATACGTTCCACTGCCGACCAATATGGCAGTAATAACGATGGCAACAACAATTAACCAAATAGTTTTTTGATTCATTTTACCCTCCTTTTTTATTAGAAATATTAGAAATAATTGTTTCTAATTCCTATTTTACAATTAAAAGCGAAAAACATAAAACGTAAAGCGAAAAGCGTAAAGCGAAAAGCGAAAAACGTAAAGCGAAAAGCGTAAAACTTCTGGACAGATGAGAAAAACTATGGTATAATTTTTTAAAGGAGAAAACAATGAAAAAAATAATTCATTTTTTATTTATCTTAATTTTTGTTCTTTTTATTCCTAAAGGAGTTTTTGCTTATACTCCTAATGATCCTTATTATCCTTCTCAATGGTATCTTTCTAAAGTTAATTTTCCGAGATCATGGGATATTACCAAAGGATCTCGATCAATTGTTGTTGCTGTTTTAGATACAGGGGTAAATTATTTTCATGAAGATTTAAAAAATAAGATGTGGCAAGATGAGAATGGATATTTTGGATATGATTTTGTTAATGATGATCCGGATCCAATGGATGATCATAAACATGGCACTTTAGTTGCAGGAATCATCGCTGCCCAAATTGATAATTTAAAAGGAATAAGTGGAGCTGCTCCTAATGTAAAAATTATGGCTGTAAAAGTTATTCAGTCAAATGGTGAGGGAAAGGTTTCTGATATAGTAAAGGGAATCAGATATGCTGTTGATCACGGGGCTTCTGTTATTAACATGAGTTTTGGTTTAGAAGCAGATTCTTTACAGCTTTCAGAAGCTATTGATTATGCTTACAAAAAGGGAGTGGTTTTAATTGCAGCAACAGGAAATAAAGGAAATGATTTTATAGATTATCCAGCAGCTTATCCAAATGTTTTAGCAGTTGGTGCTGTAGATGAAATAGGTCTTTATCCTTTATTTTCAAATACCGGCCCCCAGATAGATGTAGTGGCTCCAGGTGTAGATATTCTTTCAACATCTTGGTCCTCTTTTAATCAAATTAATTTATATGAAAATGGCCGAGGAACTTCTTTTGCAGCACCTTTGGTTTCTGCTCAGGCTGCACTTTTACTTTCAAAAGAACCTCTTTCACCTGACCAGGTTTATAAAAGAATTATAATAACCTGCAAAAAATTACCTGCAATGGCAGGAGCTCAATTTAACTATAAATATGGATGGGGAGAGATTGATGTTTTAAAATCTTTAACTTATGATAAAAATCCACCTTTTATTTCAATAGAAAAAATTCAAGAAAAAGAAAACGGCATAGTGGTGGAAGGTTTGATAAGAGATGATTTTGGTCCAGATTTCATCTACCCAAATGTAATGATTTCTTCTATTAAAAGCGGAAGATATAAAGTTGATCAAGGACCCTGGTATAATTTTATTTCCCAACCAAAATTCAAGCCCTATCAATTTAAAATAAATTTAGGAAAATTACCAAAAGGAGAACATGAACTAACCATTGAAGTTTATGATTCTTCAGGGAATTTCAAAACCGAAACAAGAGTTTTTAAAGTAGAGGCTGCAGAGATCTCTTTAAATCCATTAGATTATCATGCAAAATGGATTTCTCAATCACCATATCCAACTTTAGCTCCTGGAGAAGTTACTGAATTATGGGTTGAATTTAAAAATGTTGGAAGAAGTGCCTGGTCATCTGAATTTGTCCATTTAGGAACATCAAATCCTATTGATCGCTTTTCAAATTTTGCTCTTTTAAAAGAAGGATGGATCGGATTAAATAGAGTAAAGATGGATCAATCAATTGTTTCTCCTGGAGAAATAGCAAGATTCACCTTTAAAATAAAAGCACCTTCTGATATTAAACCAGGTATTTATCGAGAGTATTTCAGGCCAGTTGCTGATGGAATTGTTTGGATGGAAGATTATGGCCTTTATTGGGATATTAAAATAGTTCCAGCAAGTTATCATGCAAAATGGGTTGCTCAGAGTCCTAATCCCATTTTGAAGCCAGGTGAAATTACTAGATTATGGGTTGAATTTAAAAATACCGGAACCACTACTTGGACTCCAGAAATAGTAAAATTAGGAACTGCTAATCCTTTAGATAGAATAAGTTATTTCCGATGTGCTTCTTGGCTTTCTCCAAATAGAATTCGACTAGATCAAGAAAAAGTAGCCCCTGGAGAAATAGGACGATTTACTTTTACTATTTGTGCTCCAAAAAATGTTTATGGGACTTTTAGAGAATACTTCAGGCCAGTTGCTGATGGAATTACTTGGATGGAAGATTATGGCCTTTATTGGGATATTACAGTGAAATAGATAAAGGATTATAATTATTTTCCACCTCTGTTCCATCAAAATATCCATCACCGTCTGTATCGGAATTAAATGGATCTGTTCCAATTTCTACTTCTTTTTCATCAGGAAGTCCGTCGAAATCAGAATCTAAAATTTCATTAGTTGTTTCCTTCAAGCATTTTGTATAAAGATTTTTATCTTCCACCTTCTTACAAAAATATCTGTTATTATATCTTTTAGCGAAATATAGATAACATTCAGAGCGATAGTGAAAAATTTTTATTTTTGGACATAAACTCAGGTTATTTTTTTCTTTTGCAATATAAAGAAGACATTTCGATCTATCTCTTTCTTGATTAATTTTCAAACATAATTTAGGATCTTGGGTCTTTATAGCTTTTTTATACCACTTTTCTTTATCTTCTAGAATTTTTTCTTGACGTTCCTTTCTAGTAAAATCAGCAATTTTTCGGTAGCATCTCATTTTTTGGAGATATCCGCTTTCATTTAGAACACTTGCTTTAAAGGGATTAATTTTTTGGCAAAGACTTGGATTCTTGCTAGCAATTGCTTTTTGAAGTATTTGGTTATTAGAATGGTAAATTTTCATTTCTATAATTTTATTTAGATTGTAATTTAAATACGAAAAAGAAAGAGTAAATGGGAGAAATAACAGATAAACCCCCGCTATAACAGCAGCTCCCCGGAAAGATCTTGAAATGATCAGATAGACAAAAAGAATTAAAACAAGAGTGATTAAAGCAGTGAGAAGACTCATAAAAAAGCAAATTCCATATTCACACCAGCTAGCAAAGACGATATTCCAGGTTGTTCCAAAATAGAATCCTTGGATAAGTAAAGCAAGATATCCAGTGAGAAAGGTTATTCTAAAAATTTTGTTTTGCCAATAATAAAAGAGTTTGGATTTTGGGTTAAGAATAAAAAGAATAAGAGTTGAAATTGCTAGAAGGGACAGAAGATGGATCGGGGTTTTTTTAAAAATTAATTTTATTCCTATATACAGAAGAGTTCCACAAAAAATAAAATAATTAATTAACAGAAGGTTTTTAAATTTTAATTTTAAAAATTTTCCTTTTTCAATCCTTTCTAATAACGATCCTTTTGTTTTTGGCTTTTTAAATAAAAGAATAAATATTAAAGGAAGATAAAAAATAACTCCATTTAAAATATTAAGACTTTTTAGAAAAAAAATGAAGATTAAAAAATGGAGCTTCAAAGAAATACAGATTGGAAATAAAATAAAGACTTTTTAAAAGAACATCAGAGAAAAAAGCAAATACTAAACAAGAGAGAACAAAGTTTAAATAATCCAATTTCTGAGAAAACCAAATAGCCAGACAAAATAATCCCACCAAACAAATTAAAAAGAAGGTATAATTCAATTTAAATAAAAAACCAGCTAGAAGTAAAGTTATTCCTGAAAGAGTAAAAATAAATAAAAGTTTTCTAAACTTCTTTTGTTCGATTAAGAGCCCTAGAGAATAACCCAGAAAAGAAAAGAAGGCTATATTAACGGGAAAATAAAGGAAAAGATAAAAGAACGAAGAAAGCATTAAGAAATAAAATGGCGCTGGAACTGGGAGAATTAAAATTAAAAGAGCTCTATCTGTTTTTACAAAATAATGAAAAATAAACCATACAATTCCAATTAAAATGCCTCCTATTCCGAAACTAAGTTTATTAATTCTTTTTTCCATCTTAGATAGTTTTAAATATTTTCATTATTACCTCTTTTGGAACTTCAACCTTTCCAAATTTTGCAAGTTTTTTCTTTCCAGCTTTTTGTTTTTCCCACAATTTTCTTTTTCTAGTGATATCTCCACCATATAAATGGGCTGTGACATTCTTTTTTAAAGCTGGTATCGTTTCTCTGGCAATTATTTTAGATCCTATAGCTGCCTGAAGAGGAATAGGGAAAAGTTCTCTTGGAATCAATTCCTTTAGTTTTAAGACAAGTTCTTTTCCTATTTTATAGGCTCTGTCTTTAGGAACAATTTGAGATAGAGCTTCTATTTTATTTCCGGCAACTAGAATGTCTAATTTAACCAAATCTCCTTTTCTCATTTCTTTAAATTCCCAATCAAAAGAACCAAAACCAGAAGTGACAGATTTTAATCTATCATAGAAATTTAAAATAAGAGAAGCAAGAGGCATTTCCCATTCTAAAATTACTTGATTCTGGAAATATTTAGTTTCTAAATGTTTTGCTCTAAATTCAGGAAGAAGTTCAAAAACTTTTCCAAGGAATTCAGAAGGAATAACAATTTTTAGTTTAATCCAGGGCTCTTTTATTTCTTTATCTTTAATTTGATAAGCAACTTTTGGAGTGGTTATTAAAATATCTAGATTAAATTCTCTTTCCAATCGCTCTTTAGTAATTTCTAAATGAAGCATTCCCAAAAAACCACATTTAAAACCTTGCCCTAAAGTAGAAGTTTCTTTTTCAAAACTTAAGGAGGCATCATTTAATTTTAATTTTTCCAAAGCTATTTGTAGGTTGGTAAAATCTTCTCCTTCTGTGGGATAAATTCCAGCAAAAATCATGGGTTTTATTTCTCTATAACCAGCTAAAGGTTCTATTTTTTCTCCCCTTTTTCCAACTGTATCTCCTATTCGTACATATTTTATTTCTTTTAATTTAGTCACCAGATAACCAATTTCTCCACAATTTAAAAGCTCAGAAGGAGAAAGTTGAGGTGAAAAATATCCTAATTCTGAAATCTGAGTTTCTTTTTTAGTAGCCAAAAATCTAACCCATTCTTGCTTTTTTAAAGACCCATCAACAATTTTCACAGAGGCTATTACCCCTTTAAATGGATCATAAAAAGAGTCAAAAATTAAGGCTCTTAAAGGAGCATTTTCATTTCCAGAAGGTGGAGGAATTTTTTCAATTAAACTAATAATTACTTTATCTATATTTGTTCCTTCTTTAGCTGAGATTAGAATAATTTCTTCTTCCTTAAATCCAAAGATTTCCATTAATTGTTTTTTTACTAAATTAATATTTGCTTGAGGTAGATCTATTTTGTTAATCACAGGAATAAGGACTAAATTTTGTTTTTTTGCTTTTGTTCCATAGGCAAGGGTTTGAGCTTGAATTCCTTTTGTTCCATCAACGAGTAAAATTGCTCCTTCGACCGCAGCTAAAGATCTTTCGACTTCATAGGAGAAATCAGCATGCCCTGGGGTATCGATTAGATTTAAGATATGATTTTTATAAATCATTCTGCAAGGAGCCATTTTGATGGTAATTCCTCTTTCTCTTTCTAATTCCATTTGATCTAAATACTGGGGTTTCATTTTTTCTTTAGGAACCGTATTGGTAAATTCAAGCAATCTGTCTGCTAAGGTAGACTTTCCATGATCTATATGAGCAATAATGCAGAAATTTCTAATTTTTTCTTTCATAAAACTTTTAGAACCAAAAATTCTACATTTCTTTTATTCCTTGCTTTGGTCGAGTAAAATTTAGTTAATTTTTTTCCTTTTTCGATAATTTTTTCTAATTTTCTTTCTTTTTTATATCTTCTGATTAAAGTAGTTGGGCCAGGATAATTTTTAAGTTCTATTAATAGATCTCCCTTTCTTGCTAGAATTTTTAATTTTTGATTTTCTTTTTCATTTCTTCCAATAATAAATTTAACTCCAGAGAAAATAAAATGTCTCCCAACTTTTAGAGTTTCTATATCGTTTCCATTAGCTTTTGGATTGATTTTAAAGAGTGCTTTTAATCTTTTTCCAAACTCAAGATCTGTTAGAAGGCATCCTCCAGCAGGAGTAGGAAAAGATTTTATTTTCCATTTTTTTGCTAATTCTAGTTGGATTTTTCTTGATCTACCACAGATATCCAATAGTTTTTCTCGATCCACTAGTCCCTTTTTTTCAGGAATTGTTTTAGGAAGTAGTTTGGCAGAAAGAGGCCTTAGAAGAAGATCTTTTAAAGAAGATTCTTTTTCAACAAGCTTTAGAGCTTTTGGATTTTGAGACATTGGTCTTTCAAAAAGAACTTCACCAGTTGCGACAAAATCAAATTTCTCCTTTTTAAGAATTTCTTTTGCCTTTTTAAGCATTAGAATATGACAATCTATGCAGGGATTTAAAGATTTTCCATAACCAAATTTTGGATTTTTAACCAATTTTAAATGTTCTTTTGAAAAATCAACAACCTTTAGAGGAATTTTTAATAATTTCGCAGCCTCTTCTGCTTTTTGGCTATCAAAAAAATAGCTTTTAAAACTTAAGCCAACCACTTTAATTCCTTGCCTTTTTAGAAGTTCTGCGGCAAGAATGGAATCAAGACCTCCTGAAAGAAGTACCAAAGCTTTAACTTTTTTCTTTCTCATTATAGAAGTTCTTTAAATCCTAAAAGAAAAGAAAATATCAAATAAAAAATAGCCGCAAATCCAAAAGCAAAAATAGTTTGACCAAATAGCCCTAAAACAGTATGGGTGTCAAAGAAAGGATCAAATAAAAAGAGTCCCCAATAAGCTAAGATTCCTGTAAGAAGACTTACAGAAAGATATTTAACACCAGAGGAAAAAATTTTAGTTAAATCTAGTTCTGGTATTATTTTCCCTAAAATAAAAAGGAGAGCAAAGGCATTAAAAAGAGCAGCTAAAGCAGATGCAAGAGCAAGTCCAGCTACTCCAAGAAATCTAGAAAAAACAAGGTTTCCAATTAAATTAATTATTAGAGCAAAAAATCCTATTTTAACAGGAGTTAAAGTATCTTTTATTGCATAAAATCCTCGAGCAAGAAGGGGAACCGTAGAGAATCCAACCAGTCCTAAGGAAAAATAACCTAAAGTTTTTAAAGTTAAAATTGTATCCTGCCAATCAAATTTTCCTGTTCCTAAAATAAGTCTGACAATTTGAGCTCTGAAAACAATCATCAAAACTGTTGCTGGAAGAATAAAAAACAAAATTCTTCGTAAGGTTAAAGAAAAATAAGTTGCAAATTCACTATTTTTTTTAAGAGCAGATGCTTCTGCCAAAAGAGGAAAACAAGGTATAGCAAAAGATATACCGATAATTCCCATTGGTAAACTCATCAGATTCGAAGCGAAATTTAAAACAGCAACCGAGCCACTTTTTAAAGTGGATCCAATAATTGTATCTACTGTAAGATTTAATTGAGAAATTATAAGACCTAAAGTAACAGGAAGAGCTAAGTAAAATATTTTTAAAATAGTAGGTTCCTTTAAATTAAGGCAAAATTTAAATTTAAATCCTGTTGATATAACTGCTGGTAATTGAACTAAAAGATGTAAAAGGGCGCCAAAAATTACTCCAAGGGCAAGACCATAGATTCCAAAAATTGGGACTAAAATCAAAATACCTGAAATTATCCCCAGATTATAAAAAATAGGAGCTATTGCATAAGCAAAAAATTTTTTATAAGAAGTTAAAATTCCACCAAAAATTGAAGAAATCCCAAAAAATAAAGGAGAAAGAAGCATGATTCGAGTAAGAGAAGTTGTTAGAGCCAATCGAGTACTATCAAATCCAGGAGCAATTAAAATTACTAGATAAGGAGCTAATAAAAAAACACTTCCTCCTAGAAAAATAAGAGAAATTACAACAAAATTTAAAATAGTCGAAGCTATTTCCCATGCTTTTTCTTCTTTATTCTTAGCAAGGAAATCAGTAAAGATAGGAATAAATGCCGAAGAAAGCGCTCCTAAAATTAGAAAATTAAATAAAAGATCAGGGATTCTGAAAGAGGCAAAATAACAGTCTAAATTTCCCGAAGCTCCAAAATTTGATGCAAGTAATCTATCTCTTATAAGTCCTAAAAGGCGAGAAAATAAAGAAGTTGTTGCTAAAATAAGAGTTGCTGAGGTAAGTTTTGAAAAATTCATTTTTATTTCTCCTTTGGACCTAAGATTTCTTCAATTTCTTCTTTAATTAAAGTTTCTTTTTCCAAAAGCTTTTCTGCTAATTTTTTTAAACTCTTGATATTTTTCCTAAGTAATTCATTTGCTTTATTTTTGCATTCGGTTATTATAGATCTTATTTCTTTGTCGATTGCTGCTGCAGTCTTTTCTGAATAATTTCTTTGTTCCCCTATTTCTTTTCCTAAAAATATCAATTCTTCTTTTTCTCCAAATGTTTGAGGACCTAATTTTTCTGACATGCCAAATTGAGTAACCATTTTTCTTGCCAATTTTGAAGCTTCCTCAAGGTCATTTTCGGCACCAGTTGAAAATTCTCCAAAAATCAATTTTTCTGCCATAGCTCCCGCTAAAAGAACTGTTATATCATCTAAGAATTTAGATTTTGGGTAAAGATGTCTATCTTCTTGGGGAAGATTCCAGGTGTAACCCAAAGTTCTTCCTCGAGAGATGATAGAGATTTTATGAACTGGATCAGCGTTTTTTAATTTATGAGCTACAAGAGCATGTCCTGCTTCATGAAAAGCTGTTAATTCTTTTTCTTTTTTAGTTAATAAATGACTTTTTCTTTCATGACCTAGCATTACCTTTTCAATCGATTCTTCAATTTCTTTTTGTCCTATTTTTCGTTTATTTCTTTTTGCGGCTAAAATAGCTGCTTCATTTAAAAGATTTTTTAAATCAGCACCAGAAAATCCTGCGGTTTGTTTTGCTATTAATTTAAAATCTACATCTTCTTCTAAAGGTTTTTTTCTTGCGTGAACTTTCAAGATAGCCTCTCTTTCTTTCAGGTCAGGAAAATCTAGAATCACTCGTCTATCAAATCTTCCTGGCCTTAAAAGCGCTGGATCCAAAATATCAGGCCGGTTAGTATTATGAGCTAAAACTGGGCTTTCTCCAGCAAAAAAGGCTTCATTTTCACAACCACAGAAATCATAAACATAGCCATTATAAGGAATCCTTTTTACCGAAATCACTTTTGGAAGGCGGGTGGGGCTATTTTGAGAAAAATCTCCAAAAGGATTTTGACTTTTAGTAAAACTAACCCGATAAGCCACAGTTGCTTTTAATGGCTTACCATCTTCAATTTTTCTTCCTTCTTTAGCAATAAATTTAGTAATGAAAGGTTTAAAGCCATGCATTCTTGCCAGCCAATTTGCTTCAAGAATTAATCTTTTTGAAACAGAAGTGATTTCAAGACCTCCTCTTTTGTTAAAATATCCATCTCCCCTAGCCCAACCTTTAAGAAATTCAAGGAAGTATTCTTGAGGCAGTTCAAACAAAAACCAAGGAAGATGTTTATTTTCCGCCCCACTGCCACACCAATATTTAAAGAACTCCGCTATTGGTTTAGCATAATAAATCAAATTAATTGCTCCTTTGGTAATTTCTCTTTCTTGATCCGGCTCAAGGTTAAAAATTTTCTTCATTAAACTTTTAATATCCTCAATGATTTCTTTTTCATTTTTGCCAACGCAAAAATCAATTTCTTTTCGAGCATAGCCTTCGGCAACATAATATCCAAAAAGTCGCATTAAATCTTTAGTCACTTTCACTTTTTCTGGTAAAATTTCTTTAGTTTTGAAATATTCTTTTGAAAGAGCTCGAGGCAAATGAACACCTCTTTGCCATTTAGAGATTGTTACCTGAGAAAATCCAAATTTTTCTCCAATTTCTTTTTGGGATAAAGAAGAATTTTGAAGGGCAAACTCATAAGCTTTTTGAATTTCAAAATTTTTATCAAAAAGAGGCTGCCAAACTTTAAGCTCTAAATTTGGCTCTTTAAAATCTTCAAAAGCTCGAATTTCTCTGAATTTTTTAGAATTCCGATTAACTTTAAAAGGCAAATCAACTAAAATATCTCCGGGTTTTAATTCTGACACTAATTTTGGCTTGATACCTTGTTTGGTTCTCACAAATAAAGAATGATTTCCGGTAGTTCTTATTTTTCCACCAAGATATTCCACTTCATAAATCTCATTTACTTTATGGCGATAAACGCTTCGCACTTTTTTGAAAGCCGCTTTCTCAAAGAAAACTTTAGGATAAAAAGAACAATTTTTTGGAATTTTTCTTTCAAAACCCAAAACTTCAAGATCATCTTTTACAAATTTTTCGATTTTTTCTTCATTTTCTTGATAATAAGGATCAATCACTTCTTTGATTGGAAGAATTTCAATTTTACCTTTTCGTTTTATCATTACTGGTGTCTCACCACTAACACTTGCTGCCATCACAATCACTCCTGTAGAGCTATCAAAACCATCCATTTCTACTAAAATTTGATTTAAGGTTTGCTCTCTTTCATCATGAGATCCTCCTAAACCTGCTCCTCTATGTCTTCCTACTGCATCAAGTTCGTCAATAAAGACAATACAAGGAGCATGTTTTTTTGCTTTAGCAAAAAGATCTCTCGTTCTTGCAGCTCCTACTCCTACAAACATTTCTACAAATTCGGAGCCGGAAATAGAAAAGAAAGGAACTCCTGCTTCCCCAGCCACTGCTTTTGCTAAAAGAGTTTTACCACAGCCAGGGGGTCCTATTAAAAGAATTCCTTTTGGTATTTCTGCTCCTAAAGCTAAAAATTTTTTTGGGTTTTTAAGAAATTCAACGATTTCTTTTAATTCTTCTTTTGCTTCTTTGGCTCCTGCAACATCAGCAAAGGTTATTCTAGGTCCTTTTCCTTCAAATAATCGCGCTCTTGATTTTGAGAAAGAAAGAGCTTGAGAACCAGCAACTTGTGCCTGTTTGAATAAAAACCAGAGAAATCCTCCAAAAAGAAGGAAAGGAAGTAAAATAGAGGCTAAAGAAAGTATCCAATTATTCTCTGAAGCATTTTTAATCTCAATAGCTACTTTTTCAGGAGTGATGCCATATTGGGTGAGAGAAATATTATTTTCTTTATAAGCTATTGCTTTTGTTTTTTCTCCTTTAAGCTCTGCTTCTATTTTGTTTCCTATTACCTTTATTTTTTCAACTTCTCCTTTTTCTACCTTTTCAATAATAAAATTAATAGGAACCTCCTTATATTTTTTTTCTTTGGGGGCCCAAACATAGATCAAAGAAAGCGCTAGGATAAGAATTAAGATATAAAGGGTCCAGTTTTTCATATTTTTTATTATACTTGATTGTAATATTTCTGTCAATAAAAGGCTTTTTAATGCGATTTTTTAATTTTAAGCAAACAAATTAAGGATATTATAATCAGTCCTATACTTACAATTTGAGCTAAAGAAAGATGGAAAATTATTCTTGGTTCTATTCTAAAGATCTCGACTAAAAATCTTCCAATACTGTAGTAAAGAATATAACCAAAGAATAAGCTGCCTGATCTAATTTTTTTTGAAAGCAAATAATAAAAGATTAGAAATCCTAAAAGACAAATTATAGATTCATAAAGAAATACCGGATGAAAGAAAGAATAACTTATAAATTCTTTTGGTCTTAATTCTTCTTTTACCCACATTTTCCAAGGCAAATTAGTAGGATATCCAATAAGTTCTTGGTTAATAAAATTTCCCCATCTGGAAATTCCTTGTCCAAGTAAGATAAAGGGAGTAAAAAGATCAGCAAATTTTAGAAAGGATAATTTATATTTTAAACAATAAAGGTAGATTGCGATAAATCCGAAAAGCAAAGCGCCATGGATTGAAAGACCACCTTTTGAAATTTTAAAGATTTCTAAAGGATTTTGAATAAAATAGTTAAGTTGGAGTAAAACAAAAATAGTTCTTGCACCTAAAAACCCAGCTAAAGTTCCCCAGAAAACCAAATTTATAAGGTGCTCCTGATTATAATTTCTCTTTTTCGCCTCTTTTAAGATGAGAAGAAATCCAATTAAAAAGGAGGTTGCTATCAAAATACCATACCAATAGATTTTAAAAGGACCAAAAGAAAAAGCTATTGGATCTATTTGAATTTTTCCCTTAAAAACCTCCTTTACCCAATAGCTGAATCCAAAAAGAATCAGAATACCTCCTAATAAAATTATTAAATTTTTCCAATTAAATTTTTTCATTTTAAATTTTTAAAAGTTTTTCAAACTTTTCTTTTTCTTTAAAAGGTCCTATAATTGCTAAATTTAAATTTTTCAAGGAAAAAATTTTATTTGCTACTTTTAATAGATCTTTTATTTGGACTTTTTTAATTTGATCTACAATCTCTTGGAAAGTTTTTATTCTTTTTTCTAATAATTCTTGTTCTGCTAAAAAACTAGCTACAGAAGATGTGTTTTCCAAAAAAAGTTTTAACCTTCCTATTAGATATTCTTTAGCTCTTTTTAATTCTTCTTTTTTAATAGTTCTTTTTATTTCTTTTAATTCTTTTAAAATAGTCGAAATAGCTAATTCAGCTCTTTTATTGTCAACCCCTGCTGAGATAGAAAAAACTCCTGTATCAAGAAATCCTTCTGTTTCTGATTTTATATAATAAGCTAACCCTAATTCATCTCTTAATTTTACAAAAAGTCGAGAACTCATATTTCCTCCCAAGATAACACTTAATAGATTAAGAGGATAACGCCAGAAATGATCTCGTTTAAAAGTTCTAACTCCTAAAATTAGATGAGTTTGATCTGTTTCTTTAAATTCTAAAAGACATTGAGGTTTTTTTTGATAAATTTTTACTTTTGAAAACGGTGGTAATTTCCCTCTTTTCTTTTTTTCTACTAATTTTTTCACTAAATTTATAATCTTCTCTTGATCGAAATTTCCAGCAATTCCTATCACCATGTTATTTGGGACATAAAATCTTTTTAAATAAGAAAGTAAATCTTTTCTTTTAAAACTTAAAACGCATTCTTTAGTTCCTAAAATTTTTCTTCCTAAAGAAGTATTTTTAAAGATTAAAGATTTAAAAAGATCTATCACTTTTTCTGTTGGATGATCTTCTTCCATATTAATTTCTTCAATTACCACCCCCTTTTCAACCTGAATATCTTTTTCTCTTAATAAAGGATTAAAAACCATATCTAAAAGAAGTTTAAGAGCTTTCTCTTCTTTTCCTGATGGAACTTTTGCCCAAAAGCCAGTTTCTTCCTCACCAGTAAATCCATTTAAGATTCCACCAATTCCATCTATTTCTTTTTTAATTTCAAAAGGAGTTGGATGACTTTTACTTCCTTTAAAAAGCATATGTTCTAGAAAATGAGCGATTCCATTTTCTTTTTCATTTTCAAATCTAGAACCAGCTTTTACATCTATTAAAACAGTTACCGCTTTGGATTCTTTCATTAAAGAAGATAAAAGAACAAGACCGTTTTTTAATTTTATTTTTTGATACATTTTAAATCAAAGAGATAATTGATAAGTTAATCAAAGTGACAAAAACCCCTGCTATTATTATTCCTAAAAATATTAAAGGGAGAGCAACCCATTTTTTGATTCCAAAAACAAAAGCAGCTATTGCACCAGTATATCCTCCTGTAAATGGAAGAGGAATTGCTACAAAAAGAACCAGAGCAAACTCTTTATAAATTTCAAATTTTTTTTGATGGTTTGATCTTGTATGATTAAACAGCCATTTAAAAAAGGAATTTATTAATTTAGATTTTTTAGAAAGAAAATTAGAGACTGGTTCAATTAACCAAAGAATTAAAACTACTGGAATAAGATTTCCTATTACCGAAAATAAAAAGGCAGAGATTGGATGAAGATGATAAACAGAGATAGCCACAGGTATTGCCCCTCGAAGTTCTAAAATAGGAGATGTTGCTAGAAAAAGAGTTTTAAGTTCTGTTGTCATTAAAAGAGATGTTTAATAAAACGAGCTATTTTATATCCATAATAAAGCCAATTAAAAGGTATATCATAAGTTCCAAGATAGGAGATAGATTTTGTCTTTGGAGCAAAACCAGCTTTAAATCTTGTTAAACCAGGCCATTTTTTAGGATCCACTCCCCAGAAATCATAAAATTTTAAATTCCTTCTTTTAGCTTCTAAAATAGCATGCCATTGAAGAAGATAAGGAGCCATTAGATTTCGATATTGATAATCTGATCCCCCATGAAGATAATAACCCTTTTTATTAAAGAAGGCAACCAAAATAGCAGCAATTGGTCTTTCTTTAATTTGAGCTATAAATAATTTTACTAAATTCTTTTTCCCTAAAACTTCTATTAATTTTTGATAATAAATTTTTGGATGGGTTTTAAATCCATTTCTTTTTGCTGCTTTTTGAATAAGAGTCCAGAATATTTCTGTATCTTTCTCGGATCCTTCTCTTATTTTTACTCCCTTTTTCTGAGCCAATTTTATATTATATCTTGTCTTTTGGTGCATATCTTTAAGTAATTCTTCTTCTGATTTTGAAAGATCAAGTATTAGAGTCTGCTGAGGTTGAAAAGGTTTTGTCTTTATTAATTTTAAATTTTCAAATTGGTAATCAGAGGAAAAAGGAGGATCGAATCTAAAAAATATTACATTTTCTTTTTTTGCAATAGATTTTATTTCTTCTATAAATGAACTAAGATCTAATTTTTGATTTTTAAATTTCGATCTTTCAAGGATTGGACCTCGAGGGCAATATAGATAGAATTTATTAAATAAAAGAGGATATTTAATTAAATTAGCAATAAAATCATTTTTTTTACTTATTCTTATAACCTTTCTTCCTAAAGAAGTTTGAAATTCGCCCCATTCCCAAGATTGAAGTAATCCTCCATCTGAATTTTCTCTAATAAATAGATTCCATTTTTCTTTTTCCATGATTTTATTTTATCATATTCTTAATTTTCTGAAGATAGAACTTTTGACTTTTTAGAATATTTTTGATAAAATACATATATGGGAAGGAGGAAATGGCTAAAACAAGCAAAAACTTAAACCCACAGACTTTAGCCCAAATTTAATTTTGGGTTAAGATCTGTGGGTTTTTTTATTTGTTTCACCTTAACAATTTAATAAAAAGGAGGTGAGTATCTAAAATGAAAAGATTGGTCTTATTTGGAACAATTGCAACCCTTTTAGTTTTTCTTGTTGGTTGTGGAGGAGGTGGAGGAGGATCTGTATCTTCTGTTTCTCAAAAAATAGGTGCTATAACTGGAACTGTAAAAGACAGCAATTCAAATCCTATTCCTGATGCTACAGCCTCTTTATTAGAAAAGCCAGAGCTTAATTCAAAAACAGATCAAAAAGGAAAATTTACTATCTCAAATGTTCCTGCTCCTGCAAGCTATACCTTACTCATTCAAAAAGAGAATTACTCAACAGTAGAAATACCTGTTTCAGTAGAAGAGAATGAAACAATTGAAATTCCTCCTTCAGTTAGCATCTTAACTCCTTCAACTTCCTCTGATAAAACACCACCTTCTGTTTCTTTAACTTCTTCAGGATGGGTAAAAGGAACTGTCTCTGTTTCTGTCAATGCTTCAGATAATGAAGCACTTGATCTTATTGTTTTTTATCTTGATTCTGTTTCCTTTGCAACCTCAAGTTCCTCTCCTTTTTCTGTTAATTTAGACACCACCTCTTTCTCTGATGGATCTCATGAGATTAAAGTAAAAGCCTGTGACAAATCCTTTAATTGTTCCTATGATACCTCCTCTCTTTTAATTGATAATTCCTCTCCTTCAGTTTCTATTTCAAATCCAGCGAATAATCAAGTGATAGAAGAATCTCAAGAAATAACCTGTGATTGCAATGATTCTTTTTCAGGAGTTTCCTCTATCTCTATTTATCTTGGAGATGAAAAGAAAGCTGATAGTTCAAGCTGGTTCTGGGATGTTTCTTCTTTCCCTGAAGGCAGCTATTCCATTTCCTGCTATTGTAAAGATAAAGCTGGAAATGAATCTTCTGTTTCTATTTCTGTTAGTTTAGTTCATCCAGATATCACTCCTCCTTCTATTGTTATTAATTCTCCTAAAGAAGGAAGTTTATTAAATTCAGTTGTTTCAGTTGATTTCTCTGTGTCAGATGAGTCAGAAATAGAGGTAGAGGTGAAAGTAGATGAAACTCTTGTTTGTTCTTCTTTCTCCTGCTCTTTTGATTCTTCTTCTTTCTCTGATGGATCTCATTTACTTACGGTAGTTGCCACTGATTCCTCTTCCAACACCTCCTCAAGTTCAATAAGTATTTCCTTTGACAACAGTCCTCCTGAAGCTCCTGTTCTTTCAAATTATCCTTCAAAGACTAATAAGCAAAAAGTAACTATCTCTGGAACAAAAGAACAAAACTCCTCAATCTTGGTAAATGGTTCTGAGCTAATTCCTTTAAATGACTTAGCTTCATTCTCTTTAGATCTTTCTCTAAGTGAAGGAACAAATACTTTTTATTTCTCTTCAAAGGATCAGATTGGAAATGAATCAAGTTCTGTCAAAGTAGAAATTCTAGCTGATTTCACGCCTCCTTCTTTCTCTATCAGTCCTTCCTCAGATCAGATAATCTATGCTTCAACAACAATCTATTGCACTGGTTCAGATCAACTCTCTGGAATGGAAAAGGTAGAACTATATATTGATCAGTCTCTTGTTAGCTCAGAGCAAGGAGCAAGTTTAAGCTATCTTTTCTCCCCAACTGAGGTCAAATCCTATTCCATCTCCTGCTACTTCTATGATAGTGTCTCAAACACTTCCTCCACATCCATCACTTTAACCTATCAAAAAATCCCTCAGGTAGTGTTTGTGGAAGCGTGGGGGTTAGAAGAGTATTTCAAACCTTATGGATTAGCTTACTCAAGGTCGGATAATACAATTTATGTAAACTCTCTCGATAGAATATATCAAATAGATCTCGAGTTTAATGTGATTTCTACTATTGGCCCCTCTGTTTCTGGCCTTGAATCGGAATTCGATTATCTCACAGGAATAGCAATTGATGAGAAAAGAGATAGGATTATTGTAGGAGATTCAGGAAATTGGAGAATTGTGATTCTTAACAGATCAGATCATTCGTTATATAAGACCTTTGGAAGCTGGGGAGGTGTAGGAGAAACAAAAGGAAAGTTTTCAAATATTCATAGTTTGACTTTAGATGATGAAGGAAATATCTATGTAACAGATGGTTCCACTCACGATGTGGTTCAAGTTTTTGATCCTGAAGGAAATTTCCTGTTTGAATTTGGAGGTTGGGGACAAGAAGATGGAGAATTTGACGAACCCTATGGAATAACCATTGATTCAAATGGAATTGTTTATGTAGCTGATTCACTTAATGAAAGAATTCAGAAATTTACTAAAGGAGGAGAATTTCTAGAAAAATTTGGAGAAGGGGGATATGATCCAGGAGAATTTTTCTGGCCATCAGGAATTGCTTTATCGCCACATAATACAATTTATGTTAACCAATCCATGAGTGCTCGAGTAGATGAGTTTACCTTAGATGGCGCCCATCTTCAATCTTTTGGTAAATATGGAGATGGTCCAGGAGAACTTGCTAGTCAAGAGGGTATAATAGTTATAAATAATTACATTTTTATTGCAGACACTGGGAATAATAGAATACAAAAATGGATGATTCAATATTAATTTAAAGTTTAAATTAAAAAAATAAATCCCCTTTTTAGGGGATTTTTTATTTAGGAGTTTGAATTTTTTATTTTAATTATCTATAATCAAACTGAAATGAATTTAAAACTTTACAAATTAAAAAAGAACGATTTTGAAGCTATAGAGAAGATTCTTGAATTGGTTTTTA
>Ga0190363_1000799_pt1 | contig 18729 bp, 22 predicted proteins | sample 48721867_MG_FD_161272 | JGI IMG/M metagenome (GOLD analysis project Ga0190363, IMG submission 161272) | Hydrothermal vent microbial mat bacterial communities from Southern Trench, Guaymas Basin, Mexico - 4872-18-6-7_MG | ecosystem: Environmental > Aquatic > Marine > Hydrothermal vents >... | reverse complement strand
CCTGAAACAGTTTTATGATAACTGGTGGGGAAATTTAGATTTTTAACATGGAAATTTTCAATCAAAAAGTGGCAAAAAATTATAATCAGTGGTATGCAATAAATACCCGCTGGGATGAGCTGGAGAAGAGATTGATTTTGAAATTGATTAAGCCTGATTATGGCAAAACCCTTTTAGATATTGGTTGTGGATGTGGATGGCATCTTAAATGGTTTAAAGATTTGGGTTTAAAAGTTTGGGGTGTAGATAAATCACCTTTTATGGTTAAGGAAGCAAATAGATTTTTGGGAGAAAATATTGTAGAAATTATGGATGCAGAGAATTTAAAGTTTAATGATAAGAGTTTCAATTTTGTTACTCTTATTACGGTGTTAGAGTTTACAAAGAATCCTGAAAAAGTTTTAAGAGAGGCTTTGCGTGTTGCTCAAGAAAAGGTATTTGTTGGCGTTTTAAATAAATATTCCTGGTTAGGGATAAAAAGAAAGATAGAAAGTTTTTTTAAAAAAGAGAGTTTATATAAAAAAGCAAAGTTTTTCAGTGTAAGGGAAATTTTGAAATTGTTGCATGATATAATAAAAAATGGAAAAATAGAGTGGGAAACAACAATTCCTCATGCGCCGAGAAAAAACAGGTGGGCAGCTTTTATTGGAGTGATTGTAGAAAAGTAAAGTAAATGCCTATTTTGGAGATAAGTATTCTGCCTTTGGGAACAAAGACAGCTTCAGTAAGTAGTTATGTGGCTGGTTGTATAAAAATTTTAGAGAAAGAGAAAGGAATTAAATATCAAATTACTTCTATGGGAACGATAATTGAGGCAAAGTCTTTAAGGAAATTGTTTAGAGTTGCTGAAAAAATGCATAAAGAAGTTTTATCTAAGGTAGATAGAGTAGTTACGACGATAAAAATAGATGACCGTAAGGATAAAGAATTAACAATGGAGAGGAAAATTACTTCTGTAAAGAAAAAATTAAAAACTTTAAAATAAGGAGGAGAAAATGAGCCTTTTTATTCATAATTTAAAACATGCTTTAATGATAACTGTTTTTGTCTTTGTAATGATGGAATTTATTGATTATTTAAGTGTTTTTACCCAGGGAAGATTAAATAGATTGATAAAAAGAAGTCGCCTTTTGCAATATATAGTTGCTTCATTTTTGGGAGCTACCCCCGGGTGTCTGGGTGCATTTATGAGTGTTTCTTTATATGTTCATGGATTAATCTCTTTTGGAGCAATAACCGGATGCATGATTGCTACCTCTGGTGATGAGGCTTTTGTAATGCTGGCAATGTTTCCTAAAAAAGCTCTTCTTTTATTTTTTATTTTATTTATTTTAGGAATTATTTTTTCTTATTTTGTAGATAAAATAGTTGCTTTTTTAAAAATTCAACCCTCCTTAAAGTGTAATATTCCCAGTCTTCATCCGCAGGAATCTTGTGCCTGTCTTTCTCTTCGTGAGATGATTGAGCATTTAAGAAAGATGTCATTTAGCCGTTTTCTTATTCTTCTTCTTTTAGGAGGTGCTCTTTTAGGATTTATTCTGGGAGTTTTAGGACCACAAGAGTGGAGTTGGAAAAAAATCACATTTGTGGCTTTACTTTCCTTGGCTATCTTTATTGTTTTAACTTCCTCAGAACATTATTTAGAAGAACATATCTGGAAACATATTATTAAAAAACACCTATTGCGTGTATTTATCTGGACTTTTTTTGCTTTGCTTATAGTTGATATAGGACTTAAATTCTGGAATTTGAAAGGATTTATTAAATCTCACATATTTTCTATTCTTTTTATTGCTGTAATTTTAGGAATCCTTCCTGAAAGTGGACCTCACCTTATATTTGTAACGATGTTTTCTAAAGGACTAATTCCTTTCTCTGTTCTTTTGGCTAATTCTATTGTTCAGGATGGTCATGGTATGCTTCCTTTACTTTCTTATTCTCTTCGTGATTCTTTTTTAATAAAATTCTTTAATCTGTTAATTGGATTAGGAGTAGGATTAATCTTTTATCTTTTAGGATTATAAATGAATATTCAGAATTTAATTATTCAGACATTAAAGGAAGGTTCTTTATTTGCTTTTCTTTTTGTATTCTTAGGAGCAGCTTTACTAAGTTTTTCCTCCTGCACTTTAATTAGAATCCCTATAGTTTTAGGTTATATTGGAGGAATCTCTTCTTCAAAAAAAGCTTCCTTTAATATTCTTTTAGGCTTCGTTATGGGATTAGTTATTACTTATACATCCTTAGGGATACTTTTAGGATTGGGAGCACGTTTCATTTATACTTCTGTAAGACTTACTACTTACTTTTATTTTACCTGCGGATCGCTACTTCTTATAATAGGATTGGCTCTTTTAGGATTTTTGCCTTTTTTAAATCTTTCTCAGATGAGATGTAAGATAAGACAGAAAGAATTTAAAAAGGTCAATTTTTTTACTGCTTTAATACTGGGAATTATTTTTGCTTTTTTTGAAGCACCGGTATGTCCCTGCTGTGGCCCCATGCTTTTGGTGATTGCTTCTTTAGTATTTATTAAAGGAAAAATTTCTTATGCAATTTTAATTTTTTTTATTTATGCTTTAGGACAGAGTTTTCCTATCTTTTTAATTGGTCTTTCAGGAGGAGTTTTAAAATTTGCTTTACCACACTTGGAGACATTAGAGGCTTATGTTCAAGCAATTTCGGGAGCTTTACTTTTCTGTGTGGGTATTTACTTTTTATGGATAGCTTAAGAAAGCCTTCATATATAAAAGATGGTATTTTAGATGTTCGCATAAGAATGTTATTTCTTCTTTTAGGAATAACTATTCTTTTTATCTTAAGACCTTGGATTGCTCGACAGAATTATAATCGGGCATTAGTATTTTTAAATATTAAAGATTATAATAAATCTATTTTTCATCTAAGGAAATGTTTAATTACCTTTTCTCGTTTTCTTTCTGCTTATGAAAGGTTGGGAGAGATATTTGAAGAAAAAGGAAATTATAAAGAAGCTATTGCCAATTACAAAAAGATGATAAAAATTGATCCTACCAATCCTCAAGGGTATTTGAAAATAGGAATATTCTATGTGGTAAGAATGAAGGATTATGCTCAGGCAGTAAAGTGGTTTATTTCTGCTCTTGCTCAAGATAAAAAAAATTGGCAAGCCTATCGCTGGTTAGCAATTTGTTATAAAAATTTAGGCAGAAAGAATTTAGCATTGTATACTTATCAGGAGATGAAAAAAATTTTTCCTCACGATAAAAGGATAGATAGACTTATTGAGAAGTTGAAATGAAATATTTTTACGGGCCAGTATATTCTCGGCGTTTGGGATTTTCTCTGGGAATTAACCTATTTAGAGAGAAAACATGTTCTTTTAATTGTGTATACTGTCAGTTAGGAGAGACAAAAAGAAGAAGAAAAAAAAGAGCATTTTTTATAAAGGAGGATATATTTAAAGAAGAATTAGAAAAGATACTGAAAAGCAAACCTAAAATTGACTATATTACTTTTTCTGGATGTGGTGAGCCAACTCTACATGAAAATTTAGATAAGTTGATTAAGATAATAAAGATGAGAACAAAAATCCCTGTCTGTTTAATTACTAATTCCTCTCTCCTTTATATGAAGAAGGTAAGAGAAGAATTAAAAGAGATTGATTTGCTTATTCCTTCCTTAGATGCACCTGATGAAAAATTATTGAGAAAAATTAATCGTCCTGTAAAAGGAATTTCTTTTTCAAAGATTTTGGAAGGACTTATTTGTTTCAGAAAGGAATATAAAGATAAAGAATTCTGGCTGGAGATCATGCTTGTTAAAGGTTTCAATGATAGAGAAGAAGCTGCCTATAAATTTAAAGAAATAATCAAAAAGATAAAACCTACAAAAATTCAGCTTAATCTTCCTTTAAGACCTAACCCTTCAGTGAAGATAGATTTTATACCTTCAGGAGTATTGATAGAAAAATTTAAAAAGATTTTGGGAGAAAATTGTGAGGTGGTAGAATTTAGAAAGAGTAAAAAAAGAGGAAAGGTTATAGAAAAAGAGGTAATTCTTAATTCTTTAAAAATCAGACCTCAGACGATAAAAGATATAGCTATTGTTTTAAAGGCATCAGAGAAGAAAGCAGAATACTTTGTTAAAAATTTAATTAAAGAGAAGAAAATATATAAAGTTATAAGGAATAAGAAGGTTTTTTACCTGGCAAAATGATAAAAGAAAAGGTAAAAGAACTTTTTTCAAAAATTCCTCCTTATGTGGAGGTTGTTGCTGCTACTAAAAAAAGGACACCTGATGAAATTAAAGAGGCAATAGAGGCAGGGATAAAGATTATTGGCGAAAATTATGTTCAGGAAGCAGAGAAAAAGAGGCAGGTTTTATCTAATTTAAAAGTAAGTTGGCATTTAATTGGTCATCTTCAGAAAAACAAAGTTAAGAAAGCAGTAAGGATTTTTGATGTGATTCAAACCCTTGACTCAATCAAGCTGATTGAGCTTATCAATCGGGAATGTGAGAAGCTAAATAAGGTTATGCCGGTAATGATTGAGGTGAATATAGCTTCAGAACCTCAGAAAAGCGGAATTTTGCCTTCTTCTATTTTTAACTTTGTAGATGAATTTTTAAAGAAAGAATTTAGATATGTAAAACTTATCGGATTAATGACTATGGGTCCTTTTTTAGAAGATAAAGAAAAATTGCGTTCTTATTTTAAAAGAACAAGAGATATTTTTGAGGAAGTGAGAAATAAATATAAAGAGCTTGATGAGTGGAGGTATCTTTCTATGGGGATGAGTGATAGTTTCTCTATTGCCATTGAGGAAGGGGCAAATATGATAAGGATAGGAACTTTTATTTTTGGAGCGCGTAATGAAGATTGAAATTCTTTTGGATAAAGAAAAGGCTTCAGAGGAATTTCAAGTAGGCTGGGGATTAAGTTTTCTTATTGATAGAAAGATTCTATTTGATACAGGGGAAAATTTTGAATATTTAAAACATAATGCAGAATTATTGGGAATAGATTTAAAAAAGATAAAAAAGATATTTATTTCTCACCAGCACTGGGATCATACAGGAGGTTTAGATGGACTTTTAGAGATTAATAATCAGGTTGATGTATATGTATGCAAGTCTTCATCTCAAGATTTTAAAGAAAGTATAAGAAAGAAGAAAGCAAATTTAGTTGAGGTAAAGGATATTTTGAAGATAGATGAGGGGATTTATTCTTCAGGAGAGTTAAGAGCAAATTACAAAGGGGAGCCTTTATATGAGCAGTTTTTAATTATAGAAAAAGATAATTTTTTGGTAGTGTTGTGTGGTTGTTCTCATGCGGGAATTTTAAATATTGTAGAGAAAATAAGTTTTGATTTAAAAAAAGAGATAATTGCTGTGATGGGAGGTTTTCATCTTCTGGATAAAGAAGAAAGATTTGTGCGGTTTATTATTGAGGAGTTAAGAGGAAAAGTAGAAAAAGTTGGGCCTTCCCATTGTACAGGGTATCCCGCGATTTCCTATTTTAAAGAAGTTTTTAAAGAAAATTTTATAGAGATAAAGGTAGGCAAGAAGATAGCTGTATAATGGTAAGTTTGCTTCAATTAGAGAATAATAGTTATGCAGAAGTTGTGGATATAAGAGGAGGTTCAGGTTTTCTGCGCCGTTTAGAAAGTATGGGGGTGAGGGTAGGGTGTAAAATTTTAAAGATTAGTGATACTCCAGGTCCAGTAATTATTAAAGTAGGAAGTACTCAACTGGCTATAGGAAGAGGAATTGCTTCTAAAATTTTTGTAGAAAAATTATGAAAATTTTGCTTTTGGGGAACCCCAATGTAGGAAAGAGTGTAATTTTTTCACGTCTTACAGGAACAAAGGTAATTGTTTCTAATTATCCTGGAACTACTGTTGAATTCACAAAAGGATTTATCAAAATTTTTGATTTCAAAGCAGAAATCATTGATGCCCCCGGTTCTTACACTCTCACTCCTACTAACAAAGCAGAAGAAGTAGCAGTTAAATTAATAAAAGAAGCAGATATTATCATTAATGTTGTTGATGCGACTAATTTAGAGAGAAATCTTCTTTTAACTTTAGAAATAATTAAAAATGTGAAAAAGCCATTGATTATAGCCTTAAATATGTGGGATGAAACAAAGCATAAAGGAATAAAGATTGATATAGAGAAACTAAAAAAAATTCTTGATGTGGAAGTAGTTCCTACCTGTGGATTGAGTGGGGAGGGGATAAAAGAATTAGTTCTTAAACTTAGAGAAGTAAAAATTTCATCATTAGATTTAGAAAATGAAGATATATGGAAATTCATTGGAGAGATAATTACCTCTGTTCAGAAGTTGTCTCATCGTCATCATACATTCGTAGATTTTCTTCAAGAGATAAGTATAAAACCTCCTTGGGCATATGTAGTAGCGGTAGGGGTGATTCTGGTTTCTTTTTTTATAATAAGATTCATCGGTGAATTTCTTATCAATTATATATTTGATCCTTTTTTTGAAAATTTTTATTCTCCTCTTATTTTGAAATTAAGTAGTCTTATTAAATCAAATAATTTTTTTCATAGTATTCTTATTGGTGATATAAAAGAAGGTTTAAATTACACTATCTCCTTTGGTCTTCTTACCACTGGAATTTATGTGCCTTTAGCGATGGTTTTACCTTATGTATTTAGTTTTTATTTTGTTTTAAGTATTTTAGAAGATATAGGTTATCTTCCCCGCCTTGCTGTTTTGTGTGATCGTTTGTTTCATAAATTAGGATTACATGGTTATGCCATTGTTCCTACAATTTTAGGTTTAGGATGTAATGTTCCTGGAGCTTTATCTACTCGTTTATTTGAAGCAAAAAGAGAAAAATTTATTGCCGCAACACTTCTGGCGATTTCTATTCCTTGTATGGCTCAAATTGCAATGATTATAGGGGTATTAGGAAAATTTGGAACAAAATATGTAGCGATAGTATTTTTGTCCTTAGGTTTTCTTTGGGTTATTTTGGGATTCCTTCTAAATAAATTTCTTAAGGGAGAAAGTCCAGAAATCTTATTAGAGATTCCTCCTTATAGAAGAATTTCTCCTAAGGCTTTGTTTAAAAAACTTTGGATAAGACTGAATTGGTTTTTAAAAGAGGCAGTTCCTTATGTTCTTTTGGGAGTTTTAATTGTGAATATTCTTTATTACTTTAAGACAATTGATTTTTTAGCCAAAATTTTTACTCCCTTAATGAAAAAAATTTGGGGATTACCACCTGAGGCGATTTCTGCACTTTTAATCGGTTTTTTAAGAAAAGATGTAGCGGTAGGAATGTTCAGTCCCCTTAATCTAACTGTTAAACAACTTATGGTTGGATGTATTATTTTGGCGGTTTATTTTCCTTGTGTAGCTACTTTTGTGGTATTAATAAAGGAATTAGGGATTAAAGATATGATTAAATCAGTTCTTCTTATGATTATAGTGGCTATTATTGTGGGAGCAGGAGCAAATATAATTTTTTCTTTATTGAATATATCTTAAGAAAATTTTTTATTTAATTGACGAGTAAAATTTTTAATCTCAAAAAGTTTCCCTATCTTCTTATTAAAAAAGTAAAAAATAGAATTGTTATGTAAAAGTGGCTCTTTTAATTCTTCTTTGTATTCTTCAAATAATTTAGTTCCCGGAGTAGGAGAATACTCAGCTAAGGAAACCTTTACTCCTTGATGATGAAGAAACTCAATATCTTTTTTTAACTCTTCTAAATCCTGCTGAGGAAATCCTAAAAGTAAATAAACACTGAACTCTCCCTCTTTAAATCCAGCTTTTTTTAAATATTTTATGCTTCTTATAAGTTCTTCTTTATTTACTTTGTCTCCCCACTTTTTTTGTAGCGTAGGATTAAGGGTTTCCAAACCAAAGTGAGGATTAAAAAACCCACATTCTTTTAAAAGATAGGCTAACTCCTGATCTAAAAAACGCAAATGCAGAGCATTGGGGGTATGAATCTTTATATCTAAATTTAGCCTTTTGATTTCTTTTAAAAGTTCTTTTGCTTCTTCTTGAGGATATAAAAAGGCATCATCATAAAGAACAAAATTTTTAATTCCTTTCTGATGATATTTAAGAATAAAATTGATTATTTTTTCTTGAGGCAGACGCAGAAAAGAAGGAAATAATTTTTTTATAGCACAGAAGCTGCAATTGAATGGACAGCCCCAGCTTGTTCTTAAGACTACATAATCTAAATTATTATAAAAATTCTCATAAGCAGGAAGGGTAGTATAAAACTGGTAATTATCAAAAGGGATATTTAAGAAAGAGAAAAATTTTTCTAAAGAAGAGGAGAATATATAAAAGGAAGGAAAAGTCTTTTTTGCATGTTCCGGAACAAGCATAGGATAAACTCCTCCCAAAATTTTTGGTGGAGAGTTAAAATTTTCTTTCAATATTTTTTCTACTTCTTTTATCCCTAAATACCAATAGGTCATAGAGGAAGTGATAAGGATTAAGTCTGGTTTTTTATCTTTAATTTTTAATTTAAATTCTTCAATACTCATTCCATAACGTTTAAATTTACGAGGGACATCTTTTAAAATTTCTGGTTTGGGGATAATCTGCCAGTAATATTTTCCTCTGCCTAACTTATCTTTTTTTATTTTTTTATCCAAACAATCAATGTAATCTATCTCTATGTTTTTTTGTTTAAGATAAGTTAAAAGCACCAAGAATCCATAAGGCTTAAGCCAAAAATCATATGCAGCAAAGTCCACTATCCAGGGATTTATCGCCAGTATCCTCATAAATTCTCTATTAAGTTAGGTTTTCCAAATACTTGAGGAGCAGTTAATACTTTTTTATGATACTTTTCTGCTACCCGATAAACTTCACTTATTCTTTCTTTAAATTTTATATCCCGCGTTAAATGATGATCATAAATAATAATTTCTGCTTTTATTTTTTTAATTATTTCTTTAATATTTTTTATAGCTCTTTCTAAATTTTTCTGTGCCAATAAGTAGCCTAAAAGATAAGTAGCTGGTCCATCAAGAATCAAAAGGTCAGGATTTATATCAATAATTTTATCTGCATAATCTTCTATAATCGGTCCTTGTAAATCTGATGTATAAAGAATACTTTTATTTTTATGAATAATATTTACCATAAAGACCCATCCTAATTTATCATATTCAATCCCATGAAATAAAGGAGGAGAAAACTTAACGGTAGTATTTTTAAATTTTAATTTTTTTCCTTCGGCAAATAGGACTTTTGTATTATTTTTCTCCCATTCTTCTATAGAGGCTTCTTTATTCCATAATTGAAAAAGCATCTTTAACCATTCTTTTCCTTTTTCTGTTCCTTTCTTATCTATTTTTTTAAATTTTATTTCTTCTACTGGGTCATAAAACTCTAATTTCTCAGGAGCAACGAGGATTTTTCTAAATTTTAATCCACAGATTCGGGCAATTCTTTTTATAAATTTTCTTGCTCTGAAAAATTGAGAACGATTAATCCATTTATTAGGGTTTTTTATAAAAAGAGTCTTTCCTGAGTAAAAATCTAAATTTTTTTTAGGAAGAGTATGATGATCATAATGGTAATGAGTGATAACTATTATTTCTGCTTTTTCTGCGAAAAATTTAATCTCTTCTAAAGCCTTCTTTTTCAATTTTTCCTTCTCTTTTTTAGATAAAGGATAGGATGGTTGCATTACAGCTGCTCCTGGATCTATCAAAATTTTTACATCCGGTGTTTCAACAAATATAGAGGAAGATTTTGCCCCCATTGAGTCAAACCAGACAAAAAATACCTTCATCTTTCCTATCTTTAAAAATTCCCTCACAAAATTTATTTTACTAAAAACCTAAATTAATATAAATGTGTTTGTAAGTGAGGGATATTTTAGTATAATAGTTTTTACTTCTAAAAAAGCGATGGGAGAAAATAGAATAGAAAAAATTAAAGAATTAATTGAGAAGAGAGAGTTTTCTAAAATAAAGGAATTGTTGCCTTCTTACCCTGAGGATATAGCGGGTGTAATTTCTTCCTTAGAAAAACCCTATCAGAAACTACTTGTTTTTCGTATGGTGCCTCATAGTAAAGCAATTGAGGTGTTTGAGAATTTGCCTTCTGAGGATGAGGAAGAACTTCTTAATTCTTTAAGCAGCCAGGAGGCAAAAGAGTTACTTAATGAAATGTCTCCGGATGATAGAACAGACCTTTTTGAGGAGATGCCTGCCGAATTGGTTAAAAAATTTATAAATTTTTTATCCCCTGAGGAAAGAAAAATTGCTTTGGAGATTCTTAATTATCCTCCGGATTCGGTAGGAAGACTTATTACTCCTGATTATGTTCAGTTATATGAAGATATGACACAAAAAGAGGCTTTAGAGCATATAAGAAAAGTGGGGGTAAAAAAAGAAACGATTTATTACTGTTATGTACTGGATAGAGAAAAAAAGCTTAAAGGCGTAGTCTCTTTAAAAAATTTAGTTTTAGCTTCACCCGATACAAAAATCTCACAGATTATGAATAAAGATGTGATAAAGGTAAATGTTTATACAGATAAAGAAGAAGCTGCCAATATCTTTAAAAAATATGATTTAATTGTTCTTCCTGTAGTGGATAGTCAAAACAAACTTTTAGGAATTGTAACTTTTGATGATTTAGTGGATGTATTGGAGGATGAAGCAACAGAGGACTTTGAAAGAATTGCTGCTGTGTTACCTGTAGAAAAGCCTTATCTGGAGGCAAAATTTTTTGATATTGCTTGGAAGCGTAGTTTCTGGCTGATTATTCTTGTGCTTTTAGAATCTTTATCCAGCATAGTTCTACAAAAATATGGAGGAGCAATAAAAAGATGGGTAGCATTAAGCTTTTTTTTGCCTATTCTTATTGATACAGGAGGAAATGCTGGGACTCAATCAGCAACATTAATCATAAGAAGTTTGGCTATTGGAGAAATTGCTCTAAAAGATTTTTTCAAAGTAATCTTTAGAGAATCCTTAATTGGAATTTTTATTGGAACAATTTTAGCTTTGGTGGGAATAATTCGTGTTTTTTTTCAGCAAAATAATTGGTTTTTAAGTATTTCGGTGGGGATTTCTTTAGGAATAACTATAACTTTGGCAGCAGTAATTGGAGCATCCCTGCCACTTCTTTTCAGAAAACTAAAGCTTGATCCAGCATTGATGAGCGGACCTTTAATTACTACCATTGTTGATGTAGCAGGAATTTTTATTTACTTTGAGATAGCACAGCTAATTCTGGGGATATGAAAAAATTATTTTTGTTTTTTATTATTTTTTTAATTGGCTGCGTGAGCATTCCTCGAAAAACTTATGTTTCTCTTTTGCCTTCTTATCAAGAATTAAAAAAATTCTGCCAGGAAAATAAACTTGATTATTCTTTCAATACCTTAGATGATATTATTTATTTAAAAACAAAAGGTAAAGATATCCGCTTACTTTTAAATTCTTCCATAGTGTTTTTTAATGGATGTTTTTTCTCCCTTAAGAATCCTCCTTTTTATGAGGAAGGAAAGATCTATATTCCTTTGGATTTAAAAAAAATAATTTCTAAAAAACTTCCTTCTTTAAAACTGGAGGATTTCTCTACAAAAACAGTTGTTATTGACCCAGGACATGGGGGAAAAGATCCAGGAGCAATATCTCCCTGGGGCCTGAGAGAAAAAGATATAAATTTAAAAGTAGCAAAACTTTTAAAAAAAGAATTAGAGAAAAAAGGATTTCTTGTTTATCTTACAAGGGATAAAGATAAATTTTTGTCTCTTAAAGAAAGAGTAAAATTTGCCAAAGAAAAAGAGGCGGATCTTTTTATAAGTATTCATGCCAATTTTAACCGTAACCGTTATATAAGAGGAGTGGAGATATATTATCTTTCTCCTTATTTCAGTCAAAAATTAAAACCATTTTATTTGGCGAAAAAAGAAAGAAATAACTACTCATTAAAATTCTGGAAAAATTTGTGTTATCGCAATAACTCCATTTCTAAGGAATTTGCGAATTGTCTTGTGGAGATATTTAAAGAGATGGGGTTTAAAGTTACTTCTAAAAGAGCTAAATTTTATGTTTTAAAATACGGTTATGTTCCTGCGATTTTGGTAGAAATTGGTTATTTAAGTAATTATTATGAAGAAAGACTTTTAAGAAGTGCGCGTTACCAGAGACAGGTTGCCCGTGCCATTTCTTTGGCTGTATCTTTATTAAATGATCAATACGAAAAATTTGTCCAGAAATAAACCCATCGGCGTTTTTGATTCGGGTGTGGGAGGATTAACTGTATTTAAGGAGATAAAAAAGGTGCTTCCCGGCGAGGACATTATTTATCTTGGTGATACAGCTCGTCTTCCTTATGGAAATAAGTCGCGCAAGACAATTATTCGCTTTACAATAGAAAATATCTTATTTCTTTTAAAGAAAAAAGTGAAACTTATTATTATTGCCTGCAATACTTCATCAAGCTTAGCTTTAGACTATATTAAAAAGATATTTTCTTTGCCCATAATAGGAGTGATAGAACCGGCAGTAAAAAAAGCAGTTGAGGTTTCTTTAAATAAAAAAATAGGAGTGATTGGAACAAAATCTACAATTGAGAGTAAAATTTACGAAAGATTAATTTTGAAAAAAGAAAAAAAAGCAAAAGTTTATTCTTTAAGTTGTCCTTTATTTGTGCCTCTGGTTGAGGAAGGATTTGTTAAAGGAAGAATAACCCAAATGATAATCAGGTTTTATCTTAAAAAACTGAAAGGCAAAATTGATACTCTTATTTTGGGTTGTACTCATTATCCTCTCTTAAAAAAAGAGATTTCCTCCTATCTTAAAGAAGTGAAATTGATAGATTCAGCAAACTCGGTTGCCGAAGAAGTCAGAATACTTTTAGAAAATTTAAATCTTTTAAATAACAAGAAAAAACCTGTTTACCGGTTTTATGTAAGTGATGATCCCCAAGGGTTTTTTAAAACTGCCAAGTTTTTTTTAAAAGATAGGATAGAGAGAGAACAGGTTTATTTAGCTGATGTATAAAATAAAAGTTATATCTTGCTTTAGTGCGGCACATTTTTTAAGAAATTATAGAGGAAAATGCGAATCTTTACATGGGCATAACTGGAAAGTAGAGGTAGAAATTTCCAGAAAGAAACTAAATTTCTTAGGTTTGGTAATGGATTTTAAAGAGTTAAAAGAAAAACTTAACAAGGTTTTGGAAAACTTGGATCACAAAGTTTTAAATGAGATTGATTATTTTAAAGAAAGAAATCCTACATCAGAAGAGATAGCTTTTTATATATTTTCCCAGCTGAAGAAAATTCTTCCTCAAGATTGCCAGTTAGTTAAAGTTTCTGTATGGGAGAAGGATGACTCATGCGCAATATACGAGGAAGCGAAAACAGAGGAATAATTTTACTTTCCGGAGGAATTGACTCTACAGTTACTTTATATTTGGCAAAAAAATATGGATATAAATTATATGCTTTGATTTTTGATTATGGACAGAGACATAAAAAAGAGATAGTTTGTGCCAAGCGTATTGCACAGTTAAATAAAATAAAATATTTTTTGGTGAAAATAAATATCTCCTGGACAAAATCAAGTCTTACTCAGAAAAAGATAAAAATTCCTTTTAATCGTGATTTAACAAGAAAAGAAATCCCCTCTACCTATGTTTCTGCACGCAATATTATTTTTTTATCTTATGCTGCCTCTTTAGCCGAATCAGTGAAAGCAAAAAAGATTTTTATTGGTGCACATATCCAGGATTATTCTGGATATCCTGATTGCCGACCAGAATTTCTTTTAGCTATGGAGAAAGCTTTAAATTTAGGACTTAAGAAGAAAGGACTTAAGATAGAAGCTCCTCTTATAAACAAAGGAAAAACAGAAATAATTAAATTAGGAAAAGAGCTAAGTGTGCCTTTTCACCTTACCTGGTCCTGTTATAAGGGAGGCAAGTTCCCCTGCAGGAGATGTGATAGCTGTCGGTTTCGTATTAATGCTTTTCGTGAATTAGGTTTAGTTGATCCTCTCCTTAAAAAATGCAGGCAAAGATAAACTCTGTATTTGAAAGTATTCAGGGAGAAGGAAAATATGCAGGTGAAAGGCAAATCTTTATCCGTTTTTTTGGATGCAATTTAAATTGTGCTTTTTGTGATACAAAATTAAAATATTACAGACTTTATACTCCTTCGGAATTAAAAAAAAGAGTGGAAAGATTTAAAATTAAATTTATCTCTTTAACCGGGGGTGAACCACTTTGTCAGGCAAAATTTTTAAATTTTTTTCTACCTCTTTTAAAAAAGGATAAATTTAAGATATATTTAGAGACAAACGGAACTCTTTATGAGAATTTAAAAAAAATAATTGAATTTGTAGATATAATTTCTATGGATTTAAAATTGGAAAGTTCTACAAGAATGAAAAAATCTTTTTGGGATGAACATCAAAATTTTTTTGATATTGGCAGAGAAAAAGAGTTTTTTTTTAAAACAGTAATAACTTTATCTACCTCATTTAAAGATATAAAAAAATTGGCTGATTTTGTTTTTCCTAAAAAGAAGATTTTATATCTTCAGCCTGATACAAATACTTTAAATAAAAATCTGATAAAAAAATGTTTAAAATTTCAAAAGTATCTTCAGGATAAAAAAATAGAGGTAAGGATTTTACCTCAGGTTCATAAATTTTTAAAGATAAAATGAAGATAGAAGAGATTGTAGAGAAATTGACTATAAAAGCAAATATCAATTTAAGAGAAGATGTAAAAAAAATTCTTAAGGAAGCTTTACGGAAAGAAAAAAATAAAAGGGTAAAAAGAATTCTTGAAGTAATTATGGAAAATGCAAGGATAGCTTTAAAGAAAAATATTGCTATCTGTCAGGACACAGGACTTCCTTTAGTATTTTTAGAGGTAGGAAAAGATATTAATTTAAATTCTTCTTTAATAGAAAAAATAAATAAAGGAGTAATTTCAGGATATAAAAAAGCGGGTTTCAGAAAATCAACGATTGATAAACATGGGAAATTAAGCTATACACCAAAAATTTTTCATATTGATTTTGTAAACGCAAAAGGACTTAAAATAACTATTTTTCCCAAAGGATTTGGTTCAGAAGCAAAATCAGCTCTTAAAGTATTTCCGCCGACAGTGAAAAAAGAAGAGATAGATGAGTTTATTATAAAGACTGTTAAAAATGCCGATATTGATGCCTGCCCTCCATATTTTATTGGTATAGGAATAGGTGGAGATTCAAGTTTTGCCTTAATTCTGGCGAAAAAAGCACTATGTGAGGATTTATCCAAACCTAATAAAGATAAAGAATTAGATAAATGGGAAAAGAATTTGATGAGAAAACTTAATAAATTGGGTATAGGGATAATGGAGAAAAAAGGTTCTACAGTTTTAGCAGTAAGAATTAAAAGATTTCCTACACATATTGCTGGGATTCCTGTAGGAGTAAATATAAGTTGTCATGCATTAAGAAGTGCTACAGTAAAAATTAATTTTTAAAATGGTGATAAGATTAAAAACCCCACTTTTAAAAAAGGATTTGGTAAAACTTAAAGTTAAGGATGAGGTTTATTTATCAGGAATAATTTATACAATGAGGGATAGATCTTCACAGTTATTGGTAGAATTAATAAAAAAGAAAAAAAGTCTTCCTTTAGATTTGAAGAATCAGGTAATTTATTACTGTGGTCCAAATTTTAAAGGGAAAATGCTGGGTGCCTGTGGTCCGACAACATCAAGACGTATGGATATTTATTTGGAAGAATTACTTAAAAAAGGACTTTCGGCATCTATTGGTAAAGGTGAGAGGAGTTTTTTTGTAAGAGATTTGTGTCGTAAATATAAAAGTGTATATTTTTTAACTTATGGTGGCTGTGGTGCTTATTTAAGAGAAAGAATAAAAAAATATAAACTGATAGCTTTCCCACATCTGGGCAGTGAAGCAATTTATGAATTTGAGGTGGAAGATTTTCCTTTAATTGTGGGGATTGATACAGAAGGAAATTCAATAAGGGGGTAAGATGAGAAAAGATAAAAGGAATCCGGATGAAATACGTCAGATTAAAGTGCAAAGAAATTTTATAAAATATGCAGAAGGTTCCTGTTTTATTGAAGCCGGCAATACCAAAGTTATCTGCACAGCAAGTTTAGAAAAAAGTGTTCCTCATTTTTTAAAAGGCACCGGTTCCGGCTGGGTAACTGCCGAATACAGTATGCTTCCTCGCTCAACCCAAACACGCAATTTGAGAGATAGAATTTCTTTGCGAGCTTTTGAGATACAAAGGCTTATTGGACGTGCTTTACGCAGTGTAGTTAATTTAAAAGAGTTAGGAGAAAAGACTATATGGATAGATTGTGATGTTGTCTGTGCTGATGGAGGAACACGCACAACTTCTATTATAGGAGGATTTATCGCTTTAGTAGATTGCTTAAATAAACTTTTAAATGAAGGAATTATAAAAACATTACCAATTAAGGATTTTTTAGGAGCAACAAGCGTGGGTATCTGGCATAATCAATATATTTTGGATTTAACGTATGAGGAAGATGTAGAGGCAGATGTGGATATGAATGTAGTAATGACAGGTAAAGGTGAGTTTGTGGAGATTCAGGGAACAGCAGAAGGAAAAACTTTTTCCAAGAAAGATTTGGATAATCTACTTTCTTTAGCAAAGAAAGGTATTGAGGAGATAATTGATTTGGAGAGAAATTTATTTAAAGATATTTTAAATTTTTGATGCGTCTTATAATTGCCACAAAGAATAAAAATAAATTTAAAGAGATTAAAGCTATTCTTAAAGGATTAAGGTTAAAGATTTCTTATTTAGGCAAACTTGCACCTGATTTAGAGATAAAAGAAGATGGTAAAACTTTTTTTGAAAATGCCTTAAAGAAAGCCTGTAAGGTTTCACAAATTTTTCCTCAAGATTTAGTTGTGGCAGAAGATTCTGGATTAGAGGTGGAAAGTTTAAATAATCGTCCGGGTATTTTTTCTAAAAGATTTGCTGGCAAAAACGCTACTGATTTGGAAAACAATCTTAAACTTTTACGTTTACTTAAAAATAAGAAAAACAGAAATGCTCAATTTGTGTGTGTTGTGGTTTTGATGAAGAATAAAAAGTTAATAAAAAAATTTACAGGCAAACTTAAAGGCAAAATTCATGACAGAATAGAAGGAAAAGGTGGTTTTGGTTATGATCCAGTATTTTTCTTGCCAAGATATAAAAAAACAGTTGCTTGTCTTTCTTTGGAAGAAAAAAATAAAATCAGCCACCGTGCCCAGGCATTTTCCAAACTTGAAAAATTCCTTTCCCAATATTTGTCTAAAAACAGCATTGATTAAAAACCAATTCAATCTGCGAGGTTGAACTGGGAAATGTAGAAATAATTTGCAAAAATAAAGCCTTTAACTTAAAAACGATAATCCACACATAAAATTTACAACCGTGAGCTTATATAAGTTAAAATTATTTTTCTTATTCAAGTTAATAGGACAATTCATATAGGAAGCTAATCTACTTATTAAACCAAAGGGAATTTAGATGGCAGGATAAAAAGACTTATTATCCAAATTTTAAGAAGAATTCTTCTTTTTCATAATTAAGATGCCATAACTTTTAGTATGTATGCTTTGTAAGTTGACAAAACAAGCAATGCTTGATTTGTAAACTTAGAGTTCTTTATCTGAAGAATTCGTAAGTAATCATCTATTAACAAAATGGGGAGAGTATTTCTTAAGTAAGGAAATCGTCTTAAGAAAAACTTCTTCCGGTTTAATGGCATAAAGACACAAAAACCCTTTCTGGCAATTATGAGCAAGACATTTTTTGCATCCCACATCTTTATGTAAATAAAAAGATTTCTCTCCCAAAGGACGCCAGCGACGTGGGGAAAGCCCAGGATCATTTCTTCCAAATATAGAAATCACCGGAGTATCTAAACTTGCTGCGATATGGACAGGTCCGGTATCATTGGAGATTAAAATATCTGCTTTTTTTATAAGTGCTCCCACAGAGAGAATATCCAAACCTCTTAAATCAATCAAATCAGGATGTTTCTCAAACAAAAAATTACTGTAATCTTTCTCAGAACTGATAATTACTATTTTAGGATGAAGTTCTTTTTTTAAAAGGGAAATAAGAGATGAGAAATATTCAAGTGGCCAGCGTTTGGAGGGGCAAAAAGCATAAGGATGGATAGCAATAATTAAATCGTCTTTTTTAACTCCTTTTTCTTTTAATAAATTCTCTATATATTCCTGCTTTTCTTTTTTTAAAGGAAAATACAAAAATTTATCCTTTATAGGAATATTTAAAAATCGTAAAAGATCTAAATTATATTCTAACTCGTGTTTTTCCCCCTTCTCTTTTGTATGAGGAAGCCGATGGGTAAGCAAAAACCCTAATTTTTTATCCCAACCGATGCGTAAAGGAATTCCTGCAAAAAAAGTAACAAGATGCATTCTATTTGTAGGATGCAGGATTATTGCCCAGTCAAATTTTTTCTTTCTTAAAAAAAGAGAGAATTTTATTGAAGAAAGAATACTTTTATGTTTTACATATTTATCATAAACGATAACCTCATCTAAATAAGGATTTCCTTCCAAAATATCTTTGGTATAAGGCTGGCATAAAAAAGCAAGGAAGCTATCAGGATATGCCAATCTTAAATTTTTTATCACCGGGGTAGATAAAATCACATCTCCCAACTTATCTGTGCGAGTAATAAGGATGCGCAATCTCTTC
>Ga0190363_1000798_pt1 | contig 18746 bp, 18 predicted proteins | sample 48721867_MG_FD_161272 | JGI IMG/M metagenome (GOLD analysis project Ga0190363, IMG submission 161272) | Hydrothermal vent microbial mat bacterial communities from Southern Trench, Guaymas Basin, Mexico - 4872-18-6-7_MG | ecosystem: Environmental > Aquatic > Marine > Hydrothermal vents >... | reverse complement strand
TTGGTGCCTGTCATAAAGGATGTCCATGAAACAGAAGAAATTTCGGGTAGACATACGGTTGTTGGTCCAAAATAACCTTGAGAGAAAATTCTGGCCATGTTTGGCAGTCTACCCTGATTTATTAGATTTCTTAGTAAAGAATAGGGAACACCATCTAATCCTATAATTACCACTTTTGTTCCCTTCCTTTTGAACAGTCCTGACATTTACATATAACCTAATTGTCTAAGTTGATCCATTATCTTTTCTTTTTCCTGTCCCCTCCCTGCCCTTTCTGGTGTACTTTCTAAATCCTGTTCCCAAGCAGGAAGGTCTGAGAGTTTTTGTGTATTATACCTTGACCCAAGGGATCGATACCCTTGCTCATAAAGTCTGCAATAAGGTATTTTGTATTTAAGAATAGTATGCCAAATATCCCTTTCTCTAAAATGTAAAATGGGGTGGATTCTGGTATGCTTCGGTTTTTCCCTTGGACTAAAAAACTCCTCATCCTCTCTCGCCTCCTGTTCATCCCACCTAATGGCTGTTGATATAGCCTCAATTCCATTTTCCTCTATGAAGATCTTTAGTGGGACTGTTTTCATTAGATGGTTCCCTACATAAGACTCAGGCTCAAAAAGAAATTCATCTCCCTCAAATCCAATTAATTTTAATTCTTTTTTGTTTCTATCATTCAATTCTTTTATTTTTATAATATCTCTTATTTTTTTGATTTTTTTTAGAATATCTTCGTTTCTCAGTATTGTAAGGTCTATATCCCATTTTCTCCTTGTTTGCTCTATGTGTTCAATAATCTCATCAAAGACATCACCTTCATCAATAAATATGCATCGTGGCAATTGAATAGAAAGTTCATTACATACCTCGCGATAAAGCCAGATCATTGTCGTGCTATCCTTGCCTCCAGTCCACGCTATAGCAATCTTATCTCTTCCAAATTTATTTATTGCCTCTTTGATTATATTTTTGGATATAGATATTTTCTCTTCTAAGTTAAGGCTTATTAATTTATTTCTCTTCTCTTTTGTCATTATTTAACAACCTTTCTAAAGCCCCTTTAATATATTCTAGTTAACATAACTGTCAAGACGAATGAAAAAAACTTAATAATTTAAATACCCGTTATCCATTGTCCGTTTTGTCTAGATGAATATAGAAAATTTGAATTCTTTTCTGGTATACCAAAAAAGATAGCTTTAGATAGAGAGGATGACAGAGCAATAAAAGTCATCCTCTCAAGGTACTAGAACCTCATGGGACTACAAAAAGAGCCCCTTATGTTATATAATTAATAACAATTGACAGTCAGGTGATAAGGGCCATAGGTTGGCACTGCGTGGTATATCTTCCCCATGTATTCTACTCCACCAGCATATTCAGTACTAAAAGCGCCGTGAACGCGAAGTTGTAAGTATAACCAATAGCAGTAACCAGGCTGAAGCTGAAAAGGATCTGATTTGATCATCTTCCACTGCCCTCCAATAAAAAAAGCCCAAACTCCACGGACTGTGATGGGGGAAGAAAATCCTTGGGTATTTACAACAACATTGGCCTGAGAGCAACTGCAGAGGTCACCACTGATATTATGTATTCCATTTTCATCCCAAGGGTTATCAGAACACTGGGTAAAATTATAATATAGCTGTTGACATTGGTTGGCAAATGGGTCTTCTTCAAGATTTAAAGACTTTTCATATACACCCTGCTCCAGCGTTGTAAAGACTTGGTCTTGTCCTATTGCCTGAAGCGGGATAAACATTAAGAAAAATACAAGAATACTAAATAAGATGCCTCTTTTCATTTTTCAACCTCCTTTTTATTAAATTGCATTAAATTATACGTCAAAAAAATTTTTTTGTCAATAAGCCGAATTCTCCCGAAATTGACTATCAAGATAGAAAAAACCTTTGATAATTGGACGGGCTGTCCCTTTCCCCTTTGAAATAAGACATATTATGCTTGAATTTTTCATGAACATCATATATAAAAAGAGTCCCATAATTCAAAATGGAAGAACCAACGCTATTTGATTACTGGTTAGCACTTTATCGGAGAAGATATATCATAATTACCATCATTATTTCTTCTATGATTATAGCTTATTTTTTAAGTAAAACACTCCCCCCTGTCTATGAGGCAAAAGTGGTATTTTTTGTTCCTTATAAATTTCCTTCTATCTCCTTCTATAGTCCTGATGCTCCAAAAGAAATATCAAGACATATATTACTACCTCCTACAATGGAGGAGTTTTTGGCCCCTTATATTGGGATATTGAAAAGTAAGGCTTTAGCAAATTTAGTTCACAATAAGTTTCCTCAAAAGAGTATAAGGGACCTGAAAAAAGATGTAGATTTTCAGGTAAATAATGAATATATGTTAGAAATATATGTCAGGGATAAAGATCCAAGGCTAGCAGCAGATATAGCCAATGCTTATGTAAGGTATTTTAATAAATTAAATTCACAATATTCTCTTATACAGACCTTTGAACAAATTAAAACATTACAAAGACAAATTAGTGAAAACAAAAGGCACCTTGAGAATGCTCAAGAGATTTTAGAAAAGTTTCAAAAGGAACACAAAATAGCTGATCTCGAAAAAGAAATGGAACAGTTAATCTCTCAAAAAAGTATTTTTGAACAAAAAATGAAGGAAACAGAAGTAAATTTAAAAGAAGCCAATAAGAAAATCGAAAGTCTGCGTGCCCAGTTGGCCAAGGAGGCACAAATGTATATGCCTTCAGAGTTAGTTACTACTAGCCCCCTTATTGAGAATTTGAGGGAAAAACTCTCTGACTTAGAGGCAAAAATGGCAAAATTAAAGGTAGAGTATAAGGAAACACATCCTGAGTTTTTGAGTGCAAAGAAAGAACATGAACAAATCAAGGCCAATTTGGCAAAGGAGATAGATAGGGTAATAAAGAGTAGAGTCAAGTCTCCAAAATCATTTTATGAAAAACTAAGACAGGATCTAGTGGAGCTTTATATAGACCAACAAAGTTTAAAAGCTCGAAGAAATGGGTATCATAAGGTTTTAGAAAACATAGAAAGAAGGCTCAAGAACATACCTTATTTAAAATTAAAAGTCAAAGAACTTTCTAAGGAAGTAGAGAGATATCAAAACTCACTTAATTCTTTAAAATTGGCATTAGAGGAGGCCAAGGCACAAAAGGTAAGGGATATAAAAACTGTAGTGATAGTAGACAAGGCCACACCTCCATCCTCCCCTTCTTTTCCTATTTGCTGGTTAAATATTTTGGTGGCTGGTATGGCAGGGCTAATAGCTGGAATTTTTTATGCATTTTTGTTAGACTATATAGAGCGCAAGAGTAAGGAGAGAAAATTAAAGATAATTGACTTAATTAAGGCAGACAAGTATTGGGAGTAAAAAATGTCTGAGTTGCCTGAATGGCTTAAAAAACGTATAGAAAGCAAAGCAAAAATTGATGCCATAAAAGAGTTAACTAAAGAGTTAGAAAAAGAAGGGATTCAGCTTCCAATATATCTTTCATTGTTAGAGAGATCAGGAAGGCATTTGGCTTACTTAGGAGCATTTCTCTTTAGTTTTTCGGTGACTGTTTTGGTTTTTATTTTTAATTTTTTACTATTTGTATGGCTGTTACACATAGAATTTTAATATGAGAGATGGATATTTTTTAGAAAAGATAAGAACATACTATGAATCAATAAAGGAGGATTTTAAGAAAGAATTAATAAAAAAAATGGAAATCAAAAGAGATAAATATCCTTATAGAGGCAAGTGGCTGACGTTAAACCAGATTAGGAACCTTCAAAAGGTAGTAAGGAAAAAAGATAGAATAATCTTAACAGAGATTATTTTGCTATTTATTTTTATACTTATTTCAACACTATTTTTATTAAGATTTTTCAAAATCTTTTTTTTACCAAGATAACATGATGAAAAGAAATTTTATTTTTATCTTCCTTTTTATTTTGAGCTGTAGCCATACTTTACCACCTCCTCCAGTAAATTTTAGTAATAAACCAGTAGTGATCAAGGAATTTTTTCTTGGACCCGGTGATGAATTGAATGTCTTTGTATGGCGCCATCCAGATCTAACCCTTACTACAAAGGTAGATCCCTGGGGTCGAATATTCTATCCACTTATTGGGGAAATTCAACTAAAAAAAATGACAGTATTAGACCTCCAAAAAAGGATTCAAAAAGGATTAAGTAAATATCTCGTTAACCCTCAAGTTACAGTTTCTGTTAAAACATACCGAAACCTGAAAATCATGGTTTTGGGGGAAGTAAAAAAACCTGCCGTTTTCCCCATAGATAGGCCAATTACCATAACAGAGGCCATTTCTTTAGCTGGTGGTTTTACGTTAGATGCAAAGCAAACCTCTATTATCGTTATTAGAGGAAATAATCAGAATCCTACAATTCTACGCTTAAACCTAAAAGGAGCCTTGAGTAAGGCGGACTTTTCTCAAAATATATATTTACAGCCTGGGGACATTGTTTACATCCCACCTAGCATAATTGCCAATTTAGAAAGGTTTTTCAAACGTTTCGAATCTATATTACGCCCCTTTGTAGACTTAAGCGTAGGGGTCCTTATCTGGCGTAGGGTAGAGGAGTGGTAATCTATGCTTATTTTAGGCATTAATAATATGCACGATGCAGCTGCTGTATTGGTTTGTGATGGAAAGGTCATTGCAGCAGCAGAGGAGGAAAGGTTTAATCGAAAGAAACATACAACGGGTTTCCCTGCAAATGCTATCCGTTATTGCCTAAAGGAGGCAGGGATTTCTATCAAAGATGTAGATTATATTAGCGTTGGATGGAAATATTGGGTAATGAAAACAAGACTGTGGCAGGCATTAAGGTCTGTTATTTATTCTCCCAAGGCCTTAAAGGCAAAGGCACAACGTGGCCTAGGGCAGATGAGACATGAATGGTTTGAGCTTTTTAGATTGAGATATCTAATAGAAAAAAACTTTGGTAAGGGAAAATTTAAGATCTATTATTTTGATCATCATCTCTGTCACGCTATAAGTGCCTTTTTTGTCTCTCCTTTTGAAAGGGCTGCCATTTTGACTATAGACGGTGCAGGCGAGGAAGTTACAACCATGTTCGCTATTGGAGAGGGAACAAAGGTAAAGGTGCTAAAAACGATAAAACTTCCCCACTCTTTAGGGCAATTTTATGCCTCTATTACCAGTTTTTTGGGCTTCAAAATACAGTGTGATGAATACAAGGTCATGGGATTAGCCGCCTACGGTGAGCCCATTTATGCAGATTTTTTTAGAAAAGTCATCAAACCTCTTCCCCAGGGAGAATTTAGATACAATATAAAAATATTGGACTACCACCTAGCAAGAAAAAGAATATTTTTACCAACTTTGACAAAGGTAATAGGCCATCCTAGACATCCAGGGGAGGCTATTTCTCAGCGGCATGCTAATGTTGCTGCAAGTGCCCAGAGGATATTAGAGGAAATTTTGTTTCATTTTGCTAATTATCTTTATCAAAAAACAAAAATAAAAAAATTGTGTCTGGCAGGGGGAGTAGCCCTTAATAGTGTAGCCAATGGTAAGCTTTTATTTCATTCCCCCTTTGAACATATCTTTATCCAGCCAGCTGCCTCTGATGCAGGAACGGCTTTAGGGGCTGCCTTGTATCTGTATCATTCCCTTACAGGGAGAGGAAGATATTTAATGAAAGATGTCTATTTAGGTCCAGCTTTTTCTAGCAAATTCTGTGAAAGGGTTTTAAAAAATTTTAATCTTACTTATGAATTGCTTACAGAGGATGAAATTTGCCAAAGAGCAGCCCATGCATTAACCAGTGGCAAGCTAATCTTTTGGTTTCAAGGGAGGATGGAATGGGGACCTAGGGCATTGGGCAATAGAAGTTTATTAGCAGACCCTCGTAAAAAAGAGATGAAAGAAATTATTAACAAGAGGGTAAAACACAGGGAGGAATTTAGGCCTTTTGCCCCTTCTATCCTAGAAGAGGCATTTGAAGAATATTTTGGATTTAAAGGCAGTTTCCCTTTTATGCTTTTTACGTTCCCTGTAAATCCAAAAAAACAGGATTTAATCCCGGCGGTAGTACATGTAGATGGCACTGCCAGACCACAAACAGTAAGTAAAGAAACTAACCCCCTCTACTGGCAATTAATAAAATACTTTGAAAAAATTACAGGTATACCCCTGATCCTCAATACCTCTTTTAATGTTCAAGAACCCATTGTCTGCACACCTGAAGACGCAGTTAAGACCTTTCTTAGGACAAAAGTAGACCATTTGATCTTAAACAATTTTTGGGTCAATAGATTTAAATAGGAGATGAATATTAGGGAACTGCAAAAGAATTGGGATGAATTTGGTAAAATTGATCCACTTTGGGCAATACTCACCTGGCCTGATAAAAAAGGAAGAAAATGGCAATTAGAAAAATTTTTCTTGACAGGAATAAAAACAATAAAATTTATTATGGAATCTATAGAATCACTAGATATTAATATTAGAAGAAGAAGGGCTCTTGATTTTGGATGTGGTGTAGGTAGATTAACCCAAGCACTTGCCCATTATTTTGATGAAGTTTATGGAGTTGACATTGCTCCATCTATGATAAAACTAGCTAAAAATTATAATCATTATGGAGATAAATGTAAATATTATCTGAATGAAAAGGATAATCTTGAGTTATTTTCTGATAATTATTTTGACTTTATTATTACGCTACTTACACTTCAACATATGGAACCAAGATATTTTAAAAAATATATAAAGGAATTTCTGAGAATACTAGCTCCAAATGGACTTTTGATATTTCAACTTCCAAGTGAAATGCCATGGCAGTCTAGTTTAAAGCAAAAAATCAAACATTTAATGCCAGAATTTTTTTTGTTTTTGTATCGAAAATATAGAAGAAGGTTAACGCAATCGTTTCCAGTAATGGAGATGTATGGGATGAACCCAGAATATATTTTTAAATTTCTCAACAAAAATAAGGCAAAAATTGTAACTATTATCGACATAAATGTCATAAAAGCATTAAAAAGACAAGAGTCAAAAAAGCAAAATTTTTTATATTATGTGACAAAATAGATTTTAAATCTATAAAATGCTAATGCGATTTAACATCATATTGATTATGATTATAGTTAATCTGATCTACCCAATGTATATGCCCAACTTTTCAAAGGAAATAAAGTATATTTTGTCTCAACGTCTTTTTCTGTCTTAATTCAAGATTTTAATGGAGACAAAAGACTAGATTTGTCCATAACTGGTCAAAGAGATGGTCAGATGTCTATCTTTTTACAAAAAGAAGATGGAAGGTTTGAAGATTCCTTTTGTTACAAAGTAGGGAAATTGCCTTCTTCACAAGTATGGGGAGATTTCAACAGTGAAGATATAACTATTTTAGCCATTTCCTTACCAGAAGAAGAGAAAGTTTTGGTTCTATTAGGAGTGGTGATGGTAATTTTTTAAAGGCAGGGTTATATAAAGTGGGAGAAACTCCTAGGGCTATAACTAGCGGTGATTCTGATAATGATAAACATGCTAAAGATTGCAAATCCTATCTAAACATTGGGGGAAACCTCATAATGCTTAATAGATTCTCTATCAGTGGAAACTCCACTTCTTTTTAAAACTTTCCCCTCTTTATTCATAATAGTTGAAACAAAATACTTTTTATGGAGATCAATCCCCATATAATACATACGTGCCCTCCTTTTTTGCTAAAAATCCCATACTACCAGAGGTGCACAACTTTTTCATGTTATCACACAAATAAGGAGACAGTGCCTATTTTTGCTTTTTTAAGTTCAATAGTATCAAATTAATCTTTTCTATAACATCTGCTACAGAAATTGAATCTAGACACCTGTAGGAGTAAGGACATTTGTGATTAAAAAGGGGCTGATGAAAATAACAAGGCTGACATGGAAAATTTTTTATTATAGGGATACAATTATCCTCGGCAGAAAGAACCTGTCTAGGCGAGGTAGAACCAAAAATACCTATAGAAGGCACTTTAAAGAGGTTGGCTATATGAAGGAGTCCAGAATCATTTCCAATAAATAGGTCACTAGACTTTAGAATCGCCATTACTTCAGAAATGGTCGTTTTCCCTACAAGATTTTTTATTTTTCTATTACTAGAAAATACACTATCAAATTCAGAAGCCTTTTTGGATTCCCTCTTACTTCCCAAGATAAAGATATATGGATCGTAAAGGTGTTGCAACCTTCTTGTTAGTTCAATAAATTTGGAAAGGGGCCATGCCCTTTCTTTCTCATGATTGCGCACAAAGGGGTGAATAGCTATAAGGAAACTATCATCCTTTTTTGGCAAAAATTTTTTTATTACACCAGTCTTACAGGATATGCTAATATTTTTCTTACAATCTGTTAAATCTAGCATTTTTAACAAACTGATATTTTGTTCTATAATTGGTACATCCTTGCAAAAGTCAAGCTTATGGGTATATAGAAATCCAGCGCCATCCATAAAAAAGCCAACTCTAAAAGGAGCTCCTATTAAGAAGGCCATAATTGAACACTCAATCATCCCATCTCCACGAGAGGTACTAATAATTAAGTCAAAATCTTTCTTATGCAGCTTGTATATAAGGGATATTTTTTTAAGATATCCAAAATTTGGATCAAAAATATAAAATTCATCTATGATATTTGATATTCCCATGGCCTTAAAAAACCCTTTATCAAATTCGGTAAACACACTTACTTTGACATCTGGAAAACCTTTCTTTAATGATTCGATAATCGGAAAGATTCTAATCACATCACCTATCCCTCCTGTCTGAAAAACTAGGACATTTTTGATTTTTTTGTCAAACTTTTTATTAAAAATATTTTTGCACAGTTTTCCTATAAATAAAAACACATTTAAGATAGGGTTTTTTATAAGATATTTATATTGGCTCATTTTTTAAATGTGATATTGCTAGTTTATATACTTCTATAGTTTTTCTTGCACTCAATTCCCATGAAAGATTCCTTATCTTAAAAAGACCTTTACTAATAAGCTTTCTCTGAAGCCCTCTGTCCATTGCAACCTTCAACATAGCATCCTTAATTTCCTCTATATTGTCAGGTGAGACCATGACTGCGGCTTCCCGTGCTATTTCTACTAAGCCAGTTGTATTAGAGGTAATAACAGGGACATGACATGCAAATGCTTCAACCACGGGCAAACCAAAACTTTCATGAAATGATGGAACAACCAACATATCCGCCCCACTATATAACGGTATAAGAGATTCCTCTTCTAGATAATCTGCAAATATTACATAATTATTGATATTTAGCTTATTTACCAATGCTTCTGGCTCGGAAAATCTACTGTCTTTCCTTGCAACAATTACAAGTTTATAGCCTTTATCAAGCAAATATTTACATTTAGAAAAGGCATTTATAACAGATAAAAGATTTTTAATCGGATTGAATGTGCCCACAAACAATACATATTTATTAAGTCCATACTTTTTCTTGACTGCTTTTACTTGCTCCAAAGGAGCTGGAGAAAATTTGTGAGAAACAGCATTATATATAACATTTATCTTTTTTTCAGGTATATTAGGATAAAATTCCAAGATTTCCTTCTTTGCAAAATTTGATACAGTAATTATTTGTTTTGCTTTGTTTATTGCAAATGTATTCATGAATTCATAATATATTTTTGCCAAGAATCGTTTAAAACCACCAAATGAATACCAATTTGGGTTAACTTTGAGGCATAAGTCATGTATAGTAACTACCATAGGGCATGGACACATTATAGGTATTAGGTAAGATGTAGCATGGAAGACATCTATACCATCTTTGTAAATATAATATGGCAAGATAAATTGTTCCCAAACTGTATATGGTGAAACTCTCAATTTCCTCAATGAAAAATTATCTGGTAAGCATAGTTTTGTAAAAATGCTATTTTTATTTATATAGATCACATATTCATTGCTACTATCAAGTTTTGATAGTGCAATTACTAACTCCCTTGTATACCTACCAATGCCATGTCTCTGTATTCTGGCATCAATTCCTATTTTCATAAAAAGATCAAGTACCACTAATCCTTAGCATGTATACAGAATATGGCTCCATTAAAATGTTTAATGGTTTGTCTAAACCTTTTATTTTGATCTCCTTTATTTTTTTTATTTCTTGGTGATTTATTGCAGATATAATGGCCTCTCTCTGGCTTTTCCCTCTTTGGATAGTCTTTGCATAATAGTAGTATGCATTACTAGAACTATCATTTATTGCATAAATCTCACATTTATATTCTTTAAAACCAAACATCTTATCAATATGTAAAAAAATATTTTGTTTCTGAGTACTTAACCTTTTCATTCTTGCATATATATTCCTTGCAAGGCTTAGGTCTTTTTCTTTATCAATTGAGCCTTTATTTATGTATCTTTGAAGTTTTATTAAATATTGTTTGCTTAGAAGTTTTAAGGTATTTTCAATAGGGTCCGAAAAATTCCATAAGATAATGTCAATTTTTTTACCAAGTTTTGTAGCGATTATCCCAACGCTTTGGCTGTCACTCTGAATTTCCAGCATATCTCCATCCATCATATCAAGAAATTTCATTGCATTGAAGATAGGCTTTTTAATGACATACTTTTTTGTGAGCATCCCATAATCTTCGTGAAATTCTAGAAAACCAAGGTGGAAATCCTGTAAAGAAGCAAAAGTCTGTCCATATATACCCATTTTGTGAAAAACATTGAGCATAACGAAGTAATAGACAGCATTTTTTGTAAGGTTTTTTCGAAATCCATTCCATTCAGTTATAAGTATCTTTGTTTTATTATAACCAAAATGCCAAAGCCATCTTTTGATCGTTTCGATAGTAAATATAAATAATGTAGGCCTTACATCAAATGAATGAAAAGAAATATAGTCTATTGGTAATCTTTTTAATCCAATTTCTTTTACCCTTGTTTTAGAAGCATAATTGAGTACTGCAAACAACAATGAATCTTCAGGATTGAGGGCATCTTTACCTCCAATCTTTCCACGCCAGCTACTTAGCGATGGTAATGCTATTTTACTATTTGGATTTGCTCTTTTTGCTCCCTTTATAAAGTGCTTAATCAGTTTCAAAAAATCGTTTCTATTCCCTCTCCACATACACCTTCCTTTAAGATCCGGTTCAGCCCATATTTCATAAATCAAATCCATGTGCATTTCATTGCTAAAAAAATTCACAGTATATTTGACAAATCTTTCATAAGATTCAAAATCCTTTGGTGGGTAAGCTTCGAATACCTTCCAGCCATTGCATGTATCTCTTCTAGATGGATTAGAAGAAAGCCAATATGGTGTCTTAGATATCTCTAAGATTATTTTTCCGCCCCTAGAAGATATTTCATGAAAAATCTTTAAAAATGTAGATTTTGACCTATGTAATCTTTTTTTATATTCCTCAAAACTTGTACAATCAGAGATCAGGGATGAAAGTGTTAGTCTAATAAAACCAAGGTGTCTAAACTCACACAACTTCATCAGTGCCCTTTTATCAGCCCACCCAGCAAATACAGATGGGCGTAAGACCCTAGGTAGCTTACCTATGGATTTACTCTTTATAAAGATATCACAGGTTTTAGACGCAACATTTTGAGGAGAGAAAAAATAAGCTATAAATATAAGAAATAGAAGACCCTTTTTATAGCGCATTGATATAAAGATTTCTATATAGTGTTTTGTACTTTTCAATTGTGTTAGACAATAAAAACATTTTATTAATCTTTTCTAGATTTTTTTTCTTCATTTCCTCGCAAAGTCTAGGATCTTTGAGTAATAAAATTACTTTTTTTGCAAAATCTTTTGGATCTTCAGGTTTTGTTATAAAACCATTTATTCTATCTGTTACTATTTCAGGTACTCCTCCAACATTAGTTGCAACTATAGGCTTTCCCATAGCCATGGCCTCAAGCAACACTATTCCAAATGCCTCCCACCTAGAGGCTAGACAGAATACGTCCATCATGCGAATTAGATCATAGGCATCCTCTCTCCATCCAGTAAATATTACACTATTGGAAAGCCCGAGCATATCTGCCAATTGGCTAAGATTTTGCCTTAAAGGACCATCACCTATTATAACAAACTTTGTGTTGTATATAGAATTCCTAATCAATTTTGCAGCTCTTAGAAAAATATCAATACCTTTTTGAGTCTCCAGCCTTCCTACAGTTCCTACCACATAAAATCCATAAGGAATATTTAGTTTATTATACCCTAGCTCACGATTTTTAGACACCTCATCAAGGTCAATTCCATGATAAATCACAGAGATCCTTTTTTCATTATGAACTATTTTTGAATTTAAGCCTACATCTTTCATCTTTTGGGAAACTGCAATATAATGGTCAGTAAATTTGTCCAAGAATCTTTCAATTAAGTAAAATAACCCCCTTTTTAGCTTTCCACCTATTGGATAGTCAAAGGCCCATCCATGTATTGTCCACAAAACTATAGGAACTCCAGCAATTTTAGCAGCAATTCTGCCTATAGCTCCACCAACTGATGTGTGGGTATGAACTATATTATAATTTCCCTTTTTCATAATCTTTAATAACTGGACAAATCCCTTCATATTTTTAACGGATAGGGGAGATCTCTTAATAGATAAAGGATAAACTTTAATTCCTAAGGCCCTTAGTTTTTGAATTATATCTGGATTGTCATCTTGAATAGCTACAGAAAATTTAAATCCTTTTCCATTTAATCTGCTACATATATGTAGTAAATGTAATCCTACCCCTCCAAGGGCTGTTGATGATATGTGCAATAGTTTTATCTCATCACACATTTTTAGGATAAAGGCTTTAATTTTTTGGCCTCAACAATTAGGATGCCTTCTATGAAGGCTATAGTTGCAAAGATATAATAGTCTATCGCCGTTGGGTGAAACTGTAAATTAAAGGTTAAAACAAAAATGATTCCTGTCAATATTATAAGGACATCCCTATTTTCCTTATTTTCCTTTTCAGCCAAAATCAACATTAACATTGTTTTCAAAAACATTCTAAGGAAAATGATAACATATACAATAAAACCAAATATTCCAATCTCATCAACAATCCGAACAAAATTGTTATGAACTGGCCAGGAATGAACATTTGGAGTATACTTATTGGCCTTGCCAATACCTGTTCCTATATATGGATGACGCAAAACAAAGCCAGACATCCCTTCTCTTAAAAGCTGCAACCTAACACCAAGGTCTCCAAGGAGACATTTTTCTTTAATAAAGGACTCCGCAATTTTATCTGTCAAACCTATAATAATACTTACTAAAATAGCAAGCAATAAAATTACAATAAAATGGATGATATAATGTCTCCACTTAAGCGAAAAACACAACAATATTCCTATTATTAGTGCAATTTCAGATGACCTTGAAAAAGTCAACATTAATGCAATAAACATTGATAAAAAAGCCATATAAACCTTAAAATTGTTTCTTTTGATCAAACCAAATGATAAAAGACAAAATAGGGCAATCATGGCTATTACTAAGTAATTGGCCAAAAGTATATAGCTACCTGTTAGGGCTGGGACCCTCAACATAAATCCCAATGGTGTTTCGTTGAAAAACAATCTTAATTGTCTTGCACTTATAAACCCTACCAATGTCCTTTTGGTTGTAAGATAAACTATTTCTTGGCCAATACCTATTAATGCAGACATTGTTGTTGTGATTATAAAACACTTTAATGTGTACCTGATATCCGCATCATCTCTTACCAACATAGCAATTACCAAAAAACCTATTAGGGCCTTGATAGTAGATATAAGATGAAATACAGAATGTATTCCTCCATTAGTCACTGACAATATAGTAAAAAACAACAATGGAATTATCAGAAATTTATTGGCAAGATAAAATTTGTATTTTAAGTCTATAAATGATCTTACAAGTATATATAAAAGGACAAGATATACGACAAAGTCACTCATATCAATTCTTAAGCCCAAGGCTGATTGCATTGAGATAATAATGAGCAGAATTAGGACCCTTTTCATGTACAGGATAAAACTAACAAGTTGAACAATATTTGTCAAATAGTTATATAATTGTAAAAATTCTGCATTAATCTTTCCCAGTCAAATTGGGGGGCATATTTTAGGCAATTAGTAAAGTAGGTTTTGTATATATTTTGATCTACAAATAAGCGTTTAATAGCTGTAGCAATAGAGTTTTCTTCAAATTCCACTAGCTCACCACACTTATATTTTTCTACAATTAATGCTGATTGCGTATTTTTTGTGATAATTATGGGCAATCCTGCTGCCATATATTCTATTACTTTTAAAGAAAAGGCATACTTTCTTAAGTGCACAGGTGAAAACACGGCTAGACCTATATCAGCCCTTTTTAAGTAAAAAGGAAGCTCTTTATAAGGTTTTCTACCTATATATTTAATATTCTCTTTAATTCCAAGCCCCTCTGCCACCTTAAAGAGGTAATTCAAATATTGAGGATAGCAGTGTCCTATAATCAAAAGACGCAGTTCAGGAATATCCTTTTTTACCTTAGCCATAGCCTTGATTACCAGATCAAGTCCACTCCACCACTCAACTGCCCCTGTATAAACTAATGTAGGGGGATGGGGTTGTTTTTTTTGAGCACTGGCAAATAAATTATAGTCAACACCATTTGGGATTACTTTTATTTCTCTTTTTAATTCCTTTTTTCTTAATTCTGCTAACAAAGGACCTACAGAAATGATTAAATCAAATTGTTTCAGAACAAAATTTTCTAAATATTTTGTAAAGAGAAATCTAAATTTTGTAATTGTTTGGTTGCCTGCCTGATAATCATAATCATCTGCTACTAATAAATTTACTTTGCCCAATTTTTTTAGTACATAACCTAAAAGTAGTGCCCACTGCCCTCCTCCAATAAAGATATCATAGTGTCTTCTATCACATAAAAGATACCCCAGAAGATAAAAAGGGAAAAATACTATTGTTTCCTTAAGAATGCCTATTGTATTAAAAACTTTTTTAAGACTCTGTTTTATGCCTTTATAATTTTTTAGTGGACTTTCATCCTTAAGCAGATACAACCCCAAACCTTGAGGGCCATTAAAAATAGGGTCTACCTCAATAAATTTTACACCATTTTCTCCATAGGCATTTATCTTAAAAGAAAAAAAAGATTTATTTATCTCCTTTTTTGTTTGATTTATTACAAATTTACGATAGATAACTGTAACCTTTTCCTTTTTGCCTAAAAAGGAAACAAGGTGTTTAAGCCTGGAATTGTCAAAATGATAGTCTAGCTGATATGCAATAAGGATCTTCAATTTTATTTTTACTTTATGAAAATTTCTTCTATTTTAAATTTTATGTCTTTTAATCTTAAAGGGCTAATCTCCCCTTTTTTTCTTTTTTGGACCAATGTATATTCTTTTCTCTCTTCATCAGGTTGTTGATAAATTTCAATAATATCTTCTAATAGGTTTATTATCCAAACCTCAGGTACCTTTGCCTTTGCATACAAAGGAATCTTTTTTTCTCGATCATAATCTAAGGAGGTATCGGCAACCTCTATAATAAGGAGGACATCCTTATCAGCCTCTGGATAGGTGTTTATATAAAAGTCTTCTCTATATCTAAAGATAGTTATATCAGGATATAATTCATTGTACTCATCAACCTTTAAGGGATTTTGGATGCTTATAATAAAATCTTTACCTGAAAATTTACTAAAAAAATATGTAATCCTGTTTACCACAGCCATGTGTTTTAATCCAATAGGAACCATTTTATATATCCTTCCCTCAATAAGTTCTATTCTATCGTCTTCTTTAAAAATTTTTAATTTTACAAGTTTGTGAAAAATCTTAGTATCAAACTTTATTTCTGTATATTTCTTTTGAGATAAAATACTCATTTTATTCCCTTTTTAGCCCAATTTTTCATATACTTCAATGTGTTTTTTAGCTGCCTTCTCCCAAGTAAATTCCTTCACATAAGAAAGGCCTTTTCTAATCAAATCTTGTCTCAGATTATTATCCCTTAAGATCCTATATATCCCATTTGCTATATCTTCTACATCATAGGGATTTACCAAAATGCCATTATCCCTTACTATTTCTGGCAAAGAACATACATTGGAGGCCACTACAGGTGTTCCACAGGCCATGGCCTCTAAAACAGGCATACCAAATCCCTCATAAAGGGAAGGGAAAACAAATACATCTGCGTTTTGATAAAAGCAGTATAATACCTCATCTGCTAAGTAATCAGTAAAAATTACATCCTTTTCTAATTTTAATTCATTTATCCTCTTTTTGATTACCTCAGAAAACCAGCTATATTCACCAACAACTATAAGCTTATATTGGAAAAATTCCTCTTTGATCAATTTAAATGCCTCCATAAGGTGAATGAGATTTTTAAGGGGATCGTGTTTCCCTACAAAGAGGAGGTATGGAAAATTGATATTATATTTTTTTAGTCTCTCTTTACATATATTTTCCAAAAGATTTCTTTGAAATGCTTTAGCCACTCCATGACAGATTACATGAATTTGTTTTTCCTCTGCGCCTGCCTGTTTAATCAAACGCATTTTAGAAAACTCTGAAACAGTAATAATGGCATCTACTTCTTTTACTAATTTATAGATATTTTTTCTTAATTTGCCAAAGAATTTCAATCGACAATGATAATCTTCAAGATGCTGTTTAAAAAAGGGAGAACCTTTAAGAACTCTAATATACTCTTCATTTAATCTTTCATTAATGTCCAAATATCTTACATCATGAATAGTCACTACCTTTTTTGCCTTTTTTATGGGATAAATCTGGTCATACATGCCATGAAAAATGTCTATTTTAAAAAAATAATCTAAATTCAGTCCTAATCTTGTCCAGATGCGTGGAGGAAAAGGGAAATAGATAATTTTAAAACCATTTCTTTCAAGAAATAACATTGCCTTTTTGTAATAAGGAAAGTGCCTTTTCCTAAAGAAACTGAAAAATACTCTATATTCATTTACTTTATCTATTTTACTCAATGCATTAAGTAATGAGGTAATATACCTATAAACCCCTGTTCTCACCAGCGGAAAGGTACCGATTGGATTTCCATCAATACAAATTTTCATGAAGAGCCTCTTAATACACTTTTTACTAAAAATAGTTTAATAAAAGAGATTACCAATGCACAAATCAATGTTGCTAAGCTTGCCCCTAGTATGCCATATCTAGGTATCCAAAGAAGGTTTAGGCCTATATTTAATATTGCCCCAAAGAAGGCAAAGGAGATGAATTTATTTAATTTTTTCTCCATACTTAAAATCACTACCCCCGCAGGACCACTTATCTTATTAATAAGAAAGGCCAAAATAAGAATCCTTAAAGCAATATGGGCCTTTCCTATAATGTATTTGCTACCAAATAAAATACCAATAATCTGTTTGGCAAAGATAAAAATTATAATACTTATAGCCAATCCCAAGAGTATATAAAATTTTTGGCTTTGATTATAAATATTTTTTAAGGAATAAATATTTCTCTGACGGGCTGAGACACGAGGTAACAAGGCCATCCCTAAACTGGCAAATGGGACATTAAATACATTTATTAATCTTGCAGGCACTCCATAACAGCCCGTCGTCGCCATATTAGCCATAATAGAAAGCATGATAATATCAATCCTTTCATTAATCATATTGAAAATTTGAATAAAGGCCACACAAATGGACTGTTTTAAGATAGAAAGACAAAAATTATAATCTGGACAATGGAATTCTAAATTTATGATTTTTTTTAATTTTCTAAATATTAACAGCGTGCCAAAAAAGGAAAAAAACACATTTGTGAGGATTATAAGAAACAGTCTGTTTGTTGGAGTGAACAAGATAAAGATTATAATAAAAAAGGAAAAAATAGAGAGTATGCCATTAATTAAGCTTGGTATCTCCATCCGCTCCATAGCTTGAAACAAAGCAGCGCATACCGCGCCTACTGCCCCTGGGAAAAGTGAAAGGGCAGCTATAAGGATAAGTATATGTAGTAAGGGGTTATTGTATAAAGAAAATCCAACCAGGTTTATAATGACATAGCTAATAACTGAAAAAGACAACATAATAAAGGTACAATTAGAAAAATAGGCATCAGCTAAACTGAGATCCTTGGCTACATTACGGATAATAATAGGGGGAATGCCAAAATTGGCCAAAATATTGCCAAAAAAGAGAAAAGAGTAAATTGTCACATACTTGCCAAAAGTAGAGGTACCAAGATATCTAGCCAGAAATATAGTTAAGAGGCCAGAAGTAATGATACTTATATAGTTACTTCCAGCCAAAAAAACGGCGTTCTTTATGACCAGTTTTTTGCCTTGCATTTAAAACATCCTCATATATATTAAGAAGCTTTTCTATATGCCTTTCACGCGAAAATCTTTCTCTTACTATCCTATATCCCTCCTTTCCAAATCTTTGACAAATTTCTTTATTTTCCAGTAGAAGCCTAATATAATATGCAAGCATTCTAATATTCCCTCTTTCTATTAGGAAACCATTTTTTTCATGAATTAGCCATTCACTAATGCCCCCCGCATTAAATGCAACTACAGGTCTTTTAAAATACATAGCCTCAAGCCCAACAAATCCAAAGGTCTCAGGAAACAAAGAAGGCATGACAACAACAGTACTTTTTTTGTAATAATTTTGTAAATTTTTACGTAAAAGCTGGCCGATTAATAAAAC
>Ga0190363_1000796_pt1 | contig 18791 bp, 22 predicted proteins | sample 48721867_MG_FD_161272 | JGI IMG/M metagenome (GOLD analysis project Ga0190363, IMG submission 161272) | Hydrothermal vent microbial mat bacterial communities from Southern Trench, Guaymas Basin, Mexico - 4872-18-6-7_MG | ecosystem: Environmental > Aquatic > Marine > Hydrothermal vents >... | reverse complement strand
AGAATCATCTCGCTGGTTTGAAAGATAAGGGTATTAAGGACATCTTTGATCTGGGATTGTACTTTAAAGAGATATTTGTCAACGGTGAATTATTCCCGGGGCTTTTCGAATACATCGAGATGATGCGACCATTTATAGTTGAAAAGATCATCTCTAATAAAGGTCGGTCCATTGTCATGCCCGTGAATACGGATTCCGGTAATTATATCCGTTCTGTAGCAGAGATTTTGAATCGAAAGGGAAGTGCGGGATATGTTATTACCATAGACTATGGTGGAAATGCACAATCTGTTATTCCGGGAAGTGAGGTCGAGGAAAGAGAGGCAATTAGAAGCGGGAGCTATAGATACAAGATTCCGGCGAGATTTAATCCTTACCTTGAGCCTGGTGATGTTGATATAACATCAAACCCTAACTTTTCTTATCTGCATTTAATCGGTAGGCGTTATGGTTTAGATACTGTATTTTTTGGGCCCCAGAGTTGCCTTGCCGTTCCAGAGCAACGTATTGAAAATATCGATCTTAGCACCAGTGATGCGTATGCAAGGGAAAAGGTAAATAACTATGAAATATTCATAAAAGAAAAGGAGGGTTCTCCGGTAGATTTTGATATGCTGATTCAGAGCAGTATTAATATTCCGGAAGATAAGAGATATAGGAATCCATTCAGTGAAATATGGGGCATAGAAAGATTGGCATTAGAACCTCAAGAGATGCTGCAACTCTCTCCCGATGAGGAAACACTTGGTAGTGATAGTCTAAAGCGGGACCTTAAGAAGGTTGGAGTCGGTAATGTGGAAGAATTCTGTTCAGAATTAAAAGAGTGGGCCAAGGGTCGCGATGAGCTAACAAGCAGGTTATTTAGTAAATTCAGGAGAGATAGTAGAGGCAAGAAGGTTTTAGAGGTTTTGGAGAAACACGGTTTATTGAAGAGGGGTGTTTCCATTGAAGAGGAAAGAGCAATGCCACCAGCGGGAGAAACTGGGGAGAAAGAAAGCGAAGAAACGGCAAGACTACCCAAAATGCCGGAACCGTTAGAAAAGCCAGAAAAGGAAAAACCAGTCAGAAGGGATAGGCTTACATGGGTCAGTATTCATAATGAAATTGGTGGGGATGCCATTAAGATCATAAATACCCTTCGGGCATTAGAACGAAAGGGATTGATAGAGGCCAGGGAAACGGGGGGGAACAGAGAGTATATGCCAAAGAAGGATATAGAGAAGCTACGGGAGGAGGTAGAATTAGATGAATTTGAGGAAAGGGTCCTTAGCTCTATAATTCGTTGGCGGATGAGGGAAGAGAAACCGATCGCGTACTTTGATGGAGGAATGGAGATGCTCAAGGAAGTGATTACTGGAGAGATTCACGATCCATACAGAAAAACACTAAAGGAGATAAAGAAGAACGTGGAGGGTAGAGGGAAGTAGCTTATTTATTTACAAAAGAACATATTATATTGATGGCTCTATGTAAGGTACCCGATATAATTGCGATTATACTTATGATCCTGCTCCTGGAGCAGGCCAATGCCGGGGCGTGTGTGGACTCGGGCATAGTAACCCTCTTTGCGGTAGTGACCATAATTGCCCTGGTAGTAAGTCTCCTTCCAATTTAGGTTATTTCTTTATACCTAATATTTTTAGGTTATCCTATTTATATACGTTTGTTTCGAATAATCACGATAGCATTGATGCTTATTCTCCTGGACATGGCAACGAGGGGGGTATCGCCCGATCCGGGGATTACGAGCATTATCGCGGGAATCGCTATAGTCACAACGTTAATAAGCTTTATCCCCATTTAGTTTTTTTATTTATAAAAAAGAATATCTATTGATGGCATTAATTCCGCTCGATGAGGAAATTCCGGAGGAAACCAAAGGGGAGAAAGTTACTGGGGAAAAGAAAAGGAGAGGAGTAATTCCACGCTGGCAGACCGCGATTATTATTCCGATCTTCATAGTTCTTATATCACTATTATTGCTCTTTCCCGGAACAACGCTCCATGTCTATGGAATTAGCGTTAGGATTGGTACACTGGTACTATTATTTATACTTGTTTTAGCTGCTCTGATAGTACCAAAGGCCCTGGTAGCTCTTCTGGAGTACGAGAGAGCCGTTGTCTTCAGATTCGGTAAGTTTAATAGGATTGCTGGACCCGGTTGGGTGATCATATTCCCCATAGTGGAGGAATATGTACGGGTTGACTTGAGGCTCCAGGTTTATACCATAGACCCACAGGAGGTTGTTACCAGAGATAAGGTGAGGTTCCTGGTCTCTCCAGAGATTTTTATGTACGTCTCAGACCCAAAGGCAGCTGTCATAAACGTAGAGGACTATAAGGGTGCAGTTCTTCGGTACGTAAACTCTGCATTAACGCATATCTGTGGAAACTCCCCCTCAGATTACATCGTATCGCATATGGATGAAATAAGCCATAGACTGGAGGATTCGATACATCACATAGCAAACCGGCCGGATAGGAGGTGGGGCATTATCGTACCAAGGATTAAATTAACCCTGGTCAGATTTCCAGATAAGGTACAGGACGCCATGCATGAGAAGGTCGCATCTGAACAATTAAAGCTAGCGGCTCATGAGAAGGCGGAGGCAACGAAGATAGAGATAGATGCGATCCGGGAGGCGGGAGCCAAGCTTACGGATCCCGCAATTACCTATATGTATCTAGAGGCATTGGATAAGGTCGCGAGGGGGAGGGCGACAAAGATAGTATTGCCATTGGAGATCTCTAAGATCGCGGAGACAATAACGAGGAGGACTGGTGCCTCTATTGGCGAGATACCCCAGATTCAGATACCCCCCAGATTGATTGAACAATATAAAGAGGCTATCGATAACTATGAGAATAGAATTAAGAGCATAGAAAACAGGTTAAATATGGGTGAAAAAAAGCATAAAGAGGTAGAGAAGATAGAGAGTTATGAAAGAGGGGTACCCGAGAAGAAGAAAACCTTTGATGAAGAAGAGAAGGAAAAATACAAAAGAAGGATTAAAAAGATTAAAGAGAGATTGGGGATAGAATAAAGAAAATGACCGGAGATAAGATAGATACCGACAACATCTATGTGAATGAGGAGGGGATGTTTGTCTCCATCCGTGTAAATCCCAAGCTGTACAAGAAGCACGTTATCATGAGGGCGGCAGATGACCTCCTACATAAGGAAAAGAACAAGATAGATGTCATCGTTAATGGAGATCCCGAGGTGGAGATAATAGTTAAATTCATACCCAAGGAGGGTAGAAAAAGCAAAGAAGAACTGCTGAGGATAGCATACAGCTTTAATAGTTTGCTGGTAACGACCTTCGGGAAGGGCTGAATTTTTTTCTAAAGTTTAATGATGGATAGATTCCCCAAATTTCCCAGAATATTCAGAGGGGAAGAATGGAAGCCATTGGAGATAAAATCGGAGCAACTTGAAGCTATAGTTTCAAGACTTCTCTCTGAATTCAATCTGGATTTTCGAGAATTGAAAAGGATCGAGAATGGTGATATGCTAGCTATTGCCACCAACAAACTTGGAGAGGAAACAAAATCGCTGGTTAGAGTAAGATCCTATACAATTGGACTGGATGAGGAGGATGTTGAGGATCTCTATGAGGACATGTTAGAGAAGGAGGCTACAAGTGCCATTTTCATAACGAGCTCGCATTTTACAAAGGGGGCAAAGAAGTTTGCAAAACACGTTCCCATCAGACTGGTGGATGGAGTTGAACTGGGAAAACTCCTGTCGGAATATGAAAAGCCAAAGGCAGAGTTTGCATTTCTCTCAAGACTTACCGATGGAGAGGTGGTGAGATATTTCAGGGGTGGGGGAAAGAGAAAATTCCTTGGGATTTCCCCCGCCAGAAAAATTGAGGAGATAGATAAAAGATATATCCCGCTGGGTCACTTCTCCATGAAGAAGATTACGGGGGATGTAGAAACAGTTGCGAACCTGTACGTGGATCTGAATAGTGGAAACGTCCTTTATATGGAAGAAAACAGGATAGAAGAGAATAACTTTATTAAAAAGATACTCGATCTTCCGGAGGAGTCGAGAGCGCATCTGTTAGATCTTATGGAACATGGAGAACTGGACTATGAACATCTAAAGGGCAAGCCACTGGATATACTAGAGAAAAAGGGGTTGATCGGGATTCATGAAAGGGGAAGAGGTGAGGGTATCCTGGATATATTGACGAACGAGATAACAAGTACCGTAAGTATCGCAACGAGCGAGCTCACCTCTACCACTCATAAAGCACCGACGCCAGGGGAAAGGGCGGTAGTAAAGACCAAACAGGTTAGAACGACTATAGAGAAACCCACCATAGATACATCATTTGACCTGGGGCATTTCATAGAATCTGCAGAGGTTGATCCGAGTTTTACGCCGGATCCCATAAACTATTCCTCAGAGGATGTGCTCAATATATTAAAAAGGGTCTATAGGGGAAATGAGGTATCCTTTCTGGGTATGATATACCTCCCATATTATAGGTGTAAGTATGTAAGCGATGCAGGAGTAACGAGATTCGAGAAACTCTTCACCCCAAAATTCAAACCGTTTGTTCCCAAGCCAGGCATGTATCGCGGAATCTACAGGTTAATAGATAGATTTCCGGCAATCCCCTACTTAGTAATCGGTCTGGGGTATCTGCTTCTAAATCTGGATAAGTTAGAGTATGTAATTCATGTATTCTCCTCCGCATTTATATTCCTTTTTATGGCCGTAGTTGTGGGGATTCTACTGAAGGTAATATTTAAGACGGAGAGAAGGATCCCCAGGTATGGTGGAACGATCGCAAAATACGGGTTTCCCTCCATACACACTCTGGCATCAATTGGGGGAATCGCCTTTATCTACTTCGTAGATCCAATATTCACATTACTATTGATCCCTCTGGGTTTACTATATATGTATTCGAGGATAAAGATCGGGGTGCATTCTGATGTGGATGTTATAGGTGGGGCAATCGTGGGTATAATAATAGGTATATTCTGCGGCATTTACGTTCTTAATATCTATCTGGATCCCGCCATAGAAACAATACTCGGCGCCCTGTTCTTTATAGCTCCCCTGATGTTGACCGTAATAGAGCTTAGAATGCGATAATCTCAGAGTTTTCTCGGAATAAAGCCAGAGATCAGTGAATGATCCGCCAGTACTAATGAAATCATAGCCTCAACCACTGGAACGGCTCGTGGAACGATGCAGGGATCATGTCTACCCTCAATTTCTATACTCGTTTCCTCCATCCTCTTCAGATCAACAGAACCCTGCTTTCTTCCTATGGAGGATGTTGGTTTTATTACAACCCTCAGGATAATGGGCATCCCATTGGATATACCACCGAGAATTCCGCCACAATTGTTTGTCCTGGTCCTGATTCCTTCATTCCTTATAACGAAGGGGTCATTTGCCTCGGAGCCCTTCATCTTAGCCAGCTCAAACCCCCTACCGATTTCTATACCCTTTACGGCCGGAATCGACATCAGGGCCTTCGCCAGATCGGCATCCAGTTTATCAAATACTGGCTCTCCGAGACCCGGAGGAACGCCAAAGGCTATGGCCTCGATTACACCGCCCACGGAGTCCTTCTCATTCCTTGCAGCCAGGATCGCTTTTTCCATCTCCCTCCCTCTCCTTGGATCTATGGTCCTTACGGGGCTTGAATCAATGATCTTTCTGAATCCCTTCACCTCTTCGATCTCAACTTCAGCCGTTTTTATCCCAGCTATCTCCTTCGAATATGCAATGACCTCTATTCCGAATCTCCTGAGCAATTTCTTTGCAACAGCGCCGGCGGCAACCCTCGCTACGGTTTCTCTTCCCGATGCCCTTCCACCACCCCTCCAATCAACCCAATGAAATTTTTCCCTCCACGTAAGGTCCCCGTGACCGGGTCTTGGAATATCTCTGAGGGCCTCGTATTTGCTTGAATCCACATCAACATTCCGTATCAGCATGGAAATCGGGGTTCCCAGGGTCCTTCCCTCAAAGATTCCAGAGAGGATCTCCACCCGATCCAGTTCTTTTCTCTCCGTTTCTACACAGGTTTTTCCGGGTCTCCTTCTGTTCAGCTCACTCTGGATATCCTCCCTGGTTAGCTCCAAACCGGATGGGCAGCCATCCACGATGCTACCAAGCCCGGGGCCATGAGATTCCCCGTATGTCGTCACCCTGAAGATTCTGCCGAATGTGTTCATCCTCTGTTAAATATTCGATTCGAATATATTAATGGAATGATATCCGAAAAGACTATTACCGAGGCAATAGTTGAACTTCTCAGAAGGGCAGAGACGGACCTACCGAGAGATGTGGAAGTGGCCCTTAAAAGGGCATACGCAAAGGAGGAGAGCGAGCTTGGAAAGATACAGCTAAGAGAAATCTTAAAGAACATAAAGCTCGCGAGAAAAAACTCCATACCCATATGCCAGGATACAGGAATCATAAATTTTTACGTTGGACTCGGTACCGGGGTTATTAATGATAACATTGAGGACATACTGGTAAATGCCACAAAACTCGCAACCGAAAAAATACCCCTAAGACCCAATGCAGTAGATCCGTTAACGAGGAAGAATTCCAACAACAATACTGGGATTGGAATTCCCAATATTGAGCTAAAGATTCTAAGGGATAGGGATTATATAGAGATTACGGCCCTTCCAAAGGGTGCCGGCTCCGAGAACATGTGTAAACTGAGGATGCTAAAACCATCGGACGGGATAGGGGGAATAAAAAAATTTGTCCTGGAATCCGTTGCAGAGGCAAAGGGCAATCCATGCCCCCCCGTGATTATCGGAATAGGAATAGGCGGATCATCGGACTTGGCGACAAGGCTGGCAAAGAGGGCCCTGCTGAGAAAAATCGGAGAGGGGAACAGGGATAAAGAGATTGCAGAACTGGAAAGGGAACTTGAGAGAGACATCAATAGACTGGGAATTGGTCCCATGGGCCTGGGTGGAGTGGTAACCTGTCTGGGTGTTAATATAGAAACCTCGTATTGCCATACGGGAAGTCTTCCAGTGGCCGTAAATATCGGGTGCTGGGCCACAAGAAGAGCCACGGTAAGGATCTATGATAATGAGGTTGAATTTCTTTAGCTTTGAATTCGTTTAATCAGACACGTGTCTGAACCGAAGGTTCAGCCACATCACTGCGAGTTTGTAATGATTGCATACACAGATAGAAATGGAAAAATGAAAACCTATGGTTTAAGATGGTTAAAGTTACGGATTAAGCTCATATTCCTCCAGGTCAAGGGTTACAAATCTGTATCCAAGGTCTTTAAATCTGGAGACCAGACCCCTTTCATCCAGGATGAGATTAAATTCATTCCTCGGCACCTGTATTCTCGCCAGTGGAAAGTGGTCTCTAACCCTGACAGTACTCAGGTTAATGGATCTGAGGATCTCTTCAGCTTTATCTATCCTCCTGAGCCTCTCTAACGTAATCTCGGAATTGAATGGAATTCTAGTGGCGAGACACGTCTCCGATGGCTTCATCGCAATTTTTTTATCGATTTTATACATGATCCCCCTCGTCTCTCTTTTACCCAGACCAAGATCAGCGAGCGGGGATACTACCCTTTCCTCCTCATTTGCCCTCAGTCCGGGTCTGTTCTCCATAAGATCATCCGCGTTAGTACCATCCAGGATTACATCGTATCCAAGTGCTTTTATCTCACGAAAGATTTTTTTCTTGCACAAATAACACCTATTAATAGAATTTCTCTTTATTTCATCATCCAGAATGGTAATATCTACAACCCTGTGATTTATCCCGAATCTCTTTGAAAAATTTATGGCGTCATCTACTGTATATCTGGGGGTGAATTCTGATCTGATCGTTATGGCATCTGCAAATCTCTTAGCTACAAAAGCAATCAGAGAGCTGTCAACCCCTCCAGAATAAGCCACCGCTGTCCTTTTACCTTTAAATCTCTCCACATATCTTTTTATTCTCTCCATTATGCTATTTTAGATTTAACATCCTGTTTACGGCCCTTTCTGCCCTGACCCTGATGTCCTCCGGAACCCTGATCTCATGTCTCATCTCCCGCAGTGACCAGAGAATCTTCTTTAGGGTTATTATCTTCATGGCTGGGCATACCGCGGATTCCGAGGCAGGATAAAACCTCCTTCCTGGATTTTCCTTCCGCAGTCTGTGGAGGATACCTGTCTCTGTTCCAACTATCAGTTCAGAGGCACTACTCTCCTTTGTATATCTGCACATACCCTCGGTGGAGAGTACCTCATCGGCCAGTTCAATTACCTCCGGGATACACTCTGGGTGAACCATTACCTCAGCCTTTGGATGAAGTCTCTTTTGCCTCAAGACATCCTCAGGCAAGATCTTGACGTGACTCGGGCAAAATCCATCCCAGACAATAAGATTTCTATCGGTTCTCTTGGATACATAATCTGCAAGATATTTATCTGGAACGAAGATGATCTCCGAGGCATCCCTTAGAGATTCAATAACCCTGATAGCATTGGAGGAGGTACAACAGATATCGACCTCCGCCTTAACCTCCGCACTCGTATTTACATAGGCAACGGTAACGGCATCTGGATGCTTTCTTTTGAGATCCCGAAGCTTCTCCGCGGTTAGCATATCCGCCATTGGGCAACCGGCATTTATATCTGGCAAGAGTACTGTCTTATCGGGAGACAGAATGGCCGCAGTTTCTGCCATGAATTGAACACCACAGAATACGATTACATCGGCATCTGTCTTAGATGCCTTTCTACTCAATCCTAAAGAGTCGCCAAGATAGTCGGCAATCTCCTGAATCTCGGCTGGCTGGTAGTTATGCGACAGAATAATTGCATTCCTCTCTTCCTTTAATCTCTCTATCTCTTCAATTAATCTTGCATTGCTCATTTTATCCTGACTTATCACCTGTATATAATAGGTGTTTCCTACATTTTTATATTGGAAGATGAAACTTATTATCGGATTGGCTGGGAGGATGGGTTCAGGAAAGACAGTGGTCTGTAATTATCTCCACGGGAGATATGGGGCAAAGCAGATGCGATTTTCCCAGATTCTCATGGACATTCTGGACAGACTATATCTTCCCCATGAAAGAGAATATCTGCAGAAACTTGGGCATTCCCTCAGAACATCCCTGGGGGAGGATGTGATCGTTAATGCCTTCGAGAAGGATATGGAAAGGGTTACATCAAGGGTTGTCGCGATTGATGGGATCAGATACGTGAATGAGGTCAAAATGCTTCGAAAATTTGAAGATAATCTATTGATATTTGTCGACGCCCCGGTGGATATAAGGTTCAGGAGATGCAGGGCAAGGGGCGAAAAGGGCGAGGATAAAATAGAATTTGAGGAGTTCCTCAGGGCTGAGAAGAGGGAGACGGAGAGACATATTGATGAGATGGAGAAGATGGCGGATTATCGGATAGAGAACACAAAATCGCTAAAGGAATTATATAAGGAGGTTGATAGGATATTGGGGAATAGACTATAGATCGTCAATCACCCAGTCAAGCTTTTCTTCCAAAGAAAACCTTGACGCATCAAGCTTTGGAAAAGCTTGACCAAAAATTTAGACAAAATTTTTTCCGTCAACGCTTTTTCTAAAAGGGTTGAACTTGACCAAAAGAAAAGAAGAATTCGGTGAGTGTAAGTTCAGGTCCATCAGCAGTCAAGCTTTTCTTCCAAAGAAAACCTTGACCAAAAGAAGGGAATTTCCTTCGGAAATTCGACAAAATGGCACACATATGTGACTGGGCGTGTGGCTGAGCCTTCGGCTCAGACACGTGTCGGATGGTAGTCCACCACATGACAGCTCGTCGAGATTGGGGTTCGAAGCAAACCAGTGTGGCTAAGCGACCGAAGGGAGCGCACGCCGCACCCTGGTGTGAACTTACAGTGTAAGTTCAGGTCCATCACCAGTCAAGCTTTTCTTCCAAAGAAAACCTTGACGCATCAAGCTTTGGAAAAGCTTGACCAAAAATTTAGACAAAATTTTTTCCGTCAACGCTTTTTCTAAAAGGGTTGAACTTGACCAAAAGAAAAGAAGAATTCGGTGAGTGTAAGTTCAGGTCCATCAGCAGCTACCCTTTTCATCCCTACTCTAAATTCAGCCTGGGTCGGTGTCATCATCTGAACGTTAGATTATGGAATTTCAAGTAAATTAACCGCCCACGATGCCACTACCCTCTAGATCCGCCCGAATCTCTGTGCTCAATTCCTTCAATTTTTCGGTCAATTTTTTCTCTTGTCTTTCGAGCATCTGAATTTTGGCATTTATAACATCCTTATTTTCCCGGAGTTTCTTTTCGCTCGTGGGTTTATCTGTCTCGATCAGTAGTGGTCCAGTAGCTTCATAGAGCCTCTCCTTATCAATTTTTTTCAACGCCGTAAGGGCATTGTCGATGTCTGTAGATTGCAAGATCAGTTGTTGTTTTTGTAAAACTATCGCTTGTAGCTGATTCTGGAGTCCCTGAAACTGATTTATTCTGTCCTGAACTTGTCTTGGTATATCCATCCTAATCTTTTGTTAAATTTAAACACATTCCAATCCATCGGAGATAGGTGTTCATAGAGCCGCGAAGCGCCGTAAGGTCCTTAGCAATGATCCTTAAACTCAGGAGGTTTCTCGTATGACTCAGAGTTATCTTCGATCTGTGTAATGCCCTGCTCTTTGTCTCCATCTCAATGGCTCTGTAACATACCTCTGCCACCTCGGATGGAACGTGGATATCTACATCCAGGTAATTCATCTCGCAATTACCGTTTTGGGTAGCATCTGTCTTTTTTTGATCCATATATTTGATCTCTTTTCCCTACACTTTGTGCACTTCAACCTGTGCTTTACTAAATAATCATAATCTACCTCTGCACCGCATTCTATGCATATGTATGTCATTTTATCCTCTTGAAATATACGCCCCGCCCGTAAATCTGAGACCACACGATTTGCACTCCCAGATCCCGGTCGATCTTCTCCTGACCTTTCTGCCGCATCCGGGACATCTGTTTTCCTTGGAGAGATCCTCGATCTTGCGTATCTCGTCCCTTAGCTTGCGACCAATTCTCGGGCCATATCTCCCGACCGATCCAACCTTTCGCGTATGACTGTACATTTTCTGGATCTGGGATATAAGGATAATTGATTTGGAATATAAATATCCTGAATCTTAGCGATTTTGCTGGTGGATCCTTCTCGTTGCTCTCAGATAGATTTCGCAGAGTCCAGTGCAATCGTTATCGCCTCTGCGTCCTTTATCCCCACAGATTTTAGGGTTGACGGATGGGTCGATTATACACGTCATTCCTGTGATGATTATCAAAAATTTTTTTCTAGGTTCTCATTTTTATTTCTATGGGGTAAGTCGATGTCTGTCTCTTGGGAATAAAACTACCTCTCGTATTGGAAGGTCGAGAAGCTGCATCATCACCCTGTCTATACCGAGACCAAAACCGCCATGAGGTGGCATTCCATATCTAAAGGCCTTGAGATAAAATTCGAAGTTCTTCGGGTCTAGATTAAAGTGCTTTATCCTCTCCAGCAATAGTTTTGGGTCGTGGATTCTCTGCCCCCCCGAGGCGATTTCCACGCCCTTATAGCCGAGATCAAAGGAGCGGGAGTACCTCTCACCCTCTGGCATCGTATAGAACGGCTTAGTAGACAGAGGGAAATGAATTACAAAATACAGATCCGATCCGAATTCCTCCCTCATTACCCTGCCAAGGAGCTTTTCAGACTCTGTATCGAGGTCCTCCCCCCAGGGAAGCTTCTTTCCGTGTTCTTCCAGGAGCTTTAATACATCGTCATATTCAATCCTCTCTATTTTCCCCGGAACCTTGATCTCCCTTTTCAGGACATCGAGCTCTTTACAACGGGAGGCCTCTTTTATCATAGTTAGAACAAGCTTTTCAAGGATATTTATCACATCCCCCTCGTCTTTGATGAATGCCATCTCTATATCTATGGCAGTTACCTCATTTAAATGCCTCCTGGTGTCGTGCTCCTCTGCCCTGAAATATGTTGTAATCTCATAGACCCTGTCGAGGCCAGTAGCCATCATCATCTGTTTATAAAGCTGGGGTGACTGAGCTAGAAAGGCCTCCCTGTCAAAGTAGGATATGGGGAATAATTCTGTTCCACCCTCCGATGCACTGGCGATAATCTTTGGTGTGTGTATCTCTATAAACCCGTTCTCTTTCAGGAATTCCCTGCCGGCATCCAGAATTTTTCCCCTTAATTTGAATATTGCAGAGATCTCTGGCTTTCTGATATCCATAAATCTATTGTTCAGTCTCGTGTCCAAGTCGGAGCTAACCTTCTGTGTTACATCTAAAGGAAGGGGTGACTCTGATCTGCTTATTAAATTTATTCTCTCCGGATTTATCTCTACCCCATTGGGGGCCTTTTCATTTTTCTTCACCCTGCCATCTATCTCAACAACGGATTCCCTGCTAAGTTGATCTATATCGGAGAGTACCTCGGATCTGGTGATCCCTTTCTTCGCAGTTACCTGAATAAGGCCCTCCCTATCCCTGAGGATTAGAAATTTCAATTTACCCAGATCCCTGATCTCGTGAACCCAACCACTTACAGTTACCGACTTTCCATCCAATTCGGGGGAAATCTCTCCGGAGTAGTGAGAACGCATTTTCCAGTATTTTAAAACCCTAACTCCACCCTTTTAGTTATTAGGTTTTCTATATTTAAGACCTTCATAAGCTTCCTGGGATATGAATGATGCGAAGATATAACCACGGAATGCTTCTTCTTCCCTCACGTGTGGCCTGCCAACATCCAGCATATGGAGGGAGTTTCCTGTTTGTGGTCGTGTGAAAATACATAATGTTGGCTTTTGTATTGTAAGTAGAAGATGTTCTTTGTTATATCCCGCCTCAAGGATTGGATTGTCTCTGGATTTACCACTTCTAAATACTTTCTTTTTGTTCCAGAAGTTTGATCTCAATGCACTTCTTTTTACCAAGAACTTTTTTTACCAATTCTGGCTTAACTGAGAGACACATTCATGTCTCTTTAGTTCATGATTTTTGGTAATTTTACCGATCGCCGAACCTATCGAATCGTCACTTATTGCACTACTATTAATCTATCGCATTGATCTTTGCTATTCTTTCCTTTTCTTGCATCTGGATCACTTGGGTCTTCCAATGGTGTAGAATCCACTATTTCCATGATCGTTGGTATGATCAACTGTATCAGGTCACCAGCACAGTTCACTATCTGGGACATCAGTACATGTTTCTTTCTCCAACGTGATATTGTTGTTCTGTGCGGTATCGTCTTGAAGCCAAGTACTCTCGCTACATCCATCCCGTGTTTCTCTAAATGGGTTCTAAGCCCTCTATTACTCATTCCAGCAAGCACTGAATACACCAATAACCTCGCTAATCTCTTGTGGTATCATATGAGGTCATTACCCCATCCACCACTTTATACCTTTTGGCGTGCAGGAATTTTGCACACCCCTATACCTGTATTACTATACAATGAAGATTGCAGAAATAAATACCTCAGCTGGATCATAAACCTAGTGAAGGAGTGGCAAGAGCGTTTAAAAAATACCGCCTACCTTATAAACTGCGCATCAAAACGAATCTACTATAGGCAACCTTTCAGCTCTTGACTCGATCGCCACCCTTCAGGTATATTATGGAGATCTCAGGTATATAAAGGGTTCGCTATTTTTTAGATAAATCCATAATTTTATTCATGATAAAAATCAACCTGGTAGAGATAGAGAAATCCCCCGAGTTGAATCTGATTCTGGGTCAGGCCCACTTCATTAAGACCGTGGAAGATATCTACGAAGCCTTGGTTACGGCAGTTCCGGGAATAAAGTTCGGGCTTGCCTTCTGCGAATCCTCCGGCGATTGCCTGATCCGCTCTGACGGCACGGATCCCGAGCTGATAAAGCTGGCGGAGAAGAATGCTAAGAAGATCGGTGCAGGTCATTCATTCATAGTTTTTTTGAGGGAGTGCTATCCAATAAATGTTCTAAACCGGATCAAGGATGTCCCCGAGGTCTGCCACATCTTCGCCGCGACTGCTAACCCGCTGAAAGTGGTCATCGCGGAGGAGGAACAGGGCAAGGGAATCCTTGGGGTCATAGACGGCGAAGGGCCGAGGGGAATAGAAACCAAAGAGCACAAGAGGGAAAGGAAGGAATTTCTGAGGAGGATCGGGTACAAGAGATAAGGGGTTAATCCGAGAGTTTTCTCTCTGCCTTTATGTTCCAGAGCCGTTCTTTCGCTGGAAGTAACCCCTCCTGATATAATAAATTAACTCCACTATCAATAGAAAGAGAACTATGGATAGCAGATAGGGATACAGGTCCTGCTCTACATCTATCTTCTCTCTTTTTATTTCAGAATCCACATTTATCGTGTCCATCCCTATGGATCTGGCTATGTCCGATTCTTTTTCATTTGCGAGGTTTACCGCTATCTGTTCTTTATTCCTTTCTATTTTATAGATGCCGATCTCATCGAGAATTATGTTTCTTACCTCGAGTATCTTATTTGATGGGGTGGTTACATTTACTGTCTTCCTTACCGGTAGGGATTCTCCGGTTTTGAAGTTGTAGATTACCGTGGCTGTCTCAGCCCTGTTTATCCACCTGATGAGTTGAAACCAGAATATTGGCATCGAAGAACTATAATAAAAGTTACTCCACGATGGATTCGGGTTAAGACCAACATAAACAACCCTGCCCTCCCCATATCTATGATAGGCTATCTCTGGCATTCCAGCCACCTCCGCCACCACCTCAGATTCATTCTTAGCATTGCACTTGAAGTATCTCTTTACAATTATGTCCTCCAGAACAGTGTCTCTTAAAATTTCATGGTCCTTGACGATTTCAATCCTACCTTCCAGATTCTTTATCCATTCCAGCCTTACGGGTAAAAGAACCTCTAAATCCGGATCCTTGATGTCTCCCAGATCTGAGCAGGCAAGGACTACCAGATTGCCCCCCTCCTCCACATACAGCTTTAGGTCACCATACATGCCCTTCAATAGAAGCTCTTTATTCACCTCACCCTGAACTACCGTATCAAATCCATCAAATTCTGGAATTACAGGAGGGATTGCCTTCGTTAGTTTTATATCTGGCGAGGATTTCAATGCGTGCTCCAGGTAGATATCTGAGTCATCGTCCGTAATTAACAGAACACTATATTTCTTAATTTCTGGTATTATCGCATAGGCCTCATTATCTATCGTAAGATCATCCTCATTGTCTATTCTAACACCTACTATATGGGATTCGGGGGATATGTCATCCTCTATATGAATCAACTTTGTCGATCTGCCCGGGATCTTCTCCCTGATACTTTCTATTGAATTTCCATCTACAAGGATTTCTCCCTCTACAGTAATTTCCTCCGAATTAAAGTTTTCGAGGGTGAATGTCAGATAAAATCTATTCCTGTTTGTCAGGAACCTCTTTGCATCTATGTCGATAATTCCTATATTATTGCCCCCCGCAAATACCTTTATTAGCTTTATATCGATTCCATCCCTCAATGCGAGCTTACTCGCCAGCTCTATATCTATCCCCTCACTATTTGAGAAGTCGGAGAAGACATAGATCTCCCTGTTTGTTTTTACACCAGAGAGCATATCCCTGGCGAAGAGAATTGAATCGCCGATGTTTGTCGGTGTATCCGCACAGGTTAATCTATCCAGGACAGTTCTAGTTGTTTCCCTGTCCGAATTTTTTAGAATAACGATCGGTATATTCTCAGCTAAAATGATGCTGAAGGAGCTTTCGGGGCTTGAGTCGTCGAGAATTTTCTTAGCTAATTCCTTTGCCCTCGAAAACCTACTGGGGTGTATGTCCGTGGATTGCATACTTGCAGAGGAGTCTATGACGAAAACGATATTCCCCATGGGTCTCTTCTCGGCTTGAGAGATGAAGAATGGATTTGCGATCGCAAGAACGAGGAAAAGAACGATAAGGAGCTGGATTATTAGCAATGGGTCCCTGACAAATCTCCTTGGGAAAAGTCGGAATCTTTTATCCTTTTCTATCCTGGTTATGAACATTATCGTGGGGAATTTTATGTGCCTGGGTTTCGGCTTTAGAAGATAGAGCAGGATGATTGGAATTAACAGTAATAAACCCGTCAGGGCCCATGGGTTACTCAGACCTAATGATTGCATATTAATTACATGAAAGCTAAGGTAATAATATGAGCGGTTACAGGGTACATATTACTGCCTATAGCATATTTATCTCGGTTCTACTGGCAATTCTCCATTATTACCTTGAACTCAGAATCCCTCAGGCTACTCTAGTTATCGGATTTTCCATCGGAGTCTTATATTCCATCCTCCCGGATATAGACGTAAAGGGGTCAAAGATACGGCAACTCCTTGCTGGGGTTTTCCTTCTATCCTCTGTCTTCTATCTACTGTATCCCGATCCTGTTCTGGGTTTAATAGGAATCATCTTGGCATTCTTCCTTTTGGTGGCCCCCTTTATTAAACACAGGGGCTTCTTTCATACGATCACTGCGGGGATTCTGTTTTCTGCGCCCCTTCTTTTCATCGATCCATGGTTTCCGTTTTTTGCGCTTCTAGGCTTTTTAAGTCACCTGGCTGTTGATGGAGAATTCGGCTTATTTTAATTCAATAATTGATATTTTATGATGACAAAGATAAACTTTGCCGGAATAGTTGATAATTCCACCATAGATTATCCGAAAAAACTATCTGCCGTAGTCTATCTGTGTGGCTGCCCGTACAGATGCCCCTGGTGCCAGAACGCAGAGCTCGTACTTAACGGTGGGAACTGTAAACCAACAGAAATTGATGAGATAATTGATCAATTGAAGGAGAATTTCCTGATACAGGCGGTCTGTATTACCGGCGGGGAACCATTGATGCAAAGGGAAACGGTTGAGCTTCTGGAGAGGATCAAATCCGAGACGGATCTGTTATTGAAGATAGACTCAAATGGGTATTTTTCAGAGCGACTTAGGGAGGCATTGCCCCTCCTGGACTTTTTTACAACGGATGTGAAGGCCCCACTGAATGAACGGTACGGGGAGGTCGTTGGCCTGCCAGATCAGTGGCAAAAGATAGTTGAGAGGGTTGAGATGACCCTGAATATATTGAAAAGATGGAATCATCAGAAAGAGGCGAGAACCACCATAGTCCCGGATCTGATAGACAGAAAAGAAGACATAGAGAAGATAGCAATGCTCGTCGATGATGTGGGATTTACTCTCTATACCCTGCAGCAATTCAGGGCCGATAGAACCCTGGATCCGGGGTATGAAAGGATTCAGAGCCCCAGCCCGGAACTAATGCGGGAACTGGGCAGGGCAGCTAAAAAACATCTGCCGAAAACAAAGGTACAGATTGTGACACAGCAGAACGGTTTTGAGGAGATAAAAACAAAGACCTGAGTTTTATATCTGTTTTACCTTATTATTTTAGGTCAACCTAAAATGTATTCGAAAACCGTTGAGGATTATCTGGAGGCAATATACAATGTCATCCGGAGAAAGGGTTATGCAAGGACGAAGGATATATCCATGGAATTGAATATAAGATCACCCAGCGTTACGGAGATGCTGAAGAAGTTAGATGATATGGATCTGGTTAACTATGAGAGGTACAGTGGGGTCACATTAACACCAAGGGGTGAGCGAATAGCCAGGTCGGTGAAGATGAGGCATGACACCATAAGAAAACTCCTGAGGATCATCATGGTCTCCGATAAAACTGCTGAAAGGGATGCGTGTAAGATCGAACACGAGATAAGCCCGGAGACCATTGACCAGTTAACGAAATTCGTCAGGTTTGTCGAAAGTGCCCCCATATACCCAAAATGGCTCGAGCATTTCAGGGAATTCTGCAAGACGGGAAAATGTATCTGTGATCACAGGGATAAAGATTAGGTTTTCCTAAATTTTCTAAAATCTTTCGACTCTGGATTTATAACCTAATCTCTTTAGATGGTGTTATTTATAAACCTAACGACTAAATACCATAATTAGGTTATCCTAACATTAGAGGGGAAATGAGCGAGGTGAGATTGAGCGACCTTTCACTGGGTGACACCGGAAGAATAAGGAGGGTTGTTGGGGGATGGGGGATTCATCAAAAACTGGCCATGATGGGTATAAAAGAGGGTTCAATGATAAGGGTAACAAAATCTGCATCATCTGGAGGCCCAGTGGTTATTGAGGTTGAGAGAAATTCCATAGCCATAGGGAGGGGGATGGCCCAGAAGATCTATGTCCAGTTGGGTTAAAAGATGAAAAAAATATTGAATCAGATGAGATATGGAGAGAAGGGCAGGATAGTTGAGATAAAAACTGCCGGGGTAAGGGGAAAACTCATGGGTATGAACATAAGAATCGGAAAGGAGGTAAAGATGCTTGCAAAGCAACCTTTAAAAGGCCCGGTTGCGATAGAGGTAGAAAATGCCCAGACATCCCTGAGCCAGGAGATGGCAAAGCAGATCGTAGTTGAGGTGTAAAATGTTCAAGATACTTTTGATGGGGAATCCAAATGTTGGAAAGAGTGTTGTATTCTCGAGGCTTACCGGGGCGAATGTTGTAGTTTCAAATTATCCGGGAACCACCGTGGATTATACAAAGGGCTACACGAAGATGGGGGGTGAAGATGTAGAGGTGATAGATGTTCCCGGAACCTTCTCCTTAGAACCAAAGGATGTGGCTGAAGAGATAGCCCTGAGGATGCTAAAAGAGGAGAAACCGGATCTCATCATAGATGTGATAGATGCTACAAAAC
>Ga0190363_1000795_pt1 | contig 18805 bp, 25 predicted proteins | sample 48721867_MG_FD_161272 | JGI IMG/M metagenome (GOLD analysis project Ga0190363, IMG submission 161272) | Hydrothermal vent microbial mat bacterial communities from Southern Trench, Guaymas Basin, Mexico - 4872-18-6-7_MG | ecosystem: Environmental > Aquatic > Marine > Hydrothermal vents >... | reverse complement strand
TAGGCTTATACGGAAGAAGAAGTAGGTTTTGCGGGGTATCTCCCCTTTTATCTTTATTACTTTTTATAGTTGGGTGGTTTTGTATCGAAACTTTTATTGGCTTCTGGGTTGTTTTTTAGTTTGCAGACGATGATAGGTCTGACCCCTCTGACCTCTTGAGGGATGAGGATGATCTTGAGTGTAGAGTCTGCATTGCTTTTTGATATTTTCCGATGGTGATTTCATCTTTTCATGGGTTTGTGGCTGGAGGCCTTGGAGCCTTTGGACGTGTGGATTGCCGGTTTTTGGGTGTTTCTTGTTGGTTTCTCGAGTTGGTTTCCCGCTTAAGCTCCGTGGCTTCGGCGTTTTGCAGGGTGGCTGAGGGGTGCCTTTCGTTTTGAGGGCGGTGTTGGAGGGAGTGGGTGGAGGCTCGTGATGGCTTTCGAGGGCTGGTTGGCGGGTATGATCTTGAGAGGGGTATGCGGGGGGTGAGATGTTTTCCTTGGTATGGTGACGGGGGGGTTGAGGATGCCGGATGGATGGGGTTGTTGGGTGTGGGCTTCTTTTTGCGATTGATGGCTTTAAACGAAAGGTAAATATTTTATTTGTTGTTAGTGGTGTTTAGGCTGGTGGTGGTTGCTTTGATGCTTCTTGTGAGTCCTGTTGATGAGCTTGAGGCTTTGGAGGCTGTTGCCGGAGGGGCTGATATCATAGACGTGAAGAATCCTGCAGAGGGTAGTTTGGGTGCGAATTTTCCTTGGGTGATCCGGAGGATCAGGGCTGTGGTTCCGAGGGGTATTGAGGTTAGTGCCACTGTTGGGGATGTTCCCGACAAGCCTGGTACTGTGGCTCTGGCGGCTCTTGGGGCTGCTGTGAGCGGGGCAAACTACGTTAAAATCGGGCTTTACGGTGTGAGGAGCTTTGATTCTGCTGTTCACCTTTCGAAGCAGGCTGTGAGGAGTGTTAAGGAGTTTAGCTCTGAGGTTAAAGTTGTTCTTGCAGGGTATGCTGACGCTGAGAGGGTTGGGGCTGTTGACCCGTTCCTTGTTCCCTCCATTGTGGAGGCTGCGGGCGCTGATGTGGCGATGGTTGACACCGCTGTTAAGGATGGCTTAAGCCTGCTGGACTTATGGGGTTTGGATGGTGTGGAGAGGTTTGTTTCCCTTGCGAAGGAGCGGGGGTTGACGGTGGCCTTGGCTGGCTCATTGAGGAAGGAGGAGCTGCCCTTAATTGTTAGGGTTGGAGCGGACATAGTTGGGGTTAGGGGGGCTGCATGCGAGGGAGCTGACAGGTTGAGGGGTCGTATAACGCGTACGAGAGTTGAAGAGCTGGTTAGAGCCATTAGGGAGGCGGAGAAGGGAAGGGCTTGTGGCGTAGACGTTAAAGCGGGGATTTAGGGTTTTAATTTTTCTTTTTCAGCGTGTTAGCATTTTGTGTTGATTGTTTCCTGTGGGGTGTTCCAAAAGATTTTTAGGGTGGATTTTTCCCTGTGAGTTTCGGTTTTTAGAGGGGTTGTGTGGGTCGGGTTTGAAGATCCTAGTTACTGGCGGGTTTCGTGCCGGTAAGTCGAGTGTTGTGAAGGCGCTTTCAAGTGGGGATAGTATTAACATTGAGAAGCATGGGACAACTGTTGCGCTTGACTACGGAAAAACCGATGTTAGCGGGTTAACCATACACCTTTTCGGCACCCCAGGATTAAAGCATTTTAGGGTTTTAAGGGAGATTCTTTCTAAGGGGGCTGACGGGGTTTTGTTCGTTGTTGACAGTGCAGACGAGAGGAGGGACGAGGAGGCTTTAACCGTGTGGAGGGAGGTTAAGGAGTTTCTGCCGGGGGTCGTCTGCGTCGTTATGGCGAACAAGCAGGATATCGATGGGGCGCGCAGGCCAGAGGAGGTTAGGGAGGCTCTGGGCATTCCCGGCGACGTCCCCGTCGTTGGCACGAGCGCCGTGACCGGGTTGAACGTTTCCTTATCGCTTAGGAGGCTGCTGGCGCTCTTGGTTAAGAAGGCTGCTCCCATCCTGAGCGTTCTGGACGCTTATGACGGCGAGGTAGGAGGGATCAGCCGTTTCAGCGAGAAGATGGGGTTTAACTTAAGCTCGACTAGGAAGGTGCTAAACTGGCTTGAGCTGAGAGGTTACCTTGATGTTGACTGGAGGACGGAGGTTTTCTGGCTGAGGGATGCGATAAAAACGATCCTTAAGAGCCCGGACATGCTCCTGAGAGGGTCAGATTAGAATTCTGGTTCCAACGGGTTTTCCGCCTAACAGCACTTGCTCCAGCCTATCCGGATGCTTCCCGTTTAAAACCCATGCTTTAAGGCGGTATCTTCCTATGAGCCTAGGGAATAGCGGATCGACGCTTGTAGCCTTTTTGAAGCCAGCTAGCTTCGACGCTTTCACCTCGCGGAGCAGCTTAGCGTTAGGATTCCTCTTAGGGTCTGACGAGAAGACGCCATCGACGTCGGTGAGGATCACGACCTTTGCGATGCCGAACTTCCACGCAATGTAGGCTGCTACCGAGTCGGATGTCGCATCCCAGCTGTGGGGGAGAGGATCGTCCTCTAGCATGATTCTAAATGGAAGCAGGACAATGGATTTCCCGTCTTCGGAGGGTCTTTCCGCCGCTTCCACCCCAACCATTTCTGCCAGCATGAAGCCGAACTGGTTCATCGCTGTAAGCGCCATCCAGTGTGCCGCGTCGTCGCTCAGCCTGAATCTCCGGTAGGCTTCTCTCACCTTATCGGCGAACGCCCCGCCTCCTGGGACGATAAGCATTTGATAGCGCTGAGCTAGGCGTGATAGGGAGGCGCAGAGGCGTAACATGTCTTTTTTGAGGCGTGCTAGGCTTCCTCCAACCTTAACAACGGCCGCGTACATTGAGGGCCAACCCAAACTTTTTTTATAACACTTATCATCTACTGGTTCACGTAAGTTTTATGGCTGCTACTGGATTGAAGGTTCGTTATGCTTAGAAGCGGTAGGAGGAGGCGCTTTTGATAAGAGTCGCCATTGTGGGTTGCGGCGTGATTGGAGGCATCCTAGCTAGAGCTATTGATGAGGGTAGGGCCGGCGACGTGGAGCTCGTCTACCTATTTGACTTGGATGGCGAAAAAGCGAGGAGGCTAGCTGACTCCTTAAAGAGAAGGGTGAGAGTTGCGGGGAGCATCGATGAGATCGTCAGAGACGAGACCGTAAACCTGGTTGTTGAGGCGGCTGCTCCAAGCGCCGTGAAGGAGTATGGAGAGAAGGTGTTGATGGCTGGAAAGGACCTGATGGTTTTAAGTGTTGGAGCATTTCACGATCAGGAACTCTACGATAGGATCGTTGAGATATTAAGAGAGAGGGACGTGCACGTATACATTCCCTCCGGGGCGATAAGCGGGCTGGACGCTGTTAAAGCCGCAGCTATGGAGGAGCTGGAGGTGGTGGAGCTCGTTACGAGAAAGCCGCCTAGAGCATTTAAGGGCAACAGGTACGTTGAATCGAAAGGAATAGACTTGGACAAGGTGACTAGGCCCACAGTCCTTTTTGAGGGGTCAGCTAGGGAGGCGGCCCCACTCTTCCCTAAGGGGATCAACGTGGCGTTGTCCCTGAGCCTTGCAGGGATAGGGGCTGACAGGACGAAGGTTAAGGTGATTGCAGACCCGACGATAAATAGGAATGTACATGAGATCCATGCTAAGGGAAGCTTTGGAAGGCTTCTTTGTGTAACACACAACTATCCCAGCCCTGAGAACCCGGAAACAAGCTACCTTGCGGCCTTAAGCGCTGTTAGGACGCTGAGAAACCTTACCGAGAAGCTGAGAATTGGAACGTGAAGGAGGGAGGAAATGGTTAGGTACGTTGAGCCAGTCTTCAGGCCGCCAAGCGAGGCGCGTAGCTTGCTTATCCAAGCGACAGTTGGCTGCTCATATAATAAGTGTACTTTTTGTGGGTCAAACCTGTTAAAGCAATTCTATGTAAGGCCGGTTGATGAGGTGAAGGAAGACATTCTCATGGCTAGGAAAATATATGGGCCATGGGTTAGAAGGGTTTTCCTCCTTGACGCCAACGCGCTCTGCATGGATACTGGAGACCTTCTGGAGATCTTAGAGCTCCTTAATGCTGTTTTCCCTAGGCTTGAGAGAGTTGGTGTCTATGCCTGTGCGCAGGACGCCCTAAGGAAGAGGCCTGATGAGTTGAGTGAGTTAAGAGAGGCAGGTCTTAAAATAGTGTACTTGGGCGTCGAGTCTGGCGACGATGTCGTTTTAAGAAGAGTTAGAAAGGGAGTGAACGCTAAGCAGACCATTAAAGCGTGCAAGAGGCTCATGGATGCAGGGATAACTCTTTCGGTAACTATTATTCTCGGCTTAGGCGGGAGAGAAAGGTGGAGAGAACATGCTGAGGGAACAGCTAATGTTCTTAATGAGATAGACCCGCCGTTTATTGGAGCGCTAACTCTCATGCTCGTTCCAGGGACGCAACTTTACAGGGAGGCTGAAAAGGGAGTTTTTCAGCCTCAGACGGTTCAAGGAGTCCTAAAGGAAATGGAGGTGCTTGTTAAGGAATTAGAGCTTTCAGACTGTATTTTCAGGAGTAATCACGCTTCAAACTACCTTCCAATAGGTGGAACACTGCCCCAAGACAAAGAGGAGATCTTAAAGGTGATAAGGCTGGCTCTAAATGGAGAGGTTACCCTGAGGCCAGAGAGGCTACGCGCACTATAGGAGGCAGCTTTACAGAGAGAAACAGTCCATGCAAAGCAATTTTAAAGTTTATTGGGTGTTAACCTGTTCCTTTTGTTTCAATGTTATTCAAACCTTGGTCCATCGAAGTGGGTTACATGTATTTGTTTCTGGGCTAAAGGTATATGCTTTTGCAAGGGCTACGTCCTCGCTTGTTGGTGATCCCTTCAAGGGGATTATTGCGGTTCTTATCTTGTAGCTTCCAGTAAAATGCTCGTACTGGTTGGCTTTAAACATGGTTTCGGCCCTAAAGAGGGTTATCTCCTGATTAGATTCACGTATTTCCTTTAAGGCACGTGTTAAACCGTCTCCTGCGATCATTAACCCTTTATCGCCGCTGCATACCGCCAGCCAGTTATTGGCTAGTAAAAACCTAGCTTCCCCTTCTCGATGGTTACTCTATTAGATGTGTCTTCCTATTTCCCTCCAAAGCTCCCTTGGTCTGGGGAAGCCGGGATGTATAACTGAGGGTTCAATCACTCCAGTAAGGCTTCCTGAGAAGCGTAGAGTTGTTTCGATTTCTAAAAGGGGGCAGACTACTGTAAACTCTGTAGGATGTTACCACTAATACTTGTTCCACCGGTTTAAAGTGGACGGTGACCTCTGCATAGACACCTCTCTTCCCTGTATTGGTCACCATAACGTTCGCCTCTGACGCTTGCCCATTCTCTTTAAAGGAGAACCTTTGAGTCATGAAGCGGCCATTTTCACTGAAAGATATGCCATTTTCTAAGTCCGTGAGTGATACGGGAGCACCATCCTCTAATGTAACCTTAATCTTATCGTTAGCTAGTTCTTCCTCCGACACTTTAAGTCTGCCCTTCCCCTTGGGAGGTGTTCCGCTGCGAAGGGTTAAAACTCATTTTACACCCAACTCCACGTTTTCTATGAATACTAGTGTGCCTGAGCGTATAAGGCCGTCCGGGGAGAGGTCGGGGTTTATGAGGTCACATGGAGCTGGATAGCCGTCTACATTTAGAGTGAGATTGCTGGGCTCGAACATTTCCTTTTCAAATTCCAAGTTTACCCTTAACGGCATAGTAGGAACGGCGAAGTTGTGGAAATTGTAGAGAAGGAACGTCCTTGCACCTTCAGGTGGCTTCTCCTTGTCTATGAGGTGCTCGCTGAGAAGCACTCCAGCTACTTGAGCATACTCGGATGCAACCCTGAACTCGTATTCCCCTTGTATCCTCTTTTCACCCCTAGGGTTCCAGCCAAACTTATCCGAGTTCTGCCCTAGCAGAAGCCACTTTTTAGCTTCAAGCAGCTTCCTCTCTTCCCAGTCAACCCTTAACCCCTTCTCCTTCGCCTTACCTAGCCACCACTCAGCCTTCATGATTTCGTAGCGTGCCTTTTCGTTAAGAATCCAAAGATGCTGATCCCACGGATCCCTAACCCACGTGCCATGGTCATGGGAGCCTAAAGCCCATGTTGAATCTAGGAGGCTTAGAGTTAACCCTCGAGGAGCCTTTTTCAGCTATTTCACTTGGCAATGCAAATTCGACGTCGTCCAGCGTTCTCATTAATTCAGCCTGCTGAACGAGGATTTGGGGGGTTTGCAGCTTCCGCATCGTCTAAAACCACTAGGCCTCCACCTGCTTCCCTGCGACTCCTGATTAGCTCAAGTGGGTTTGCCGAAACGTTCGAGACGTGCATTATAACGGGCATTTTAACGGAGAAGTCGCCCTCAACAACGTGAACCCTAAAGTCCCCAGCAATCCTCCTTTCGAATTCGCGAGTCTGAAAGTAGCTGAGGAGCAAGAATTTAACTGCATTCTTACTTAGGAGGTAGGGGGGACGGGTGGTAGGCACCCTCTTAAGGGAAGTATCCTTCTGGGGTTCTCCCGAAGACGTCACGGAGACATGTGACGGCTAAGCTGTGTTGGAGGTCGAACTCGTTCTCAGTGTGCATCGAAGCTAAACTGAAAGACCACGTGTCGAGTATGATTTCAAACAGTTCCTTCTTGACGTCTTCCCTTATCCCGTCCAGTACGTCTGGTGCAACCCGCTCTAAGAAAGGAATGGTTCTTGAAACCTCAACGTCCCAGTCTTAACGTCGGGGTTAGTCCACAAGAAATCTAGGAGCCCACGGTAAAGGTTAGGGAAGCGACGTATAACATGCTCATCCGTGTACTCGGCATACCACATGTTAACATGGAAGCAAAAGGAAACGTAAAAAACCAAGGCTAACCCTCCATCACTAATAGAGAAGATTAAAGTTAAATGTCCCTAGCACTAAGCGGGGAGACGTGGTGAATGGTGAAGACGTTTAGCGGCTCATACAGCAGACGTCTTAGTAACTTGCCTCTCAATGGCCTCTAAACGTTTGGAGAGATCGGCCACTGCATGTAGTAATACTTTAATGAGGAAACCGTAATTAAGAGCGTAACCATCCTTTGTCCTAACTATTATTCCTTCCTCCTCGAGCCTCCTAGCAGAGTTAGTAACAGCCTGCTTTGGGAGGCCCAGTTTGCTTCTGACCACCGAGGCAGGGACAGCACTCCCTTTAAACTCGTCTAGGAGGGTCTCAATTATCGAGTACATGGTTTTCGATCGGGGGTCCAGTAAGCGCCTCACCACGTCAGCAACTTTTTTCCCATCGTTCTTCGAATGAGCCTTCACATCGAAGCTCATAGTTAAAACCCTACCGAAAATGGCTTATTCAATGGAAAGAGATTTTGATTTTTAAATTTTAGGTAAGAATCTAAAACATGCGAATAGAGGAAAATAAGGCTGGGGTTTGAGACGAGTAAAGGGGGGACGGTCAACGAGGAAAATCACCACTTAAACAGTATTACTAGGAGAAAGGGCTTCGGATTTGTCATTCTCACGTAGGCGTTAATAGAAAAGTTGCTGAAGAAGGAAACCATGAAGAATCTTATAGATTAATGAGGTTTGGCTTTCCTTTTGGTTCATCCATCCATTCGCCTTTAAACTTGCTAGGGATCCGCACTCGTCTCTTAGAAGCGTTGAAGACCTCTAAGCCTAGCGTTCAGTTTCTCAACCAGTAATCTCTTCTTCTCTTCTCTGACTGTGAGCACGTCTTCACTTCTTCACATAGTTGTCGTGTCGTGTTTAACCACTCCGCTCTGGTGAAGGTTGACACGTAAAAAAGGAGCCTCTATGAGCTTGAGAGAATGCGAAAGTATATAAAATAAACGACTGTTAACTTATTTAATGCAACTCTACACTGAAATGGAGGTATTTTGTTGGCAAAGTGGGTGTGTACGGTTTGTGGATACGTGTATGACCCGGAGAAAGGTGACCCTGACTCCGGGGTGGATCCGGGAACGCCATTTGAGGAGTTGCCGGATGACTGGGTCTGTCCCGTGTGCGGGGCGTCAAAGGACCAGTTTGAAAAAGAGGAGTGATTAATGTGAAGCCTAGAGAGGTAAGGAAGGGAGTTTACTGGGTTGGTGCTATAGATTGGGATAGGAGGCTTTTCGACGAGCTAATCCCGTTGCCCGACGGGACAAGCTACAATGCATACGTAGTTAAAGGAAGTGAGAAGACGGCGTTAATAGACACTGTTGACCCGACTATGAGTAATGTGTTGGTAACACACTTAGAAGAGTTGAATGTTAGAAAAATAGATTATGTCGTCGTGAATCATGCGGAGCAGGATCATTCAGGCACATTACCTCAAATATTGGAGGCGTACCCAGATGCCGTAGTTATTGCAACACCGAAATGTAAGAACTTACTTATGGAGTTGCTTCTAGTCCCTGAGGACAGGATTAGGACCGTTGAAGATCGTGAGGAAGTATCATTAGGAGATAGAACATTAAGGTTTATTCATGCTCCATGGGTTCACTGGCCTGAGACTATGCTCACGTACTTGGTAGAGGATAAGATACTTTTCACATGTGACCTGTTTGGATCCCACCTTGCAACCTCAGACTTATACGTGAGTGATGAAGCAACAATCTATGAAGCAGCTAAAAGATATTACGCAGAGATAATGATGCCATTCAGGAATATAATACGGAAAAACCTAGAGAAAATAAAGGACCTGCAAATAGACGTTATAGCTCCAAGTCATGGCCCGATCTATGATAAACCAGAGCTCATACTTGAAGCGTATAAAGACTGGGTCTACTCACCACCCAAAAACATTGTGGTGCTACCTTACATCTCCATGCATGGCAGCACCAAGGAAATGATTGACTACTTTGTAGGGGCCTTAATCGAGAGAGGGGTGGCCGTGAAGCAGTTTGACTTATCTAGGGTGGACATTGGAAAGCTTGCCATGGCGCTGGTTGATGCGGCTACGATCGTAGTAGGGTCGCCCACCGTCCTCACAGGTCCCCACCCAAAAGTCGTTTATGCAGTTTACCTCGCAAACGCATTAAGACCGAAGTTAAGGTATGCGTCGGTGATCGGATCCTACGGTTGGGGAGGGAAAATGCTTGAACAGATTAAAGGGCTACTATCAAACTTAAAGGTAGAATTACTTGAACCCGTCATTATAAAAGGGCGTCCAAAGGATGGAGACTTCAAAGAACTAGATAGGTTAGCCGACGAAATACAGGAGAAACACAAGGAGCTCACGTAAAGAAACAATCGAAAGACGGGGGATGCTTCCTCTCCCATTTTTTAAGTGGTTAAAATCAAAGTAACAGGGATGAAGCGTAATGGCAGCCGGTAGCAGCTATGGGAAGTGATGTGAAGAGCGGCGATGGCTGCATTTTCAACCTCAAAGTGTTGTGGTCGTTGATTGGGTGCGTTGCGAGGAGGCTACACCTTTCTTATAGAAAGGTCCATAAATAGCGTTTTAGAGAAATTAGTTCTTTAAGGGGGGATGTGTTATAATGTCGTCATTTGATGAAGATGCCGTCCTTGATGTTTTAGAGAAGGTGAGTAAAAGTGTTGTGAACATAAGTACGATCAGACTTGTTCATCATATGTTTTACCAGGTTGTCCCTGTGAAGGGTGTTGGCTCTGGAACTATAATTGATCCGAAAGGATACATTTTAACCAATAATCATGTGGTCAGGGGAGCAAGAAAGATAGCAGTAACGCTGTGGAATGGAGAGGTTCTGGAAGGGGTACTGGTCGGAACATGCGGTGTACATGACATAGCAGTTATAAAAGTTGATAGAGACGGGCTGCCTGTAGCGGAACTCGGGGACTCTGACAAGTTGAGAGTTGGACAGAGAGTTTACGCTATTGGAAACCCATTCGGGCTGGCTGGAGGGCCGACGGTGACCTCAGGAGTTATAAGTGCCTTAAACAGGACTATAGAGGCTGAAACAGAGCTGTTAGAAAATCTCGTACAAACCGATGCCGCCATAAATCCAGGTAATAGCGGTGGCCCTCTAGTAGACCTCCAAGGAAAAGTTGTCGCGATAAACACGGCTATAGTACCCTTCGCCCAGGGAATAGGGTTTGCTATTCCTATAAACCTAGCTAAAAAGTGTTCTATGGAAATAATTCAGGAAAGGGTCTCTGCGAAGCCTTGGATTGGCATAATAGGCTTAAGCCTCACCGAGAGAATAGCACGCCAATACGGCTTGCCACTTGTAAACGGAGTGCTCGTGACGAGAGTTGTCGAGGGGGGGCCGGCACAATTGGCAGGGATAAAGCCAGGCGACATAATCTTACGCATGGATGGAGTAGTTATCCGTAGCGTTGAGGACTTGCTTAGAGAGATCCACAAGAGGAAGGTGGGAGAGGCGGTACGTGTCGACGTTCTCCGCGGGAATGAAAGACGCGTTCTTGAACTAACTCTGAGAGAAATGCCATGAGAGAGGAGGGTTACAGTTAAACGACACAAAAAAGAGAATTTCTCCTTTCCGATTCTGGAAAACGGCACATTGAGAAGAGGGACGGGGCGCCTTCGCTTTAGTAAGACCCTCTCATAGTTGGTTTGTACTCCCTGAAGAAGTAGCGTGAGATAATGTGGCGTTGGATTTGAGAGGTTCCTTCACGTATCTGATACAGTTTTACATCTCGAAACAGCTTCGCAATGCGACAGCTTTCCAAGTATCCTCTGCCACCGTAGATTTGGAGGGCGATGACTATTTTCATTGCATCCTCTGACCCGACGAGCTTGGCGCAGCTGGCAGCTATGAAAGCGTCTTCACCTCCATGATCAATAAGCCATGCGGCTTTCCAAGTTAGCAGCCGCATAGCTTCAATGCGGACATACATGTCAGCTATCATGTGTTGGATAGCCTGAAAACTTGAGATTTTACGTTCAAAGGCTCCCCGTTGCTTAGCATAGTTAATAACGTATTCCATTGCTTAACGAGCACTGTTGCCATAGCGCCGATTGCAGGGCGGATATGCACGAACGTCATCATTGCCAACATGAAGACTGAACCTTCCTTATGCGCCTTCTCTATCACTGAGCCGGGAAACTCGCCGGTTTTATCATATTTTGAAGCAACAGGAAGCACCTTATTAAGAGCGAAGTTGCGTGCTTTTTCACGCAGAGCAGCTTGCTCCTCTGAAAGGGTAAAATCAACCATACGTTCTTATCCTCCACTAAGCAAGTGTTTATTATTCAAACTTCATTTTAAATATTAATATAACATCTTAGGGTCCATTTAACGTTAAGTCGGCGTTAGACGTCTGACTTGTTAAGGAGAGGACGTTCCCCATGAATGGTCAATGACAGTTTCTCATGCGAATATTTATGTTGCAAAAATGTTTATAATCACTAGTTATAACATTGTTATAAGTTGCGATTAGGATAAACATGTTAATTAGTGTCAAAAAGGAAGATGGAAGAGCGAATTTAATGGTTTTTCGCTCGGCTTGGTGGTGGAATTGACAGGTGATGTAAAAGAGCTAATTAAGGCCCATGCAGGCTTGGAAAAAGAGGTTTACTTGGATTTCGAGAATGCAAGTCCTGTGCCGGATGAGGTAGTAAGTGCCATGATACCTTACTTTAACAGGACGGCGTATGGGAACCCTACGCTCACCCACAAGCTAGGATGGGAGGCTTACGACGTCATTATGGAGTCGGCGAAGAAGATAGCCGGTTTTATAGGTGCTAGAAACCCGGAGGAAATAAACTTCACCCCAGGGGAAACCGAAGCCAACAATTTGGCGTTAATGGGAACGTGCTTTGGAGGAAGGAGGAAAGGTAAGAAAATTGTTATTTCCGAGATTGAGCCGTTAAGTATAATCCACGTTTGCCAGACGCTTGAAAAGTATGGTTTTAAAACGGTGAGGATACCGGTGGATGGTGAGGGCTTCATTAACATTGAGATGTTGGAGGAGGCTGTTGACGAGGAAACGTTGCTGGTCAGCGTGATGGCGGTCAACAACGAAATAGGAACGGTTGAACCGGTGAAAGAAGCCTTAGAGGTGGTGAAGGACAAAAACCCCGAAGCAGTATTTCACACCGATCTCTCGGATGCTTACGGCAGGGTGAAGTTTGATGTAGGAAAGGTGGAAGTTGACTTGGCGACGATAAGCAGCTATAAGGTTTTGGGCCCGAGAGGGGTGGGGGCTCTTTACGTGAGGGAGGGCGTTAAGCTGGAAAGAATCTTGGAGGGGCAAATCGGGACGCAGAAGTTATGGCCAGGCGTTGAGAACACCCCTCTAATTGTCGGCTTCACTGTAGCATCCGAAGAGGCGTTCAGAAACTTTGACGGGAACGTGGCACACATGAAAAGGATGAGGGATAAGTTGATTAATGGAGTCCTGAACAGGGTGGACGACGTCAGGCTAAATGGGCCGCTTGGGGAGAAAAGGGCGCCGGACAATGTTAACGTAAGCTTTCTCAGGTGTGAAGGGGAGGCGTTAACGATAGAGTTAAGCTTAAAGGGGGTTTATGTTTCTAGTGGAAGCGCGTGTACTAGGAGGATACTTCAACCAAGCCATGTCCTCTTAGCCATTGGAAGAGAGTTTGAGGAGGCGCATGGCAGCATCTTAATGAAAACCACTCGGTATCATACCGATGATGACATGGATTACGTGCTTGATGCAATAGAGGAGGCTGTTGGAAGGCTGCGGAGTATTTACGGGTCTATGGGGGAAACCGGTAATGTCTAGGATGCCTCTTCCTTACAGTCCGAAAGTCTTAGAATTGTTTAGGAACCCTAAGAACCTTGGAAGGATGGAGGATGCAACGGTTCACGCCGTCGCCGGTAACCCAGCATGTGGGGACATGATAACATTTTACCTTAAGATCGATGAACACGATGTGATTGAAAGGGCGAGCTTTGAAAGTTACGGGTGTGCAGCCAACATTGCAACTTCAAGCATTCTGACGGAGATGGTTAAAGGAAAAAAGTTGAAGGATGCATGGGGTCTATCATGGAAGCAGGTTTCCGATGAGATTGGCGGTCTTCCCTCAATAAAGTTTCACTGTGGAGTATTAGCTGTAGGAGCTCTAAGGCGAGCTATACGCTCTTACTATAAGAAGAAAGGTGAGAAGCCGGATTGGCTGCCTGACGAGTTAACTTTTGAGGAAAGGCAGGCGCTGGAAGAGGAGGAGTTAGCGAAAGTTCTTTCCAAGAAACTCAGCAGAGGGGAGGAGAGAAAATAAATGTTTGACCCCTATAAGGTTAGAGAAGATTTTCCGATTTTTCAGAGGAAGATTGAGGGTGAACCGTTGATTTATTTTGATAACGCGGCTACCTCCCAGAGGCCAAGACAGGTAATAGAGACTATTAGAAGATTTTACGAGGAGCATAACGCTAACATTCATAGGGCGGTTCACACACTTTCACAAGAGGCGTCCGAACTGTACGAGGAGGCACACGAGGAAGTAGCGAAGTTCATTAATGCAAAAGGGATTGAGGAGGTTGTTTTCGTTAAGAACACGACAGAGGCGATCAACCTTGTTGCCTACTCTTGGGGGTTAAGGACGCTTAAGCAAGGTGATGAAGTAGTTGTGACGCTAATGGAGCACCACAGCAACATTGTCCCATGGGAAATGATTTCGAAGATTAAGGGGGCAAGGGTTAAATACGCCCAAATTAACGATGATGGAACATTAAACTATGTCAGCCTAGAGCAAGCTGTGACTAGTAAAACCAAGATCATTTGCGTGACACAGATGTCCAATGTTACAGGGGTAATAAATGATGTGGAGAGGATCTCCAAACTGGCCCATGAGAACGATGCACTCTGTATGGTTGACGCAGCTCAGTCGGTTCCGCATATGCCAGTAGATGTTAAAAGTCTAGACGCTGACTTCTTAGCCTTCTCCGGACATAAAATGCTGGGTCCAACAGGAATAGGGGTGCTATACGGTAAGGAAGATGTTCTGAGCGAAATGGAGCCGTTCCTTGGCGGAGGAGATATGATCAGGGAGGTAAGGTATAACTGGCGGGAGGGCGCATGCGAGGTCACATGGAACGAGCTTCCGTGGAAGTTCGAAGCAGGAACAGCAAACATATGCGGTGGGGTTGGGCTCATGGAAGCCATTAGATACCTTAAAAGGTTAGGAATGGAAAACGTACAAAAACACGAGAAGGAATTAACGGAGTACGCATTAAGAAGGCTTATGGAAATTGAAAAGGTAGAAGTTTACGGGCCCGTAAGGAAGGCAAGAGGCGGAATAATACCGTTTAATGTTAGTGGAGTAAACCATCACGACGTAGCCTTACTTCTTGACCAATTTGGGATAATGGTTAGAAGCGGGCTTCACTGCGCGCAGCCACTACACCAGAGGCTCGGATTAAAAGGAACCGTTAGAGCAAGCTTTTACATTTACAATACGCAAGACGAGGTTGACCGCATGGTAGAGGTTTTGAAGGAAATAGCGTGAAGGGGGGTTAAGAATATCTGCGGTAAAAGAGTATGTTGCACACATTGAGGAGGCGTGCGGTGAAGAAAGGGACTTTATCGCCACATTAAAGTACGATAAGAAGGAGGAGGCTATGAAGAAAATCTTAAGTCGGGGAGAAGTTAAAAAATCACTGTCAGACCTGGTTTTTGACGTATCCTTCAAGAATGCTATAATACGCCTGTATAAAACTGGTAAGATGGTTGTGAGGAAGGTTGCAAGTAGAGACGAGGTAGAGAGCATCCTAAATGAGCTCCTACGTTAAAAAAGGGAGAAGCTGAATGCTTTTAGGCTAACCTAAAGAACGACTCTTTCATGGAAGCTGTAAACGTTCATTCTCCGTCCTCTAACAAAGCAGACCAACGTAACCCCAGTCTTTCTGGCAGCCTCAACCCCGGAATATATTGGGCCTGCAATGGAGGCCACTATAGGGATTCCCACACGTGCCGCTTTTAAAACCATACCTGCCGGCTGCCTACCACTACTCACCAAGACGCACTTTGAAAAGTCAGTTCTCCTTAAAGCAGCGCTACCAATCACCTTGTCAACAGCGTTATGTCTACCCACGTCCTCAGCGAAAGCTACCAGAACGCCTTCATGAAACAGAGCTGCAGAATGAGTTCCGCCAGTCAACCTGAACAATGAAGATTTCCTGTTAAGGACGCTAACAAACCGTAAGAGCTGCCCTGCTTTAACCGTATAATCTGAAGCAACAAAGGGTTTACTTATACGGTCAATTAAAAAATAGAAGTCATCCGCTAAGGAACCACACGAAGAGCGGACGACGCCAACCCTACTCGCAACCCTTAACCGCATCTCGACCTCATCTAGACAGTTAACCCTTACAAGGTTACCCTTAACCTGAACATTTAAGATCTCGTCGACCTTTTTTATTATTGCATGGCTGAGAAGCCATCCAACACAGAGCTCTTTTAGCTGGTCAGGCAACGCAAGCAGTGTGGCGACGTGTCTCCTATTAACATGAAGGTTAACAGGAACCTCAACGACTACAGGGTCGTTCACGAGCTCGGCACGGCCCCTACTCAAATCGACCCTTTTAACCTCCACTTTAACGCTTAGCACGTTCGCATTCATGTAATCCACCATCTTAACCAGAACACAGCAAGACAGATGTTACATCAGGAGGATAAAAAGTTAGTTGAAGTAGAGGTTAAGAGCCTTTAAGTTTCCTTATAATTATCTGGGCGACCCTCCTTCCGCTAAGCAGCATCCCTCCAAAAATAGGACCCATCCTAGGGGTTTGATACGGAGCTGCAACCGACATTCCTGCAGCATATAATCCAGGGCAGACCTCACCTGTATTATCTACAGTAAGCCTTTCAGCCTCCTCCGTCCACATGGACTTTTCACCCTCAACGAGCAAGTCTAGTTCAGGGATTTTTCTCGATGCTACAGCTAGTACTTCGGCGTCATCCCTGTACAGTCGACAACCGCCTTAGCCTTGACGCCTAATGGATCAACGTGAATTCCAGACATTATAACGGACGTCCACTGAATGACTACTCCTACAATTCTAGGCTGGCGTCTCCCTCTAAAAATGACGTCATCCACCGTTACACCTAAGATTATTTTTGCACCTGCATCTATGGCGCTGCTTGCAAGCTTCGCGATCATAGCTGAAGTGTCAACTACGAATAAGCCCTCCCTCACTTTCTCGAAGGGACATCCGATCTCTCTTAGGATCTCGTCTGCAGGCGATTGGACAACGAGCTTGTGGAAAAACATTCCGCCTCCGCCTATTCCTCCACCAAACGAAAGCTTCCGTTCAAACACCACAGTTCTCAGCCCGGACCTAGCTACGTACATGGCTGCTGTTAACCCTGCAGAACCAGCACCAACTATGACTACGTCAGCTTCAGATAGTTTAACCAGGTCTCTTGCGGGGTTCACGCTTGATAGGCTTTTATGGATGGATGTGTGTTTTGGCCTGTCAGGCGTTTCCCGTCATCGGGCTAAGCCTTGATGGGACTTTCGGGGGAACCCCGGAGCCCCACATCCGAAGGTTCAGGACAGCAACAACATCCCTATCAAGAACTAAACAACATTTTTCGCATTTCATTAGTCTGCCCTCATAGGCCGCCATGCGGCCAGAGCAGAGGGGGCATGTCTTGGAGGAGTAGGACGGGTTAACGTATTTAACTGGTAGCCCGAGCCACTTTAGCTTGTATTCGAGCATGAACTGGAACGTCCTAGCATTCCACTTCGAAAGCCTGCGGTTGAGGCCTCTGGCTCCGTGTAGGACCCTGCCTTTGATGCCCCTCAGGTCCTCGAGTATTGCCCCGCTACGTAGCTCCTTGAGCTCCCCGGCTATCCTAGCTGTCAGCTTATGCATGAAGCCCCTAGCCCTATCTTTTTCTCTCCTGGAGTACTTTTGTATGAGCCTCTCAGCCGTCTTGGGCTTGCGCCTGGATAGCTTCTGCAACCTCCTCCTCTTCCCCCTCGTAAATCCTGTGGACGTGGTATAGTTGCCTGAGGTCATACCTGACCACTCCCCCGTTGGTCAGGGCGGTCACGTTAGCCAAGTTCACGTCGAACGAAGCCCAGCCCCTGGGCTCGACACTTCTCGGTTTTCTCTTGAAGTTGATTATGAGCCTGTTCTCTGTTAGTAGTAGTCCGCTGATGGTGTCGAAGTCCTTTGCAGGTAGTCGTACCTTGCTAGGTCTACTTCTAGGTATTGTTTGTTTGGTTTGATGCTGATTTTGAGTTTTCCATCCCTGTACGTGAATAGTGTCGTCTTCACGTAGACCGTCTTCCCCGTTACTTTGGGTTTGGATTTCGCCCTCCCCCTGTTGCGGAGCTTTATCCATCCCTTGGCTAGGCCTATGGCCGAGTTTATTGCTGAGTCGACGTAGTGCTTGGAGTACTTTCAGCTTTTCAGTAGGTTGTTCCTCAGCCTCCTCCTATCCCCGGCTCTGAATTTTAGGTGGGCCTTGCCACTTTCTGGGTGGGTGACGTGGCTCAGAACCCCTTCCAGCGCCTTCCTCTTCGCCTCAAAATATGCTTCTATCAGGTCTCCCGGCGCCTCTACGGGGAACCCTATACGATTTTAATCGCGGTTGCTTCCTCCTTCAAGTATTTTTTCTCCTCGCTCTCCGGGTCCTGCACCTTCCGCTTGGGCCTCGCCGCCCTGGTCCTGCCCTCCTTGGCCCACCTGGCAACGGTGTGTCTGTCGACTCCGAGGAGCTCGGCGACCACGCCGCTCCTCAGCATCCTCCCCCTTCCTACCATACACACCACAAACACCAAAACAAGCAAACATAATAAACTTATCTAAAACACAACAGCTATACAAGGCGTTTTCAACAATAACTTGCGTAATTACTGCCTCGCCAAACTCTACATTATTCATTTTTCCACCTACCCAGCGAGTTGGGTAGAAGGTGTTAACAATCTTAACTACTGTAAAGATAAAAAGCAATTTTGTGCAAGATACCTCCTAAAAGAGGGGGAGGGTAAAACAGAGTGCGGTGCCAAGGTATGTGGAAAAGTCATTACATGTAAACCTGTTACGAGAAAGACGTGTTGCGTTAACAAGCTATACATGTTTTGCTTCGAGAAATGCTTGAAAAGATGGACGCAGCAATGGCTAAAACGGCAGATATGATCAGGCCATTCTGTTAGCGCCCCCAACGCAAAGCAGGAAGGCAACTCGGTTAGACAGGTTAGCTGCACAGATCGCAGGTATCCGGTAGTATGGCAACGTCCTTATGAAGGCGTACATATTAAGTGTTCAGCGCGGAGCCGTGAACAAAGACCGCAAAACCTAGATATCACATCCTTAGGTGACAGACGTTCATTAGCTATCTCGTCAGCTATGTCTTTTATGATCTTCCTTACTTCACTTATGGATTCGATATTCTTTAAGTACTTTTCACCACGCTTAGAATATAAGTAATAACTTATCGCGGCTTGAGTGATACCAAGCTTTTTAGCGGCAACCACCTGCGAGAAACCATAATTTTCAATAAGCTCTCTAGCGATTAGGGAGCGAAGGGCAGGAAGCACGTAACGTACGATAATCTCACATGGAGGGCGCATAGCCAAACACCACCATTATTAGTTATTAATACATTATTTTAAATTTAAATAATTATTAAAGAGAGGCGTGCTCAGGTACTTTAATCCGCTGTCAGGCAGCACGGCGACTATAACTTTTCCTCTACCAAGCTGCTTAGCTTTCCTCAAAGCAACGTACATGATCGCTGCAGAGCTCATCCCTATTAGCAGCCCTTCTTTCTGAGCGATCATTCTGGCAACCTCGAACGTTTTTGGCACTTCCTCCCGCGAGATCTCAACTACTTCATCGAAGAATTCTCTCTTAAAAAGCTAGGTT
>Ga0190363_1000794_pt1 | contig 18831 bp, 18 predicted proteins | sample 48721867_MG_FD_161272 | JGI IMG/M metagenome (GOLD analysis project Ga0190363, IMG submission 161272) | Hydrothermal vent microbial mat bacterial communities from Southern Trench, Guaymas Basin, Mexico - 4872-18-6-7_MG | ecosystem: Environmental > Aquatic > Marine > Hydrothermal vents >... | reverse complement strand
GTATGGTCTTCAGCACTACTCTTCTCATCCGGTTTCTTATTTCCTCCGGATCAGCTCCCTCGAATATCGCATCTACCATTATACCTGCCAAGCTATCTTCGATTGATTCCGCTGTCTGTTCAGCTTGCTCCCTTGCCTCTTCGTCAACCTTCCTCCACCAATGCCATAGATCCTCCAACCCGTTGAGGATGTGCGTTATCGCTCCGCCGATATCGCCTTTCAGTGCAGATGACACAGCCTGCATCCCTTCATAAGCCGCCTTGTTGCTCTCCTTGCTCACATCAGCGTACTCAGCCCATTTGTCTATCACCCAGTCCAATTCAGCAACGAATATCTCAATTGCCTTTGATATTATCATCAGCAATATGCTGATATCTCCAGCGGCCATCGCAGCCACAGCTTTCTCTATCTCCTCTGATGCAGCTTTCACCTTGGCCTTGAGCGTTTCCCAAATATCGGAGAGTCGAAGCGTGCTATCGGTAACGCTATCCGTTGCTTTCCTCCCTTTGTTTATCAGATTCAACAAATCGACAAGGCCCGCCTCTCCCTTCTTTATTTTCTCCAACAGATCAACAAGATCCTGGATCTCTTCCTGAGCATATGAAGCAGTCTCAGCAAACACCTGCATCCATTCTTCTGTACCTTCCATTCCCATCTGAGTAAGCACTGCTAATTTCATGGCCGCAGCGCGATAAGCTTCAAAACGATCCACTAGCCCAAGTCGAACCAGTTCCTGTCGAACTCTGGTGGAAGCACCGGCCAACGCACCAAGACGTTTCTCTGCCGTCTCTGCATTGAGGATGAGCTTCCTGAAATACGTGTCCGGGTCCCAGATAGGCAGAACCTCAACACGTATGCCCTCCAAGTATTTTTGGAGCTCGGCGATATCCTGTTGTCTCTGCTGGTATGCGTCGCTGATAATCTCTGTTATCCGCTTTTGTTTCTCCCTTTCAGCATCCTCCGCTTCCTTCGCCTCCCGCTCAAGCCGTTGTCGATTAGCCCTTATCACATCCCTCTGAGTACCGACATACCACCTAACCCAATTATCATGGGCCTTCTTCGCTTCTTCCGAAGCCCTCTTCTCTTGATCGGCCTTTGCTTTCGCTATGTCCCGCCACAACTTGACTACGGTTCCATACAACTCTATGTCCATCTTCTTGAGCTGATCGTACGAGATTTTGTATTTCGACAGCACCTTGTCTATGGCGGCTAGGACAAACTCCGCTCTACTACCTGCCAGCTTTTCCCCTTTCAGTTCGGCCTCCTCCCATTCCACCTCGGCCTGCTTGATCGCCTTGCCCATCTCATCCTTAAGCGTTTCAGCCGTAACCTGAACCTCTTTCCGAATCGGCTTCAACATTAGCTGGAACGCCTTGAAATCAGTGAGCAACCTCCGAGTGAATTGAATCACCTCGCTTATGTCCTTCCCCTCTAAGAATGGGAACATAGCTGCCAACTGCCCGGCTATTCGGGATTGCTCCAGTAGTAAATCATTCACTGCCTTGATATTGAGACGGCCATACTGAATCTGGTCATTGATCCCATCATAGGCTGCCATCAAACCTTCTATCTTCTTCAGATCGGTAATTTCTATCAATCCCGCTGCAAAGCGAGCTCGCCTTGTTTCTGTTTCCGCAAGTTCCTGTGTAAGCCTAGAGTACTCATCCATATAAACATCACTAACTATCTTGATCTGTTCTCTAACCTGTTCCGGAGTTACGCCTATCGGTGTCTCATGCCATAGCATCTCTGGTGCTATATCCTTGAGTTTCTCAAGCGCTTTCGCTGCATCCAAGGTTCCTTTCTCGAATTCTAATTGCAGATCGCCGATCTTGGTCAACCTTGGCTCTAACTCCCTCAATCTCGAGTTTAAACTGTCCACTCTCCTAGACTGATCAAGGTATGCTTTACCCCACTCTCTGATTGTTTCTGCCTGGGTGAGTTGTGTGATCTGCCGCCGCAACTGTATGTGCAGTTTTAGCTTTTCGTTCACGATTCCTATAGCGTTACCTTCTTTATCAAATCCAGTCGCAACCTGAGGTGCAATCTTGGTGATCTCGTTCATGACTTCCTGGAGTTCCTTATGATGCTTCCTTGCTTCCGATACTGGTTCGGTATCGCCTATTTGCTTGACCAACTCCTCATACCGTTCGTAAAGCTTTTCCAGCGTCTCAACCTGATCTTCTGTCTCCTCCTTCATCTTCTCAAATTCAGCCCTTAACCGTATCAACCGATCCTCGGTCTTTTCAAAGGTCTGTGCCACCTTACCCATCACATTGCCTAGGCCCTTAAGCAGTGTAGTTGCAACGGGCAAAGCAAGCCTCGCGAAGTTCATCCTGGCTTCTTCCATCGCTGCGTTGTAGCGAGCAAAAGCGTCCGAAGTTCGATCAACGGTTCCACCCATCCGCTTGACGATATCTAATCCCTGATCCAAGACAGCATTTGCAAATGCTGCTATCTGTTCATGCCTAGTAAGAGCTTCCGCAGCCTTGCCGATCTTCTCCGCGTATTGTTTATACGCATCGGAGACCCTGACCGTGATTCCTAGTTCGTCAAGCAGTTCCCGCTCCTGCTTGGCTATGGCTTGGGTCAACCGCTCAAAGCTTTGAGTGATATCCATGCCGAAAATCGGACCGACGGCCCTTGCCACCTTAATGAGATCACCAAGCCGCTCTACAGGGAGGGAAGCTCCTAAAGCATAGGATGCCATACGCATCAGATCCATCGTGCTTATCGTGCCGTCCGCTGCTTCTTTCAGATCGGCCAGCAACTGATCCGCATTCTCCCCGACCGACCGCGCCAGATTCTCGAAGGCAATAGCGACATCTTCAAACATAGCAGCGTCACGCGCAAGGTCAACAATCGCATCGGAGATATCCCCAAGCGTTTGGATTATCGCTCCGCCGGCGAAAAACCCTATGCCCGCCTGGAAGGATCTTCCGAGCGACCGCATCAGTCTTCCGACCGTCCTATCAGCCTTAACTGTTCCCTGCTCCAAATCGGTAGTATCCAGCCCAAGCGTATATACCAACCTGTCTATTATCGCGCCACTTCTCATATGATAACCTCCCTCGACAGTTTCTTTTCAACCTCCCGTGCGAACTTATCTATGGTCGGCATAAGCCTCTCATAAAGGGCAATCCCAACCCTCCGTTCTTCGGGAGGCGACACAAGCTGGATCTTTTCGACTCCCCTCAGCGTCACGATGATCCTCAATTCGGATCTTCGCATCCTTTTACCTCCATATGTATATATCGCACAACTCAGCCAAAGTGGCTCAAAAATCTTACAAGTTTCTCGCGAATGCGTTTCTTCATCCTTTTGACTGTTGCTACGCTCCGACGGAGCTCTTTGGAAATTTCCTCATTCGTCATACCAGTACACATCATTGTGAACGTTCGCCTCTCCTCTTCATTCAGCTTCCCGCAAAACTCCAGCCTCAAAAGCTTTGTGATTACTTCCTCCTCGAAATCCTCCTCTGAGATCTCTATCACCTCAAACGGGATAACCCGTTTCCGCCGCCTGTAATTGTCAATCAATCTATTCCTTACAGCCTTGGGAATTATCTTGTCGAACTCTCCCGCGATAGATTTCTCAACTAACTTGACGAAGGGCTCTCTCCTAGACCATCTCTCCCATAGATCCTCAATCACCTCCTGTATCGCCTCCTCAAGCTCAGCTTGGTTGGGATGTTCCACCCTGGATCTTACAGCTTCGGTTAATCTATTCAGCGAGTTCAGCGAGTTCAACCGCCGAGTGACCAGCTTGAAAAACTCTGAACTGATGGGCAAGGATACCATCTCTCCAACTTCGTTGCACACATCCTCCATGTATAGAGGGAAGGTCTCAATCCAGCGCAGAAATTCACACGCACGGAGGATCTCCTGAATTTGAGGGCACCAACAATCTGGCCGAAGGAACTCATCCGCCAGAAGCCGATGCCGTTTTACCTCCTCCTCTATCGCTTGCCACAAGCTCTGTGCCAACTCCCGACCGAATTCCCTCATGATCCGGCGGATCTCCTCTGTGATCTGGTCTGTGAGTAACTCAAATTGCACTCGACAGATCCTCCAAAATGTCGTATTATCCAATCGAAACCGCTCACAAACCGCTCAGGTGATCGCTCAATGAAAGATCATGACCGTTCATGGTACACGGTTAGAGAGGCCGCCGAGATCCTCGGTGTGTCCACCTCAACAGTGAAAAGACGTATAAAACAAGGTGTCCTTGAGGCCCGAAGAGAGGGCAACCGATATCTGATCAACCGCTCATCTCTTGAACAATTGACCGCTCAAATGAGTGGTCATGACCGTTCAGTAAGCGCTCAAACCGGTCAACTTGACTTGGCCTTGGAACTCGAACGGCTTAGGGAACAAAACCGAATGCTGCAACAGCGGGTTAGGGAGCTTGAAGCTGACAAAGCTTATCTCCAAGAGAGGATCGTTGCCCTGGAGAAACTCATCGAAACGCTCACGCCCAAAGCCTTACCAAAACCGCCGCTCAGGGAACGGGTGAAGACATGGCTCAAGCGGCGTCATTGATCTAAGCCGCCTAGCCGGAATGAGGATTGGACTCCCTGGATTTATTCCGCAACTTCGGTCCGATTATCGCTCTCATCCGAGATAACGCCTCTTCCATCACCTTGTCCCGGAGCTCGATTCCTTCCCATCCCTCGCAAATCATCTTGGCAATCCACCCCAGAAAGGGATCTGCTTGGTGTATGAATCCAACAAGCTGTTTTGCACTGAGCTCTGAAAGCATTCGCCCTGGTGTGTAATATAACCCATACTGGAATATCTCCTCATCGGATAAAGTCCATACATCTTTATTTTCGACTTTTATTACTGTGCTAGCCATCTCACGTCCGGGGTCCTCCTGACATCCGTTGCTATTTTCGCTCTTACTTCTGGAATTTTATCATATGACAGTCAGATTATCACGGCTTTGTCCTTCGGCTCCCGGACAGAGATCAGTCATATAGATCCTTCAACAATCTATCTGAAGGTGCGAAAGGCATGCAACTCTCACGCATTGACCTTCGTATACGCCTCTTAAGGATAATCCTGGCAATTCCCCTAGCAATCGAATCAAGCCGCCGATCGAAATCAATCAGCCGACCTAGACGATAGATTCCCTCCGCTATCAACCACGACGCACATCCTATGCCTATCAGCGATGCAATCGCCCGCATATACATCATAAACTAACCTCCTTCGGTACCCTCAACCTTGGGAACATAGATCACCACTTTGTTTTTCTCCTTCTTGCGCCCGCTAAAAAGTCCATGAAACGGCCCTCTCTTTCCAGGACTTATCGAGCTTTTCCTGATGGGAGGATCTGGCCACCGACATAACCCTCCGCCTGGACGATGAGGGAAAGGATATGCTTCACAGGTGCATACCGGGACGGTTTTCCGGCGATATGGGTCACATTTCAGCCGATCCCGTCCTCTAGTTCGCCCTCCATGCGCAGCACAAAGCTGACGAGGATCTCCCCACACCGCCCAGGCCCGACAGCGGGTACCGTCTTTCTTTACTGCCGTGCATCGTCGGAGCCGCTTGGCTTTCTCCGAATAGGCCATAGAAAATCACCACGCTGACTGTAAAATATCGAAGTTTTCTCATTCATTCGATTTCTCCTTCAGCGCTAGCTTAACCATCTGGCTAATCCGTAGCTTTGAGAGTTTCTCCATCTCAACAGCACAACTGCTAAGTTGAACAGCCAGCTCAAGCATCAAACGACCTAGCTGAAAATTGAGATCCGCCACCTCTTCAACACCAACCTTGCTGCGGAGCAGTTTGAGATCATCCAGAAAGTTGTTGAAAAGCGTCTGGAGTTTATCTATCCATCTCAGGAAATCCTGTTCGAGAACCTCTCTGTTCAATTCCATGTCGCATCCTCCTTCGATACCTTAGCAATCTCGGCCCTTCACCTTCTACTGCTGGCATCGCAGCGAGAAGGGAACGCTTTTTCTGCCTCGGCCCTCCTATCGGATCTGCGAGCAACCAGATCCGGTTGATACGTCCGCATCGGCGACAAACCACATCCCAGTAGACGTTTATTGTCGCCAGGCCCTCATAGCAGCCCAGAATCCGACGAACGGTTTTGTGCTTGACAGGCCAGAGAGGAGCTCCACAATTAGAGCACCACTCGAATTTGAGCTCGGCGATCATGATTTGCCTCCTAGATTAGGGTCTTCAAACCAAGATGTTTGATCACGTCTTCGACCGATCGGGCAACGAAAGCGATCCCACCCTCCCGGTTCACACGCTGGATGAAAGCTCGTTGCGAATCGGTGAGCTTGCCCTTTGGTGTCTTAACCTCGATTGCGAGGAACCGGCCCTGATAGATCCCGATGATGTCGGAGATCCCACGTGGATGGGACATAGGGCCCTGCCATTGTTTCCAGTGGAAGATCCCAAAGGCATCTAGGAGCGCTCGGATCTGCCTGGTAAGCTGGGATTCAGAGAGATACTGTCCCTTCTTGGAAGCTGATCCTTTCATCTGAGCCTCCTCAAAACGGTATCTCATCCTCATCATCCGACGCATCATCTTCGGATTCAGCTTGCCACGCTCTCAAAGCAGAGTCTCTTAGCTCCCTACAAGCGATACCCTTGGTGGACCGGCACCTCCGGATGGGATGACCCCATCACCCACAGCCACAGCCTCAACCTCCGGCGCAGGGTCGACTGTCCCTTCGCTCCTGCCCTCACTCTCCACATCAACAGGCTGCCACAGATGCTGTTTAGCGTAGAGGTGCTCACGTCTCGCAGTTTCAGGATCTATGCAAACGGATGTTGCCCAAACCAAGATGAACCGCCGACCTCCATGTTTATTGTTAGACAAGGCTACTTTAATTCGTTTCAATCCAAGTTCTTTCTCGATTTCAGTCAGGGTCTCGCGAACATAGCGTTTTACCATCTTGAATTTCCAAATCTTCACTGAAGAACACTCAGTGCAGTTCTGGAAGTTCAAAAACCACCATACTCGAACAGCCAACCCGTTTATGGTAGTCCACCATGTTTGATCCTGTCCCTGGGCTGCCTGGATCTCCTCCTCTATGACCCGGCGTGTCACTTCGCTAACGATTCGTCGCGCTGTTTCCTTCGGCTCGTCTAGATCTACCTTAAGTCGGTCGGCCAACTCTTCCAGAGTCACAAGCTGACTCGGCGGAAGCTCCTCGATTGGGATGTGTGTCAACAGATAAATACGCTTCCCCGGTGATAGGGTCTCTCTAATTCGACGTGCACATTGCACCAGCTCGCACTCGCGGGTCAACTCGGTGATTCTCTGTAACCTCGCGTCCGCGAAATCTTTGATCTTAACTTCATATCCGCTGCCGTTTACGTCCTCATAGCCGAACTTTAGCCACCTCTCGGTTAAGCTCAGATCGAGTTCTTCGCGGGGATATAACGCCAATGCTATCTCGATAATGTCTAGAGGTGCGGCCTGCGGTGCACCCATTAGTACAACGGTATTTCGGTCGCTGTATTCGTTTATCCCTTCGAGGGCGCCATAATGCTCAATAGCAAGCTCCATCGGTATTTCACCTTTCTCCTGAGCTTTTCTAAATTCGTCGGCGTATTCCTTCCAGGTGACGAGAAGCACATCCTCTGGGTTTTCTTTGGCAAGGGCAAGAGCGATCATCCTCAACCTATCGGCGCTTGAGGTCTCCTCGCCCGTATGAGGATGCAAGAGGGTATGGTGGCCGTAACGTCCGTCCAGAACTTGGACGATCTCAGTTTCTGTCTCGACCTTCGGTGCATTCCAAGTCCTCACGGGTCGGTTGAAGATCACCTCAAGTATTTCAGCAGGCATATCCGGATCAAGGACTATCACCGGTGTTCCCTTCGGCACAGCGGGCCGCTTGAGAAGGATCAGGGTGATTTCGACCTCGCCGTTGGGCTTCAACCGGATGGAGAGGTTATTCCACCTGTGACGAAGGATGTCCAGAAGATCTGACACGAAATTCAACGGTAGCTCCTCCGCTATTTTCTCAAGGTCTCTATCCACCATCGGTTTGAAGGCTGGGTGTAACCCATGCTTTTCGACCAACCAGCGCTCAACGAGGATAAGATCTGAGCTCACGATTTCGACAGCGCTTGATGGTAGGATCTTGGGAGCTCCGTCCACATAAACCCTGATGCTCCGTTCGGATTCGTAATCGATATCCTCGATTTCCACCGGCACCATGGCCTTTTGTGGATTGTTAGCACCTGATGCTTCACTCAAGATTTCATCCAGTTTTTCATCTCCACCCATCGCTTCGACAAGTGCACTAAAGGCTTGTCTGCCGACGAACCGTAGTTCGGCCCTCTCTTTCATTGTGATTGCGAGCTTAGCGCAGGCGAGGTTGAGTGTGGTAAGGAATCGGACGTTCTTGGGAGATGCCGATTTAAGGGCATTGTGGATGTCATCCTGGGTGATGTGGACCCTTTCTATCAGTCTCGACAGATCCGGTTCATCGAATATCACCACGTTAGCAGGCGCGAACTTAAGCAGCTTCTCCTCCATCAATTTCTCATTGGTTGCTATCTCATAGACGCAAGCTGCCGGCTGTGATGTAGCGAATTGACGGTAGTAAGGGCAATTACTTGGATCATGACCGCATGCTCCGGTGAGGCACAGGTTCTTCACCACCGAATGACGTTTGGCTGCGATTTTATCCGCTACTTTCCAAAAGGGACACCTGGGCGTATCGTATTCATCCCTGGGTGCTCGTGGCATGATGTGCTTAACACCTGTCTCAGACAATATCCCAGCTTGGTCAAGCAGATCATGTCGTGGTGCAATATAAATCGGTCTAATAGCGCCTTGAGTTTCTCGGTAGATTTCGCCTGCGACCTGAAGTGTGGTTGTGGTTTTGCCGATGCCCTGGAATCCGCGAACAAGCAGAATTTCATCGCCTGGATTGAGGATATACCGGCGGATTGTCTCGGCCATATCCCCTCGTAGTTCTTCGATCAACTCCGGTGTAACCTTAACAGTAGGTGTAGGTCCAGGCGGTTCACAGGTTCGAACCGAATCGGTACGGAGCTTGGACAGATCCGGCGCCGGCCTGAAGGAGAGGATATCGGGATATCCGCTGTTGAGCAGCAGGTCGTCTAGTCCTTTACCTTCCTCGATCTCCCATTCCGCTATGAAGACTCGATACCCGTATTTGAGGAGCTCGGAGGCGAGCTTATCCCGCTGCGCCTTCACCGACTCGTTCTCCCTGAGATCAGCGTCAAAAGCAACGACGACCTCTTCTGCTCCGAGGGTCCAGAGGGATTGGAGGATATCATCGATCTTCCATGTGGTCACACCGGGGATTCCGAGAACAGGTTCTTCGAGCTTCAAGGCTGAGATATCAGCTTTCAGGACGCCTTCCGTAATCCAGACTCGTTGCCATCCATTTTCAGCTTTGACCTTCGGCATCGCCACGTGGGTTCTAGTTTCAGCCTTCACACCGCCGTATCGTGATGCGGAGAACCAAACGTATTTGCCAACACCGAATCTCTCCGGATCATCAACCCTCACCTGAGCGCCGACGATCCTTCCTTCGGCGTCCCTCACAGGAAGAAGGAGACCGCCGCCGAATCCGACGAAGGCGGCGCATCCGCTTTTCGTCTCATAGAATCCAGGAATTTGGAGGAGATCCTTCTCGAACTTCTTCCTCATCTTCCCTGCAATTCTGATCCTGTCGTGGATATCCGGTGGCAGAGTACAATACCCTCTCTCCAGCAGCAGTTCTACCTCCTCCTCGCTCAATCCTCTCTTCCTGAGATTCTCCCTGTGTCTCTCCTCCAGGGAGAGATGGGCAATGAGGGAGTTATAGACATCGGAGACCGAAGTCGGAGTTGTATCTTCCTTTTTTGCTTCTCCGAGCTCATGTAACCAGCCGAAGGGCTCCTTCGGTATCGAACTTGGGATGATTCCGCAGATAGCATACTTGTTGTCCTTCGAGATCCGACATGAGTGAGTGTTGCCGCATATCGGACAGGGATTTTCCGGAGAGGCTTTGACAAACTCGATTCGCTCACTCCCAGCATAGATTGAGAAACCTTTGCCATTGACTTCAACGTGATACCGTCTACCTTGTTGCTCCGGGAAGAGGTCGCGAATCCCTATACCCAAAGCATCGCAGATCTCCTCGACGGAGCAACCCGCAAAACAATGTAAAAGGATACGCCCATCATCACCAACGCTTATAGACAAGGACGGATGCTTGTCGTCATGGGCAGGGCACTGAGCAACCCATCCTGAAGACGTCTGATGAACATCACTGAGCTTGTCGAGTAGTTTTGAAACCACTTTCATACCTCCTCAACCTATCATCTTTGTGGTATAATAATAGTAGTGACAAGAATGCCTCTTTTTAACCTGGCATCCTTGTTGCTCCCAACCGCTACCACGGTTGCAGAGCCTTTAAAAAGTGTTGCCAAAGAGTGCGTGCGTGAGGGGTCGGGAGGCATCCCGACCCTCATACGCGTCACGTCTTCGGCAACTGAATTATAGCCTACCGCCGCCCTAGCATCAATTCCTCTTATATATCGTATAAGTTGTCCGAAGCGGCTCAACTTTTTCATTCCGTCTCTTCTGCCTCAAGTGCGCTCTCCAGGATTTTGCGAACGAAGAAGGCCATTGTCTCTCTCCTTTGGAAAGCTACTTCTCTGATCCTCTCGACAAGCTCGTAAGGGAGGTTCACCCGAAGCTGAAAGCTCCTCCCGTTAATCTTTTGCCGTTTCATGGTTATCCCCTCCTTCCATATCGCATTCGGTCAAAACAACTCAAATTTTTCATTCTCTATCTCGCTTAAGGTTTTCTCCAGTATCTGTCGAACCCAGAAGCTGATGGTAACTCGATCCCTAAATGCGGCTATCCGCACCTTCTCTACCAATTCGGTTGGCAGATTCACCTTCAAAGGATAAAAATCGCCGTTAAGTCGCTGTCGTTTGATCATCCATAATCACCTCCTTGGGCTGGTGCATCCAGAAAGGAAAATGTTTCCGGCATGTCAATGGGAGGTTAGGCTCTTAAGCCCTAAACCCTTGTGTTGCCTATTGCACGTGTCAAGCTCATGTGATATAATATCTCTTGCTGGATGCACCTCGTTAGTTTTTAAAAGAAGTTTTCGAGCCCGCGCGGCATACGCGGGCTCGATGATAAATATTATATCCCATTCGCGGATCAAGATCAACTGTTCCAGTCCTCACCTCATAACAGAACCATCTGGCGCAAATCCTAGATATGCGATGTTCAACGCGGCATTCTTGTCTCATCTTCCAGCCTTAAGGATAGTGCTTATCGAGCGCTCCAAGTTGAATCTGATACTCTTTATCTCCTCCTCCATCTTTGAGAGGAAAGCGAATGCCTCTCCGATGGCCCAACCTGGATTACGACTCAGTTCTACTATGCAGCCCTGAATTCTCAACTCAACGTGTGGGAACGACACCAAACAGCAGAGTCTATTCAGAGCTCGCTCGATATCGAGCAATCCCTCACATATTGTTCTCTTTCTTCGAGCCTGCTCTTCATACAAGGATTGTAAGAGCTCCTGGAATTCCGAATGTTCCTTCATGTAAAGCTCAACGGCAGCTTGTTGAAGCCCGTCGATCGCCTTTGGTAGTTCCGCCCAGTTCTCATCATAGAGGATCTCCTTCAGAGCTTCCTCAGCCCGATATAACCCGTCGGTCTCCATATCACCGGCCTCGGCTTCAATGGCCTTGACCCTCCTTAGCAACTCCTCAAGCTTATCGTAAGTCTTGGCGTCCATGCCTGGTCCTCCGTGAATCGGAGCCTCCGGCTCCTCTACCTTTTGATAAGGGCGGGATTAAGCCCGCCCGTTTTGTATTTCCTCTCGAATCATCAGATACCATGCCTCAAGCAAGGGATCGGTGTTTCGCCTTTGCACTTCGGCGACAACCCTGATCTTCCCGACTAGCTTCCTCTTGATCGCCTCTACAAGTTCGGCCTTCTTCATCACCGTGTAGCCTTGTATCCGCAGATTGGCGCCTATTCTCTTCAGTGCGGCATGTGATAATCCCTCCAGCCCTTTGAGGACATCTTCAGGGATATCGGGATATCCGATCTCAGCTCTCACGTCGGGATGGACAATTCCTTCAAGATACCACGGCGGCGCCCAGGTGCCGACTGTGACCTTATCCTTGCCTGCAAGATACAGTATCCGCAGTGTTGGCCAATGGATAGGTGCGAGGGATGAATGGCGGATAGCCGACCATATCTCCGGCCTGTAAAGCAGCCTCACCCTGCCCACAAAGCTATGAGCTTCCACCTTGCCGAATAGGTCTTGCTTGCCTGGCCATTGGAGATCGGATGAGCCGGTCAGATCAGCGAGCTTTTCCTTGTAGAGTTTCCACTGCTTCTGGATCGGCCCGGAGAGGATGAAGAGGTCATCGCCAAACACCCAGGAGCCCTCTTGATAGTTTCGGCGTGTTTCCTCAACCCACTCGGCGTATCCCTTGCACCACTGCCGCAGGATAAGATAAGGCGGTTTATCCTGAGCTATGGCCTGCATCTCAGCGGCGATCTTCGCCCAGGTGGGGATATCCAGCTCCGACAGGGATTCCACGCCGTAGATGTGGTAGTAGTATCGCTTGATTGCTGATATCTCGGAGGGTAAGCCTCCAGCGAAGATAAGCTTGGCGGCATCCTTCAGGCAACCGTAGAACTTGCGCCGATGGTAGGCAACCGGATCATCCTCAGCCGGTGCGGCAGAAAAGATCTGTGAGGGCATCATTGCCCTCCAGCAGATCGGGTCTTGTTCAGGAAGGAAGTTGAAGTAACCAAGCATTGTTGGACCTCCTTGACTCGGTCGCCTTCGACCGATATAATTGGTTAGTGATAGCGGTTTTTGGTGGTGGGGAGGCTTCGGCCTTCTCACCTCAATGGAAGAGCCGGTGGAATCCACAGTTCGCCGGTGCGCTTCTCCCACCTTTCAACCTTATCCTTGAAATCAGCTACTGCTGCGATAATTGCAGCGTTCTTCGAGAGCCCAGATTTACGTGAATAGGTATCTAGCCAATCCATCAGCTCTTTAGGTAACCTAACGTTCATGGCTCTTTTCTCAATTGTCATTGCCTTCACCTCCTCACCTTAGCACTATATATTATACCATAAATGATGCTATTTGTCGAGTGGGAATTTAGGGGAAGGGATGTAGGGAAAGTTTGATTAAATGGTGCACAGTGGTATAATAGTGTGGAGAAAACAATGATCTATGTGAGGAGTGATGTTATATATGGCTAGTAGAATCCCAATAGCGATCACCGTAATACTGGTGTTTGCCGTTTTTCTGTTTTCGTGTAGCAGGGAAGATGAAAGGCTTGTTCGAGTTGCTAAACAGCAGCTAACCCTCGGTATGGTTGAAGAAGCTGCGCGGAGTTATCGAAAAGCTTTGGCGATCAACCCTAGAAATATCCAAGCCCACCTGGGAATGGCTATCCTATACTATAGGAAAGGGCAAATCCGAGAATCCTTGGAAAGCATATACCGGATCTCGATACTAGGGAAGCTGAATAAGCTCAGAGAGTCCTTGCTTGATAATTTCGGATGGATGTTCTACATCTCAGCTCCTAGTTTGACCTTCCCAGGTAAGAGCTTATCCGATCTTGTTTTCTCGCCTGACCATCGGTACGTTGCATTTACCATCGATGGTAAGCTTCAGGTGTTGGCTTGCGGTCCTCGATTACAGAAGGTTCCTTCCCAGATAGATCCCCAGGTTCGTTTTCAATTCAATAATGTGAAATGGATTGACAGTCGAACGTTGCTGGGCCGAGAGGGAAGCTTTGTATCTAACAACTTCAGGTGGTATGTGTTGAAGATTACTGATGGGATTATTGGGCATCCTCAATTTCTTTGGGAAGCAGCGAACGTCAAGATATCGCCAAATCGCAATTTTATTATTGGGGAACATGTTAATGCACGTCTATATGTTCCAAGCTTCTATGAGGACTCTACTTTCCTAGTCGCAAGGTTAAAGAAAGAGGAAGAAGTGTTTGTCAAAGTAGGGAGTATCTTCAAAGTGAAGGGTTATTGGATCTCCTTCGATTGGTTGAGTAACAGAACTTTGAGGATAAGCTATTACTCATCGGATACCAACGGTGATGGCAAAATCGACTTCGCTGATAAGCGAGAGGATCTCTATTTTGATATCCCTCTTATGAAGAAGCTGAAGGACTATTCGAACGAGTCAAGGCCGGAGGGAGAACAAAGTCCTGATGGGAAATACTCTCTGCTTGTTAGAAAGAACCGGTTGATATTGCGCGATGGCCAAGGTGGAGAGAAAGAACTAGGGTTGGAAGGAAACATCTGGGTTTGGAGCTGGGTTAGCACATCTCAAGCAGTGATATCGAAACAAATTCAAAACGGTAATCAGCTTGAAGAGAAATACTTTCTGGTGGATACATCCGGAGGTGTTTATCCTTTTCCTCAAACTTCTTTGCCTCAGGAGTGTAGAATTGGCGATCTTAAAGTTTTCTCCTCGTGGGTGCTGTTATCTATCGTTAAGAAATTATCGCCTCAGGAAGAGAAAAGGATGAGTAACCTATCGTTTAAAGATCGGGCGAAAATGCTGGAGGAGATCGGATTTCTCAGGGAGATATGGTTGGTTGATAGCGAAGGACGGAGAGTAGCGCTTATAACCTCTGATTCTTTACCTTTTGGTTCAGGTGGTTATCCTGAAGATTTTTGGGTCCTTGGAGATCGATTCCTGCTGGTAAAGCAATCTCGAATCACGGGTAAGTTGCTTGCCAAAGCTGAGATAAAATCGGTGATCTTAGATATGGAGAGCGGACGTATATTTGTCCTTCCTTTCGAGCTGAAGGCGGTTGAAAGCAACTTCTTATTCTTCGCGAAAGATGAGTCGGGAATGTTCGTCGTTGAATTGAGGGAGGATCTTTCAGGCAAACGGATTAATGGGTGGAGGAAGTTCTATTCTACCCAAGAGTAAGGGTTAAGATTGAGCAACTCAAATTCAGAGGGCGAGAAACGATGATATAGCGTTGATACAGACTTATATCAACCCCAACCTTCTGAACCCCTCCGCGTATTCAGGATTTTCCTCAGCCAGCCTCATAGCGGTTTCCCTGAGAGATTTGAGCAGGTCGAACTCGGCCTGCAATCTTTCTGTCCGTCTTTCTTCCTCTCTTAGCCTTGCCTCCAGCTCCTTAACTTTCTCTCTGTCAGCTCGTCCGTAGAGGTATGGGATACCAAAGATAGCGAGGATGATAGTAACCCACATAGTGATAATCCAGCGATAGAGAGAATGGATGTCGCTTTTCGTTGCCATCTTGCCTTTCATTTCAGAGGTATCATCTCTGATAGCTGTGAGCTCATCCTTAGTGGCCATTTTGCCTTTCATCTCGGCGATGTCCAGTTTGATGGCGGTTATCTCCTTCTTGATTGGTTCCAGCTCAGAGCGGATGATCTGCTCCACGTCTTGCCTTGTTAGCTCCGCAAAGGAAGGCAAGGCTATGGCGAGGAGCAATGCGATAGCGAGTGTGTTTTTCATGACGTAGCTCCTCCTTGCCTGGTCTCCCACCTCTGCATTGCCTCTTCGATCAAGGTGCGGCAAAAGTAGGAAAGGCTCATGTTTTGCGTGTTGGCTGCTTCTTTAACTCTTGCGGCCAGGTCGGGAGGGAGATTGACCATGATGCGGTAGAAGTTGCCTCCGCGCTGAAACTTTCTGGGTTTGAGTGCTTCGGTCATCTTAAGGTGCCTCCTCCTTTTCTTTTCGTTAGGTGAATTATACCACGGAGATGGGATGTATGCAACATACAACATGGGAATTTGCCGGTAACGAAGGTTATGTTAACCAAATCCACAAATCCGCATGATTGCTGAATCCGTCGGCCTTCATATCGAGCGGATAACGGCTTTCTCTCGCTCGGTGTGGCTTATGGGTCATCCTTGGCCTTTTGAGCGCGTCAGAGGGCCTCCTGTAGCTTCAGCTTTGTGGTGAGCCAGAAGCCTTCGCTATGATATCACCCTCCCAAAGCTCTCTTCCTTACCACGAAATCTCTAGCAAGCTTTTCGTTGACCGGCTCTGCCACCTGGACGTTTATCGCCGGAGCCGGTCGAAGCCGCCCCTCGGCCAATAGATCTGCTATCTCCCTCGTGTTATCAGCCGTCATCCTCGTATTCCTCTCTATCATGTCCAATATGCTCTCACTGCTCTTCAGCAACAGCGAGATATTATCCGCTTGTGTCCTGGTGATGGTACGTATTGCACTGGATATGCCTCCTGTCTGTGCGCTGAGAGTTTCCGAGCCCTCTAAAAATTCGGAAACAAAATCTCCGGCACTTACTTGGAATGTATCCCAAGCCTTGCCTACCGCCTGAAACATATTTTTGCTCGCTGACTTGAGATTTTCCATCTCTCCTTTCGTTATCGTCTCACCACCCGGGCCAAATTCGCTTATGGCTGCCTCGTACGTGCTTGTCCATTCGTCCATGTATTTCTTGATGAATTCTGCTTCGAGGAGTCCCTTGGCAAATTCTTCAAGTATGGTCTTCAGCACTACTCTTCTCATCCGGTTTCTTATTTCCTCCGGATCAGCTCCCTCGAATATCGCATCTACCATTATACCTGCCAAGCTATCTTCGATTGATTCCGCTGTCTGTTCAGCTTGTTTCCTTGCCTCCTCATCCACCTTCTTCCACCAATGCCATAGATCCATTAACCCGCTGAGAAGATGTGTTATCGCTCCGCCAACGTCGCCTTTCAGGGCAGATGATACCGCCTGCAACCCTTCGTAAGCTGCCTTGTTGCTTTCCTTCGACATGTCAGCGTAATTGGCCCACTGATCTATCAACCAGTCAAGCGTTGCTCCGGCAGCCTCACCCGCAACCACCATCGCCACGTTACCAGCCGACGCTTCACCGCCGAATTCCTTCGCCGCACTCTTCAGCTCGGTCCATCCACCTAGCATTTTAGCCTTAAATGTCTTCCACATCACATCGAGCTTGGATATGCTACCGGCAACACTCTTCTCCTGCGTATCTCCACTCTCTTTCGACTTCTTGGTTATCTCGGCCCATCCTTCATTGATCCGCCGAAGCACATCTTCAACATTTTTCAGCGACTCTGCTCCTCGCTCTCCCACCTCTTCAAGAGCATCAAGCCATTCCTCCGTCCCGACTTTACCCTCATCTTCAAGCCTCTTCAATGTCCTCGCCGCAGCGATCAGCGCATCAAGGTTATCCACAACACCGGCCCTTACCAGCTCCTCTCTAAACCTTGCCGTCACGCGGGTAAGATCACCAATTCGTTCCTCAAGCGTCTGAGTTTTAGGGATGACCAGCCCGAAAAATTCATCGAACTTAGTGATAAGTGGTGTCGGCTCAATGGCTTCTACATGAATGCCCTTCAGATATTCCTGTAGCTCCTCCTCCTTCTGTTTGATGGCGGCAGCAGCATCGCTTGCGGATTTGATCTCTGCTCTGGCAGCATCACGTGCCAATTGTTTCCTCAGATCCGCTATCTCCTGGGCAACTTTTATCTTCTCCTCATTCGTCAATCGCTCTTGATTCTGTAATCTGATCAACCACCTGATGCCCTCTTCCACAGCCATCTGACCGCTGGCGATCGACTCTCGAACCCAATTCACAGCGCTTTCGATTGACTCCCGCTTCAATTCCTCAATCTTCGCTTGATTCTTCTGATATTGTTCAAGCAAATAATCGCCGTATCCTTCAACCGGAGCCACGTGAAGGCCAGATACAAATTTCTTCGTAGCCTTATCGAGTATCTGTGTGGCTTCCGTTGCACCCTTACCGGCTTTACTCACGCCCTGGAACGCATCGGCCAGACTGCCTACTCTTCTGATCATTTCCTCAGTAGCGTCCGTGCTCATGCCAAGCGTTCGGGCTACTCCTTCAATCGCTCCCTGAATTCGAGCAAAGGTCGTTTGGGCAAATGCGGTTTTCTTCTGCTCTTCGTTCAGAGAATCCCACCATTGCAGCGCATTGGCAAGTCCATCAATCATCATCTTCGTTCCTTCATCAAAGGAGCCGATCGCATTACGGAATAAAGAGGTATTATGAAGAATCAGAGTTCCAGTTTCAGCCAATTCCTTATTGATTCTCCTAAGAGCTTCTCTCTGAGCCTCAATACCATATGCTGCAACGGGCTGTGTATATTGAAGATCCATGTATACCACCGGTCGCTCTCCGCCTTCTCTTATTGCCTCTTGTAAGTCCCTCTGAACCTGCAACAATTCCTTCATCTTAGCCTCTTGGAACTCTATCTGTTTGACCGCTTCAGCCGCTGTCTTCTTCGCCTGTTCCTGATTCAGTGCCCGCACCTCCTTAACCAGATCCCTGACCATCTTCGCGGCAATCCCGGTCGCCTTGCCGAACTGATCTATCCCTGTTACCGCCTCTGGGAATAGCTCCGCCAGCTTATCTATGATGTTCCTCAGCTCGGTGTTGTGTTGTGCAAACTCCTCAACGCTTTCACCCGATTCTTTAGCCTTCTCCGCCAGCTCTTCATACCTATCCACCAGATCTTCCACTTTGGAGATCTGCTCTTCGGTCGCTTCAACTTGGGCATACATCGCCTCGACATGTCTGACCCCGAATGCCGCCTCGATACCGGATAGGATCTTATCCACCGCCCTACCAAAACCTATCGCTGCATCTGTCGCTCCACTGAACAGATTCACCACCGCCCGAAACACCGCTCCGATCCTGTCTGCCCATCTGTCCATCTCACCTGTATCGAACATCTCGTTGAAGGTATCGAGCAACCCACGTGCAGCCGACTTCAGATCCTCAAAGAACCGTTCGCCAACTTTCTGCTTGAACCTGGTCATTGCATCGGACAGGTTA
>Ga0190363_1000792_pt1 | contig 18837 bp, 13 predicted proteins | sample 48721867_MG_FD_161272 | JGI IMG/M metagenome (GOLD analysis project Ga0190363, IMG submission 161272) | Hydrothermal vent microbial mat bacterial communities from Southern Trench, Guaymas Basin, Mexico - 4872-18-6-7_MG | ecosystem: Environmental > Aquatic > Marine > Hydrothermal vents >... | reverse complement strand
GATAGCTCTTGGCGGCTATCACCACCTCGCCTATCTCCTCTCTGTTGAGCTTCAAAAACAACATACATTCCCCGCGATTGTTGGCGCATATCTCCTTCAGTTGATCCAGAATCCGCCTGTGTAGCTTGGTCGGCGGGATGAAAATCTCCACGGCGGTGGTGAGCTTCTCCTTGACATCGGCGAGCGGATGAATTTCAGTGGCCTGAATCTGCTTTTTGACGACCTCCTCCTCTTCCTCCTCATCCGCTGCCCCTCCCCCGTTTGACCTCGCAGGCTTTACCGTTCCCCTGAGCCATATAAGCTTGCCCTCTTCGAGGTGCTCGGAACATGCCGAATAGGTATCGGGGAAGACCACGACGTCGGTCACCCCCTCCAGATCCTCTAGCGTGAGAAAGGCCATCATGTCGCCCTTTTTGGTGGTTGTGGTTCTGATGGCGGATATCATGCCGGCGATGAACACCTCGGCGCCGTTTGAGAGCTCGTTCAGACTCATGGTTGTGGCATTGGTGTAATCCTCGATCACATCCTCATATATCGAGAGCGGATGTTTCGAGAGATAGAACCCGAGCATCTCCCTCTCATACGCCAGCGTGGTCTCCTCGTCCCATGGCTGCGCCTCCTCCAGCTTTTCCGTTGTGGCGGCGAGCTTAGGGGCGAAATCGAACATGGTCATCTGCCCGATCTGCTTATCCCTCTGTCTCTTCTGAGCGGATTTGATCGCCCGCTCCAGCGTCGCCATATATTGAGCCCGATGTCCGCCCAATGAGTCGAAGGCCCCGCATTTTATGAGGCTCTCTATCGTCTTGCGGTTTACGGTCTTCAGGTCGAGCCTCTGACAGAAATCGAACAGGGATTTGAAGGGACCGTTTTTACGCTCCTCGACGATCGCCCTTATGGCGTTATCGCTGACGTTTTTAACTGCAGAGAGGCCGAATCGGATCTTCCCATCGTCTATCACAGTGAAGCCCACATCGCTCTCATTTATGTCCGGTGGCAGCACCTCTATTCCGAGTTTGCGACACTCGTTCATGTAGTTGACGATCTTGGCGCTATCACCCGCCTCGCTTGTCATCAGGGTGGCCATGAACTCCTCGGGATAATGTGCCTTCAGATATGCCATCTGATAGGACAAAATGGCATAGGCGGTGGTATGAGCCTTGTTGAAGGCGTATCCGGCGAACGGCTCTATCGAGTCGAAGACCTGGCCGGCAACCTCAGCCGAGATACCCTTCGCCTCCGCCCCCTTGATGAACTTCTCGCGATGTTTCTGCATCTCCTCCGGTTTCTTCTTGGCCATCGCCCTTCGCAACAGATCGGCCTCTCCGAGGGAGTATCCGGCCATCGCCTGAGCGATCTGCATCACCTGCTCCTGATAGAGGCACACGCCATAGGTCTTTTCAAGTATGGGCTTCAGTACGGGATGCGGATACTCCACCTCCTCCACCCCAAGCTTCCTGCGGATGTAACTGTCCATCATGCCGCTCTCGATCGGACCGGGGCGGTAGAGGGCCGGGATAGGGATGAAATCCTCGAAGCTCCTCGGCTTAATCTGCTTGATCACCGCCCGCATCCCCGCTGATTTTTCAAGCTGGAATATGCCGGCAAGCAGCCCCTTACCTATCAGATCATAGGTCTCGGGATCGTCAAATGGGATCTCATCGAGATCGATCTTGATCCCGCGCCTCTTCTCGATAAGCTTGATCGTGTTATGTATCTCCGCAATCGTCTGGACGGCCAGGAAATCGAATTTGACCATGCCCACTTCCGTAAGCATGTCCATATCGAACTGTGTTGCGACGCGATCGTGCTTATCCTTGAACAGAGGCACGTGCTCGATGACCTCACCTTTGGAGATGACTATCCCGGATGCGTGGATGGAGACGTGTCTCTTTATCCCCTCAAGCGCTCGAGCGATCCTAAACCACCTCTTATATTCCTCCCTCTCGGCCAGCTTTTTAAGCTCAGGTGATCCCTCGAAGGCGTCCTCCAACTTGATTCCCAGCGTGGATGGGATCAGCTTGACGACTCTATCGACCTCGGAGAGCGGTATCCCCAGGGCTCGGGCTACATCCCTTATGGCAGCCTTGGCCTTCATCTCATGAAATGCCGCCACATGCGTGACGCTGTTACGTCCGTATTTTTGGATGAGGTAATCTATCACCATCTCCCGATGTTCAGGACAGAAGTCCAGGTCTATATCGGGCATCGTGACGCGCTCGGGATTGAGGAACCTCTCAAAAAGCAGATCGTATTTCAACGGATCGAAGCTCGTCACCCCCAATACATAGAGAACCAGGCTGCCGCCGCCCGATCCCCTGACGCTTACCGGAAATCCCTTCTCACGGGCGAACCGGACGTAATCCCAAACTATCAGGAAATATCCGGCATATCCGGTCTGCTTGATTATGTTCAGCTCATGCTGAAGCCTCTCCTTGACCTCCTGTGGTATCTCATCGCCATATCTTCGCCTTGCGCCCTCCCAACACAGCTTCTCCAGATATGAATCCGGCGTATATCCTTCGGGCACCTCATAATCCGGAAGGATGGTTCCGCCGAATTGAAGATCGACCTTACACCTGTCGGCTATCAACAGCGTGTTGACAAGGGCCTCTTCGGGGAAATCGGACATGACACGCCGCATCTCCTCCTCGCCGCGAAGATGGAACCCCTCTCCCGAGAATCGGAGCCTGTTGGGATCATCGAGCACCTTGCCGGTCTGAATGGCCAGGAGCACATCATGTATCTCGGCGTCTTCCGCCTTAACATAATGGGAGTCATTGGTCGCCACGAGCGGGACGTTCATCTCCCTGGCGAGCTGAACCATCACTGGCATGACCTTACGTTCGGTCTCCAGATTATGATTTTGCAGTTCCAGGAAGAAGTTATCCGGTCCCATAATCTCCTTAAACTGCGCTATGACCTTTCTGGCGTCATCCACCCTGTCCTGTGCGATCAGGGTGGGGACCTCGCCCTGGACGCATGAGGTCAGGGCGATCAGCCCTTCGCTATACCGGGCCAGGAGCTCCTTATCTATCCTCGGATGATAGTAGAATCCCTCGATATACCCCATCGAGACCAGCTTCAACAGGTTCTTGTATCCCCTCAGGTTCTCGGCTAGAAGTATCAGGTGATATGAGCTTTCCTTCTGTGAATTTCTGCCTCCCTTCTCACCCCTTTCGAACCTACTTCTGGGGGCCATATATACCTCGCAGCCGATGATGGGCTTGATGCCCGCCTCCTTGGCCTTAAGGTAGAACTCTATAACGCCGAACATATTTCCGTGATCGGTTATAGCCATAGCGGGCGAATCGTTCTCGACGGCCCATCTGATCATATCCTTTATCCTACATGCGCCGTCAAGGAGGCTATATTCGCTATGGACGTGGAGATGGACGAAGTTGGCGCTGCTCATGCCTAAGCTCCTTTCCTTTTGCCGGGGTTAAGACAATCCTGACACTGTGGGATTTTGAAATCGATCATGGTTCCGAAGCAGAGCTCCGGAGGAAGGGTTTCGACGTCGAATTTTTCCAGAACTTTAGCAGTGCTCTCTATCCTCGATAGGTTTTCATCTCTTCTACCCTGTTTTTCACATAGCTCTCTGGCCTTAGCCAAGGTCTTCTTCGCCTCTTCGATCCTGCCCAGACATATGAGCGTTTGGGCTATGTGGAGGTAGAGTTGTGCGGAGTGAATGGAGTCCTCACCGACGGCCTCCAGACCTTTCCGGTAGAACTGAAGTGCCTTTTCAAATTCCTGTCTCTTCCAGTTTATGCTTCCCAGGTTATCGTATGCTTGGAATTTAAGCTCAGGCTGATTCAGTTCATCGGCTATCTCTAAGGCCAGCATGGAATATCTCTCGCCGTTTTCCAGGTCGTTCTTTCGGATATATGCGTCGGCGATGTTGCCGTAGGTCTGGCCGAGCTCCGGCCGGGCGCCTATCCGCTCAAACACATCGGCCGCTTTCTTATAGTATTCCACGGCCTCGTTATATTTCTCTTTAAGTGAGATAAGGGCACCGATGGCGTTGTAAGCATCCGCCATTCTCTTCTCAGCGCCCGCCCTTTCGGCGATTTGACTGGCCTTGGTGATGTACTGAATTGCACCATCTATATCGCCCTTGTTTTTAAGGATCACCGCCAGATTTTGCAAGGTCACGATAAGACCATCGGCATATCCTATTTTCTCCTTTTCCCTGTAGCTTTTGAGGAGATACTCAGCGGCTTCATCCAGTTTCCCCATCAAGGAGTGCACCATACCAAGGTTATTATAATACTGGGCAAGCTGCATGATATCGTTGATCTTCTCGGCTATCCGTATGCCCCTTTGATAGAACTCCAGCGTTTTATCTGCCTCTCCCAGCCGATAGTAGCAGTTTCCTAAGGATCTGTAGGCATTGCTCAGCACATCGTAATTCTCCGTTCCCTCCACCAGCTCGATCACCTTCGAGAAGGTCTCCATGGCTTTGGGGAAATCCCCCTGGCTGTAATGGAGCCTTCCGATGGCGTTGTATATCCTCGCCTCCTCCGCTTCATCCATCTCAACCTTAAGCTCATCCAATGCTTGCTGGAAGTATTCCATCGCCCTATCCCACTCGCCCTTCTTCTCGTAAACCAACCCAATTCTCCTCTTTATCGAGGCCCTAAGGGGCGGGGAAACTGCCGTCTCAAACCTTTTGAGATAGTATTCGATGGCCTCATCGTATTCCCCCAAGATCTGAAGGACATCGCCTAATCCCTCATGGATCTCATCCTTGTACCTTTGATATTCCTCGGCCTCCTTATCCTTGAGCTTCTCGAATCTCTCCAGGCCAGCTCTGTAGAAGCTAAGGGCGTTTTGGTTGTCGTACAACATCCTGGCCTGATGTCCGGCGAGCGTGAGATATACGATGGCTTTGGGATGTTTATCGCTCCGCCCGTAATGATGGGCCAATATTCCGTAGAATCTCTCTATCGACTCCCGATAAAGCTCCTCTATACAGTCCCCAACCTCGCCGTGATATCTCCTCCTGTCCAGTACCGTGATACTGGAGTAGGTTATGTCATATGTGACTATGTGACCGAAGGCGTATTTCTCCTGATCGGAGGGGTGGATCATATCCAGAGCGCAGAGCTTATCCAGGTGATCATCCAGCTTCGGCACATCCGATGCGAATCTGTTCAGAATCACATACTCGAACTCCCTGCCTATAACCGAGGACTTACGCAACACATATTTCGGGTTATCCTCGAGCTTATCGATTCTGGCGTTGATCACCTGTTCGAGCGAATCCGGAACCTTTATCTCCTCAACCCTCCCCCGGATGACCCATTTCCCATCTGTCTTGACCAGGATCTTATCGTCGATCAGCGATCTGAGCACCTCCTCCATGTAAAACGGGTTGCCGTCGGCTCTCTCGAGGATCATCTCCTTGAGTTGATCCCCATCCTCAAGATCTATGAGGGAATCGAGGAGCTTTCGGCTGTCATCGGGCGAGAGTTTCTGGAGGAAGACCTCGGTGTATGCGTCAGGGATCTTTTTAGCAGCGGCCTCACCTATGCCCCAACAGGGGTCCGTCCTTTCAGGCCGGTATATGCATAACAACATGAGGGGGAATTCGGGGGGAGTGGTTTCCATCATGAAGAGGATCAAATCAAGCGAGAGAGGGTCTATCCAGTGAAGGTCATCCAGGGCGACGACGAGGGGTTTACGTGCGGATTCAGCCACCAGCAGATCCCTTATCGACATGAAGATCCTATCGCGCAGCTGTTCCGGATCGAAGTAGCTGATCACCTGGGAAAACTCCTCCGATCTAATTGAAAGCACATGGGCGATAAAGGGCGCTATCTCAGATACCCTCTCCGGATGATTTGGGAAGACATCGCTCAGCTTCGTCCTGATCTTTGAGATAGCGCTGAGATCTTCTTCCTCCTCTTTGATATTGAAGTATCTTCTCAGAAGGGGTATAAACAGGGAATAGCCGATCCTCTGCGTATGTGGGAGACATGCCGATTCGATCCAGTTTATCCTACCGGATATGGTAGCTCTGAACTCCCGTTTGAGCCTCGATTTTCCCAGGCCGGCCTGGCCTATAACGCAGACCATCTGTCGTTCGGGCCTCTTTAACCTCTCGGCGGCCTCAATCAGCAGGTTGAACTCATCATCCCTGCCGATCATCTCGGTCGGATTGAGCTCTTTAACGCCCCGCTTCGACTCCGGTTTCTCCTTTCGGCCGATCACCTTGTAGACCATCACTTTCCGACCGCCGACTTCCACCTCTTCGTGCGGTTCAAAGTTGAAGAGAGCCCTTGTGAGCCTGTAGGTCGATTCGCCCACGATGAGCTCCCCCGGCTCGGATATGTCCTCCAATTTTTCCGCCAGCTCGACCGGCTCTCCTATGACGGTGTAATCCATCTTCAGTCCGCCCTCAACGCTTATGTTTCCGATCGAGACCCTGCCCGTGTTAATGCCTATATGGATGTTCAACGGCGGTGTTCCGAACTCCTTCGACAGCTCCTTGCTCAGCCCCTTTATCCTCTCCATCATCTCCAGCCCGGCCGTTATCGCCCTTTCGGGATCGTCCTCGTGGACGACGGGGGCCCCGAAGATGGCCATGATCTCATCGCCGACGAGCTTATCAACCACACCCTCCCATTTGTAGACTATCTTGCCCAATTCCTTATGACACCTGTCTATAACCGCCGCTATTATATCTGGCCTGTCGCGGAACTTCTCTGAGAGGGCCGTGAAACCGCTCAGGTCGGAGTAGAGCATCGTGACGAGTTTCCTCTCGCCCTCGATTTTGCTCTTGGAGTTCAGGATCTTATCCCTGAGGTAGGTCGGGATCGACTCCTGAATTCGAGCCAGCCTCTCATTCTCGTCCTCAGCCAATACCTCGATCAGCTCGGCCTCCTTCGTCTTATCCACCACCTCATATATCGGCACAGGCTCGGATATTCCCTTGACCCTCACGGGCGGAAGGGGATTGAAGATGAAATACTTCTTGGATTTCTCATATGTATAAGGACTGACGATGATCTGATTGTTTTGTGCTTGATCCTTCAATCTGGCGGCGAGGTTGACCGTATCTCCTATCACGGTGTTATCGGTGTCCAGTTCCGTCCCTATGGTGCCGACCCATGCCCTGCCTGAATTTATCCCGATATGCGCCTCGACCCCGAATCTCTTGACGGTCTCGACTATCTCCATAGCGGCGAGAATGGCCCTTGCGGGATCGTCGGAATGTTGTACCTTAGTGCCAAAGGTTGCCATGAAGAACTCTCTGATGACCTTATCCACCACCCCGCCGTATTTGGAGACTATGGAGTCGAGCTCATTATCCAGCTGGCTTTTGCGAAGCGCTATCTCCTCGAGCTCGTCGTGAGAGCCCGTTTCCCTCTTAAACCCCCCGATCTTAGCGAATATAATCGTAACCGGTTTCTCAGCTCCCTTGCCCTCCTGCATGGAGAGGGATATCCGCTCCGCATCCTCCGCGCTTATGCCGAGCTGTGAAAGCCCCTCGCGATCCTCCATAACCAACACCTCGATTATCTATGAGGATTGATGACGGGGAAATTTTAACCCTTTCATCGGGGGAAGGTCAACCCCCTGTGTTTCTCTGCTATCTCCCCCGCCAGTCTCTCAAGCGATTTGAAGTCCTCCTCTTTTGGATATCCTCTCACCACGACCGGCTCTAGGAACTCAACCTTCAGGTTGCCCAGCATCCCCTTTATCCCCTCAAGCGTCTTGCTTCCCCATCCGTAGGAGATAATGGCGGAGGCAAACTTGAGCTTTGGTCTCAGGGCATTGACCAGATAAGCGGCATAGACCGCCATAGGATGGGGTCCGGCGAGAACGGCCGGGGTAGCTATGATAACGGTAGCCGCATCGACCAATGAGGTAGCGAGCTCTCCTAAGATCGGTTCTACTCAGGTTGAAGGGTTTCACTTTCTGAAAGCCATATTCGATCCTCCTCTTCGGAGTTTACGATATAATCTTACCCCAGAACTCCCTTGATTTTCAAGTTTGGCCTGTCGTTCCCGGCTTCAGATAGCGGGCAAATTTTTTCTTGACATGACTTCCAAATTGTGGTATGATGATAAAAAAGGCTGGAGGAGGTTTTGGCCGGACTGGTTCTCAGGGGCCAGGGGCTGTGGACCGACTGAAGCAGCCCACCTTCCTTCCTAGCCTGCCTTATATCCCAAAACAAAATATCAAGGCTCTTCAACCGATGTTATGTCCGGTTGGAGGGTTGAGATGTTGAGGTGCTCTCCATGATAAGGGCGTTATGGACGGCTGCTTCCGGTATGCGCGCTCAGCAACAGAACATCGACGTTATAGCCAACAACCTTGCCAACGTTAACACCACTGGCTTTAAGAAGAGCCGAGTCGATTTCCAGGATCTCCTCTATCAGACGATAAGGGTTCCCGGCTCTCCCGTCGCTCAACAGACGCAGATCCCAACCGGTTTACAGGTCGGATACGGAGTTCGTCCCGCAAGCACGAGGAAGCTCTTCTTCCAGGGCAATGCCATCCAGACCGAGTCGGACTATGATCTGATGATCGACGGAGATGGCTTCTTCCAGGTGATCGCCGAGGACGGCGTGACGACCTTGTACACCCGTGACGGCGCCTTTCACCCTGATGGGGAAGGAAGGCTCGTGACGGCCGACGGCCTGCCGCTTAAGGATAATATAGTCATCCCGCAGAACGCCACCAAGATCTCGATCTCCACGGACGGGATCGTATACGCCATCTTGGAAGGCGAGGATCAGATGCAGGAGATAGGAAGGATTCAATTGGCCAAGTTCATCAATCCGGCTGGACTGGAGAACGTCGGCAGAAACCTCTTTAAGAAGACCCCCGCTTCGGGCGAGCCGATAGTCGGAACCCCCACCTCTCCCGGGTTCGGCAGCATCGTCAAGGGATTTCTTGAGGTCTCCAACGTGGAGGTGGTCGAGGAGATGGTTAAGATGATAACCGCCCAAAGGGCATATGAGGCCAATTCGAGGGCGATCTTAACCTCTGACGATATGCTCGCCATAGCGAACCAGCTTAGGAGGTAAAAAGCTGAGGTGATCCGGTGAAGAGGGTAGTCCTGCCGTTGACAATCCTCTTAATCTCCCTTATAGGCCTCACAGCTCGGGCGGAGCAGATCCTGATAGAGCTTCACGACGCGACCGTGACCTCTCCCTTCGTCTCCCTCGGTCAGATCGCCCGTATCATCTCCTCTGATGCCAAGCTGGTCGATAGATTAAGCTCGACGCGCGTTCTGGAATCACCTCTGCCGGGTTTTCAAAGGCGGGTTCCCTCTAGATATATACTCCAGAGGCTAGCCTCAGCGGGGATAAACCCGAAATCGATCAAACTCAAGGCCCCTCCTGAGATAACCATACGTCGAAGAAGCTTTAAGCTTAAAGGCGAGCAGATCCTGAATTCCGCCCGTGAAAATATCCTGAAGCTTCTGAAGAAAAAAGGGTGGGAGGTCAAGCTGCTATCGATCTCCGATCCGGGAGATGTTGTCCATCCTTTCGAGAAGGTTGAGCTTAAACCAGGCAAACCCAAATTTGGAATGGGGAGCTCGATCATTCAGCCGGTTGAGATCTGGTCGGGGAGGAAACTCTACAGAACCATCCCCGTTTACATGAAGGTCAGGGTATCGGGAACTGTGCCCACCGCTGCTAGAGATATGAAAAAAGGCGAGCGCGTTTCAACCGGAGATGTGGTTGAAAGGAGGTTCGACCGGATAAATCTATCTCTCGATCCCGTCTCTTCGTTCGATCAGATCAGAGGGAAAAGGTTAAGGAACTCCATCAAGGCAGGTGAGATGCTGAGGCTGAGCTTGTTTGAACGGTCAAACGGGCTGAGGCCAGGTGATATGGTTCAGGTTGAGCTGCAGACCGAAACCCTGATAATTCGATTTCCCGGCAGGTTGATCTCCATAGGGAGATCCAATGAAGTGATAATCGTCAACCCCAACTCCGGCAAGCGCCTAAAGGGCTTGCTGAGGGGAGACAGGGTTATCGTGAGGCTGGGTGATAAAGATGAGTAAGTATATTTTTCCGACGATGATTCTCAGTTTGCTCCTCCTGTTTGCCCTGGAAACGGCTGGCTCGCTGTTCAAGGAGGGCGGATGGGGGGATGACCTCTACAGGACGCCCACCGCCAGGAAAGCGGGAGATCTGGTGACCGTTCTGATCGTTCAAAACTCCAGGGCCCAACAACGTAGCGAGGCAAGCGATCAGAAGGGCGCCAGATTAAGCGGGAGAGCCGATATAGCCTCTGGAACGGGATTTCTCAAGTTCATAAAGGGAGCCGGCTCGAACCTCGATTTCAGAGGTTCATCTCAACATGGCAGGGAGAAGAGGGTGTTGAGGCAGGTTGATCTGATAGCTAAGGTGACAGCTCGGGTGGTGGAGGTAACCCCTGACGGAAATCTCAAAATAGAGGGTTCGCAGCACATCAACATCAACGGCGAAAAGCTCGAGGTATATATCTCAGGTGTTATCCGCCCGGAGGATATCGCCCCTGATAACACCATTCTCTCCACCTCAATGGGCGATGCGCAGATAGAGTATCGAGACCCGTTTAAGCCGCCCAAAAAGCACGGCAGAGTGGTTCGAACCCTGCTTTTGCCGATAAAAGCGGCGGCATTTCTGCTGGCCCTGCTGTTTTGAGGTAGGCGATTATGAATCGATCCTTATCCGTGATAATCATATCGGTTCTCATATCGATCTTCCTCCTACCAAATTGGGGTAGCGGGGAGGTCGAGGTCAGGATAAAGGACATATCTAAGATCCAGGGCATGGCTTCAAATCAGCTCCTGGGTTATGGGCTAGTTGTAGGGTTACCTGGGACCGGTGACTCCATCAGATCTGCTATTACGAGACAGTCCCTCGTCAACATGCTGATGCGAATGGGAATAAGGGTGAACGAGAGGGAACTTTACTCCACTCGCAACTCCGCCGCTGTAGTGGTGACGGCCGAGTTGCCACCCTTTGCAAGGGAGGACGATAGGATCGATGTAACGGTCGCTTCGATAGGCGATGCTATCAGCCTCGCCGGCGGTATACTGTTGCTGACAACCCTACGAGGGCCCGATGGGGTGGTCTATGCCACGGCGCAGGGCAAGATATCCGGATCGGCGAATGAAAGAAGGATGTTCGTCCGGGGAACCGAACCGGTAGTCGGCGTCATTCAGAACGGCGGCCTAGTCGTCCGGGACGTAAATGCGAAGCTGGACGGGCAAAAGCTATCGATCAGGCTGAACGTCCCTGACTTTAACACCGCCAACCTGGTCGCCAAGGCGATCAACTCCAAGTATCCGGGAATCGCTAAGGCCCTCGATAATGCCACCATCAGTTTGACGGTCCCCCAGGATAAATCGGATGATCTGGTGGGATTTATAGCCGAGATCAAAAGTTTAAAGGTCGTTCCCGATACCGTCGCCAGGGTGGTCGTTAACGAGAGAACGGGCGCCATCGTAATGACTCAGAACGTCAGAGTTTCGCCCGTGGCTGTCTCATGTGGTGAGCTAAAGGTGGAGATTAAAAAGGTCTCCAACGGGGCTTCCCTCGATGAGGTCATAAACGCCCTGAACGCAATAGGTGCAACACCTAGACAGATCCTTTCGTTATTACAGGCCATGAAGGCCGCCGGAGCGTTACATGCTGAACTGATAGTTATGTGAGGGGGGAGGATGTTACCTTTTATCCAGATCGATTCGTCGACGATAGTCGACCTCAAATCACCTCAGTTCTCAGGACTTTCTCCTAAAGAGGTACAGCTCAAGGCCACATGTCAGGAGTTCGAGTCTATCTTCCTGTACTTCCTTCTCACCGCTATGAGAAGAGCCGAACTGACACCGGATGAAACCCTGTTCGGGCCGAGAAGTACGGCTGAGAAGATCTTCACCGATATGCTTGATGAGCGATATGCCGAGAAGATAGCCCAGGCCGGTGGGGTCGGCCTGGGAGAGATGTTGTTCAAACAGCTCAGGGAAAGCGCCGCCTTCCAGGGAGAAACGGAAAAAGAGAAAGCTCCCATGAGCTCTGCTCCGGGGAAGGTCATTGATAACGCGGGAGTTGTCCTCCTGGCATATCTCTTCGATGTTGGAGACATCGAAACACCGGTGAAAAGTTTGAATGTAAGATTTGATCTTCCGATCCTTTCTCAGGCGGATGATCCGATGGACCAAACTTCAGCGTCTACGCTGAGAATGAACGAGCTAGAAATGGGTATAAAAAGCGATGAAGTACAGGTTGATCCCCAAATGATAGATCAGATCCTGGCATTCCTTCAGGGAGGAGCCGAACAGGAGGAGATCAAATCCGATCTCAGCGATCTGCCGGGCCGAATCAAGGTGCTGGTCATCCACAAGCCGAGCGATTCTCAACAGCCGGTGAAGATCCAGGAGGTCAACATGGAAGGCGACGGATTATCAGTTGATCCACAGTTGGTAGAACGGCTTTTAGTATCTTCCCGGGAGGTTGAGCAAGAGGGAGAGATCAAATCCGATCTCAGCGATCTGCCGGGCCGAATCAAGGTGCTGGTCATCCACAAGCTGAGCGATTCTCAACAGCCGGTGAGGATCCAGGAGGTCAGCATGGAAGGCGACGGATTATCAGTTGATCCACAGTTGGTAGAACGGCTTTTAGTATCTTCCCGGGAGGTTGAGCAAGAGGGAGAGATCAAATCCAATCTCAGCGATCTGCCGGGCCGAATCAAGGTGCTGGTCATCCACAAGCTGAGCGATTCCCCACAGCCGGTGAAGATCCGAGAGACAGGCGTGAAAGGTAACGGATTACAGGCCGATCGTCAGATGGCAGATCAGATCTCGGTATCCTCTCAGGGGACTGGACGGGGAGGAGAGGTCAGATCCGATCCCAATGATCCGTCGGATCGCGTCAAAATGTTGACCGTTCAGACGTCACAGCCGCTGAGATATCGGGAGATAAGCAGGGAAACGGCAGGGGATATGAGGCATGATATAAGCTATACCCCGATTGCCAAATCCGATGTAGCTGCAACCTCCTATCGTCTCACGAACGAGTCCAAAAGTTTCATCTTGGATGCAGGGGCTGTTACCCATGCGGGTATGAACACACATACCGTTTTACGAGCCGATCAGAACTTGGTGGATCAGATTGTGCATAGGGTCATCTTGAGCGCATCGGAGGGGAGATCGGAGATGCAGTTACATCTTGAGCCTCCTGATCTGGGCAGGTTATTTATCAGGCTGGTATACCAAGATAACATCCTGACGGCTCATATTCGGGCTCAAAACGAGGCCGTCGCAAGTATGTTAAGGGCTAATCTCTCTCAGCTGCATACAGCGCTTATGGATAAGGGGATTAATGTAGCTGATTTGAGTGTAAGCGTGGGCTACGGATGGATGGGGAGCAATCAACAATCTGACAGGGAGAGGACGCTCATTCAGCATGAGGCGAGACCTCAGATCAGACAGGTATCCCCTTCTCCTGTGGAGGGAAATATGGTTTCAAATCTTCCAAGGGTTATCGATTATTTCGTTTGACTTTAGGGGGTAATCATGATCCAGACGAATCCGATCCTAAGTTCGGAAAGCTCTCATCTGATAGCGGGATCCCTCGCTAAAGGCGGGGTAGATCTTTCGAAGGTTTTAGGGAAGGACGCCTTTTTGAGGCTTCTAATCACCGAGTTGAAGCATCAGAATCCGCTCGAGCCTATGGATAACAGGGAATTTGTTACTCAGATGGCGCAGTTCAGCGCCCTGGAACAGATGCAGAATCTGAATAAGGCTTTCGAATCCATGGCCCTTTTGGAGTTGGCCTCTCAAGCGGCAAACCTTCTGGGGAAAAACATCAGGGCATCGGATGATTCGGGAAATGATCTGGAGGGCAGGGTGACATCGGTCAAACTATCTTCCGGGATGCCCATTGTTGTTTTGAACGACGAGGTGGAAGTGCCGCTGATTAACGTGCATGAAATAGTTATGTGATGGGAGGATGATCGAGGATGGTTGACAGGGTAAATCAGGTTCAAACGCAGCAGTTGCAGCAGGATTCAGCGCAGAGGGCGGTCACGCCAAGTAAGGTTCAGTTCAGCGAGATTCTCCAGAGGAAGCTGGCTAGCGTCAAAGATCTGAAATTCAGCGCGCATGCTCAGGAGAGATTACGCCTTAGAAATATAGACCTCACCCCTCAACACATCGATAGGATCAGAGAGGCGGTTGATCTGGCTGAGACCAAAGGCGCGAGGGAATCGCTGGTGCTGATAGATCGAATCGCCTTCATAGTGAGCGTCAAAAACAGAACCGTCATCACGGCTATCGACGAGGAAAGCATGAGGGGAAACGTCTTCACTAATATCGATAGCGCCGTGATAATGTGAGGAGGGCAAGCAATGAGTCTGTGGTCATCTATAGATGCCAGCGCTTCGGGGTTAACGGCGCAGCGGTTGCGGATGGAGGTAATATCCAATAACATCGCCAACGTCAACACGACTCGAACCCCCGAAGGCGGGCCGTACAGGCGAAAGGTCGTTCTCTTCGCACCCATACTCAGGATGAAAGGCGTCAGGGTGATTGGGATAGTGGATGACAACACCGAAAAAAACCCCCTTAGGTTGAAGTATGACCCATCTCACCCCGATGCCAACGAGCAGGGATATGTGTTGATGCCGAACGTCAATATCGTGACGGAGATGGTGGACATGATATCGGCCACCAGGGCATACCAAGCCAATGTGGCAGCGATAAATGCTGCCAAGAGCATGCTTCAGGAAGCTCTGGGCATTGCCAGAAGGGTCTAATTAATTTAAGGAGGGAGGATTATGATAGGATCGCTATTCACGGGTATAACCGGCCTGAAAAGCCATCAGACTAAAATGGAAGTTATAGGCAATAACCTCGCCAACATTAACACGGTGGGATATAAGAAATCTAGGGTTACATTCAGGGAGATATTCAACAGGGTGATCTCCTCCAGCCAGATGCCAACGGAGAACATCGGGGGGATCAACCCGATCCAGGTTGGATATGGGGCAGATCTTGGATCGGTCGATACGATAATGACTCAAGGTGCTCTTCAAGCGACAGGAAATCCGACAGACTTGGCTATTAAAGGCGATGGATTCTTCGTGCTGAAAAGCCCCTGGCAGAGTGTGCTAGGTGGTGGCATAGCGCTGACCCGATCTGGGAACTTCGGCGTGGACTATGAGGGGAATCTGGTCTACATCCCGAACGGGTTCAGAGTTATGGGATGGAAGGCGGAGGAGAGCGGGTCGATCAATACCTCCGTCGAGCCGACAGGGATTAAACTGCCCCTTAACGAGAAGATAGGTAAAGCCACGGACGAAGTGGAATACGGCGCCAATTTGGATTCCAGAGCGGGGAAAGTGGAGGTGGTAACCCCTGGTGGCACGGGATTGATCTCCGGCGTGGTAACTCCCGCTAGGTTTCTCAACCCGGGCACATACGAGATACAGATAACGGGAGATCCAACGACTGGTTTCAAGGCTTCACTGGAAGGCGGGCCGGCAGTGGACATCTCACCGGGCCAGACCGTAACCCTTATCAAGGGATTGTCTGACGCCACGCTACAGGTGACGTTTCCGGATCCAAATACAATAAATGAGGGAATAGTCACGTTTGAGGTAAGGAATGGAGCTGCTACATTGATTTCTGACGGCGGAACGGGGATAAGCGGCGATCTGATCCTACCTCCGGACAGTAAGCTATCAGAGGGTATTCACACTATAAGGGTGAGACAGGAGGGAAATACCTTTTATGCCTCGCTCGACGGAGGGGCTGAGACAGAGATCACGCCGGGGGCAGCGGCGATGACTCTGACAGGAGCTGATCCAAGCCAAGCGGTGCGAGTGACCATCGGAGATCAAATCACGGCCGGGGTAGTTCGCTTCCGTGCCACATCCACAGGTGAAGGCGAAATTATTACCGATGGAACGACGGGCCAAGGACCGACAGCCTTTCACCCTACAGCAGTCAGTTCCCTTGAAAGCGGCAGACATACGATAAGGGTCATAGACCTCGGTGGGGGTAAATTTGCCGCTTCGCTTGACGGTGGACCTGAAGTTGAAATCGCTCCGGGAGGTACCTTCACCCTGGAGGGAGGCAGTGCTGGAGGCAATGTTCCAGGTGGGACTTTGACCGTTACTTTCGACAGACAAATCAACGCAGGCACATCAACCGTCGAGGTTACATCCCGTATCAGAAAAACCTCCGTCGGCATTTACGATTCGCTGGGCGGACTCCATAATATGGAGATAACCTTCTCTAAGATGGGCGAGAACCAATGGCAATGGGAGGTGACAAACGTCACGGATGCCAGTTCCTTCCAGGGGAGCGGTATGCTTACATTTGATCCGGCAACCGGTACCGTATCACAGATCCAGGTCTTCGATCCCATAAAGGTATCGCCTCTGGGAGGTGCGGCGGATATGGATATCGTGGCTGATTTCAGCCAGGTCACCCAATTCGCCTCTGACTTCGACGTGACCGCCACCAATCAGAACGGTTTGCCGATAGGCGAGCTCGAATCCTTCAGGATCGACTCGACAGGAAGGATCATCGGCGTGTTCACCAACGGCATCTCCAGACCGATAGCTCAAATCGCCCTCGCCAGGGTTTCTAATCCTATGGGGCTGGAACGGGCAGAGGATACGCTCTTTCTCCCTTCGCTCAACTCAGGGGCACCACTTGTATCAACGGCAGGTAAGAACGGCATCGGTGAGGTGATCTCAGGCGCTTTGGAGATGTCCAACGTCGATCTGACGGAGGAATTCACCGAGATGATCATGACTGAGAGGGGATTCCAGGCCAACTCCAGAGTGATCACGACGACGGATGAGATGATAGTTGAAGCGCTTGGACTGAAAAGGTAATGAGGTGAGAGGATGACCAGGGGGTTATATATAGCTGCCTCGGGAATGCTGAATGAGCTCGAGAGACAGAACGTGATTGCCAATAACCTCGCGAACGTCAATACCGTGGGATATAAGCGGGACATCGCCCTGTCGAAGGCGTTTCCGAACGTCTTCCTCAGAAGAATAAACGATAGCCTGCGCAGGATCGGTACCAGGATCGTCGATATGCGCCCTCCGGTCGGTGTGATGGGAATGGGGGTCCTGCCAGACAACACGGCTCACTCCTTCATGAACGGCCCGATCAGAGAGACCCGTAATCCGTTCGATATCGCCATCGTGGATAAATTCACCTACGGGGAGCCGGCAAGCGGGAAACGAGCCTTTTTCTCGATTCAAACCCCCCTCGGGGTCCAATATACCCGTGACGGAAGCTTCACGCTTAATTCGAATGGGCAGCTTGTCACCAATGATGGGATGCCGGTGCTTGGGACCAACGGCCCGATAAGGATTCCCCAGGGAGAGATCCTGCTGGACGGCCAAGGCAATCTATTTGTAGATGGAAATTTCGTCGATAAACTCCTGATCGTCAGGATAAATCCCCAGGCTCTGACCAAAGTCGGAAACAACAGGTTCGTTATAGTCGATCCCGCAGAGGTCCCTGCCTCTATAACACCGAATGATACTCTGGTGAAGTCCGGATATCTGGAGATGTCCAACGTAAATGTGATCGCCGAAATGGTCGATATGATAGCTGCTTACAGGGCTTATGAGGCCAATCAAAGGGCGGTGTTGGCGCAGGATGACGCAACCAGAATGGCGATCGGTGAAGTGGGAAGGGTAAGCTAAAGTAGATCACCTTTAAGTCGATATTCACGAATGAAATACACTTATGAGGGGGCTAGGTGGAGAGGGAATGTTTTATCAGGATATTAAAGTTGTTCCAAGGTGAGCTCGATCTCTATAGGGAGCTTCTTGATGTCCTGAAGAAGGAGAAGAAATCGCTTGTTGAAAATAACATCGTTCGTCTTTCGTCGCTTATCCCGCTTAAGGAATCGCTCATCCGGAAGATAAAATCGAGCGAGGAAGCGAGGCATCCTATTATGGCTGAAATAGCTGAGGACATGGGGCTGGAGGTTGGCGAGTTAACTTACCATCTGCTTAGACAAAATGCTCCCGATGACCTAAAAGGGGATTTCGACAAGTTTGAGAGGGAAGCCCTCTCCGTTGTGGAGGAGATCAAAAGGATAAACGCCCAAAACGCCGATCTGGTGACAGAAGCTGCAGGTTATGTTAAGTTCCTCATAAATGTGATCACCGAATCTTCGGGCGGGGAGGGGGAAATTAAGATACTGGATAAAAAGCTCTGATGGAAGGGGAAAGGTCATGATAAGCTTAAACGGAATGGTAATATTGGCCAGGAACGCGATGCAATCTCAACAGGCGGCGGTGCAAACTACGGAGCATAACATCGCCAACGCTAATACGCCGGGTTTTACACGCCAGGAGCCGGTTATGACCACAGCTGCTCTTATATCCACTCCAACTGTTATCGGCACCAGCGCGCCTGTGCAGATTGGAACCGGCGTTCAGCTTTCAGAGATCAAAAGCTATAGAGATAAGTTCCTTGATGCCAGAATAAGGAAAACTATGCAAGACCTCGGCAGCCTTGAAAAGCAAAAGGACAATATCGATCTAGTCGAGATAACCTTCAATGAGATCGAAGAGGGAACGGATATACATAACTCGCTTGTTGAATTCTGGAATGCCTGGGAGACACTCGCTCAAGACCCGACCGACCTCTCCTTCAGGGTGCAGGTTAAGCAGAAGGCGCATAACCTTATCGGCGATTTGAAATACCTCTATCAGAGACTCCAAGATATGTTTCCCGATCTGGACGACGCTTTGATCAATGAGGTGTTAAAGCTCAATTCAAAGGCCAGGTCTGTGGCTGAGTTAAACACCAGGATAGTTGCCCTCAAAGCCACAGGGGCTGAGCCGAAC
>Ga0190363_1000790_pt1 | contig 18843 bp, 14 predicted proteins | sample 48721867_MG_FD_161272 | JGI IMG/M metagenome (GOLD analysis project Ga0190363, IMG submission 161272) | Hydrothermal vent microbial mat bacterial communities from Southern Trench, Guaymas Basin, Mexico - 4872-18-6-7_MG | ecosystem: Environmental > Aquatic > Marine > Hydrothermal vents >... | reverse complement strand
AGGAAAACGATTTTCAAGTGAAAGCACCTTTAAGTTAAAATGGTTAGACTCTCCAAATCTCTTGGATAAAATGTAACAACTTCAACTCCATCCTCTAGGATTATGACAGTATCTGAATGTCTGAACCCTGCAAACCCTGGAATATATATTCCCGGCTCACAGCTGAAAACCATTCCCGGCTTCATGAGAGTTTCATCACCATCCTCAACCCAAGGAGGCTCATGCCCTTCAAGCCCTATACCATGCCCCACTCTATGGAGAATGAAATTCATAGGGATTCCTTCCTCCTTAAATACTTTAAATGCAGCTTTATTTACATCTGAGCATTTAACTCCAGGCTTAAATGCCTCCAAAGCCGCTCTCTGAGCTTTAACCATTATGTTGAAGTATTTTTTCTGCTTCTCAGTTGGCTTGCCGACAATCATCGTCCTCTCCAATTCTGAATTATAACCTCCTATTCTTGCACCAGCACCTGTAACAAGCACATCACCCTCTTTTATAGTAACATTTGAAGCGAGCATATGGGGATATGCGGAATAAGCACCTATTTGACCTCTAAATCCAGCCCTTGCAGGCATGGATACTCCTGGATCAAATTCAGGACCTAAAGCCTTAATCATTGCAATTGACGCCTCATAGCTGGCTTTAATGGCAATCTCGGTTTCAATCAATCCTGGAGCCACATAATCCTGGAGCAATCTATGAGCAAGATTTCCCCATTTAGCACTCTCACGAATAAGATTAAGTTCCTCCTCGTCCTTAATCAATCTCATACGGTCAATTATGTCACCCAACAGCTTCAACTGTAATGAAGGAAGCAATTCAGTTAATTTCGGACCTTTATATCCCATAACTCCCGGATAGCCTGGAGCATCAGCGGCAATTGTTTTTTCATGTAACCCCATTTCTTTAATACCTTTAGCCAGCAATTTCATTGGATGTTCAATTCCAGGATATTCGAAATATACTATTCTCTTCTTGATTTGTGGAACTCTAAATTTAGAATGTTCTTCTTCAAGTTTAGGTACAAAAAGAGCCGGTTCATCTTCCACTGGAAGAATTAAAGCTATGGGACGTTCAGTGGATAGAACAGTATATCCAGTTAAATAGAAGATTCTGAGCGGACTGAAAAGAATCATTGCTTTGCATCCATTCTTCTCCAACTCTCTCCTAACATTATCCATTCTCTTTTCATGAGTCTTCCAACTTATTTTAAATCTCACCATGTTCTACACCTAAATGAATAATATAAAGAAGAGGATAAAAGATTAACTAATTACAATTTTGAATCGCGTATATTGTCTTTAAATTTACAACAACAGATTAAATCACATTTAAAATCATTCATCATGAAGATTTTGACATAATTAAAGCTTGATTCAAGATTTAGAGGAATTCTTAGAAGCCATATTGGATAATTCTTTAACGCTGTCTCTATATCCACTAACTACGATCATGTCACCTTCATGAAGAACAAAATCTTTGGGAGGAGATCTCAACCAATGTCCACCTAATTTTTTGACAGCCAAAATGTTTATTCCCATCTCCTCAAACTCCAATTCGCCAATAGATTTGCCTTCAAGCATACTGTTCTCTCCAACTTGAATTAGAGAGACAGTTTCCTCAGTTTCATGGAAAACCAAATGCAAAATTGGATGAGGCTGTATATCTCTAACTATGAGATCAGCTATAGATGCAGCTGCATCAGAAATGGCTTCCGCTGAAAGCCCTAAACGAACTAAGCCGAGAATTCCCTTTTCATCACCGGAACCTCTCAACTTTAAAACTTCAAGCTCAAAATCTGTATGAAGATCGTCAACTTCTTCCTCTAATTTTAAAACTTCCTCGGCAATCGCCTCATCATTATATAGAAGCGCATAGTAGGCTAGATCTATCATAGTTCTGGAAACATCTAAAAGGCGGAGAAGCCTATCCTCTATACTTTTAAGAGACATCCCCTATCACCGCTTTCCAATCTCTGATCTTGCCTGAAGCCGCGGAAATAAAATTAACTAAAGATTCATGTGGACCCTTAACTATCACCACATCATCCTTCATGAATTTTACATCATCTTCAGGATCAATTATTAATTCATCGCCTCTCCTTATCGCCAAAATATAGATACCTAACTCCACATCCAAATTCAATTCACCTATACTCTTCCCGACTAAAATGGAATCCTTTGAAATTACTGCCCGCCTATACTGAATATCTATTTTTTTAAATACATCTCTTAAGGCTTCATGAATTCCAAGTTTTCTGAGAACAACATGAGTAATATCTGAAACTGCATTTGAAATTTCATCCATAGCCATAGCTAGTTTGATGACACTTGACATCATCTTCGCATCCCCTCTATCTCTAACAGCTACAGATGCACTTGTCCAAAGCTCGTAGAGAAGCGAATCAATTTCGCGTTCATATTCGAGAACTTCATTAGCCAAATCTTCATCATTAAATAGAACAGAGGCATAGGCTAAATCAATCATAAGTCCACATAAATCCTTCATTTCTACAAGGATCTCTCTAACCGACATTGGCGTTGAATCTGCTCTCTCAAAACTTGAAAACGAAGGTAACATATGGACCAGTAAACCTCCAAAATATGTTTCATGAATAAACTTAAAAAATTATCTCAAAACTTAACCTAGAATTAGGAAATTTAAGATTAAAATGATAATTGTCCCTATAATATCCGCCATAGAGCTTTCAACGGGAATAACAATATTGTCGGGATCAAGCCCCCAATTAAAGCTGACAATTCCTACCATGAAGGAGAGAATTGAAATTAAGATGGCGCCAAAGAAACCCACGAAAAAAGATATTGTCAACAATCTGAGGAAAGGTATTTTAATTCCAGTACTCAATGCAAAAAGATAACCTAGAACACTGAAAAATATACTCATCAGCATGGAAGAAGATATTAAGCCTAAAAATTCACTGAACATTTTTGAAATGGATAAGAGACGAGATCTGATAAATCCGAGAGCCAATTTGGTTGTGGTTAAAGAACCGAAAATCGATCCCACACCGCCCAGAGAATTCAAAATAACGGGATATATGATTAGAATGGCCGGCTCCCTAGCCAACTCATTTGAAAACGTTGAAAGAAAAATGCCATTGACAACTCCTCCAAAACTTGTTATAACCACTAAAGGCGAAGATTCTCTGATAATTGACTTGAAAACCATGTTTTCCAAATCTTCACTGAAATGATAGAACAAATATGTTAGAGGTATAAAAATTATGATAATTAAGAGGAGAATTGAAATGGAAGACAAATTACTCAGCATGTAGATTATAAAAGCATAGCTGAAAGCAACCATAACATCGCTTAAAATGGCCTTCATCGGATACACAACAATATCTGGATCCAACCCCCTCTTAAACCCCGTAAAGGCTATTAAAAGAGAAAATGGAAGAATTATTAAAGTTGCCAAAACACATGTAGAGATACTGGCAGTAACATATAGTGGAAGTTCCACGATATTTGCATTCCCCGCTAAAAAGTTTAATATGAAAGTTATAAGCCCCATTGAAGAAGCATCAATATAAACCGTGAAGAAAATTCCTCGAATAAGAGAATAGAAATCGCAGAGATTACCTCTAAATTTTGGGTATATTCTACCCGTGTTAAGCATAGTACTTAATCTACCTGAGAAAACTCCTCCAATATCTCCTCTCAAAGTCATTAAAGCAGGATATAATGCTAAAACCCATGAAAATTTAACGAAAAGATTATTGAAATTCGAAATTATTCTGCCTGAGAAAATTCCAAATGAACTGAAGGCTAACGCTAACATGCTCTGGAGAAAGACGTTCAGAAAGGATTTTAAAGAGAATAATCGGACTATTGCCCCAAAGTGCAACGCCTCCCAGACTTCCTTAAAATTGGAAAACCAGTTTAAATAGTTTATCCAGTTTAAAATTAAATTTAATAAAATCTTCCTCGATAAAACTTAAACTCTATTGTAACCATATTAGAATCGGTGATAACAAATTGGAGAGCAAGGATTTATTGGAGGAAGCTAAGGAAATTCATAAAGAATCAATTATAATAGATGCTCACTGCGACACTATTCTCCACGCAGCACCAAGAATTGGAAGATATGGATGGAAGCCGAGGAGCATAATTGAGAGAAGTGATCGAGGACATATAGATCTACCGAGACTTATAGAGGGTGGGGTAACATGCCAATTCTTCGCAATCTATGTGGATGCAATATATAAACCGCTTAAGGCAACTGAGAGAGCATTGGAACTTATAACGATACTCTATGAGGAAGTGGAGAAATCCAATGGAAAAATGTTCATTGTTGATAAAAGTCGCGACATAATTCAGGCAAAAAAGGAAGGTAAAGTAGCAGCATTAATATCATTCGAGGGAGGAGAACCAATTCAATTCAATCCAATAATATTGAGAATGTTCCATAAACTTGGATTAAGAGCTATCTCTCTAACATGGAATGAGAGAAACATGTTGGCGGATGGAGTTGGAGAGGAAAGAACAAAAGGAGGATTAACGAATATAGGTATTAAAGCCTTAGAGGAGATTAAGAGGCTTAGAATATTGTTGGATGTTTCACATCTAAGTGAAAGCGGATTCTGGGATATTATCGAAAACTATGACATGCCGATAATAGCATCCCATTCAAACTCTAAACATATATGTAATCATAGGAGAAATCTAACTGATGAACAGTTAAAAGCAATAGCCGAAAAGAACGGGGTTGTTGGAATAAACTTCTGCCCATCTTTCATTGTGGAGGAGGGAAAACCCACAATAGAAGATTTAATAAAACATATAGATCACATGGATAAAGTTATGGGAGTAAATCATATAGGGTTGGGATCAGATTTCGACGGAATTCCAAGCACTCCCATAGGGCTGGAAGATGTAAGTAAGCTTCCCAAATTAACGGCAAGCCTCCTAGAACATGGATACAGTAAGGTGGATATAAAGAAGATTCTTGGAGAGAACTTTCTGAGAATAATAAGTGAGGTTGTAGGTTAAAATGGAAGTTGACACACTTATTTTAGGTGGAAGAATAGTAGATGGTACGGGTAATCCATGGTATAAAGCTGATGTAGCAATAAAGAATGGAAAAATTGTAAAAATAGGAAAATTGAGGAATATAGATGCTGAAAGAATTTTAACTGTTGAAGGTTTAATTGTATCGCCAGGCTTCATAGATATACATAGCCACTCCGATTATACTTTAATCGTCGACCCAAAGGCTGAAAGCAAAATTAGGCAAGGAATAACCACAGAAGTCATAGGTAACTGTGGAAATTCAGCGGCACCGCTACTTGGAGAACTAAAGGATAGGAGAAGTCAAATAGAGCAGCGATATGGAATAAGGGTAGATTGGACATATATGTCCGAATATATTGAAAGGTTAAGGCGTGGAGGAATATCCGTTAATGTAGCACCGCTTATTGGATTTGCAAATATAAGAATAGCGGTTCTAGGATATGAGAATAGGGAGCCAACAGAGAGAGAAATGGAAGAAATGAAGAAGATTTTGGAGAGAGCAATGGAAGATGGTGCAGTTGGACTGTCAGCTGGATTAAGATATGATCCACAATCATATGCTAAAACAGAAGAGGTAATAGAATTGGCAAAAGTGGTTTCAAAGTATGGAGGATTCTATGCAACGCATATAAGGGATGAAGGGGATAGAGGAAGATTGCTGGAAGCAGTAAGAGAAGCCATCAAAATAGGAAGGGAAGCAAAAATACCTGTAGAGATCTCTCATCTAAAAATTTTGGCGAAACCATTATGGGATAAATGCGAAGAAATGCTCAACATTATAGAAGAGGCTAGAAGAAGAGGAATTGATGTAACTGCGGATCAATATCCCTACCGGGCAAGTGGAACCGGATTATTGGCTTGGATTCCGAAATGGGCATATGCTGGGGGAAGAGAAAAGTTTATCCAGAGACTGAAGGATGAGGAGACTAGAAAAAAGATAAAGGAGGAACTTTACAGGACAATGGAGCTAAGAGGAGGAGCTGAAAACGCATTGATATCAAGATTCGAAGCAGAACCGGAATTTGAAGGATTAACGGTTAAACAGGTTGCTGAGAAGTGGGGGATACCTGAAGATGAAGCAGCCATGAAACTTGTAGAAATGGCTGCCAAAAAGGGAACATCGATAGGAATAATAAACTTCAATCAAAAGGAGGAGAATGTAATTAAAATTATGAAAAAACCATGGGTTATGGTTGGAACAGATGGATATGCAATATCACCTAAAGGAATACTTGGAAGAGGAGTGCCACATCCCAGAAGCTATGGAACATATCCCAGAATACTTGGAAGATATGTGAGAGAGAAAAAGATATTAACTCTTGAGGATGCAATAAGAAAGATGACATCACTGCCTGCAAACAAGGTTGGATTGAAAGATCGAGGATTAATTAAACCAGGATTCTGGGCGGACATAACCATCTTCAATCCCGATACGATTATAGATAAAGCAACATACTTGAATCCAAAACAGTTCCCAGAAGGAATAGAATATGTCCTGGTGAATGGAGAAGTAGTGATTGAAAATGGTGAACATACCGGAAAGACGCCTGGAAAGGTGGTGAAAAACCATTAAAACATTTATTTTTATTTTATAAAAATAAAAATATTATTTTAGATGTTTACCGAACCATTCTAATATTTGCTTTAATCGTTCAATCCTATGTTTCGGTTTACCCGTCCTGGAGAGATCATGAGTATCCTTCGGGAAAAGAATTAGTTTCGCCTCCTTTTCCAAATGTTTTAGAGCAACGAAAAATTGGAATGCTTGCTCATAGTGGCAGCGGAGATCCTCTAAACTGTGAATTATAAGTATAGGTGTCTTTACATTTTCAGCATAAATTATAGGGGACTTATCAATGAATTTCATTATATTCTCCATTTTCAATGGCTTGCTTGCCAAATCTCCTAGAATATGATCTAATGAGAAAGTGTAGCCAATATCGCTTACACCATAAAAGCTGAACCAATTTGAAATTCCCCTCATACTTACTGCGGCTTTAAATCTATCCGTATGGGTGACTATCCAATTAGTCATAAATCCTCCGTAGGAACCTCCTGCAACACCGATTCTCATTTCATCTATAAAGTTAAACTTTTTAACCGCATAGTTTAATCCCTCCATTAAATCTTTATAATCTCTTTCACCATAATGTCCTCTTATATCCGCAAATTCCTCTGAATATCCGTCACTACCCCTAGGATTCATATAGATTACTGCATATCCTTTAGAAGCATATAATTGAAGCTCATGCATAAATGAATTGCCGAAAGCAGTTTTCGGCCCGCCATGAATATATAGTATTGCCGGACATTTCCCTTCACCATGGTTGGGGGGCTTCAAAATCCATCCATCCACATTTACACCGTCACTTGCTTTAAATTTGAAATGTTCAGGAGATGAAAGTTTTAATTCTTTAAGTAAAGTGGAATTGAAATCTGTTATTTTTCTCTCACCTTTAGTGCTATGCCATATGTAAAGCTCCTTAGGCTCCAAAGCAGTCATAGAGGTAAAAGCAATCATATGGTTTGAATTCGTCTTTGAAACTGTAAATGCCTCGACACTTCTCTCACCGATCGTGACAGGTTCAATCTCTTTATCTTTAATATTTAATCTATGTAGGTTGACAGATCCGCCATCATGAATTAAGAAATAAATATACTCGTCCAACCATATTGGACCATTGTCACCCCTTCCTCCACGTACATCAGAGTTCAGGGAATTTGAAGTGTTCAAACCAATTTTAGCCGTTAAATTGGTTATGGAGCCTTCCTCAACATTCACCGAATATATTCTTCTATGACTTATTAAACCCCTGCTGAACATGTGGCCTCTAACAATAAGCTTCGAATCATCTGGACTCCAACTGACAAAATCCATACTCATATTGGAAGATGTTAATTGTCTACTTTCACCAGTCTTCAAATCCAATATAAATAAATCGTTTACATAGGGTTTTAAATCATTAAGTGTCGCTATATAGGCGACTTTATCCCCTGAATTGCTGACCGAAATGAAATTTACATTGAAATCACCTTTAGTTAGCTGAATACATTCACCGCTATTGACATTCAACAAGTGGATATGCTGCCTAAATGGATGGATAAAGCCTTTACCATTATACCAGAAGCGGATTCTCTCAACAATTTTTACATCTTCCTGTTCAGATCCTACTCCACCTAGAAAGATTAGCTCTTTATCTTCTGGAAGCCAGCAGAATTTCGAGATGGGCAGCTTCCTCTTCAGAATCATCCTTGCCTCTCCGCCATCTATCCTTATCAGCCATAATTCACTTCCCTTCTCCCCTTCCTTCATCGATCTTTTCCCAAGGAAGGCAATGTATCTTCCACTTCTACTCCATCTTGGACTGGAATCTTTAGGTCCATTAGTTAAACTATATATTTCATTGTCCTTTAAATCTGCAATCCAAATTCTACTGACATACTTATCCCTTTCCAGATCCATCTTCGAAGAGGTGAAGGCAATTTTCATTCCGTCAGGAGAGATTCTTGGATCTGAAATAACCACTATTCTAGCCAGATCTTCAATCTCCAATTTACGTGGCATGTTGATCAATACCATTTACAGATTGAACATAGATTTATATTTTAGCTTGAGGGATTTAACGCCATTTCATAGCGATACTTCTAATAATCCTTGCAACGTAAAGTGCATGTTTCTCCGGGTCGGCTCCATAACTTTTAATCTTCAAAGAAACGTTGCATGTTGGCTTATCCACTGAAATTTCTAGGAAACATCGACTGATATTTCGAGAAGTAGATCCTACACCTGAATCATAGGTGAAGACCAATGAATATGTGGACCCTATCTCCAAAGTTCCCCTTCTAATTTCCACCACTCTTAAATGCTCCTCTAAAGTTGAGGGGAAACTCTTCAAATTCGAGACTAGGAAGTTGAAAAATTCCTGAACATCTTGCATTAATATTTTAACAGGTATATCAAAGACTAAAAGTTCACCAATAGGACTGCTCTCCCTTCTACCTTTAATCCTCCACAATTTGGATGGAACAATAATTATGGAGGAACGGAGCGTTAATAGGGAGCCGAAAGTTGCTCCGAAAATTGAGACTAGAAGCGAAAGGAGAACCCATATGAAGGAGACTTTTGGCCTAACATCTATATTGCTGGTGATCGCCATAAGCCTATATAATGAAAGGCCAAAGATATATCCAGTTGAACCAGCTGAGAATCCTAGAAGCATAGATTCACTTAGAAATATGGTTAACAATTTTGAGGGGGAGCCGCCAACAGCGGATAAAATGATGGATTCTCTACGCCTTTCATAGAGCGATGCCGCTGAAGAGATTGCAGCATTCAACATGATTATTCCGATTGGAATTAAGGCGGCCCAGCCGCTGAAGGAAAATTGCTTTGAAAGTAAAAACTGATATATCTTGGAGGAAGTATAGACGGTTACCAGTATGTTTCCACCTCTCATTGCAATCATTTTTCCAAGTGAAACTAGATCTTCATCACTAAAGGACAGGAAAGCGAACACTCGTGTTGGATAAAGTTTTAAAGACATAGCAGCGCTCCAAGAAACGAATATAACTTCTGCAGCATCACAAACAGTCGACTCATATATGTCAGGGTTTCCATCTTCACCTTTAAGAGATAAGAAGAGTTTATATGGAAGAAGTGGTCTTCCACTAAGCTCATACATATGTTCAACTTTCCAATCATCCAGAATCCCTGAAATCTTAAATCTTCTACCATGAAATAGAACTTCATCACCAACGTTAACGTTTAAATAATCTGCCAATTTTCCGCTTACAACTATATCATTATCATTTGTAGGCATACTTCCAGAAATTAAACAATTAAGCAGTTGAAGATATATTGGATCATCAGTCGATGAGAAACTTACAATTCCACCTATTTTGGCAAATTTATTCCTATTCTTCAGTGAAAACAGTTTTCCATAATCTCTTTTTTCAACCACCCTTGCATGGGTTTCAGCTCGAAATGAAATTTTATGGACATTTCCACTTGAATTCAAAATATCTAAAATTATGCTTGGAATAGGTTGACCATATGGATTATTTTCAGCTTCTAATGGACCGTAACAGTCTATTATAAACTGTGATGGAACATTTCTTTCCATACTTATCCCTTTAATTCCTAAACTGTTGTCTTTAGAGGAAGATAGAAGATTAATGTCGAAGGATGTTGACGTTAAAGCTATAGAGCCTGCAGTGAAAAGTAGGAATGATGTGAATAAGGCAAGAGTTCTTATCTTTCTCCGCCTCAAATTTCTTTTGGAAAGTGATAGTAGATCGGATATATTATAAAGCTTAGAGAGAGATTTAAAGCGGGATAGAAAATTCGATAATAAACCTATAAATATGATAATTAATGAAGGTGAAATTATAAACCATATAATATTTAGATTGAACTTCGGAGCCATAGGATAGCTTAAAGATAGAATTGCAAGGAAAATTGAATAAAATATCGCTGACAAAATGGACTTTGATAGGAGTTTTTCGGAGAGAATATAAGCCATGAAAAGGGAGCCAAATAAGAAGAATATTAGAAGGAGATTGACGGATAAACTGACTTCCTTATATAACCATTTCAAATAGGAAGAGACATTTAGAAGAGTTATATAACTTTCCCTTAAAAGTGAAAGGGCATTTACGAATTTTCCCTGGGAAATTAACAGGCCAGCTTCATCTATTAAATTATGTACTTTTCCAATTTGAATGTTAAGGGAGGTAGTGTAGAAGCCTTCGGACGATGCTCGCTCAACAGCTCTAGAAACTTGACTGTAAAGCTTCTCTAACGTCTTCAAAGAATCATTAGCCGTTACATTCAAAACAGGCAACTCTAAATTAGTTCCACATTTCAACAAAATATTTGAGTTGAAAGCTGGAATGCTGAATGTAACATATCTTGTCTGTATAATTGTTCGATGAACATACCAGGCGATACCCCAAGGAACTTCAAATCTCTCGACAAAATAGCCGGTAACGAGAATATTGAATGGATAGCCTGCGGGAACTATAACTTGATTTTTAGAGATTCCCATGACGTTTAACAGTTGATCTAGAACATAGTCTTCAACTTCACCGAACTTTAAAATCGAACAATCTTTAAGAGGATAATTTTCATCTACGAGGATTCGAAATGAGAGTTTACTGGCAGGATCGCTGAAATTGACATGTATAAATTGGCCGACGAAACGTATGGTGGCAGCTGGAAATATGGTAAAATTTAATTGAACAATTAATGGAGACTCCTTTTTATCGATAGATATGAAGTTGAGGATAGGTACATGGGTAAACGTATTATTGGAAGCATCTTTATGAAATATTAATATAATAAAGGTTGATGGAAGTTTCCAAGAGGGAAAAGTAAAGTATACATTATAGAAGCCTTCAACATTACTCTTTCCTTCTCCAACAAGTTCAAGAGAATAATATTTAGAAGCAAAGACTTTAATTTCAGCATCACATATTGGAAGACTGCTATAAAAATCATTAAGATAACCATTAATTGATATTGGAATGTAATCATAATAATTCCCATTTGAATATGGGAATATGCAAAGTAGATTAGCTATCATCAATATTGGCAGCAACATCCAAAAACTAAATGATTTATACATCAATAATAAATTAAAACAAGCAAAATATAAGACTAACTAGAAGGGAGAAGAACAACAATAAATATATACAACTTGATTATGGTGTAAAGAAAGGTGAAAAAATGTCCGAAATATTGGCACATGCAAAAATAATTAAAAATTTCACATCAACAGTAGATAATGGTAGAGGGCATAGCATAATAATTGATTTGCCAATCGAGAAAGGTGGAGAGGATAAGGGGCCTACCGCACTAGAATTAGCAGTTATGGGACTAGCTGGATGCATATCCACAATTTACACGTTAATCTCCAAAAAGAGAAAAGTGGAGATAGAGAATTTAGAAGTGGAAGTAAAAGCGCTGCCATCAAAAACTAGGGTACCTTTTTCAAAGGCTATAGTAAATGTAAAGGTAAAAAGTAGGGAAAACTTAGAGGATTTAGAGAAGATAATGCTATTAACTATGAGAACATGTCCCGTTGGAAGCATATTCAGCGCCGCCGGAATAGAAATAAATATGAAAGTTGAAAAATACGATTGAACAGCCGACGGACAGATACAATGAAAAACTTTACATATAAAAACAACTAAAAAAGAATTGCCTGACCATCCATCAGAAGGAGGGATAAGCAATTAAAGATTCAGCTGAACAGTTAAAATACATGTTTAATCCAAGAGGAGTAGCCATTATAGGAGCCTCAAGAAAGCCTGGAAAAATTGGACATGAAATCTTGAAGAACATTATAGAATATGGGTATAAAGGAGAAATCTACCCAATAAATCCAAAAGCAGATGAAATTTTAGGTAAAAAGGTTTACAAATCCATCTTGGAAGTACCTGGAACGGTGGATTTAGCAATAATTGTTATTCCCGCCAAGTTTGTAGCTGAAGTATTAGAGGAATGTGGAAAAAAGGGAGTAAAAGCTGTTGCAGTCATAAGTTCAGGCTTCGGAGAAGTGGGAAAACATGACATGGAGGAAGAAATTGTTGAAATTTCTAAGAAATATGGTATGAGGCTGCTTGGACCAAACATCTTCGGATTATTCTATGCCCCAACACAGCTAAACGCGACATTTGGACCTAAAGACATACTTCAAGGAAACATAGCATTCATAACGCAGAGCGGAGCTCTTGGAATCGCTTTAATGGGATGGACTATACTTGAAAATATAGGATTATCGGCCATAGTAAGCGTTGGAAACAAGGCAGATATAGATGACGACGACCTGCTTGAATATTTCTCTAAAGATGAAAAAACAAAGATAATATTAATTTATATGGAGGGAGTGAAGAATGGACCTAGATTCATTAAAATTGCAAAAGAAGTAACTAAAAATAAGCCTATAATAGTGTTGAAAGCTGGAAGATCAAAGAGAGGAGCGATGGCAGCAGCATCACATACAGGGTCACTTGCAGGATCTGATACCATATATTCAGCAGCTTTTAAACAGACGGGAATACTTAGAGCTATGAATGTGGCTGAAGCTTTCGACTGGGCAAGAGCAATAGCCGAACTGCCACCACCAGAAGGGGAAGATACCATAATAATTACGAATGGCGGCGGTGTAGGGGTAATGGCCACAGATGCATGTGAAGATTACAATGTTAAATTAATGAATTTGCCCGAAGATCTAGCCCAAGAATTTAGAAAATATATGCCACCATTTGGAAGCGTTAAGAACCCGATAGATTTAACTGGACAGGCAAGTGAAAAGGAATTTGCAGGTGCATTGAAAACCGCATTGAAAGATGATAGGATCCATGCTGTAATACTACTTTACTGTCAAACAGCAATAACGGATCCTAACAGTTTGGCTGACGCCATTATAAATGTAATTAAAGAAAACGGAAAGACTAAACCGTTAGTAATCTCAATGGTTGGTGGAAAAGAATGTGCCGAAGCTATGAAAAAACTTAACTTAAAAGGATTGCCAGCCTATCCAATTCCTGAAAGGGCAGTTTCATCTCTAGGAGCATACATGAAGTGGGCTAGATATATAGGTAAAATTTGAGAAGATAAAGATGAATAAACATGGAAAGAGAGAAGATAATAGTAGTTGATTTCGGCTCTCAATACACCCATTTAATAGCACGGAGAATAAGAGAGTTAAAAGTGTACAGTGAGATAAAGCATCCAGAAGATTTTGAAAACATGGATTTAAAGGAAGACGTGAAGGGAATAATACTTTCAGGAGGGCCGAGAAGCGTCTATGAGAAAGAAGCACCCAAAATAAGTGGAAGGGCTATAGCTAAAGTCATAGAGAAGGGCATACCAATACTTGGCATATGTTATGGACATCAATTGATAGCTCACCTCCTCAACGGAATTGTGAAGAAGGAGGATAAGGGAGAGTACGGGATAAGTGAACTCACTTTAATTCGAAATGACGTTATCTTCGATGGAACTCCTAAAAGACAGAGAGTTTGGATGTCCCATAAAGATCAAGTTGTAAAACTTCCTAAAAAATTCATAACTTTAGCTTCAACTAGCTACTCTAAGATTGCAGCATATAGGTCCAATGATGGCTTAATATATGGGCTTCAATTCCACCCAGAGGTGAAACATACAAGATATGGAAAGAAAATTCTAAGAAATTTTATATATAAAATATGTAAATGCAAACGTAAATGGAAACTGAGTGAGATCATCAAATTGAAGATTAAGGAAATTAGAGATAGAGTGGGCAATGAAAAAGTTATAATGGCGGTTAGTGGAGGAGTCGATTCAGTTACAGCAGCATACATCATAAAGTTAGCCATAAATGATAGACTACACATAATCCATGTGAATACGGGGCTAATGAGGGAGGGAGAAAGCGAAAAAGTTGTAGAATTTCTCAGAAAAATGAAGTTTAAAAATGTTCATTATGTTGATGCCGGCAATCTCTTCCTTAAAAGATTAAGACATGTAAAAGATCCCGAAGAGAAGAGGAGAATAATTGCAAGAACATTTATAGAAGTATTTGAAGAAAAGGCAAGAGAGTTGGAAGAACAGATAGGTGAAATAAAGTTTCTGGGACAGGGAACAATATATCCTGACAGAATAGAAAGTGGAAGGGCTAGTAGACTTGCAGATAGGATAAAGAGCCATCACAATGTAGTTCTACCGGAAGGAATGAAACTCCAGCTAATTGAACCTATAGCAGATTTTTACAAGGATGAAGTTAGAAGATTGGCTTTAAAGCTCGGTTTGCCAAAAGAATTAATAGTTAGACACCCATTTCCAGGGCCTGGACTCGCCATAAGAATAGTTGGAGAAGTAACGGAAGAAAAATTGAGAATCATTAGAAAAGCCAGCATGATAGTTGAAGAAGAGATGGAAAGATCAGGACTTTATAAGAAGGTTTGGCAGGCATTTCCAGTATTACTGCCAATAAAGACGGTGGGGGTTATGGGAGATCAAAGAACATACCAATATTTAATTGCACTCAGAATAGTTAAAAGCGAGGATGGCATGACAGCAGATTTTGTGAAGATGCCTTGGAAGACATTGGAAAGAATATCGGCTAGAATAGTTAACGAGGTGGACGGTGTTAATAGAGTAGTTTACGACATTACAAATAAACCTCCAGCAACAATAGAATATGAATAGAATTATAGGTGCTCTTTGAACTGCTCAAATATTGTGGGAGCCACCTTGTAAACTTGGCTGAGCATTCTTCTAGCTATTCTCCGAATTTCCCATTGTGAATCTTTAGCCAATCTAAGCTTGAAGAAATGTAAGAGCTCTCTAGCATTCATTGTTACAACTATTGAAGTTTCCACAGCTTGAGGTATTATATAACGTGCATCCTCCCTTGGAACACCTAACTCTAACAATTTAAGATAACATTTCCTTGCATTCTCAAAGAGATTTTTAAAGATATTTTCTGCTTCAGGACTATCTGAAATTGTAGGTGGAATCACAAATCCAATTGAAGATAAATCAACCACTCTATGACTTTGCTGGCTATATGAAGCTATTCTATGTCTAACAAGCTGATGGGAGGCAACTCTCGAAATTCCTTCAATGAGAAATGTGAAGGAGGCATGTTCAATCGGACTTAAATGCCCCTGTCTAATACATGATCTAATTAATCTTTTAACATCCTCCTCTGATAATTCACTATATATTTGATCTGCACCCTTAATGCTTCTACACTGTCTAATAGCTGAAGCAACCACCCTTTCAGGATTAGGAGTATAAGAGAGTAGAATTACTCTCAACGCGCATTCAACCCCAATCATTCAACAATATCTTTAATAGCCGTTAAGATTTAAATGTAAAGGATTTGGAAAACAGGTGAAATGGAGGAGAAACATCTTGACACTTATGATAGAAGTTAGAAGCGGATCAATAGATGAATTCGTGAAGAAAGTTGCAGAGGAGGAAGAGATAGAAGTTGAGAAACTTGCAAGACTGATAAGTGAGGGTAAAGTAATTATACCTAGAAACACTGTTAGAGAGAATATTAAACCGATCGGTATAGGGATGGAGCTGAGAACCAAAGTAAATGTAAATGTCGGAACATCCACGCTTTATTCAAATCTAGATATGGAGATTGAGAAGGCGAAAATTGCATTTAAATATGGAACTGACACAATAATGGATCTAAGCACTGGAGGAAATCTAAACGAGGTGAGAAAGAAGTTAATAGAAAGCGTTCCCATACCTTTCGGAACAGTTCCAATATATCAGGCATTCATAGATTCTGCAAAGAGAAAAGGAGCAGGAATACATATGGATGAAGATGACGTGTTCAATACGGTAATTAAACATGCAAAGGATGGAGTTGACTTCATGACAATACATGCAGGGATAACTAAAGATCTTGTAGATGACATAATTCGAAGCAACAGAATAACAGGTGTTGTCAGCAGAGGAGGAGCAATATTAACAGCTTGGATGAAACATAATGAGAAGGAAAATCCTTTCTACGAAAATTTCGATTATCTGCTAGATATATGTAGAGAATATGATGTGGTTATAAGTTTGGGAGATGCTCTTAGACCCGGATCTATCACCGACGCCCACGACTATCTTCAAATGGCTGAAATGCTTAAAGTATCGAAATTAGTGGAGAAAGCATGGAGAAGAGGAGTCCAAGTAATGGTTGAGGGACCCGGCCATATGCCGCTGAACCAGATTGCAGCAAACATAAAGTTAGAGAAAAAGCTATGTAAGGGGGCGCCATACTATGTTTTAGGCCCACTGGTAACAGATATTGGAGCAGGATACGATCACATATCATCCGCCATAGGAGCAGCCATAGCTGCAGCTGAAGGGGCAGACATCATCTGTTACTTGACGCCTGCAGAACATTTATCACTTCCAGACAAGGAGGATGTGAAGCTTGGACTGATAGCCGCGAAGATCGCTGCACATGCAGGAGACATTATCAAACTCGGCGAGAAAGCCTTGAGGAGAGATATTGAAATGTCAAAGGCTAGAAGCAGTCTGAACTGGGAGAAAATGTATGAGCTGTCATTGGATCCTGAAAGGTCGAGAAGGATGCATGAAAGATTCGGTTTGAAGGGAAAAGTATGTACAATGTGCGGCGAGCTATGCGTCTACAATCTCCTAGCCAATCTAAAGAGAATGGAGAGATCAAGGTGAACTAAGAAAAATCGTTACAGTTACTTCATCACCATCCTTCAAGTTTAAAGCATCCCTAAGCTTAACATTAGATATCAATTCTAACACATCATCACCGTAATGAGTTCTCTCGATCAAGACAACTGCACAAGGAATATCATCTACTTTAGCTTTGAAGCATTTAGCACCACCATATGTGCGAAAACCATTGGAGAATCCTTTAATCTCAATTCCAGGTAAAAATTCAAGCAGTTTCTTAACTTCAAGATCATGGATGCTTTTAAGCTTTAAATTCAGAGTTCCAAGAAAAGGAGTGAAGCCCAATTTATGGGTGAATTGGTTAAAATAGTATGGGAGAGACACATAGTATGCTCCTTCACTAAAACCTGAGAAAACGATGCCTCTAACATTGTATGAGGAGGGAATCTCAGAGAAAATCTTCTTTAGATTTACATAGAATTCTCTTAGACACTTTAAACCCTTATCACTAAGCTTAATGAACTGTCCCCTACCTGAAACAGCTCTTACAATAAGCCCTTCAGCCTCCAATTTTCTAATCCACCTGGAAATAGTTTGCTGTGAAATATTTAACAATTTGCTAAGCTTCACTGTAGAGATGTATATGGGTTTCCAGCAGGCGCCTAGAACGGCGAGACGATAAAGCAGAAACATTAAGGAATCTCTCATCATAACCAAATAATCTTAGCTAAGTGGAAATTTAACGTTTATTCATTAACTGAAATTGAAAACAGCCTGCTTTCAAAATCGAAGCAATTCAGTTTATTATAGAGTTTAATTGCACATAATAATGGCTGTTCAGTCAAATTTTCAAACATCTATGGTGAGGCCGTCATAAGCCGCCTTCAATTTAAAGCGAAGTATAGATTTAAACTCTTCACTACTTTTTCTAAGAACTGGATTTGTATGATTAAAATGTATATAGTATTTTTGTGGAATTTCAACTTTGCTTAGAAAGTTTAAGCTGTCAACTATAGGTATATGTCCAAGATCATAGGAGGTTTTATGAATGCCACTTACAATTTCCAATTCATTATTATAGTAGAATGTTCCCTCAAAGAACAGGACGTCCACATCGCTAATGAACTCTTCAATTTCAATGTTGAAGAAAGCTATATCCGGAATATATGCTACAGAAAAACTGGAGCTATAGATTTTTAGTCCAAAAGTGTCTGTGAAATCTTCTCGATGTTTAACTTTCAGAACTTTTAATTTAAGCATTGTGGGTTCGCCTCTCCAACTGTATATTGGAATTTCCTTACGGGATTCAAATATTTGAGGCTTCAAGTAGCCGGCCTCGACGAGATGTCCATATATTCTCGACTTGGAGATCATTTTAGAAACAAGATTGGAGCAGTATACTGGTATTTTATATGGAATGCCTGCGCCAAGCTCGGCTAAACCACCAATATGGCCCCAATGAGCATGCGTAACTACTATTGCATCGATCGGGGAGACTCTATTATTCATTGATCTATTTAACTTTTCCCTGCAAACATCTATAGAAGCCATCTGTAATCGCATATCGGGAGAGGCATCCAGAAAGATAACGTGATTATCATCATCGATAACAGCTATGGATGAACGATATAAGGGTTTTAATAGACCTTT
>Ga0190363_1000789_pt1 | contig 18848 bp, 19 predicted proteins | sample 48721867_MG_FD_161272 | JGI IMG/M metagenome (GOLD analysis project Ga0190363, IMG submission 161272) | Hydrothermal vent microbial mat bacterial communities from Southern Trench, Guaymas Basin, Mexico - 4872-18-6-7_MG | ecosystem: Environmental > Aquatic > Marine > Hydrothermal vents >... | reverse complement strand
AAGAAGAAATTCGTCTTTGGTATAAAAGATCTAGATAGAAGATTTAAGAATACTTTAACTGAAGGTAGTACAGTACTTGTAGCTGGACATCCAGGTGTGGGAAAAACTACATTTGCTGCTACAATATGTCATGAAAACGCTAAATCGGGCAGTACATGCCTTTACATTAGCTTAGGTGAGAGAAGAGAGTACGTAGCCTATTAAGAAATTTTATTTTGCTGTGGTAATGCCTAAATTATTGCTTTCCCGAACTTTTTATCAAAGATGTGAATTTTTTTGGTTCTAAATTTAATTTTAATTTTTTCTCCTGGAGTAGGTGATTTTAATGGTGTTGTCACTATCTTAATTATATTTCCGCCGACATCTGTAGTAACAACAACATCACGGCCTAATGGTTCTGTAACAAGTACGTGAGCTGTGGCATGTCCCTCCTCATTTCCATGAATTATGTCTATATCCTCTGGTCTAACTCCGAGGATTACTTCGCTAGAGGAAATGTTGTTCCTTATTAAATTACCTACGTCTTTAACTAGCGGTAGTTTAATGGCCGAGCACTCTATGAAGTAACTGTTATTTTCCTCGATGAAGGAACAAGGTATTAAGTTCATTGGAGGTGTGCCTATGAAGCTGGCCACGAATGTATTTGCAGGTTTATTGTATATTTCATCTGGTGTTCCTATTTGCTGCACCCTACCTTCATTCATGACAACTATTCTATGAGCCATTGACAAAGCTTCTATTTGGTCGTGAGTGACGTAAATGGTGGTTATATTCAGCTCTCTTTGTAGTCTCTTAAGCTCAGCTCTCATGTAAACTCTGAGTAGCGCATCCAGATTGCTGAGTGGTTCATCCAGCAAGAGAACATCTGGACGTTTTACCAGCGCTCTTGCTAGTGCAACACGCTGCTGTTGACCTCCTGAAAGCTGCCCGGGCTTCCTGTCCAGTAAATTTTCTATTCTGAGAAGTTTGGCTATTTCCTTAACTTTATGGTTAATCTCTGTCTTTGGTACCTTCTTTATTCTTAAAGGAAAAGCAATATTTTCATAGACGGTCATGTGAGGGTATAACGCGTAGCTCTGGAATACCATGCCTATATTCCTGTCTTTTGGCGGAACATCTGTGACGTCTGTTTCATTAAAGTATATTCTGCCTTTTGACGGCTTGTATATTCCTGCGATCATCAGCAGTGTTGTCGTTTTCCCGCATCCTGAAGGGCCTAAAAGTGCAACGAATTCACCATCACTTATGTTTATATTTATCTCTTCTACTGCCCTGACCTTGCCGAAGTACTTGCTGACACTATCTAATCTTACCCTAACCATTAATTATCACCTCTTTATGCCTCCTACATATATTCTCAACAGAACCTTTTGTGATAAACTGAAAAATATCAAAACTGGAATCATATAAAAGAGGCCTAAAGCAGCCAGTAGGCCCCAGTTAATTTCCTTAAATTCTCCTATCATGTGATAAATTAGTACAGGTAGTGTGTAGTAAGACTCATTTTTCACAAAGGTGAAGACTAGAAGGAACTCAGACCAACCTGATAGGAAAGAAAAGACAGCAACAGCACCTATTCCAGGCAAGACAAGTGGCAGAATTATATTCCTCCACGTTTTGAATCTTGTACAACCGTCAACCAACGCGGCCCATTCTACATCCCACGGTATAGAGTCAAAGAATCCTTTAATTATCCATGTTGCCATAGGTATCTCTAAGGCAGCCTTAACTAAGATAATTCCAACTAGCGTCATTATGCCCTTTCCGTAAAGCCCGAGCTTATTTAGGAGTATAAAGAGGGCTACTAGGAGAATCACGCTTGGAAATGCGTGTAGAGCCAATATGAACTGCATTAATTGACTTCTGCCTTTAAATTCCATCCTAGATAGGGCGTATCCTCCAAGACTACTTATGAAAACTACTAGTGCTGAGACACCGAGTGATAGGAAGAGTGTATTAAATACTATAGGCCAAACATTAGGGTATGTCTTTAACCCCATAGTTATGGAGCTCCAAAGGAACCTCCAGTTACTTAGCGTAAAGCCTGACGGAACTATACCAAGAATAACTGTTCTACTGAAACTCTGTGATATTAGCCATGAGTACATGAGCCATACCGGGATAATGGGGATTATTGCTACAATTATTACTATAACATATTTTAGTATTCTGTAAGCCAGGTACTTTGCCTTACTATAATTGTGCTTTACCATGTTTTATTACACCTCCACACGACTTGGCTCCATAAGTCTGCGAAAACCAAACACTTTGAAGTACGTCATTATTAGTGCGATACCAATGATAACAAGTATGAGTGATATTGCCGCAGCATAACCATAGTTGTACTCCGAAAATGCTTGCGTGTAAGAGTAAAGGGAGTAAACCATAACTCCTGCAGCTCTAGCGATTCCCGCATAGCCTCCGCCACCTCCTGCGCCCCAAACCATTAGTATGTATTCATAGGATGCGAGCAGGCTAAGTGTTTGCCAAGATATCACGAATAGCATGGGCCACCTGAGTAGTGGAATTATGATGTGTCTTGCGATTTGGAAATCGGAAGCCCCGTCAGCTAAGGCTGCATTTATTAGATCTATGGGTATGGACTTTATTGCTGCAGTGTATATTATCATCCCAAAGCTAGCACCTACGTAGCCGTTAATTATTATCATCAATAACTGGGATTGTGGTTTATCTAAGAGCCAGCTACTCGGTAACCATGACTCGGGCATCCCCATAAACTTAAGGAAGGTATTCATTAGGCCGACTTCGGGATCTATGAACCAGATCCATAGAAGTGCATAGATAATACCGGGAGTTATTCTAGGAAGCAGCCATGAGACACGCAGCAGCATTGATAGTATTTCATTTCGAACAAAGAAAGCTATGGCAATAGATAGGACTATAGCGAATAATGCATTAATTGCTAAGACGCTCCCTACATATAGTGCCGTTATCTTCAGTACTTCAGGAAGGTACGGGTCGCCTCCCAGGAAAATTTTCTGGAAGTTATTGAGTGTGAGCTTAACATTAGGTGTAAAAAAGTCACATATGAATGCAAGAAAATTCTTAATTGTTAAATCAGTGAAGCTTAAGTAAACAGTTAGTGCTACGGGTAAAATCCAAAAAAGTGCTATCATGATTAGCAAAGGAGCTAAGAAAATCCATGGTAGTGTTTTGCCCGATATTTTAATGCCTTTAAACTTCGACTTCCTACTCAGAGAGGCTCGTGATTCCGTATCAGGCACTAGTATCACCTCTTTAAGAGGTCTGTAGGTTAAGTACTAAGCCGATATAAGGTGAGTATATATTATTTTATTATGTCACAATAATATTGATATTGAAAATAAAAAGGTTATTTGATTAAAAATTTAATCCATTACTCCTTTATGATTATCTGATCTCCTAGCTCAGTTTTTAATGTATTAACCATTTCATCAAGTGCTTGCTCAGGTGTTAATTCTCCTTTTTCAACCTTAGTTATTGCCGTAATCCACGCATTCTTATAGGCTGAGTACTTTGGATGTATAGGCTCGTAGGACGTGTAGCTTAGCATATATGCTACTTCCCTAAGGTATTCTGACTTTTGGTAGTAGGGATGATCGACAGTTGTCTGCCTCACAGGTAGATGTGAACTGTCAACAGCATGTTTCGCGTCTAATGGTGCTGAAGTAGCCAGTGCTATCAATAGAAATGCTAGCTCCGGATGCTTTGATTGTGATGTTACGTAGTAGATATACGGGCTCGATAGGGTCATTGGGCTTAGACCAGGCTCTGGAGCGGGTACCAGTGCAAAGCCTACATTCTCCCTGAGCCATGACTCAGTAACATTGCCTAGCTTCTCATGGTACGGTACTTTTTGCCACTCAGACCAGTGCCATGTGCCGCCAAACCAGAAGAGTACCCTGCCATTCACAAAGTCAGAGTGTATCTTCCTCCATGAAGTACCTATCATGTCAGGTGGAAGCACTTTACTTTCCTGCGCCATTTTATGAAGTAGCTGCAGCATCTTTAACATAGCTGACTTCACAAGGATAAGTTTTCCTGTCTCTGGGTCCTGCATTATGCCGCCATACTGGTAGTACAGTATGATAAATGGCGTGCCGCCGAAGTTAGGTCTATGGTAGAAGCCCCACTTAACTAGTCCTTTATCCATTGCCTCTTTAGCTATATTTATTAAGTCAAGTAGAATTATTTCACCTTTTCTGATTTTCTCTGGCAAAGCATTTATCTCATCTTCGCTCCATCCCAAAGCTCTAAGTACGTCCTTCCTGAAGTAGAGTGGACGTGCTTCAGTGTCCTGAGGTATACCCCATATCTTACCCTTATACTTAACAGCATTCCAAAGTGATGGATAGATGTCCTCTAGCAGTATCCAGTATTTCTGTACGTAATCGTCTAGGGGGATGATATATCCGCCATCTGCTAGTGCAGCAAGATTCTTCATAGCTATAATGTCTGGTGCCTCACCAGCCGCGAATGCAGCAGTCAATTTATCCATGTAGTCGGACCTGAAGTACTGTTTTTCAACGACTATTCTAACGTTAGCTCCTGCTGCCTCCAGCATCTTATTAAGGATTTCAGCAGCTGCTTCAATATTGTTTACTCTTGTAACATCAACTGGTGATCCAGATGCCCATACGGTTATTTTTATTTCTCCTGCTGCTCCTGTAGGAGTCGGGGTCACACCTTCTTTTACTGTTTGCGTTATGGTCTCTGTTATTGTTGTAGTCACTGTTTGAGCTCCTGGTGCTGTTGGCTTTACCGCATAACCTATTCCTACGCCTATTACTATACCTATTATAAGTAATATTGCTCCTAAGACGGTTAGTTTCTGGGCCATAACATGCACCTCCGAGATTAGGAATTTTTTAACGTTACTCCGATAATATATTGAGATTTTATTTATAAGTATTGCTCTTACCCCATGTACTGATCTCCATTATTTATTGTAGATTTTTAAAATAATAATTTTTTATACATTGATTAATTTACGTGGTTAAGTTTATAGGAAAGTGAAATTAGGTTTCGTAAGGAGTTTACTTAGGTGCCAATTATGTACATTCATGTGCATATTAAGGTCATTCCTCTAGGTACAGGTACAAGTATATCGAAATATGTTGCAGAAGTCGTGAAAATATTGAGAAAATTAGGCTACAATCCCATAATAGAATCAGGAGAGACTGCTATTGAGATTAAGAACATAGAAGAAATAGGTAAAATAGCGAAACACGTACATGAAAGACTAACTGATATGAGCATAAAGCGAATACTAACTTTCATATCAATTGACTATAGGATTGACAAGACACGAAGCATTAAGGATAAAATATCTTCTATTCAGGCTAAACTTCAATAATGCATGCATATAGCTATAACAAAAACTAAATAATTTTTATTAATATTTTTATTTTATGAATTAGCTTTAACAAAAACTAGTAGTCTTCAGATTTATAACCCCGTTTACATATCTTGTAATGGTCCCGCCGTAGCTCAGCGGAAGAGCGCCCGGCACCCGGCTAAGCCGGGCGGGAGTGTAGGGTGTGGTGGTAGCCCACACGCAGACGGGGGATTAAGTTCCCTAGCGGATGAAGCGTGATACACCGCTGGGCTACCGCCCGGGCAGATACCGGGCGGTCGGGGGTTCGAAATGAGCAGGTACTCCCGCTCACGAAAATCCCCCCGGCGGGACCACAAATTATCTATTATATTAACTCTTACTTTCACGGCCTCTTAACTTGTCTATTAATTCAAATCTAAATTGAATATCAATCAAAAATGCCCTAAGATTCTCAACGACAGCCCTAGCTATATCAACCTTTCTTCTGAGGCCAGGCACTAAGGCATCCGGGTAGTCTAATGCTTTAGTAACCTCGTATATTGTTTCAACTATACTGAAGTATCTCCAGGCCCTATTGATTTCCCGGTTGCGTAAGAGACTTAATGTGTATCGTTTTATTTCACCAACAACATCTAGTAGTCCTTGAAGGTATGGAACCGGATGTAAATTTAGTTCACTAGGTGTAGGTAGCTTCCCGTCTATTACTATTGCATAAAATATTTCTGCTTCAGCATACTCCGCTAAAGCATTGTACAATAGGTTAGAGTACATTAACTCTGGGTGATTCCTTAATTGACTAATTAACCCAGAAACCTTAGCTCTTAGGTCCATAATTCTTGACTTAGCTGATGATAAGTCACCCTTATGTACGTCCGTAACTGCGTAGCCAGCTTCTCTAATAATGTCCCTAGCTTTCTTAATGACGCTTTCTCTCACACTGTCTTTCTCTCTTAGAAAAGAATTTATGAGAGATATGACAGACCTTATATTATCTTCAATATTATGCATCCTCCATCACCATATAAAAGTAAGTGCTTCCCTGATATTAAGCAGCTTTTATTTTCTCAAATGCGTTAACATTCTTTAACCTTAATGATATTCTGCTTACTTGCTTCTCTAAGTCTACTCATTATAGCTAGTCCTAATCCTTTTTCATCAAAACCTTCGCAAATAGCTACATCTACATTTAATGAATTCAAATTCCTGAGTACTTTAAAAACATTCTTAGCTACTTCATAAAGTCTTTTTCTAGACCCCAGTACAACTAATTTAATGCCTATTAACCTGCTATAATGATGTAATGTTTCTCTTGATGCTATGATAGCTACTTTATACCCTTTTTCAAGGTAATTCTTAGCTACCTCGGAGATCTTCTCGGTAAGTTTAGTTAAATTAGAATAATCATCCAGTTCCACAAGTACTAGTGAAGTACCTGGCACGTAGTGAATGTACTTACTTCTGGGTGCCTGTTTATCTACTTGCTTAAGCCCTCTGGCGTGTGCTGGTACATTAATTTTAGTGCCGAGAATTTTTTCTAAAGTCTCAATAGATACTGGACCTGCCCTAATTAAGGTTGGTGGTTTAGTCGTGAGATCTACGACAGTTGACTCTATACCTAGTAGTGTTTCTCCGGTATCTATAATTGCATCCACCTTACCGTAAAGGTCTTGAAGAACATGGTTTACTATTGTAGGGCTCGGCCTACCTGATATGTTAGCACTAGGCGCAACTAAGGGTGTATTAGCTGATTCTATTAGTTTAATAGCTACAGGATGTGCAGGCATTCTAACACCTACTTTAGGTAGCCCACCTGTAACTATATCTGACACCTTCTGTGATTTTCTAAGAACTAAAGTAAGCGGGCCTGGCCACATGGTCTCAATTAATTTCCACGCATGTTTTGGTACATCAGCAGTTACATAATTTAATTGATCGAGATTTGAAATATGGACTATTAAGGGATTACCTAATGGCCTCTCTTTAATCACAAAGACTTTCCTCACAGCCTCTGAATTAAATGCATCAGCACCTAAGCCATAAACTGTCTCAGTAGGAAAAACAACTAAACCACCAGACCTAAGTATATTAGCGCATTTCTTAATGACGTTGAGATCCGGGTCAAGCGGATCTACTCTAAATATTTCAGTCATTTACATACCCCACTATTAAGTATTGCAATATTAGAAATTAGCTAAGTGGCGCCGGGGGGAGGATTCGAACCTCCGACCACCGGGTTAACAGCCCGGCGCTCTACCGGCTGAGCTACCCCGGCACCAATAACAAAATAAGTAAGGGGGGTTTTAAGCAATTCTATAGTGTACTTGTACTATGTACTAGGACATAAAAGTTTTTACATACATTTATTAAATTTGTATTGGTGTGAAACAGAATCTCTATAAAATCAATTTTCAGTTAAGAAGTCATGACCTTCAGTATTACATATTGTATTAAATCATGATTTTTTCATCAATTGAAGAAAGAGCTATTTATCAATATATTTATAGATTAAAGTGAAACCCTTGTTATACTAAAGAATTCCTTTAGAATATCTTAAAGTAACTATCATGAAAACTTAAAAATAGACATTAAAGATACTAAGTAATTCTTAACAGCATCCAATATCTTATGATAATGGTGAAATAAAATGGCCAAGAAGCCAGTTAAGGTAAAGGATCCCACAACTGGTAAGGAGGTTGAGCTAGTACCAGAGAAGGTCTGGACACTAGCTCCCAGAGGCAGGAAGGGTGTTAAGATAGGTCTATTCAAGAGCCCTGAGACAGGCAAGTACTTCAGAGCTAAGGTGCCAGACGACTATCCTGAGGGTTAAATAAGAAGTACAAGATAAATCAAACTTAAACATTTTTCGTTTTATTTATTATCTTTAGTTAGTTTTATGGGTGTGGATATTGAGTATGTACTTAATAATATCAGACACTCATGATAATCTTGATAGTTTAAGTAAGATTAAGGATATAGTTAAGAAATTAAGTATTAATGCCATAATTCACTTAGGTGACTACACATCACCCTTTACCTTATTGGAAATACTCAGAATAGATAATGTGGGTTTTATCGGCATTCTAGGTAATAATGATGGTGATAAGATAAAGCTCATGGAGCTAGCAGGAAATAAAATAAGTGAGCAGCCTCTCGAGCTCAAGATAGGGAAGTATGATGTCATAGCTATTCACGGATTCAAGGACCCTAACCTAACAAAAAAGATTGTTCATGCACTAGTAAGTAGTAGATACTATAGCATAGTACTATATGGACATACACATCAATACGACTTGAAGATATCCAATAATGTACTAGTAATGAATCCAGGTACTCTTGCAGGTTACTTAAGCAAGCATAAATCATATGGAATAATAGACCTAAACTCACGTGTAGCTGAAGTAAGAGAATTAGAAAGTAATGCCCTCCTCGCTCGGGTTGGTCTACCATACTAGATTCTTAATCAAGAATTAATTTAAGAGGAAGAGGCCTAGGGTCCGGGGAAATCCTAACTATTCCCTCACCCTTCCCAAGAAGCAATGAGTACTGCTCAATATCACGTCTAATTCTTAATACCTGAGACACTTTATTCCAATAACTTCTATCAGGTGATGCCAGTACGATAAATAATCCTACATTATCTAAAAGCCCGTAGCCTAATTCAATAATATCATTTATGTCTTGGGTTGCTAGAGCTACTAAAGCACCATATCCTCTGCCTAGTCTTATCAAGTTAATTACGAGGTCATTTTTCTTAAGATAAATCCAACCTTCATCAAAGATTAGAGCTATTTTCGGTATAAGCGAATTCTTTAGTCTAGACGGGCTTAAGATAGTCAATTCAAGAGACTTAATTACTGATCCAGCTGTAAGTGATGCTAGTGCTGAACTAACGCCCACAGCGTAACTTAAGTCAATAACTAAGGCATCATCAGCTAGGCTAGCTATCAAATTAAGAAGCGGCTCACTACTTTCAAACGGGGTAATATAGTTTAAGATAGTACTTACCTTATAGCACAGGTAGCCATCTTCAAACGCGGTAACGTAGTCTATTGCTTCCTTTAGCCAGTCTTCATGAACTAAATAATCTGAGAGAACACTATCTAGAGCATGATATAGACTCGAAACAACTTCCTTCTCGTTAAAGAGCAAGAAAGCATTAACAAGTAATTCGGTAATTATACCTACCCTAGATTCTTTAGGGAGTCTGATAGCTATTTCACGAAGACCTAACCCAGCATTCTCACCTAAACGAGCTAGCTTAAATTTTATACCTCTCCTTGCTAGTCTATTTGAGTACTCACCCTTTACATCAAGTATAATGGCTTTTACGCCATAGGTATCGTGTAGTCTCTTAGCTAGCGTAGTGAGAAACTCCGTCTTACCGGAACCTGTAGGACCAATTACTAAGACGTGTGGTGAAAGAGATTTTTCTAAATTCCAGTACACTTTCTCTTTAGTAATTAAGTTAGTACCAAGTAGTATACCTGATGATCTGAGTGTTAAGCGCACCCTAGCGTTAATTATAAATGGATGTAACGCGATCCCCTTGAAGCCAACTATCCTTATTTTCGGAGTAGATATAGCAGCTAATAACCTCTCAATAAAATTACCTCGTCTCCAACCGTAAGGTCGAAAAAATAATTTAAGAATTAATCTTCTCCTCAATCCTTTAAGATCCCGAACCCTAATACCTAGTGCTTCTAGAGAATTCATGAGTATTTTGGCTCTTGACTCAAGTGCTTTAAGGACATTTTCCTCATCATCAGCGCAAGCTTCTACGGTAAAAAATGCTACTGCATCAAAAGGACTCAAACCCATCTTTAAAATTTTTTCACGTAGTTTCCTAAGCTTCTCTAATTCAGTTCTTAACTTAGTATTTGAGGGATTAGACTCCAAAATTAACATTAGATTCTCTATTTTCTTATCAAGTTCTCTCAAATAAGCATCCCTGTTAACTGGAGTTACGTAAGTTCTAACTTCAATAGGAAATCCTAGGTTTAACGTATTAAAATAAGCTCTTAGGAAGTGAACTACTTCATCACTACCCGCCTCTACAACACTCCCTGCGAGGCCCTCAACCACTAAAATTTTTCTGCCGCACAATAACTTACCTACGTGATATAAAATTACGTCACCATTAACTCTGACTTCTTCTATACCAAGTATTTTAAGGAGCTCGGTGCGGTTGCTAGCTTTACTGGTCATTACATTATCCCCAAATAACTGCGGAGTTTTAAAGATGTTTTAACAGCTAGCTTAAACAATGCATTAAGTAATTTTTCAAAAGGAATTAGAATATGGCTGACAGTATTTGCTGGTCCTAGAGCGAGTATTCTAATACCCCTAAATATGCAATCATTACTTACATTAATTTTTAAGTTACCCTGTTTGGAGTCTATATATTTTACTGTATCACCGCATGCGATAATTATCAGGGAAGGCATGCTTACCTTATAAGTAAGCAATAATTCGTTTGGTGAATTAAAGCTGAAATCTATGTGCTCAATTATGTTAGTATTTGTATTAATACTCACTAGTAGATTGCTGAAGGTAAATCCGCCCTTACTTGATCTAATACGCTTTATGTTTAGTGGACTTTCTCCATGTGATATACTTATTAGCACGGGTTCTTCTAGTATTTTACTTAATATTTTGTAACGCCTCCAAATAAAGAGATCATCTTGAACTTCGAGCTCAAGTACGGCTGGAAGTAAGCAATTACTAATCATTATACATGAGTCGCCCTCAAGCACCTTGCCGTCATAACATGTCAACCTCAATACAGCATTGCTCTTTTTTGAGCATATAAGGGTTTCATGGCCAATATGTGTTAAAATAATATCGGTGGACTTAAGAGGATTAAAGACTAGGTGGTTGTTTAAATCAATTGAAAGTTTACCTAAGCAGTACCTATCGCCGGAATCGTAAGTCAAATTAAATGAGATTTCAAGTTTCCCACTCTTACTGGCTGTCCTTATATCTAGTACTTCTTCAGTGATGCCTGGTCCGACCGCAATGCTGTATTCTGTGGATTTAAGCTTGCCGAGGTCGTTACAGAATACCTGTAAAATGCTTTTTTCAGGAACAGGATTAATTACTACAATTTTGAGTCTAATTAATGTATTACACATTCTACTGCTGGCACTTTTTAAAATCCCATCTGGTGAGTATTTGCAATTTAATATTTCAGCAGTACTTATTTTAGGTCTTGTTGAAGTTAAGTTAAAACTTTCGCTTAATGATATGATTGGTGTACGGAGCATGATACGGACATTACCCGACCATCCTAGCTGTTTAGGTCTTAATTTGAGTATTAATTCTCTGTTTTCTTTAATTACATTAACTACCTTGACGAATTTACTTATCTCATAGCTTGAACCAGGAAACCAAGGGGATAACGTAACTAAAGCGTAATCGCGCGAATTAACTTTACTATTCAATACTTTAATTCCAGCTTCAACAGGCCTATTAGGGTTTAATAGCACTAAGTTACTACTTGATAAGCACCACGTTAATCCACCTTTACCAACTACGCACTTAGTAACGTTGGCAAAAGAAGAGCATTCTTCGCTTCCATCAAAGACTATGAATTCAGTCTTGTTTCCGTACTTAATAGCTATAACATTGTAGTACGCTGAAGCTTCTAAGAATCTACCTGAACGCACTATAAGCCAAATTTTATCATTTAGTACACCGACACCTGCGCTAGTAGAGATTACAGGGGCACTATTAATAGTGCCGCAGGGTATGGCAGGTCCTGTAACAGCAATAGGATCTAACTCACCATTAATGGATCTAACTATAACACCATAACGCTCATCAATAAAGTAATCGCTGTAATAGCATGAGGTGAGAGGTCTTAGCGCTGAAGGTATCGGGTATAAGTTATTAAAACTAATGGCTAGGGCCTCGCTTTCTGAATAAGCTATGCATAAGTTTTCACTACATACTAATCTGTTAAAAACCGTCCTTTGCTTTTCAAGAACATAATTTCTAATTGCTCCTTCATACCTATCCCATATAAATATATGATGAGTGTTACTATCCGTAGCTACTAAACACGACGTAGAACCATGCGAGCTTAAGAGAACACTTCTGACTTTAACGAGTTTCTGCTTAATTGGGTCCAAATAAATGCAGTACTTCTTACTACAAAATACCACTACAGGGACACCTAAATAGTTACTATGCATTATTTTCGTGACATTAGACACATCATAGCATTTACCACTCTTATCGCATAATACTAGTACATTAGAATTAGGTCTTCTTATGGAAAGTACTTCACCAAGCGCAATTTCTTGATGATGATCTTTTAGTGATTCTAATTTTATTGAATTGATACTGGAGCTTTCGTTAATAGCTTTTACCACTCTAGTGTCCTTCAAAGTGCCACTGATTACGATGTATGGCGGAACTACATATTTTAGATTAGGTACAATTATTAAATTTCCTTCATGACTCCTCATTAAACATAGTGACTTAAATAGGCTGGAATCCCGGGTAAGACCTAAGACTTCTGCTATTTCACGCAAATCCATAATACTAATTAGTTCTGGAACTCTCAAGTTAAACCACCTACTAATTGTAGTGTTAATAGTGTTACACCTGGTAACAGCGTGTTTGTCAGGTCATTGAAGACTACATATGATGCATATAAAGAGAACATAACTGAAGCTACCATAGAATATAAGTCTAACAGAAGAGTATGTGCTGTAAGCCCTGAAATAGTACTTATTATATAAGGAAGAAGCACCACCATTGAAATTATGACTGTATTTGTTGCAAGTAGCGATTTAATATCTCTAGTAAAATCCAGAATAAGTTCTCTTAGTTTTAAGACGTGCTCTCGCGTTAATGAACCATTACTTATAGACTTAGTAATAACATAAAGCACGAACCTAGAGGTCCATAAATTTAATTCACTAATAAGGCCATTAATTTTATCCAACTTAAACTTGGAACCTACCCTCCTAAAAGAAGGTACTCTACTATTAGCTAGGATTTCAGCAATAAGCTTGCAAGGATTAGATATTACTAGAGGTGCTTCAGATATTCTTGCAAGTATCCTGGGGAGCTCTATTGCTTCGGTAATTCCCTTTATGTAGTGATATGTTTTAATGATTCCCCATGCAATAAGGCAGGCCGAGGTAGAAAGTATTAAGTTAATGTTGCCATATATTACGTAACTAAGTGTGGTAATAATAGTAATAGTTATAGAAGTAATTGCTAGAGCTGATATCGCATTGCTACTCGAAATTCTAGAAGAAATTCTTGCATGCAAGGGTAGCTGTGGAATTAATGCCGTAGATATTGGTGTAATCAGTAATGTTATCAGCAGTGCCTTAATAACAGCTTCCTCACCTACCAATATTGAAAGCGCAGTCATTAATGGTGGTACATATCCTAACACTATAGCTAGTACTAGTGAGACCATTGTCCTCAGCTTTATTGTAGCTTGAGTAGAGGATCTTAGCTCATTAATTAGTTCATCAGTTTTATCTTGAAGCCACTCAAGCGCTGTTCCCAGCGATAATGAGTGCAGGTAATCACTTAAGCACTTGGATATGCCCCGAGATAAAATCCACCTGGAATAAAACCTAATAGTATCAAATAAAGCCATAAACTTCCTCAATTTAAGAAACCTAACGGATTCTCTAGATAATGAAGGAAATACCTGAGGCCAATTCTTTGTACTAACTAAGTCGCTAATAAGTTCAGTTGCATTAATTGTTGACATTCCTTCACTTATTATGAAATATTTCAGTTCTTTCTCAACATTCTTTCCTCGGTTTAGTGCTTTGATGTAATACCATGCAAAAGGCCACAAAATACCAGCAATAATTGAGGAAAATGCGGAATAAATAATTATGTGCGGTTTTACAGTGAAGAAGGTGCTGAAATTGACTAAAGAGAGAATAATGTGAGTAATTAAGAAAAACATGACCGCGCTGTGAAATATTAATTTAATCACATGTACCCTAGCACGTCGCCCTAAGAGCCTCTCTCTTCCTGCTAATACTCTAAGATCATTGATTTTACTGATATAAGGATTACTTCTTGCGCTACTAACCTTACTGTACCTCCTGAACAAGTGTAACAGCCTTTCTCACCTCCAGGTGAGATCTTAACTTCAAGCTTCGCTCAATTAGCTCGCGATCTTCTACCTCTTCATCATAGGTGTATATATTATGTAGAATTACGTCATCTGTTTTTTTATCGTAAAACGGCTCATCGATACTAACAACAGCCCTCTTAATACCAGATTCTACAATGTAGCTCACTGTTATGAACGCCCAAAACATACCTACTTGTGATGGAGACAAGCTTATTGGGGGGCTCATTAATCTTGTTATTGCTTCTTCGGCAGAGCCGCCATGAAATGTTGTTAGCCCTCCTAATCCCATATTGAGGGCTTGAACTAATACCTTGGCTTCAGCACCCCTAGTTTCTCCGATAACTAAGAATCTATTTGCAGAAGCTCTGAGGGCTGCCTTAGCTAGTACCATTTGATCTATGTCTTCGTGCCTTCTTCCCCATGGACTTATCGGGACTATGTACCTTACCCAGCAAGAATCAGGGGGGACATCAATTTCTGGTGTGTCCTCAATTATGACTATTTTCCAGTTCTTTGGTATTAAATCATAGAGTATTGCTCTGAGTAATGTAGTCTTACCAGAACCTGGTGGACCCACTATAAATAGAGAACCTCGTTTCCTAATTATTTCCTTAACATAAGTCACTATAGCATTATTTAAAGTACCTAACCTTTTCAAGTCACTTAGCCTAACATTCATGCTTGACTTTTTCTTTCTTATGACTATTTCGCCTTTCCCATTAGCTATATCAGGAAGTACCAAGTGAATTCTATGACCACCGTCCTCCTCAGGTAGATTAGCATCAAGAATAGGCGATGATTTAGTAAGTAACTTACCGGATTTCTCAGCCAGCATATTTAGATATGTAAGGAATTCACGCTCATTTAATGTAATATTTGTTACTACAAAGTCCGCATCAGGGTCCATAGCAAGAACTAGCTTATGTCTTACCCAGACAGTTCCTGGACCAACTATTGATACATCCTCAACGTATGGATCTTCAATTAATATCTGCAACTTCTTATATTTCAATTCTTTTCTTATGGCATAAGCGAGTGCTGTTGCTTCCTCATCACTCCTGCCTAGAATTTCCTTTGCTGTCTTAATTAAATCATAAAAGTTCAGTTCATTATAGTCAGGGAGGGACTGTATTAACTTGTCCATACTTTTGCGCAATTCTTCATTAATTTCACCACTTAGTTTTTCAGTAGCAATGTACATGTAATTACCTTCATCGTCCTTAACTATTGTAACCTCCGTAGTCCCTACCATGTACTTATGAAGTATCTTCATGTTCGCACCTTAAAAAATATTAGGCAATGGTATATTTTTCATTAAAAATAATTTTATTTTTAATTCAGGAAAATAATTCTTATGCTACATTGACCTCAATATTTTCAGATTTGTTAGTGACTGTATCTGTTAATTCAATGACCACGCTCTTTATTTTACTAGAGCTCTTGAATGTAACACTAATTGTTACGGACTCTCCCGGCCCTAGTGGGCGATTCGTATTTGATGTTATTATCGTGATATTGTCCGCGCTAATTACGCCGCCTGATTCTAGGACTGCATACGCTTTTAAACTACTTAAGCTGTAATTGTGGGTACCTAAATTCTTTATCCTTATTATATAAACTTGAGTATCTCCGCTAATGCTCTTAGATATTAAGATTGATTCGAAATTAGGTATAGTTGAGAATGATGCCACCCTAGATGTTTGCGAGCTTAGCCAACCCTGAACAGCTAGTGCTACAGGAATCGCGATAGCTACTAATGTCAGTATTACTATTAAATCACTTACACCCTTCCTCATTTTCTTACTCAGTAACTTGCTCTTCACTCAAGTCACCTCCACATTATACTGGCTTTATAAAGTGTTCATTGAAAGCGGAAGTGGGTTGTGTCTTAAATACATTCTTAAAATACAGCAACTAGTTGGTGCAGGGCTATGAAAGAGTTTAGGTCGAGACTGAAGAGAATTCTCGAATCTATGGTTGGACGCGTAGTAACGCCTGGGGATGTAGTCGCATTGACCGGGCTGCCTAGGTATGAAGTACTAGCTACATTCCATGTATTAGAGGCACTAGGAGTAATCGAAGTAATTAATGCTAAGGGGAATTACAGGGTCTACAAACTATCGTCCTTAGGTTTAGAGCTACTCAATGCATTACAGGAAAGTGAACAAGTATTGATTACAGTTTCAACGAGTGTGAAGGAAGTTGCTGAGTCATCAGGTGAGGGAGAGGTAAGTGCTGAAGCGTAAGATCAGTGAGGTAACTCCTCACTCACCACTCAGTTAAAGCCGGTGTCATCATCATGTATAAGAATTACAATAAGGTAAAAACATGTTTTGCTATAATACCAAAGAGGTCACTAGAGGATGTAGCTAAAGAATTCAAGAGCGGCATAGCAGTAAAGAAGAATGTAGTTAGTGCTCTTAAAGAGATTAGAGTGGTTGCAGAGAGTGTGAGGGGTAGAGCAGATGACAGGGAAGTAGGTGAGAGATTGAGAAGTACGGGAATGTTACTAATCGCTATTCCTGAGCCGTTCCAATTAACATCAATAGCTGGAGTAGCCCTATGTGGTGCTGGCTTAGTTCTCAAGAATATAGAAAGTAAGATGTTAGGCATGAAGGACGTGGTCAGCGTGTATAGAAGAATAATGCTTGAACTTAAGCAATTACTCAAGGAGTAAGCAGCATGAGTGGTTGGAGTGGAGCCTCATATATATTGCTGATTAAATTGCATAATAAAATGCTCATTAATATTAAGTCCTTAGGTACTGTAGTACTAGATCCGGGCTTTTACATTTATATTGGTTCAGCAAACATAAGGAATCCTTTAGCACGAATACTTCGTCACTTTAGAAAGCGCAAGAAAATTAAGTGGCATATAGATTTCTTAACTAATGCTCCATCCATAGAAGTTATAGCTGCTATTATGTGCTACGGACTTACAGAAAGTCTTATTTATGATCTGATAATATCGCAGGACCGCTTCGTAACTGCAGCAAGGAGATTTGGTTCAACAGACCAAAAACACCACATTACACATTTATTTAAAATTAAGGGCGAACCTGCTATTGTACTTCGCTGTACGATTAATCAGCTGAAAAGACTCTGCAGAATTATTGAGTTAGTAACTAAATAAAAGAAACCACTTTGAACGCTATTCTCACACTGCCTTGTTGTACGTTGATTTAAAACTATTTAGTTAAAGTTAGCTTGCAATATTTTAAGTGCTCTTATGTGAGTTTCAATAGTCCAGCTTCGCTTAGCTGATTAACAATGAGAGTTACGGGTTCAATTAATTCTTCTTCTTTCATTGGTGTTTCTGTATTTTCGCTTAATTCCTCGCTCATGTACTTTATTAGTTCTTTGAGTGTTTTACTGCCGTCACATAAGGACCACACGTAGTATGCAGCAGCTGTTAGCATGTATGCTTTGCTTTCATCCAGAGCTACTATGTAGTTCTCGCCTTCCATACCTAAGCTAAACCCTAGTCTCTGAGGTTTCTTATCCTTGATTCTTTTATATAATTCACCTACATTTACTTCCTCCCTACCTACTTCGCCTTCACTCATAATTGCTCACCACATTTACTTTCTAAATCCCTGACGTCTTTGCGGCCTTCTTCTCGGGGGTCTTCTGCGTGGTCTGTAGTCACTAGGTGCTGTAGGTGTGTTATCAGGTATTTCTTCGGGCTGCGGGATGCCCTTGCCCTCAAGTACCTTAATATTGCCTGCACCACCAATATTTAATTGTACCCTACCCTGAAATGCAGTTGTCCATGCACCCCTAATTTCTACTGCGTCTCCCTCCTTAACGCTTCCTGCTGCACGCCCCCACAGCGTTAGTTTTATTCTTCCTGTTTCGTCACCTACTAGTGCTTCGCTTATTGTTCTTTGACCTGACCTAGTCGTAATTACCTTGGGTTCGCCTGCTTGGAGAACCCTTACGACTAGGTTTACATTATTCATTTCGGGTTTTAGGTCCATTACCTTTAATTTTTCATACATTCGAGTTCAACTCCGGATACGTACAACACCTTTTCCCTACTAGCCTTTTTAAGTTATAATGAGAATTATGTTGATACAGCTTAAATCCCTAGTTGGGGATTAAAAATCACAAGTAGTAATTAATATGAGGAACAGGGACACGGACTACTTTATTAACTACTTGATTTCTTCAACTTTTATTGCATTAACAGGGCAGGCTACCTTAGCTTGTTCTACACAGTCCTTTAATTCTTCAGGAACCAGTCCCTCCCATGGTTGCGAGCCTCTATACTCTTTAACTATCTGAGATTTGCCGTCAGGGCCTGCCTCAAAGACCTGTGGGCACAGAGCGTAGCAGACACCATCAGCAATGCATGTATCCCAATTAATAGTTACCTTTAGTTTACCCAAAA
>Ga0190363_1000787_pt1 | contig 18863 bp, 20 predicted proteins | sample 48721867_MG_FD_161272 | JGI IMG/M metagenome (GOLD analysis project Ga0190363, IMG submission 161272) | Hydrothermal vent microbial mat bacterial communities from Southern Trench, Guaymas Basin, Mexico - 4872-18-6-7_MG | ecosystem: Environmental > Aquatic > Marine > Hydrothermal vents >... | reverse complement strand
GTCTTCTTCGGCGTCTCCACAAGCATCATCTTCAGCCTCCTCCTCACCCCAAGCCTCCTGAGAGGCATCTATCGACGCCTACCAAACTGGCTGAGGGTGAGGGTGGAGAGGGGTCTAAATGATCCACGGATTGGAGCTGGGGGCTTCGAGGCCCTCATCAACGGCGTGGAAGACGCCCTCTCAACTCTCAGATCCAAGCCTCTCCTAAACCTCTCAGCCTTCCTGATGGTGGCCTTCCAGTGGAGCACCGGCTCCATAACCACGTGGCTCGTCGCCATGTCGCTGGGCTGTCGAATCGACTTCTGGATCATCGTCGTCCTCTACGCAGCCGTGGAGTTCATACAGCAGCTCAACATAGTTATCCCAGGAGGCCTAGGCATCGTCGACGCAGGGCTTACAGGCTCCCTATACCTCCTAGGCCTACCGCTCAGCCTCTCCTCAGCCATATCGCTTCTAACCAGACTCGTAACCTACTGGCTTGAGCTTCTTCTCTGCGCAGCCTTCTCCCTCTACTATGGCTATAGGGAGCTCCTCGGGGAATATCTCTAAAGTAGATGTGATCCATTATCTCGTGAGAGCTGATTCCCTTGAAGCTGAGGCTCGGCATCATCGGATGTGGAAGGGCCACGACGATGTTCCACCTAAAGGCTGTGGAGGAGGTTGAGGAGATCAAGGTGGTGGCCGTTGCCGACAGAGATCTCAACAGGGCAAGGAGAGTGGCGGAGGACATCGGTGCCAGATGGTATGTAAACCATGAGGAGCTCCTCGGAGATGGAGATGTCGAGGCCGTTGCCATCAACACCCCCCCAGACCTCCATGAGGAGATGTCCCTCGAAGCCTTGAAGGCCGGTAGGCATGTCCTATGCGAAAAGCCGATGGCGAGAAGCGTTGAGGGGTGTAGGAGGATAGCGGTTGAAGCCGAGGAGAGGAGGCTTGTAGCCCACCCCTTCCATAACTATGCTCACACCCCAATCTTAGACGAGGCTCTAAAGCTTTTAGGTGAGGAGGCGATAGGCGAGATAGAGCGCGTTACGATTAGATTGATGAATAATCTCAGGGGCTATAGACCCATGACACCCTTCAGGCTTCAGGGCGACAACGCCATAATCGAGGATCTAATACCCCATATACTCTCCGTCGCAGGTCTAATCACGGGGTGGAAATTCCAGGTCTTAGAGGTGGAGGGCTGGAGGAGGAGCTACCCCGTCGTCGACAACCTCACCTTCCACCTCAAGGCGGATACCATCCCCCTCCAGGGGGAGGCGAGCTGGACGGCCATCATACCAAGCTTCGAGGTTCAAATAGAGGGGTCGGAAGGCTTGATGAGGATGGATTTGATGAGGAATCCATGGACTCTCACCCTGAAGAGGGGTGGTGAGACGAGGAGGATTGGGGGAGGAGGCCTGAGTCGATTTTTCAAGCTTCTCAGGATGAGGCACCCCTCCTTCATGAGGCAGTATAGACACTTCTATAGGGTTGTTAGAGGCCTGGAGGAGCCGAGGCTGACGATGGAGGCTGAGACGGCCATAATAGCAGCCCTAGAGGAGATGGAGGAGGTGATGGAGATCCATGGGTAGAATAGCCATCGTTAAAGTCGAGGGGGATAATGTACACGGAGCCATCGAGGAGGCGGTGGAGCTCCTAGGTGGATTCGACATCAGGAGGGGGGCAAGGGCGGTGATAAAGCCGAACATCTGCTATCCCAGGAATCCCTACGGGATGGTCATCACAGATTTCAGGGTTATAGAGGCCGTCATAAGGCTGCTACAGAATGAGACAGACGATATAGTCGTGGTGGAGAGCGACAACATCTCTGGGACGGCAGACAGCAGAGCTGAGAAATCTGGTCTACTAGACCTATTGAGGTATCTCGACGTCGAGTTCATTAACCTCAGCGAGGATGAGGGGGAGATCCATAGGATCGGGGAGGTTGAAATAAGGCTGCCAAAAACGGTTCTGGAGGCGGACTACTTCATAAATCTCCCGAAGATGAAGACCTCTGGGCCTACCCTCGTCACCCTATCGATAAAGAACCTCTTCGGCCTCCCCATGAGGAGGGATAAGAGGAAGCTCCACCCATATCTCGATGAGATCCTCCCCTATCTAGCGAAGGTGATTAGACATGATCTCATCATCCTCGACGCCATAACAGCCATGGAGGGAAACGGCCCAGTCATAGGGACGCCGAAGGAGATGGGGCTCATCATAGCTGGTAGAAACCCCCTGGAGGTGGACGCCATATCCACCAGCATCATGGGCATAGACCCCATGGAGGTTGAGCATCTAAAGAGAGCCTATGAACTAGGCGTCGGAGAGATCGATGTGGAGAAGCTTGATGTCGTAGGAGAGGATTGGAGGCGTTTCATAACGCCCTTTGAGAGGCCCTACTCCTTCAGGGCTTCGATGAGATCCATCAGGTCAATCTTCAAAACCCTCATCGGCTGATTCGTCGATCGACGAATAGCCAATCGATGCTTAACGAAAACTTAAATAGTATATGAGAGATGAATCATCAACTAATCATCGCCCATTGGTGATGGTTTTGAAGACCAGCCGCCCCGTCGGCATCATAGGCTATGGGGCCTATATCCCCATGAATAGGCTCAAGGCCTCAGAGATAAGCAGGGTCTGGGGTGGATGTGCGGAGCCCATAGAGGAGAAGGCCGTCGCCTCCATCGATGAGGATGCTGTCACCATAGCGGTGGAATGTGCGAGATACGCGATTAAAAGAGCCAAGATCGATCCGAGAGAGATCGGGGCCATATACGTAGGAACGGAGTCCAAGCCCTACGCCGTGAAACCCTGTGGAACCATAGTTGCCGAGGCGATAGGGGCCACGCCTCAGGTGACGGCTGCAGACTATGAATTCGCTTGTAAAGCCGGGACGGAGGCCTTCCAGGCGTGTATAGGTCTGGTGTCCAGCGGCATGGTGAAGTATGCCATGGCTATAGGGGCCGACACGGCTCAGGGACGGCCCGCAGATCCGCTAGAGTATACCGTAGCCTGTGGTGGAGCAGCCTTCATCTTCACCCTCAAATCTAATAAGACCCTCGCATATCTCGAAGGCTCCTACTCCTACGTAACTGACACCCCAGACTTTTGGAGGAGAGGCCTCGAGATGTATCCGAGACATGGGAGCCGATTCACGGGTGAGCCGGCATATTTCAGGCATATCATCGGAGCCGCTAAGGGTTTAATGGCCGAGCTGGGCTATGGCCCCCAGGACTTTAAGTACGCCGTCTTCCATCAGCCGAATGTGAAGTTTCCGGTTAAGGTGGCTAAGAGACTCGGCTTCGGCATGGATGCCATAAAGCCTGGTCTCATCGTCCCCTATGTAGGCAATACCTATGCGGGTTCCACACCAATAGGGTTGGCCGCCACCCTCGATGTGGCCGAGCCCGGGGATCGCATCCTAGTTGTCTCCTATGGCTCCGGTGCGGGGAGCGACGCCTTCAGCTTCGTCGTCCAAGACGCCATAATTGAGGGTAGACCCAGAGATCTACCCGTCTCGACCTTCATAGCGAGGAAGAGATACCTAGATTACAGCCTATACTCGAGGATGAGGGGAAAGATCCACCTATGAGACCCGTATCCATAGGTGGGGTGGCCCTCACCCCTGTCGGAGAGCAGTGGGAGCTTTCTCTTAGAGACCTAGCCTGTGAGGCAGCCCTAAAGGCATTGGATTCGGTTGAGATAGATCATATAGATGCCCTCTATATAGCAAACATGGCTGCCGCCCCGATCCAAGGACAACTGCATTTAGGGGCCATGCTGGCCGATGCTCTTGGATTGAGGAGAATCCCCGCCATAAGGGTTGAGGCCGCCCAAGCCAGCGGTGGAGTCGCCATCCATGAGGCCTATCTCGCTGTAGCCTCAGGCCTATACGATAGCGTCATCGTCGTAGGTGTGGAGAAGATGAGTGATGCCCTACCAGAGGAGGTTCGCTCAGCCCTCGCCATGGCTGAAGATCAGGAGTACACCGCCTACACCGGAGTCACAGATATAGGCCTATGCGCATTGTTACATAGGCTCTACATGGAGCGCTACGAGGCTAAGCCTGAGGAGATAGCTTCCCTAGCGGCCGTTAGCCATGAACACGCCGTGGGCTGCCCCCATGCTCAATACCCCTTCAAGGTCAGCGTGGAGAGGATCCTCTCCTCCCCGATGGAGGCGGATCCGATTCATATGCTCGAATGCTCAGGCATAGGCGACGGAGCAGCAGCTCTCATCCTCACTGCAGACGCTGGCAACGTGGAGATAGCCGCCTCAACGGTCGCGGTGGATCACTTCTTCCTCACCGAGAGGCGGGATCCCCTAACCCTCGAAGCTGTGAGAATGGCGTCGAAGAGGGCCTACGAGATGGCTGGTATCTCCCCGCGGGATATAGACCTCGTGGAGCTTCACGACTTGACGACGATCATGGGCATCCTTAGCTTAGAGGATCTAGGCTTCGTCGAGAAGGGATTTGGAGCCCGCTATGTGTCCGAGGGAAATGTCCGTAGAGATGGAGAGCTCCCCGTCAACACCTTCGGAGGCCTAAAGGCAAGAGGCAACCCGGTAGGTGCGACAGGCGTATATCAAGTTGCTGAGGTCGCCCTCCAACTCTTAGGTGAGGCCGATCGATGCCAGGTGGAGGATGCGGAGACTGGCTTGGCCGAGAACCTAGGTGGAGTCGCCTCCACCTGTTCGATTACGATTCTCCGGAGGCGTTAGAGATGAGTGCCCCGAGATACTGGAGGGAGATCAAGTATCGCTATAGACTTATAGGAGAGCTCTGCACCGAGTGTGGCTCCATAATCTTCCCCCGTAGACGCCTCTGCCCACATTGTGGCTGCAGGGAGCTGGAGGAGTGTAAATTAAGTGAGAGGGGAACGGTGCTTTCTTGGACCGTTATACAACATCCTCCCAAGGGCTATGAAAAGTACGCCCCCTACGTCGTAGCCCTGATAAGATTAGATGATGGGACTCAAATACTCTCTCAGGTAGTTGATGTGGAACCCGAGGAAATGAGGGTTGGCCTCAGGGTTGAGGCCACCTTCAGAAGGGTCAGGGAGGACGGCTCCTCCGGAATCATCGAGTATGGATATAAATTTAGACCGGTTATCGAGGAGCCCTAGAGAAGGAGCCCCTTATTATCTTTATATTGATCAACATCAATTCGATTAGGGCTACCGATATGAAGGGTAGGGAACTACACGAGGCTATTATGGAGCTCGCCAGGAGAAGGGGCTTCTTCTGGCCCTCCTTCGAGATATATGGCGGTCTAAGAGGCTTCTACACCTATGGGAACCTGGGAACAAAGCTGAAGAGAAACATCGAGAAGGCTTGGAGACGCTTCTTCGTCGATCCCCACGGCTTCCTCGAGCTGGACACGCCGGTTCTCAATCCCCTGAGGGTTTTCAAGGCCTCGGGGCATCTGGAGCACTTCAAGGATGTTATGGTGGAATGCCTTGGATGTCACAGGGTCTTCAGGGCTGACCACCTCATAGAGGAGGAGGCAGGCCTCGAATACGTAGAGGCGATGGGCGAGGAGGCGATAAGGAGGCTGCTACAGGAGAAGGGGATTAGATGCCCTGAGTGCGGCGGAGACCTCGGCGAGCCACAGGAATTCCTCACCATGTTCCAAACCCAGATCGGGCCTATGGGCGGAGAGCCAGGCTTCGCCAGGCCTGAGGCCGCTCAGGGGATGTTCCTCAACTTCAAGCTCGGCTTCCACCACGCCAGAGAGCGACTCCCCTTCGCCCTCGCCCAGATCGGGAAGGTCATGAGGAATGAGATCTCGCCTCGAAGGGGACTGCTGAGGCTTAGAGAGTTCACCATCATGGAGCTTGAACTCTTCTTCGACCCCCAGGAGGGCCACTGCCCCTGGTTTAAGGAAGTCTCAGATGAATCCGTCAAGCTCATAACGGAGGAGATGGAGGCTGAAGGCTTCAAGAAGCCGCTGGAGGTTACGCTGGGCGAGGCCGTCGAGAGGGGCTACATAAAAACCGAGTGGCAGGCCTACTTCATGGGGGTATCGAAGAGGTTCATCACATATCTCGGCGTACCTCCCGAACGACAGCGCTTCAGGGCGCATCTGCCCGAGGAGAGGTCGCACTATTCAACTCAAACCTATGACCATGAGGTCTACCTTGAGAGCTGGGGATGGATCGAGGTTGCTGGACACGCCTATAGAACCGACTACGATCTCAAAGCCCATCAGAAGGCCTCTGGGGTAGACCTTACGGTTCGTAGGGCCGATGGATCGAGGTTTTTACCCCACGTCGTTGAGCCGAGCTTCGGCCTTGATAGACTCGTCTATGTAGCTCTCGAGGTGGCGTATCGTAAGAGGGATGGAAGAACAGTCCTAGCCCTGCCTAGGTGGATTGCCCCTATACAGGCCGCTGTGATGCCCCTCGTCACGAGGGATGGCCTACCTGAGAGGGCGAGGGAGATATGGAGCCAGCTGAAGGGTGCAGGATTGACCGTCGAGTACGAGGAGAAGGGGTCGATTGGGAAGCGGTATGCTCGTCAGGACGAGATTGGAACACCCATCGCCGTAACGGTTGACTATCAAACCCTTGAGGATGACACCGTAACGCTGAGGGATAGGGACAGCTGGAGACAGGTGAGGCAGGAGGCTTCAAGGCTTCCGGAGCTGTTAAGGAGCTATATAAACGGCGAGAGAGCGTTTGATGAACTTGGGAGACCCCTCTAGTTCTTCTCAAGTAAGAGTCTGACAGCTGAGACATCGACCTCTAGGATTTTAGCTCCCTCCACAATCTTGGTCTCACCGAGGACGTCTCTTAGGATCACCTTACCGCCTTTCTCTCTAGCGTAGATGACGTCTCTCATGATCTCCTCATCCCCTAGAAAGACTTTGAACTCGCACATCTCGGACACCATTTTACACTCCCTAAAGGCTTGATTAGAGTCTTCCCCTTAGGGAATTCTTTTAAAACATGGGGAGAAGATGTCTAGGGTGCTTCTATGGGTAGAAAGGGTCGGGAAATAGTGAAGGTTAACGTGGGAGAGCTGCTAGAGCTTCTGAAGAAGGCCTACGCGGATGAGTGGATCGCCTACTATGCCTATAAGTGGATCGCGAAGATGGTTCATGGCCCTGGTTCTCCTTATATCGCCGAGCTAGCTGAGAAGATCGCGGAGGAAGAGGAGGAGCATGCTAATGAGCTTGCTGAGAGGATTCTGGAGCTTGGTGGAGATCTCCCCTATGGAATTGAAAAGCTCTATGAGATCGCGAACTGCAAGACGGTGAAATACCCTGAAGATCTAAATGATCTTAAGGGGATACTGCAGGCCCTCGCGGAGGCTGAGGCCTGCGCCATCGAGGTATATAACAAGATATTGAATTGGTTAAGCCCCTGTTATGAGAAGGATGTCAAGACCTTCCATCTCATCGAGCACATTCTCTCCGAGGAGATAGCTCATGAGGAATCCTTCGAGAATTTAATAGAGTGAAACACCAACTTCTTTTTATTTATTATCAAGGAATAAAATAAAAAGAGATGTTATCTCACTTGCTCATCCATAGACCATGTAGATTACAGTAATTCCTGGCCTTCAAGATCTCCTCATCGGTCTTGAAGACTGCCTCGGGATTATCACCAGGCTTGAGAAATCTCACCATCACACCCTTCTCGGTCTCAACCTCTATCCACTCTATGTAGTGATCCTCCTCCATGGGATGCGGGATAGAGCCGATCTTAATCCTCACCTCTCCCCCAACCCTCTCAACGACGGGTAGATGCTTCTCATAACCACTTTCCTCTTCCTTCTCCTCCATAAGCCTCATAGGCTGACCACAGCAGACGAGCTGTCCAACGCCGCTATGCATCACCAGAACGATGTTGCCACAAATATCGCACTTATAAACCTGTAACTTCTCAGTCACTCTCTACTCCTCCTTGAATACTCCAATCTCCTGATGCTTATTTAAGATCTCTTCAGCTAATCGATCCATCCTTTCAAGATCTCTCTCCCTAGCCTTTCCCTTAATCTCTATTGAATCTATGATCTCCGCTTGGAGGCCCGATAATGTCTCCTTCAACATCTTCAGCGTTCTCCCGCCCCAGGCGTAGGAGGTTATGAGGGCGATATATCTCAGCTTAGGTCTGAGAGCGTTGATGATGTGAGCCGCGTATAATATGCTTGGATGGGGGCCTCCAAGCACTGTTGGAGATGCGACCACGAGGGTTGCGGCGTCGACGAGGGCGATGGCCAACTCGCCTATATCCGTCACCGTTAGGTTGAAGGGTTTCACCCCTACACCCCGCCCCATCAAGGCGTCAACAAGTCGAGCAACCATCTCCCCCGTGCTTCCATGCATGGAGACATATATGATGACGACCTCGTTCTCCACCTCATCTGAGATCCAGCGCTCATAGGCATCGAGGATGAGGGCGGGGTTTTCATAGATTGGGCCGTGGCTCGGAGCTATGATGTCTACCTCCAGCTCCCTGATCCTCTCCAAGTGTCTGTGTATGATGGTTCTGAAGGGCATCATGATCTCGGCGTAATATCTCTTCGCAGCCTCATAGATCTCCCCCTCGTCTCTGACTGAGAGGTCGCTGGTGGCGAGGTGGGAGCCAAAGAGGTCGCAGGTGAAGAGGATTCGCTGCTCCCTCAGATAGGTCAACATAGTCTCAGGCCAGTGAACCCAGGGGGCGTGAATGAACTCCAGGGTTTTATCCCCCAGCGATAGCTGCTCCCCATCTTCAACCGTCTTGATCCTCTCCTCGGGGAGATGGAGAAGATCCATGAGGAGCTCTCTACACCTCGGCGTTGCTACAACCGAAGCCTCGGGATAGGCCTCCAAGATCTCGGGTATACTCCCTGAGTGATCCTGCTCAGCGTGATTTGCGACGACGTAGTCTATCCGTTCTATGTTCAGATCCCGAAGGGAATCAAGGAGTCTCTCAACCTTAGAGGGATCTACGGTATCTATCAACGCCACCCGCCTGGCTCCCTGGATCAGATACGCGTTATAGCTCGTCCCATCCGGGAGGGGTATCAACTCGTCGAAGAGTCGCCTATCCCAGTCTAAAGCTCCAACCCAGTAGACTCCCTCAGCCACCCTCCGCGGAACCATCCTTAATCCCCCAGCTTCTCGAAGAGATCCTTGCCGACGCCGCAGACCGGGCAGACCCAGCTCTCAGGCAGCTCCTCGAAGGGGGTTCCAGGCTCAACCCCTGAATCGGGGTCGCCAACCTCTGGGTCGTACACGTATCCGCAGATAGAGCATCTCCACTTCATATTCATCACTATATCAATCTTTCATCATCGATAAAAAGTTGGGGATCAATACTCCTCGCAGAGGATCTCGAAGTAGGCCCAGGAGTGTCCGCAGGAGGGGCATCGCTCCGGAGGCTCGGTGCCCTCGTGGACGTAGCCGCATTTACGGCACTTCCATCTCACAGCCTTATCCTTCTTGAAGACGGTTCCCCTCTCCACGTTCTCCAGGAGCTTTAGGAATCTCTCCTCGTGATGCTTCTCGGCGACGGCTATGGCTCTGAGGGTGGCGGCGATCTTATTGAAGCCCTCTTCCTCCGCCACTCTGGCGAACTCGGGGTACATCTCGGTATACTCGTATCGTTCACCCTCCGCGGCGGCTTTCAGGTTCTCGGCGGTGCTTCCGATCTTCCCTGCTGGGTAGGAGGCGGCGATCTCAACGAGGCCTCCTTCGAGGAGTTTGAAGAGGGTTTCTGCATGCTCCTTCTCGTTCTCGGCGGTTTCTAGGAAGATGGCTGCGATCTGCTCATAACCCTCCTTCCTCGCCTGGGAGGCGAAGAAGGTGTATCGGTTTCGGGCCTGAGACTCCCCCGCGAAGGCTATCAGGAGATTCTTCTCAGTTCTGGTTCCCTTTAGGCTCTTCATCTATTCTCGATTGACATCTATGTGATATATCTTTTTCGGATAAATTTCGACGAAAAATTAATTAATTTATCCGAAAATAGGATCAACGATGCTCGACGAGATCGATCTGAGGATCATAGAGCTGCTGATGGAGGATGGACGGAGACCCTACACGGAGATGGCTAAGAAACTCGGCCTAAGCGAGTCGACGGTGAGGAAGAGGGTTCAGGCCCTGGTGGAGGAAGGGGTGATAAGGCGTTTCACGGTGGAGGTGGAGCCCTCGAAGCTAGGCTTGAGAACCGTCGCCATAGTAGGCGTCGATGTGGAGCCTCCGAGGCTGCTGGAGGTGGCTCAGAGCCTTTCACAGCTGCGGGAGGCAAGATGGGTGGCCACCTCAACTGGTGATCACATGATCATGATGGAGGTCTGGACTAGGGATGGCCGAGCCCTGACGCGGTTGATCTCCGAGCGTATAGGTGAAATCGAAGGCGTTAAACGGATCTGCCCAGCGATAATCCTGGAGAAGTTGAAGGGTTAGCAGAATCCGAGTAGGCGTTCAGCAGCCCTATCCCGTTTGAAGATTGCGAATTCCCTATAGCCTAGGAGCTCCGCCTTAGTCTTCCTCCCCGAGGCGACTTGGATGATGAGGTTGAAGATGCGCTTGCCTACCTCCCTTATCGATTCCACGCCCTCTATGATTGTTCCGGCGTTGATGTCGATATCATTCCCCATCCGTCGATAGGTCTCAGGGTTTCCAGTCACCTTTATCACTGGAGCTATGGCATGGCCTACGGTTGAGCCCCTCCCTGTCGTGAAGACGACGACCTGAGCTCCGGCAGCTACCATGTGGGTTACAGACCCAATATCCCATCCAGTTCCATCTTGGATCCAGAGTCCACCGGCATTAGGCTTATCGAGTCCGCTCCAATCGTTTCTCAGCACCCCCATTATCGTTTTTGTTCCACCCTTCCTCACGGCTCCTAGGCTTTTCTCCTCTATCGTGGTTAGACCTCCCTCGATGTTTCCCCTCGACATATATCGACTCTTCACGCCCATCGCCTCCAATCTCCTAACCTGCCTCTGGATCATCTCCCTAATCGCCTCAGCCACCTCCCTATTTACGGCTCTTCTACAGAGATGACTCTCGGCTCCGATCATCTCCTGGGGCTCGCTGATTATGACGGCTCCACCCTCATCTATGAGGAGGTCTGCGGCCACCCCCACGGCTGGGTTGGCCGCTATCCCAGATGTAGCATCCGAACCACCGCATTCGACGGCGATGGTGAGCCTTGAAAGTGGGAAGGGTTCTCGCCGCTGCTCCGAGACCTCCTCAGCCATCTCACGTAGCAGCCTCACCCCCTTCTCTATCGCCCTTATAGTTCCCCCTTCCCCTTGGATGATGACCCTCTCAACTCGTTTACCCGTTGGCTTTAACCCCTCCTCTATTATATCGGCGTTCAGGGTTTCACAGCCGAGGCCGACTATGAGGACGGCGGCCACATTGGGATTCGAGGCTATGCCGATTAGGTTGTGGGCCACCATCCAATCCAGTCCACAGCCGTGATGCTGAGTTATGGCTACAGCCCCCTCCACCTGAGTCGCGATCCTCTTAGCTGGCTCAAAGCTGCAGTCGATGGGTGCTAAAACCAGTAGATGATTCCTAACGCCCACCGAGCCATCCGGCCTTTCATAACCGTAGAACTCCATCTTAAACCCTCCTCTCAGGAAGTCTCACACTCTCCACGTTGTGTGTATGAACCCATTCACCTCGCCTTATCGGCTTGGAGGCCATGCCGATGACCTCTCCGTACTTGATGATCTCCTCGCTCTCCCCTATGTCGATGAGGGCGATCTTATGACCGAAGGGGATGGATTCCAGGGCTTCAACCCTATCGATGATGGAGCCTCCACCAGAGGCGATCTCCACGATCTCCCCATTGGAGGCCTGGGATAGAAGGGTGGCTACATTGTCCACCTCATCGATCCTCAGCGCCCTAGCCATGGCGATCATCCTCTATTCTTCCATCGGCTAATAATGATTGTCAGAAAGGGTTATTTAGATAGGGGAGTATTGGGGTGCGGGATGTCTCCGAGGTTTGAGCGTGAACTTCTGATGATACCTGGCCCCACCATGGTATCGCCGAGGGTTCTGAGGATCCTATCTAAGCCTGTCATAAGCCATTGGAGTGAGGAGTTCAAGGAGGCCTTCCTCGAAGCCTTGAGGCTTACCCAGATGCTCTTCCAGACCGAAGGACACCCCTTCATCCTCCCTGGAAGCGGGACTCTCGGCATGGAGGCCGCCATAGCCAACATCGTCGAGCCTGGCGATCGAGTTCTCTGCGTTGAGAACGGCTTCTTCGGCGAGCGTTGGAGCGAGATCGTCGAGGCTCATGGAGGAGTCGTCGACCACCTCCGCTTCGACTGGGGTCAGCCCATAGACCCGAAGCTCGTCGAGGAGAGGCTTCAGGAGGCCGATTACAAGGCCTTCACCGTCGAGCATGTCGAGACCTCGACGGGTGTGGCAAACCCCCTGGAGGAGATAGGCCGCATCGCCAGGGGTACGGACGCCGTCTGTATCGTCGACTCCGTCTGCGGCGTCGGAGGTATGCCCTTGAAGATGGATGAGTGGGGCCTCGATCTCTGCCTCACCGGAAGCCAGAAGGCCCTTGGAGCTCCACCTGGATTGGTTCTCCTCTGCCTTAACGATAAGACTTGGAGCGTCGTTGAGCGCCGTGAGAAGCCTGTAGCCGACTACTTCGCCGACTTGAGGCGTTGGGGGCCGGTGATGAGGGATCCCAGCGGATACTTCGCCACCCCACCTACGGGTATGATCCTAGGTCTCCTAGAGGCGTTGAGGCTCATCGGCGAGGAGGGGTTGGAGAACCGGTGGAGGAGGCACAGGGCCTTCTCAGAGGCCTTCAGAGCCGGCTTGGAGGCCATAGGCCTGGAGTCCTTCCCAGCGAGAGGCTATGAGGCCCACACCGTCTCCGTGGCTAAGGTTCCCGAGGGGATCGACGACGCCGAGTTGAGGAAAATTATGAGGGAGAGGCATGGAGTCGTCATAGCTGGAGGCCTCGGAAAGCTGAAGGGGAGAATCATCAGGGTTGGCCACATGGGATCGGCTACCATCACCGACCTGGCGGCGACGATGTCTAGCCTGGAGATGGCGTTGAAGACCCTCGACTATGAGTTGAGGCTTGGCGCAGGCGTTGGTGCATTGGAGGAGAGGCTTCTCCCCTATCTTTCTACCCCTTAGCCCCCTCTAGGATGACCCTCGCGTCGACGATCTTCGCCCCCTTCTCGTAGACCATTATGGGGTTTAGGTCTAGTTCCTTTATCTCGGGGATATCCATCAGCATGTCTGAGGTTTTAAGTAGGATCTCTATCAGGGCTTCCTTATCGGCCTTGGGCATGCCTCTAGCCCCCTCGAGGATCTTGTAGGCCTTAATCTCCCCTATCATCTCCTCGGCGTCGACGCGTTCTATAGGGACTAATCGGAAGGAGACGTCTCTGAGTATCTCGACGAAGATCCCTCCGAGGCCGAACATGATGGTGGGGCCGAAGGTTGGATCCTTAATGGCTCCCACGATGACCTCCGTCGAGCTGGGCGCCATCTCCTGGACGAGAATCCCCTCGATGACGACTCCTGGAACCTTAGCCTTCACGTTTTCATGTATCCTCCGATAAGCCTTCCTTATTCCCTCCTCATCTCTGAGATTTAGGATGACTCCCCCAACGTCAGATTTGTGGAGAACTTGCGGTGAGACCACCTTCAGAACTATAGGAAATCCAATTCTCCTTGCAGCCTCTACGGCCTCATCCTCCGACTTGGCCACCTCAAATCTGGTGACGGGCAGCCCATAGAGGGCGCAGAGCCTCTTAGCCTCAGGTTCTAGGAGGAAGTCTCGATCCTCCTTCCTCGCCTTTGAGATGATCTTCTCAGCCTCCCCCTTCATCGTGGACACCAGCTCCTATACTCTCCGCTTCTAGGCTTTAAAGTTTAGAGGTTCATCGAGAAGCTTATATGAGTAGGGGTTTCACTCATGGCAGAGTCATGAGGAAGCTCTTAGCCTATCCCCTCTGCGTTCTATCGGCCTTCACTCTCGGCTATCTACTCCTACATCCAACCTTAAGGATAATAGCTGACTGGCTCAGCCCCCTCTTAGGCTCATCGTTTCTCACCCTCATAGTCTCAGCCTACCTCACTTTCGGAGATCCCCTAGCCTATAGGGGGCTTCTATTCATCTGGGTTCTCAGCGGCATCCTCTGCGGGGTCATCATCCGTAGGAGGTTGGGGGGAGTCTCCACAGCCTTGGGCATCTACTCCACCATCTCAGCCTTCATGGGTCTCTCCCTCTACAACATCATCCAGAGGGCTAGGGAGATAGGCCTCATTGGGGATGGGGGAGACCTCCTCACCATGATTCCACCCCTCCCAAGGGGTTTAACCATCGTCCATCTCATGGAGGCTCCGATAATCGGCCCCCTCATTGAGAGGCTTACACCCTTCATGGCTGGGGGTATGCCTCTCATGGAGTCGATGAGGGAGCTGCTATCGACGCTTATCACCAACATCCTTACACCTATCCTCATCGCCTCCGCCGAGAACATGGTCATCGTTGCCGTATCAACCCTCATCGGGGTGGAGGTGGGGAGGCTGCTGGAGAAGTTCTTCACACCCCTCTCCGAGGGCCTTCGAGACAGGCTTAAAGGTGGAGCCTCCGCGGCGGCGTTAATACTCCTCCTCACGGCGGCATTCCTCTCCCCCATGATCCAGGCCCAGGGGGAGGAGGTCTACGTGGAGAATCTCATCGCCCTCGCCGACGATGTTGGCAGGGGCTATACAGCAGCCCTATTCCTCGACTCCGAGCTCTCCATCGGGGACATCAACCTGAAAGGCCTTGAGGCTGAGGGCCTCCTCGCCTCGGTGGTCATCACCCATGAGGGTTTCATAGACCTACTGAAGGAGGTGATGAGGGGCGGTGGAATGGAGCTTGGAGGCGAAGCCTCCTCCCCCCTCATGGAGCTCGCCCCGCCGACGCTTCTCCTCAACATCTACCTCGACACCCCCATGGAGGTGGCGGAGGAGCGCTCCTCATCCATAGCCTCAGCCCTCTCCAAGCAGCTGGACATCCAGCTCCATCGACTCCTCTCCATCGAGAGAGAGATTAACACCACGGAGGGGCCGGGAAGGATATACCTCGGCGTCTATACCTCCTCTGCTGGCGTCGATAAGCTGGCTGATGAATATCTTAGCCTCATCCCCTCAAATCGAGGGGGCCTCGCTGAGGCCGTCGTCGAGGCCTATAAGGCTGGGAGGCTTGGGGAATCCGCCGACGGCGTCCTACTATACGCGGGCATCATCAACCCTCTGACGCTCATCCAATACTTCCCCATGGAGCAGCTGGAGACCCTAAACCTGACGGATCTCATCCTCCCCAAGGTTGAGGGGGGAATAGGAGTGTCAGGCTTCGTAGGCTACTGGAAGAGAGGCGTCCACTCCCCACCTGATAGGCATACGTTAAGCCTCAGCGGTCTCCTCGGCGTTGAGGGCGTCTCCTTCTCCCCAGATGCCGATGTGTCAAACCTACTCCTCCTCATCATGAACACCACCATCGGCGCACCCATCTACGGCAAATTATACACAACCCTACCTCTCGAGAAGCCGCCGGCTGGGATGGTGGTTGAGACCCTACCCCAGGGCACCTCCATACCCGCCTCCGCCCTCTCAGCCACCTTCGAGGCATCTCTCCCACCGGAGATAATGGTCATCAAAACCGTCTCGCCAACCGTCGTGGATCAGGGGGAAGAGGTGACTATCACTGTCACCATAGAGAATCTAGGAGAGGAGTCCGTAGAGGCCGTCTACCTAAACGACTCCCAAACCGCCTACCATTATCCCTTAAGCCTGGAGATCTCAGGCTCCACAGCTGAGGGTTGGGAGGGCATAGAGCCAGGCGGATCTAGGAGCATCACCTATCGATTGACGCCGAGGGCTGGGGGCATCTACACCCTAAGTCCAGCCATCGCCAGCTATAGGTGGAGAGGTGAGACATATTTTGCCGTCTCCGAATCCGTGGAGTTTAGGGTGAGGCAGCCTCCACCCCACGCCATAGTCATCGGGATGCTCATAGGCCTATGGATGGATGCCGCGAGGCTCCTCGACGCCCTCATCGGGGGATGGGGAATAGAGGTGATGCAGCTCATCACCATCGCCGTCATCATCCTCCTCGCCGTCCAGGAGTTTAGAAACATCAGGAGATGGCTTAGGGGGAGTAGCCGCCCTTAGGCCTCCATCTCCCGATGCTCCCTCAGCCTCTCCCTCAGCCACCTCGCCACCTCCTTTAGAAGCGGGTTTGGTGTCGCCAGGACTGGAACCTCCCTGGCGCCGACTCTTAGTATGGGTCGGTACTCAGGCATCTCCGCGTAGAGGAGGCTCGCCCAGTAGATGCGCCCCCTCATACGCTCCTTCAGGAGCTCCTTGGTGTTGAAGGGTAGTGGGACGTGGTGGAAGGCGACCCCCTCCGCCCAGTTGAGGACGACTGGTCTCCCAGTCTCTATGAGGAGGGCGCAGACCTCGGCGAGCTCCTGTAGGGTGTACTCAACCATCTCCAAGATTATGAGCTCCTTAGCCGGCATGTAGGTGATCTTCACCTCTACCCCCTCAGCTCCCTCTCCACCTCGCCTATGGATTTGTAGAGTCTATCAACGATCCCATCGACCTCGCCGTGGCTGACGATGAGAGGTGGAGCCACCTGTATGTGGTCGCCCCTAACCCCATCTACGGTTCCAGAGCCTGGATAGATGAGGAGGCCATTCCTCAGGCAGGCCTCGTAGACCCTCTGGTGAATCCTCTTCTCCGGTGGGAAAGGCTTCTTAGATTCCCGATCGGCGACGAACTCTATGCCTGCGAAGAGTCCTAGGCCTCGGACATCGCCGACGATGCCATAATCATATAGGTCTTGAAGCCTCCTCAGTAGGTGTCTCCCCATCTCCGCCGCCCTCTCTACGAGGTTGTGCCTCTCGATATACTCCATCACAGCCAATCCGACGGCGCAGGCGACGGGATGTCCCGCATAGGTGTGGCCGTGGAAGAAGGGCTTATTAAAAGCCTCATAGACCTTCTCAGAGGCGACGGCTGCCCCCAGGGGTATGTAGCCGCTGGATAGGCCCTTGGCTACGGCCATAATGTCGGGTTCTACGCCGTAATGTTCAAGGGCGAAGCGTCTACCGGTTCTGCCGAACCCTGTCATCACCTCATCGGCGATGAATAGAACCCCATAGCGATCGCATATCTCCCTGATTATCTTGAAGTAGTCCTCAGGCGCTGGAACGGTTCCTAGGGTGGCCCCCACAACCGGCTCGGCTATGAAGGCTGAGACATACTCGAGGCCAACAGCCTTTATGGCCGTCTCCAGGGCCCAGGCGCATTCGAGGTCGCAGCTCTCAGGGGTCTTTCCAAACCAGCATCGATAGCAGTAGGCAGGCGGTATATGGGGGAAGTCCAGCAGCATGGGTATGTAGAGCCTCCGCCTCTGGATGTTCCCAGACATCGATAGGGCTCCAAGGGTGTTGCCATGATAACTCTGCCATCGAGCGATCACCTTATACCTGCTCCGCTCGCCTCGCTCTAGGTGGTATTGCCTCGCCATCTTGGCGGCTGACTCCGTGGCCTCCGAGCCTCCACAGCAGAAGAAGACCCGTGTGAGGCTTGGAGGCGTGAATTCGGCGAGCTTCTCCGCGCATTTTACGACGACCTCAACGGAGTGGTGGAAGCTGTGGGCGAAGGGGAGCTTCTCAAACTGTTTCACGGCTGCCCCCCAAACCTCTCTGACGCCGTAGCCGATGTTTACGCAGATGGGGCCTGAGCTTCCATCGATGTATCGATTACCGGCCTCATCCCAGACGTAGATGCCCTCCCCCCTCACGAGCTTCAGTAGTGGGCCTAAACCCCTGGAGAAGAGCCTCGTCTCCATGGAGTCTAAGAAGGGTTTTTCATCCATCGTCATCACAGCCTGATATGGTTGGAGTTCTCTTAAAGGTGAGGCTACTCCCCAGCCACCGTTAGGGCTATAGCCCTGACGCTCGGCGAGTAGGCTCCGCCACTATTCAAGGTGTCCCGCCCTATGAGGTCTATGCCCTCTATCAGCAGCTGATGGAAGTCTCCAGCCACTATGACGCCCTTCACGGGTTTAGTTATTTCACCCTGCTCTATGAGGTATCCATGGGTGACTGTGGCGTTCAGTTGGCCGCTGACGGGGTTTGACAGCCACTCTCCGATGGTCTCCTCCACATATAGACCCCGCCTAGTCTCCTTGATCAACTCCTCAAGCGTTGCGTCGCCAGGTTTTAGAATCAGATTCGTCGGGGAGGGCTCGGGTTTCATCCAATACATCCTCCTCAGGGCGTTACCCGTGGACTCTACCCCCTCCTTAAGGGCTGTGTAGCTGTCGTAGAGAAAGCCCTTAAGGATGCCCTGATCGATTATGGGTGTTCTCTGCGTTGGATGTCCCTCATCATCCGATGGAGCTGTAGCCCATCCCCGAGGGAGGACGCCGTCGTCGATTATAGTGATCTCCTCGGAGGCCACCTTCTCACCGAGTTTACCCGCGAGGGGTGATCGACCCTTCTGAACCCAGTCGGCGCTTATGGGTCCGCCCAGCATCTGGAGAAGAATCGAAGCGAAGACCTGATTCCTGAGGATTATAGGCATCTCACCGCTTGCTATAGGGCGGGCATCTAGGAAGTCGACGGCCCTCCTAGCCACCCTCTCAGCTAGCCTCTCTAGGTCTAGGGAGCTCCAGCTTCGCAGCTCCCTATGTTCCGAGGTCGTTGCCTCTCGTCCCATCTCCTCGGCCTTAGCCCTCAGCCATATGGCTATCTGGGTTCCCCTCCTATGGGAGGCGTCGCCATAGCTGTTTAGGATGTGGATCTCGGACTCGGCGATGGTGAGCATCCCCCGAGCAGGCCTCACCCTCTCGTCGAGATCTCCCATCAACTCCAGGGCCGGCCTC
>Ga0190363_1000786_pt1 | contig 18864 bp, 6 predicted proteins | sample 48721867_MG_FD_161272 | JGI IMG/M metagenome (GOLD analysis project Ga0190363, IMG submission 161272) | Hydrothermal vent microbial mat bacterial communities from Southern Trench, Guaymas Basin, Mexico - 4872-18-6-7_MG | ecosystem: Environmental > Aquatic > Marine > Hydrothermal vents > Microbial... | reverse complement strand
GGAGATCAATCAAACCCGGCCTGTACAAATTAATAGTGGATTACGGAGGAGAGAAACAAGAGTTATGGTTTCAGTGGGGTCTTGTCTCGGTAAACACGAAAAAATCCATATACAAACCCGGAGAAACCGCAGAAATCCTGATGGTTGTTCTGGACAAAGAGGGTCATTTAGTTTCTGGGGCAGACATTTCTCTAACTGTCGTGGATCCAAAGGGCAGACCAACGTTCTTTTCAACTCACGATTCAATAAAAGAAATTCAGAGAGGGATTTACCAAGCAAATTACACAACAAGAGAAGAAGGTAATTATCCTCTATTCGTAACAGCAACAGCAACAGATGTAACCTCTTCAGTAGAATCATATTTCTCAGTAAAAGAATACTATGAATTCGACATCCTAAGAGATACCCCAGTAACTATAGACCCGCAAAAGGGACCATTCAGGTCAGAGATCAGGGTTGTATCATATACAAATGCATCATCCTTTATCCTTAGAGAGTATCTTCCAGCGGAGTTCGAGATAGCTGATAGTGGTGGTGCATCTGTCACCATAACAGAAAATGAAAAAATCCTGACATGGAATTTAACAAACAATTCTGTAGTTTCTTACTCAGCTCAAGTACCATTAATATGGCCGTATTTATATCAATTGGGCCCAGCCGAGATTTTATACGATTCAAAGACCTTCCAGGAGGCAAGAGCATGGTTTCTGGCTGTTGATCCAGACCAAGAGTTTAATGAAACTCCTGATACAGCTATAGAGGATGATGGGACGAATGTTATTTCAGAAGTTAGTTATAGCGATAATAATTATGCAATACTTGAGGTTAATAATAAAGATACAGCAGATTGGATAAATTCTACTTGGATAGGCAATGGAATTCCTGAGGGTAGCACAATAAACTCAGTAGTTTATTATTTTGAGCATTACGAGTCAAGCCCCAATACTGCAAATCTCATCATACAATGGTGGGATGGTAGTGCATGGGTTCAAGTTTGCGATCCTGTAGATACTGATACAGAAACAACAGACAGTTGTGATTTATCATCCTTTATAGATACCGTCTCAGAGGCAAATAATGTTCAGATTAGATATTATTTTGAGGTAATTGGTGGGGGCAAAGCCCTAAGATATACCTATCTCGATTATGAGTATCTCTACATTAACTATACACCCCCATACCCAGCATATATCACATGGGGCTTAAATGTTTCAGACGGTGCAACTGTATACAGGGGAGAGAATGTTTTAGCATATGCTGAATGGAATATGGCGATAGATACTGCTTTAATAGAGCACAATGGAACTGGAACATTCACGAATTATACAATTCAAAAACCATACACTGGTAACTGGACTAATTATACATTATACACATCTAATGGAACAGAATTCCCGAGTGTGGGAAACATAACTGTTAAAACAATCTATGCAAACAACTCCTATGATCAGTGGAATCATACTGAACCTTCACACTACTTCTATCTCTGGGGTTATTCTGAAATAAATGAAAGCAATTTAAATCCATCACAGATAAATAATGGCTCCTCAACAATTTTCAGTTGTCATGTTAGAGATACTATAACCAACCAGGGAATTCAGGGATATAATGTCTCATTCTACAATAATGAAACTGGTTACTTGGGCTCAAATTTAACCTTAGCTGATGGATGGGCCTATTTCACTTATCAAGACAATACAACAGATCCACCAAGAAATTATACATTAATCTGTAATATTACCGACGCACCTTCTTTGTATTATAATGCCTCTGTAAATAACCAAAGAGAGGAATTATTGCAGGTATTTCCTTCTGGTGTAGATGTAACTCCTCCTTCAATAGATGTTCAAGCAATTCCTCAAATAACGGGATTTGGGTATAATGTCACTATAAGAGCAAATGTAACAGATGAAAATGGTGTTGATAAAGTCTTTTTGAATATAACCTACCCAAATGGAAGCTCTATATGGGAGGAGATGATAAATATAAGTGAAGATATCTATGAATATAATTTCACAGATACTTGGTTAAATGGTGTATATAATTTTTATGTATGGGCTAATGATACCTCTGGAAATTCAAATCAAGAGAGTTCATTCTTTGAAGTTAGAGCTAATCTAACTGTATATGTCACAACCCTAAATAAGAGTTATGGAACTGACGAGAATGTTACACTAACTGAGGATTCAGGTGTGATAAATTTAAGCATTGGTTATGATACTGAAACTCTTTCAAATGGTTCTAAGATTGATAATCCAGAAAATGCTTCTATAGGAAATTTTGGTGGAATTACTCCTCTAGTAATTGAGACTGCAGATTCTGAAAATATAATATATGGTCTTGGTGTTGGCGGTGGTCTTATATCTACACATGTAGATAATGAAGGTAGTGTTAGACAGATAGAAGAAGAGGATACTAAAGGAGGACCAAAAATTGAATATGAGTTGGAAGTAGAATACACATTCAGTACACAAGTAGCTCAATCAGGCATAAGAAAGATAGAATTTTTAACAGATGCATGGACATCTGCTCCTGTGGAGGTAATAAGTATCTACATATATAATTGGGATACTGGATTGTATGAAGATACTGGCTATGATACTTCGTCTTTGGAGAATTTACAAACTATAACAATATGTAACTCTACAAGCAATTGTGCACCTTATGTCGATGATACAACAGGAAATTTAAGGATAAAATATGATGATGACGATGATAAAGATACCGATTTATCCACACTTAATATCGATTATCAAGCATTTAAAATCTATCAAGATATCAGAAGGTATTATGTAAAATTTGATTTGAACGATATCCCTGAAGGAGCAATAATACTAGGCGCTAATTTAACAATAAATGTTGTAGGAAATGCTACAGCAATTGGAGAGATCTATCATACAAAAGACTTTTCAAGTTCAGATGATGCAACTACAATCTATAATGATGGCACCCCTTCAGAATGCTCTGAAAGCCAGCCAATAGGAAGCCTTAATGCCTCAACACTTGGAACAAAGGTTGTTGATGTAACAGAATCTGTTAGGGAGTCCTTCTATTCCAATAAAAATTTTGTTGGCTATCAAATAAGAGAGGAGAATGAAGATGCTATCTTTAACATTAGTGGGTCTAACGGAGAAAACCCCCCCGTTCTGACAATTTCTTATGTTAGAAAATCAAGGATTTTGAATAATGGCTCGACAAATATTACTGGATATTTATTAATGAAGGTTCAAACAAACATCACTGGAGAATGGGAAGATGTTGCTATAGTGGTGAATGAAACTACTCCAAGAACCTTGCTTTCCGGAGAAATCTTAAATTTAACACAAATATGGAATCAAAATCCTTGGAACACGGATCATGTAACTCCTTACTATTATAGAGTTTATGCAGCACTACTTGATGAAGATGGAAACGTGTTGAGGAATGATGATAATTCCCTAATTGAAGGAACTTACATCTTTGATACATTCTTGATAAAACCTCCTGGGTTTGAGAACCTGACCTTTATTCCTGAAGTAATTGGTTATGGTGATGATGTTACAATCAGGGTAGATGTTTTTGATTCCAACAATGATCTGGATTCAGTTTGGATTGAAGTTACAGATCCAGAGGGTAATGTAATAGTTAATAATGTATCTATGACATCTGTTGGAGGAAATACCTACGAATATAATGTAACTGGTTATGGAGGGGACGAGTTGACATGGAAATGGGGTTTCTACCAAGTAAAAATTTATGCAAATGATACCGGAAATTTAATAAATTCCACATCAGGAGACTTTAAGGTTGATTCTAATTTATCAATAAATGTTATAACAGAAAAGGATAAATATGGAGTAAATGAAGACGTATATCTAAACAGAACCCCATGGTGGAATCTTAGCTGGAATTATAGAATTCCAATAGATATAAAAACAACTGCAGATGAGACAGATATAAATGTAAGTTTGGTGGTTAACTTTACAGAGGAATTAAAGAATCTTGGTCTATCTGGGGTCAGATTTGATAATAATTCCATAAGGGTTATTGAATTTTCTAATTCTAATAATATAGAGTCTCAATTCAGAGTTCAATTAATGCCAGGATATAATGAAACAACTAATGCTTTGGTAAATATAACGTGGTTTATGAATGGAACAACCCCCTCTGGAACGACAAGGAATTATTATGTTTACTTTGACATCCTGGAGAATGGTATAAAATCCTTTATTGAATATTCATGGACCGGTGGATTAAATATCTCTGGATTAGAAATAACGCAGAAGGATACAGAGGTTAGGGAATCAAGAATCCATAACTATGGAAATACGACCATAAGATACTTCTTACAGATGAGAGTTCAAAAATTGGTTGGTAGTACATGGACAAATCTTGGCTTACCAATTGTTGACGATGTTGCAACTAAGACTGTGAGAATTACAGAAAATAATTCTATTACATTTTTGGATGAGATATGGGACTCAGCTGGAGGTTGGAATACCGACCTACAGGACGTTGGAACTTATCGAGTTTATGTTGCGTTGAAGGACAAATTTGGAAATACCCTAAAGGATAATGGTAACGACCTTTATGAATATTATATATTCTATATAATCTCTGCAGAATTAAGGCTTACCAATTTAACTCACGAGAATTTATATGAATACTCAATAAATGAATATGAAACTGGCGACAATATTGCTTGGATAAATGTCACTGTAACAGCATACAACACAACAGCATTAAACACAACAATAACCCTGAATGTTTTAGACTATAATAATCAGAGAGTAGGATGGGGACCCAATGAGACAAAGGAGTGTGGAACCCTTTATGAAGGACAGAGTTGTGAGAGGAGATTTGATAACAATTCTTATGGTTATCAGATCCCATTGGATGCTTCCCCAGGGACATATGACTTCAGTTGGAATGTTACAATGAACACCAGCACAGGACCATTAGTTATAAATTCATCTGAAACATTTATAATCCATCACATACCAAGTAATTTATCCTCTCTCTTAAGTCCGACAAGAATATATCAGAATGAGTCTTCTGTTTATAATTTCACTATAACAAATCCCTTCTCATTACCACTAACAAATGTTACTGTAACTATAAATTGTCCTACGGGCTTAGGATTTAATTGTACTTGTATTGGTACAGGTTTACCATACTGTAATTTCTCATCAATTGCAGGTTTAGCGACAGTAACGGCTTCATTTAATATATCAACAAACTCTACACCATCTGGAGATTATAGCATTAATGCAACTATAAATTACACAAATCCTGGATTAGAGTTTCACTCTTGGCCAGAGCAACAGAATAAAATTCTTGAGGTAAGAATTCCGGGGGCATTTATAAACATAACTCAATATCCTTCACAGATAACGAGGGGTGAGTTGGCTGATCTGAGGGGTTATATGAATAATACCCTATCAGATAATATGACAAATGTCTGGGTTAACTGGACCTTACCTGAAGGTTGGTATAACCAGACAGGTAGCTTAGCAGTTTTTGATTCAATACTGGAGTCTGGAGAAATACTATGGAACAACATAACAGCAAATACAACAAACTCTGAACTTGGTGTAGTTTCAGTTACACTAAAGGGAGAATCTCAAGAGGGTTATTCAGATTGGAGAACTGTTAATATAGAGGTATATGCTAATACATCTCTAATTAACCTGGATGTTGATGATTACGACCCGGTTCAGGGGCAGACGATAGCTGTTGTTGCAACCCTAATCTATGATAATGGCTCAGCGATCTCCGGGGAGAATGTAACCTTTTATGATATTACAGATAATGTATCTATGGGTTCAGACATAACAAGTTCAGCAGGTCAGGCATTAATAACCTATACAATTCCAAGTAATGCCACAGTGGGCACGCATACAATAAATGTTAGCTATGCTGGTTCTTCCTCCTTATATACCAACCCCTCCTTTAATACGATAAACATAACCGTTCACGATTTGCCAAAGATAACGAATGTAACGGCAATTCCTCAATTGATCGGTTATGGCTATAATGTTACCATCAGGGCAAATGTGACAGATCAGGATGGTGTCGACTCGGTTAGGGTTAGAATCACTTATCCGAACGGAACATCTCAATGGTTTGACATGATAAATATAAGTCAGGATATCTATGAATACAATTTTAGCAATACATGGCAGTGGGGTAACTATTCTTTTTATGTATGGGCTAACGACACCGCCGGAAAGACAAATCAATCATCTGTTTATAAATTTTATGTTAGGGTTAATTCCTCAATAAGGGTTTTTACAGACAAGGATGAATATTATCCTAATGAGGATGTGAATTTAACTGATAAAGTAATAGTAATAACACCGGATATAGGGTATAGAGTTGAAGTTCAATCAAATGGGTCAAAAATCGAGAATCCTTCTATAGCCAGAATAGGAAGTAAGGCTGGAATTTATACAAGAAATGAGACTGCAGATTCTGAGAATATAGTCTATGGTGTGGATATTGCAGGCAATATCACTTCCACACAAGTTGATAATGATAGTAATGTTAGACAGATAGATGAGGAAGCTACAGGAAAGAATAAAGATTATGCAATACAGATTGAATACACATTCAATACAACAGCAAACGAATCTCTGGTCGAGGAAATAGATCTATTTACAGATGCTTGGAGTTCTGAGGTAATAAGTATTCATAAATATAACTATGACCTCGATGTGTGGGAGGATACAGGATATGATGTTTCCTCTTCAGAGAATATACAAAAAATAGTTATCTGTTCAAATTATAGTTGTGCTCCATACATAAATACAACAGGTGAGATAAAGATAAGATACGACGATGATGATAAACTAGATGATGTACAAGATTCTTTATATATAGACTTTCATGCATTACAGGTTGTTACTTTAACTCATCGCTACTATGTAAAATTCAATATTAGTTCCATTCCAGAATATGCGATAATAACACAGGCAAATCTGACATTCACCGTAACAACCTCTGGCACAAATGCAAATGGAAGTGTGTATCATGCTAATGAAACCTTTGATTCATCCACACCGGTGAGTGTTATATATAATGATGGTCCTCCATCAGAATGTTCTGAATCAAATCCAATAGGAATCTTTGATGCCTCATCCATTGGAAATAAAACGATAGATGTTACTACCTCAGTAACTGAAACCTATTCAGCTGGAAAGGATCTGATAGCCTACTTTGTCAACGAGACGGGGGAAAATGCCTACTTCGAGATTAACGGAAACCCGCAGTTGAAGATAACCTACATATTGAACTCGGAGGCGAAGAGTGTCGGAGCAACAAATTTCACGGGATATTTGTTAATGGAGGTTCAGACTAATCTGAGTGGAACATGGGAAACAATATCTGTTAGAATAAATGACACCAATACGAGCACTGTGAGGATAATAAACTCTACCGGTATAGCATTGGATGACCTATGGAATTCAGACCCATGGAATACAAATGATTATCAGCCAGGAGTTTATAGAGTATATGTGACAGTAACCGATCCGAATGGAAATATCCTGAGGAATGATGACAACTCTTCAATGATAGCAACTGATGTCTTTAATATAATAGGAACTCCTCCAGTAATTACAAACGTAACAGCAACTCCACAAACAGTTGGCTATGGCTACAATGTTACAATTAGAGCAAATGTCACAGACAATGGAGAGGTAGACAGGGTCTTTGTGAATATAACATACCCGGATGGAACTTGGGTCTGGAAAGAGATGTACAATATAAGTCAGGATATCTATGAGTATGTATTCAATGACACGTGGCAGTGGGGTGATTACAGCTATTATGTATGGGCGAACGATACATGGGGTTCATTCAACACTTCAGGTATAAATGAATTTTATGTTAGAGCAAATATCTCTATGGAGGTATTTACAGAAAATGCCTCCTATAATCCCAATACTCAGGTAAATCTAACAAACTCGACAGCAAATAATACAGGAACAACTAACATTACTGGATATTTATTCATGAAGGTTCAGAGGTATTCCAATGGATGGATGGATGTTTCTACTGTTGTAGATAATGAATTCCACAACATATCATCTGGTTCATGGATTAATTTAAGTCAAATATGGCTTAATAATGGTGCATGGGATACGGACAAACACCCTGGAGGTTTATACAGAGTTTATGCAGAACTTAGAGACCCCTATAACAACACATTGAGGAATGATGATGGCTCTTTAATTTACGACACATATCAATTTAATGTCGTATCCCCGATAGTTGTAAATATAACCGAGATAAGAGTCTATAATGTAACCGGTTTAGGGGATATGCATTCCGGCGGAACCTTTATCGGATCCGGAATAAATACGACATTCAACCTTTATAATTCGATGGTATACCGGGTTGAGATAGTTGTCAATAACACCGCAGAAAGCGAAGATAATTGGACTATTTCCCCATCAAGTATAATATACCATAACAATCTAAACTCGGGATGGATAATAAATAACACAGTAGATATCTGGTACTCCAATGAAACCCAGAACTTTACCGGGGGGAATTTCAGCAGTGGAAAGGTAACATGGAACACCACCCTCGGGGGAGTAGTTCAAATAAATCATTCGGTAATATTCTACTATGTTGTCAATCTGAGCAACCAGGAAACAGAGAAAAGGTCGGTAACATTCCACGTTGAGGACACGAGCTTTCTCGAGGAGGATCACTCAACATTTAATGTAATGGAGAACATTCCACCTGGGTTATACAATGGGATTTATGGTCTAAATACAACAATAATACATAGAAATGAATCCATACTTGCCTATGCGAGATGGAATGAGGCAATAGATTTTGCCTATGCAGAATATAACTCCACCTCCTATAGCTTGGAGAACCACACGGTGTCTCTACCCTCTCCGAACCCATATAACTGGACCAACCATACCATAGAGACGAACTCAACCTGGCTCTTAGGAATTCATAAATTCAAATTCTATGTCAATGACTCATTCGGAAACTGGAATAATTCACTTTGGTATTTAAACTTTACCGTATGGGGTTGGGCATCGATAACAAACTCCTCGTTAAATCCCTCGAGCATTCTACAGGGTAATTCAACCACGATGAAGTGCAGGGTAATGGATGATAACTCCACACCAATCTCAGGCTACACGGTCTACTTCTACAACTCAACATCCTTATTGGGGACAAATACGACAAATGCTACAGGATGGGCTTCTTTCACGTTTGTTGATAATTCTCTTGGATGGGAGAACATAACCTGTAATATAACAGATAACGCCACCCTGTACTATAATGTTACTGAGAATAACTATGCTATACAAACATTAGAAACCTATGAAGAGAATCCTCCATGGTATACGGAGGTTGGGCAGAATCCAGATATATTGCATAAAGGAGAGGCTGTTACACTCTGGACAAACTGGAGTGATGACTTCGGCTTAAGTTATGCGTGGATCGAGAGCAATGAAACCGGATCATGGCAGAATAATTCATTAGCGGATCCACTTGCCTTATCGGGGACAGATGCTCAGGCATTGTTCTTTATAGACATACCTGTTAACATGACCCCTGGATTATTGGGATGGAGGATGTATGCAAATGATTCCTTTGATAATGAAAATGTTACCTATATAATGACGTTAGAGGTATGGGGTTGGGCCTCTGTAAACCAGAGCAGTTTAGATCCGTCAGTTATCTATGTCAATGAAACAACAACGATGGGCTGTCAGATTATAGATAGTAATGCTTCAATTCCAATCTCAGGATATACCGTCTACTTCTATAACTCCACTCATCTGTTGGGGACGAATACAACAGATGCTACAGGTTGGGCATACTACACATATAATGATTCAACAAATGGAACTGAAACAATGACATGTAATATAACTGATCAAGCATCCCTCTATTATAATGCCTCTCCACAGAATCAGGCTCAAGAAACCCTAACAACAAAAATGCCCGGGGAGGACGTAACACCTCCAAGTTTATTCAATAACACATACGGCTTGAATGATACATCAATTATGAAGGGTGAATCTATCCTGGTATATGCACGATGGAACGAAGCAATCAGCGAGGCATACGTTGAATTCAATTCAACGTCCTCTAATCTGACAACAGATAATATAACTCTTCCATCACCAAATCCAGAGAACTGGACGAATTATACAATAGTTACAAACGGTTCCTGGCTTGTCGGTAAACATGTTGTAAAGATCTATGCTGCGGATAATGCAACACCATCAAACTGGAACAATACTTTGCAGTATCTAAATTTCACAGTCTATGGCTATGCAAGAGTTGACTGGTTTTCTCCACCGAACGGATCAAATGTCAGCAGGGGTTTAATTACTCTGAAATGCAATGTAACGGATCAAGATACCGGATGGCCAATAAGCAATTATACTGTAGCATTCTACAACTCCACATGGGATCTGGTGGGCAGTAATGATACTTTATCGGATGGAGTAGCCTCTCTAACCATAAATACCAGCAATTATGATGTTGGATCAGAGCAGTTTACGTGTAGAATCTTTAATGAGTTATCCCTCTATTATTACTCTGGAGCAAATGATCAGGATTCTGCAACAATAAATCTATACGGAAAACTTAATGCAACAATAATCAACCCTGTAAATGGAACAATAGTTCATAAAGGCGACACTCTCAATTTAAATTCGACCACAAAGGATGAAAATAATCAACCTGTAACCCCGGATTCGGCAATCTGGTACAATTCAACATCACAGATAGCAACGGGAGAGGATACGACATGGCAGATCCCTCCGGGACATGAGACGGGCCCTGAATTAATCAGGATTAATGTATCCTCTCAATATTATCACCCGGATTCCGAGAATGTTACAATATTTATCTGGGGTTATTCAAACATAACCTGGATTTCTCCGGATGACGGGAATTATTCTCAGGGATCTATAATTCCCTTAACCTGCCGGGTAAGGGATGTTAATGGGAGTTATGGAATTCAGAATTATCCCGTAAGGTTCTATTACAAGAATTCTACTGAATCCGGATATCACTACATAGGAACAGATTTGACGAACTCTACCGGATATGCTACATATAACTGGAATACTGAAGGTCTTCCTCTGGACAATTACACTACCATGTGTAATATAACCCACAATTCAACTCTCTACTACAACGTTACTGCAGATAATGAAGCAAATACTACCATTTCTTTAACCACCCCGGCCGGAATACTGGAGGTCTATCTGATGCTGCCCCCGACCATCCCCGGGGATGGCAATGCTTCATTGAATTCCGGTTATAGGGTGGGACAGAATAAGACATTCATTATAAAGGCTAATGTCACATGCAGGAATGCAAACTGTGGGGATGTTCAGGGGACGGTGAGGTATAATGTAAGTGCACTGCCTGACACACCAATAAGTACGGCATATGATACACCATTCTTCATCGTGGATTCCCCGGCATTAAATCCAAAGAATTGTTCAAACAATCCATTGAGTGTTAATGATTCATGCATTCTGAACTGGACCATAAATTCAACCGGGGCCCTTGGAAGCCTCTGGAAACTTGATGTTCTCTTTAATGGGACAACCGCTCAGGGCAATAACACAAACTACACGAAAATCAAAATTACACTTGTATTGATTTTACATTTATCCAATCACACAATAGACTGGGGCATACGGGATCCGCAGACAACCTGTAATGCAGCACCAAATCATCCGATAAACATCTCCCTGGATCCGAATTCGAATGATGCATATGGGATCTATATAAAGGGAACCAACCTCACTAATGGATCTAGTGCCATCCCGGTTGGAAATGTCACCTGGGGCAAGAGCGATAACTGTGCAAATGCAAAGTCAGAGGGGCATTTCCTAAGCTATTCGTGGGCGGAGATCTTAAACTCCACATATGCAAAGGCTGGCGTATCTCAACCTACGTACTACTGGATCGATATACCGGCAGTTCCAGCTTTAAGGTATCACGGTTATGCGTATGTAATGGCGAATGCCACCGCGTAACATTTAAATGTTCAAATTACTAAAATATAATTATATAAATTTGAATTATATAAATAAGATGACAGTAAAATTCACACTGAGGGAGGTAGAGGGGGAACTCTTTGTTAACAGAGAGGAGTTGGTTGGGGAGATGGTAAAAACATTGTCTGATCAAAAACTATTGATGGGCTTTGCCTTGTATGGACCGAGGAGAATAGGCAAATCCTCACTGCTACTGGAGGTGAGGAGGAGGTTAAGGGAGAGAAAGGATATAGTGCCAGTATACTTTAGTCTATGGGAGCTTGATCAGGGGACGATAGCGGAATTCAATAAAGAGTTAACAGCAAGAATACTGAGGGAATATAAACACAGACTTGGTTTAAAACAGAGGGTAGACGATTTATTAGAATACCCCAGAAGGGCAGTTCACGGGATAATAACTCAATTAAAGCTTAAAGCAGAGATCCGGGAGGATATCGAGCTCCTGCTTACCTATGATCAGGAGCCAAAACAAGATCCGGGCTCGATAAAGAGGGTGTTTCAATTGGCTGAAGAATTGGCTATCGAGACAAATACCAGGTGTGTGTTAATGCTGGATGAATTTCCAGATATCACGGAGTTGAAATATCCAAAGAAGGTGGGTGAGAGGATAATAAAGCTGATAAGAGCAATCCATGGTAGACAGAAACATACCCTGCTCTGTATCTCTGGGTCAAGTAAGGCAACCATGAATATGGTGGCTCTATCCCCAACCTCCCCATTTTACAGACAATTTTTGATAAGAGAGGTAAAACCATTGCAGAAAAAATACGTGAGAGAGATAATTACCAAGAATATAGACTGGAATGTCACAGACAAAGCCATAGATAAGATCTATGAATTCACCGGTGGAATTCCCTATTATGTGCAGTTCATAGGCAGACAGCTTTATATGCATGATAGGAAAAAAACAGACGAGCACGATATCGAGAATATAATAGAGGAGTTTCTGGAGGAGGAGGGAAATATACTCTTTAAAAGGGACTATGAGGTTTTATCGGCAAAGGAAAAAATGATAGTGGAAGCAATGGCAATCAAAGATATAAACAAACCAAGTCAGATAGCGAGGATGCAGCGAGAACCAATAACGAATGTATACCCCTTTGTAGAAAAACTTATGGAGAAGGGGGTACTAGAAAGAAAAACCAAAGGGATTTACTGTTTTGTTGATCCGATATTCAAACGATGGTTGAAGAGAAAAAATATTTGTAGATAAAGGGGTGAAAAATGAGAAATACACTTAAAATTGAGATTGTGATTGGAATTTTTCTATTATCCGTTCTAGCCGATGCCATCTCCCTGGGAAGCAGTTCGGATGTCAATTACCTTAAACTAGACCCAGGGGCCTACGGTGTTTTCGAGGCGTCTTTCTTCAACATGGGCGAGGAGCCGATAAAGGTTGAATTCGAGGTGGAATACCCATCCGATCTGAGGATCGAGGTTGTACCGGGTGAATTGGCACTGGAAAATGAGGTTACAGACAACCCGGACTCATCCGGCTCATGGCTCATCCTGGATGGGGGTAAGAGATATGTCAAGACACATCCGGTAAGGGTTTATGTAAAGATACCCCCGACCATATCCAGAAACATATACAGGATAAAGCTGATAGCAACAGCTACCGGGAAAGAGAGCTCCGGGGGTGGGGGATTCAGGCAGAGCCTGGCTCAGGTTAGGGAGATACCCCTCACGGCATATGTCCCCGGAAGAGTTAATAGGGAGGATGTAGAGATTATAAGAAAGGACGCATCCTCCGGGGATAAGGTAAAGGAAGAGGCAGAGCAGAGCTTTATCTCTGAATACCAGGGGGGTGCAGTTTCACAGGGAAGAAGTGGTTCAACCGAGAGGGGTCTGGAAAAGAGGAAAGATACATCTCGTAAATCGGAAGATAAGAAAGGAATCCTTGGAATAACTAGAGATTCCAAAGGCAATACGCAGATTAATCTACCCACGGGAAAGATCTCGTTGGGTAAAGAGCAGACTGAAACTGCTATAGATATTGGACTAATAACCCTGATCATATCGATAGCATCCCTGATAGTGAGGATATTAAAGTAAAGTGATAAAAAAATCTACCCTTATATTGATCTGTGTAGCCCTTGCAATATCGGTAGATTCGGCCCCCCCAGAAATACATGACTTCTGGCATTTCCCATATCTTACCGAGGTAGATCATAACCTTACGATAAGGGCAAATGTCACCGATCCCGATGGTGATCTGATGGGTGTTTATCTTGATGTAGTACTGCCAAATGGTACAAACGACTTTAACCTTTCAATGACGGAGATCTCTCCGGGAATTTACCAGAGATTCTATAATGCCACTCAGAGAGGGACATATGATTATAGAATTCATGCAGTTGATACTGCTTTAAATAACAACTATTCAAACTGGAGCCAGTTCTTCGTTGTAAAATTCTTTACATATTCCGATAATGTTATCATCAATGTGTACGTTAAGGCCGCCTGCTGTGGTATGATATCCTATTTCTATGTTCCAGACAAGGTTCTTCAAAATCAGACCGTTCTCTTTTTATATGTCTTTAAAAATTGCGGCAACATCCCCCTGGACTGGAGAATGAACTATATAAAGGTAGTAAATTCAACCGGGGGGGTAATAATGAACAGGATGGGTCCGGGTCTGCCGAGTGGTGATATGAAACCAGAGGACGAGGTCTTTTACTGGGAGATATGGTCTACCGTTGGCGTTCCACTCGGGAATTACACAGCCATAGGTGAGACGGAGTATTCTGCAACCTATGAGACCGGGAATATTACATTCGGCAATTTTTCTGAGCTTAATAGTACTGCAAACTGTACAGGTCTGGATGCAGAGAATAGGACAAACTGTACCGAGATCCTGGACATGTCCTGTAAGCTGTATCCAAAAACCGATATCATTACCGTAGAGACGACGAACGTATCAAATGCCACTGTTTCGGGAATGGTTAATGGGAGTACTGCATATTTTGGCGGACCACTAAACATAAATGGAACCCTGTATTATGCATATACCTTTAATATGACCTCCTGCGGAGAGTACTGCTATTCCTGCTTGAGTGAAGATACAAATCTAAGCTCCGATGAATGCAATTACGAGGGTTATATCATAGACAAGGTGAGGTATGAGGTCTACGATGTTCAATCAGACGGAAAGAACGTTTCTTTTAGAGAGACGGAGGAGATATGTGATTACACAATGGTTACTTATAACTGTGTCGTTTATGGTAATGGCTCCGCCGATTGTAATTATTCAAAATATTGCTACGGTAGGGTGAGGGAAGATAAAAAATTTGAGATCGTTGCACAGATTGGAGCTGCGCCATCCCCGCAGCCATCACCCCAGGTGGGTCCATATCCCCTGATAATAAGGGAGATGCCCCCTCAGATAAATCAGGAGCCCGGTTGCGATTCAAACGATCCATGGAATACCTGTACCTACACAACTAACAGGCTTATAATATATAACATGGGCATAGCAGATTTGACCGATCCGAGGGTTCTGGATAACTTTACTATGGAAAACTGCTCTACCTCAGACTGCAGCCCAGTAGCCTATAGGTGCGTGAACAGCCCCGATTATAGCTGTAGTACGTTCCAATCTGGTAGTAGATATTATGTTGAATTTAATATAACGAGTCCAATTCGACCGAGGCACTACAAAATTCTGGAATACGAGATTGTACCCGCTATAAACAGAAGTATCTACACATCCACAAATATAAGCTATTATCAGTTTAACGCATCTGTGACGTTCAGGGACATAACTCCGAGAGGTGGAGGGGAAAGTTTTACCATCTATGAGAACGACCCCTACTACAACCCGCCGGAATCCAAGAGAATGGAGATGAGAGACGTTCAGGCATTTAACTATGATCTGTCCGTCAGAAGTAATGGGTCCTGGGATAGAAGGGATTTCTTCACAGTAGAAGCAACGACATTCAATCTCACTGTTTTTTCAATTACGGGAATGGGACAAACTTCCGATTCGTGGAGTGCTAGAATTCCAATCCTACCGTACTGGAATATATCCTCCTGTTCCGCTCCGGTGGGTTATTCCTGTTCCATCACATCAACGGAATTAATCCTCAGCGGGGTTAACACCCCGGCGACGATGACATCTCTTTTATTCCAGTTCACAGCCAACGTAGATATCGAGAGCTTCTTTCTATTGCCCGTAAATAAGACCCTCGGTCCCGGACAACGTGAGGAATACATACCCGGCCTGTTTACAATGTCCAGGGAGATCATGTGGAGGAATATCACTATAGAGATAGAAAAGGAGATAGAGAAGGAAGTGGAGAAGGAAGTGGAGAAGGAAGTGGAGAAGGAAGTGGAGAAGGAAGTGGAGAAGGAAGTGGAGAAGGAGGTGGAGATTCCATTCAACGTTACCCTCCCGGAGCTGGAGATGGCCATTGACATAAAGCCAATTGAGAGGGAGATTAATGGAACTCAAGGAGTTTTTATAGCATCGATATTCAATATAACGAATATAGGAAATGTGCCGGCAGATAATATTACATTAATTCCAATAGTCCCCGAAGGCTGGGAGTACAAAACCGCCATCGTCTCATACTTGAATGTGTCTGAAACGACAAACAGAACAATATTTGTGAAACCACCATACACCGCTGTGGGAAAGTTTGCTATACCGGTAAAGGCTGTGAGGGGTAATCTCACACTGGATATAGACTATTTCTGGTTGAATGTTATAAAGGCAGTGAATGTCTCTGTTCTGGAGATAGTGGAGGCCCCCAGGGTAATTCAGATGGGGCCAAACTCTAATGTAACCGTCCCGATCTTGCTGAGGAATACAGGGAAGGTAAGACTGCACGACATAATGGGAAGACTGGAGAATTCTGAACTGTGTACAGATCATTATCATTTCACGTCCATAACCCTCCTTGATCCAGACGAAGTTAAAGCATCCTATCTCACAATTAAAAGTAAGGGAAAGCCGGCGAGATGCCCGGCAACTATTATCTTTGGCTCGAGGGAGGAAGCCTATGCATTTTCCGACCTGGAGATAATTGTCACTCCACCACCACCATTGATACCTGCGATCCCAAAGGTAAATCTCCTACTGGTTTTGCTGATATTCGCGGCCATATTATTCGCGGCAAGAAAGGGAAAGGAGAGGGAAAGGATAAGAAGAATGCGTAGAGAACAGAGAATTTTCAGGATTCTTATGTATCTCATAATAAGCATAGTGATCTCCATTATTATCTATATGGCATTCAGCCTCTTTGGCTTTCCGGAGCTGGTCTAAACCCAAGAAACTGCTCGAGTCTCTCTATCTCCTCATCTATCCTGTAGTATTCCCAAAGAGCATATCTTGCATGTTTGTAGATATAGAGAGAAACGAGCAGGAATAGAATACAGCCAATTATAGGTAATACATAAAAGAATTCCCCAAGACCCATCAGCATCAGTATATTTACCAGATCGCCTCTCTGGGAAAAAAAGTAGATTAACGGATTATAGAAGAAGCCAACAGCCAAATATATCGAGAATATCGATTCCGGAACCCTCCCCGTATTCTTTATCCTCCAGCTTCCGAGGAAAAGAATTGCACTTAATAGAAGATTTCCGAGAACGCCCACGCCCAATAGAATTATGGAGTTACCCATACTCAATTCTGAAAAGGGTGTCAATTCCCCATAGATTCCATTCTCCCAGTCAAAATTTATCTTCATGGAGTATTGTATATTATTTATACCAAGAAAAAACATGTGAAGAGATTCGTGTAACAACGGGGCAATTACTATCGCTATTATTGGTAACAGAATAAAGCCAAGAACATTGGCGAGATGATAATCAATCTTTTTCCTTCTGTGCGTTTTTATCTTTCTCTCCAGATGCGCCAATGGGTACATCTTTCGTAACCCCAATCTGGTAAAACCGAAAAAGATTTAGGGATGAATGTATAAATAGTCATTGTATGGGGTTTTGGTGAACAGGCAGACTCCACTTTACAATGACTGCATTACCTAGGATGTACTCATATCGAAGGTGCAGAGGGATTTCTGATTTTTATTTAATGGTTAATAATCATAATTACCATTACAAGTGATAAAAATGAACATAGAAGGATATGAGATGCCGGATGATCTGTATTACCATAAGGAGTTCATGTGGGCCAGGGTAGATGGGAATATCGCCAGGATTGGGCTCATCGATTTTGCACAGAAATTGGCTGGAGACATAAGTTATGTGGAGATGCCATTTGATGGAGATCGGGTAGATCAGGATGCGGAGGCAGGTACCATAGAGACCGGAAAGTGGGTTGGCAAAATCTTTGCTCCCGTTTCCGGGACGGTAAAGAGTATAAATGAGAGGCTCTATGATGACCCTGCTCTGATAAATAAGGACCCGTATGGGGAGGGTTGGATCTTTGAGATAGAGATGAGCGATCCCGACGAATTGAAGAATTTAATGCGGGGAGATGCCGCTATCGAGTGGCTGAAAGGTGAGATAGCGAAGCACAAATAATGGTTCTTGCCAGTCATCACGTAATCAGGGATATACTGAAGATAGTTGAAAGTAGTGATTTGAAGGAATTACAGGATATGTGTACCAAATTCTGTAAGCGGTATCCTGAGGATGGAGAGCTTCATAGAATAATCTGTGGGGTAGATAGTAAACTTTCAGAGTATATGTTATCTATGGACAAAAAGGTATTGGAGGATATAAAATCGGAACTCAGGGAGATGATGAACATTCGTAAAATGGAAAGCTCTGGGGGCGAGAAATTGTGGTTTAAGGATCGCAGGTCGTAAACATGGTTTTATTTGAGCATTCCCTCAATAATCATATCAACCACCTT
>Ga0190363_1000784_pt1 | contig 18913 bp, 16 predicted proteins | sample 48721867_MG_FD_161272 | JGI IMG/M metagenome (GOLD analysis project Ga0190363, IMG submission 161272) | Hydrothermal vent microbial mat bacterial communities from Southern Trench, Guaymas Basin, Mexico - 4872-18-6-7_MG | ecosystem: Environmental > Aquatic > Marine > Hydrothermal vents >... | reverse complement strand
AATATACCGTTTCGACTGGGAGGACACGAGCAGGCCGACGTACAGCATAGACACGCCGCCCCCATACCCATCCGGCGAGTTCCACATGGGAAACGTCCTCAACTGGACGTACATAGACGTCGTAGCCAGGTACAAGCGCATGCGCGGGTACAATGTGTACTTCCCGCAGGGCTGGGACTGCCACGGCCTTCCGACCGAAGTGGCCGTGGAGAAGGAGCTCGGCGTCCCGAGGTCTGAGGTTCCTCCAAGCGAGTTCAGGAGGATGTGTGAGAGGCTGGTGGAGAAGTACATTCAAGTCATGAAGAACGCCATAAAGAGGCTTGGATGCTCGATAGACTGGACGGCCGAGTACAGGACGATGGACCCCTCGTACTGGAGGAAGACGCAGCTTTCGTTCATAATCCTGTACAAGAAGGGGCTGATATACAGGGGCGTCCACCCGACGAACTGGTGTCCGAGGTGTGAGACCGCCATAGCCGACGCGGAGGTAGAACACGTCGAACGAGCCGGGAAGCTGAACTACATCCGGTTCCCGCTGGAGGGTGGAGGACACGTGACTATAGCCACCACACGGCCCGAGTTGATACCGGCGTGCGTGGCTGTGGCTGTACACCCGGAAGACGACAGGTACAGGGAGCTCGTGGGTAGGAGGGTCTTGACTCCGATATTCGGTAAGCCCGTGGAGATAGTTGCGGACAGGAGTGTAGACCCAGAGTTCGGGACAGGCGTCGTGATGATATGCACGTTCGGAGACAAGGCCGACGTGGAGTTCGTCATGAGGCGTGGGCTGCCGATAGTGAAGTGCGTAGACGAGAAGGGCAGGATGACCGAGGCGGCCGGGAGGTACGCAGGGCTGACGGTCGAGGAGGCCAGGAGGCGGATAGTCGAGGACCTCAGGGAACAGAGGTTGCTTGAGAGGGTGGAGACGATAGAGCAGGACGTAGGCGTCTGCTGGAGGTGTAAGACACCTGTCGAGATACTCGTCAAGAGACAGTGGTTCATGAGGATACTCGACCTAACCGACCGAGTAGTCGAGGAGACCATGAAGGTCCGGTGGGTTCCGGATCACATGAAGTGGAGACTCATCGACTGGGCGAGGTCGCTGACGTGGGACTGGGTCATATCGAGGCAGAGGGTGTTCGCCACACCCATACCGGTGTGGTACTGCAAGAAGTGCGGCGAGGTGATACTCGCCAGCGAGGACGAGATACCCGTAGACCCGAAGACCACGCCCCCGAAGGTGGGGAGATGTCCCAGGTGCGGTGGAACGGAGTTCGAGCCTGAGAGGGACGTGTTGGACACTTGGTTCGACTCCTCCATAACCTGTGCGGTCCACGCCGGATGGCCTGACAGACAGGATTGGAGGAGACTGTTTCCGGCGGACCTGCATCCCTCCGGGGCGGACATAATCAGGACCTGGGCGTACTACCTGATGGTTAGGCACCTGGCCTTGTTCGACGAGCCTCCCTACAAAACTGTCTTGATAAACGGCATCGTCCTCGGAGCGGACGGTAGGAAGATGAGCAAGAGCCTCGGAAACTACGTACCAGCGAGCGAGGTTTTCGCCAGGTACTGCACAGACGCCATAAGGCAGTGGGCCGCCGGCGGTGGTGCGACGGGTTTCGACATACCGTTCCGGTGGGAGGACGTCGAACACGGGAGGAGGTTCCTGATAAAGCTCTGGAACGCATGTCGGTTCGCCGGGATACAGCTGGAGGACTACGACCCCGAGTCGGGCAGGCCGAGGCTGAGGCTCCTGGACAGGTGGCTTCTGTCCAAGCTTGAGAGACTCACAGCCGAGGTGACTGAGGCTCTGGAGAACTTCAGGTTCAACGTGGCCCTGAACGCCGTAAGGGAGTTCGTCTGGCATGTGCTCTGCGACCACTACATCGAGGCCGTCAAGCATAGACTCTACAGCCCTGAGAAGTACGGAGTAGAGTCTAGGAGGGCGGCTCAGTACACGCTCTACACGGCCATGTACAGGATCCTACAGTTGCTGGCTCCGTTCTGCCCCCACATAACCGAGGAGATATACCAGAACCTCTACGCGGACCATGTGGGTGCACCGAGCATACACCTGACGGAGTGGCCTAAGGTAGACGAGACGCTGATAGACCCGGAGGCCGAGAGGATGGGGGATGTCGTCGTCCACGTCATAGCCTCCATAAGGGCCGAGAAGGCGAGGAGGAGGATACCGCTGAGCTCGCCTGTGGCTGGAGTCGTCGTGTACGACAGGGACGGAAAGTGGCTGGATGTCCTGAGGGAGTGCGTCGAGGACATAGCTGGGACGATAAAGGCCGAGAAGGTCTTCGTAGAAGCCGGCGAAGGAGGAGAGGCTGAGGTTCAGGGGTACGAGGAGCTCAGCGTCACGGTTAAGGCCTAAACCCTGCGGTACTTGAGCAACGCCCCGACCCCGCCAAACGACTCTTTGAGCATAACGCCCTCCTGGGTTTTGAGCGATATCATCTCCACGTCGACACCGATGCTCTCCGCGAGGTCTACCAGCTTCTCGGCCACATCCACCTTCTCGACCACTGACAGCGAGACGTTCCCACACTTGGGACACTTCGTCTCGAGCACGCTCCTCTCGTAAGCCGGGACGTCCTTCTCGTCCATCAACCTGGCCTGCTCGAACCCGCAGCTGCTGCACCTGACCTTGACCTCAACCCTCCTGAGGCCTTCGGATATGAGCAACGTCTTAACGAGACCTTCCTTCAACGTCGACACGACGTCTCTCTCCCCGTACACGGCCATCCCGGTTCCGTGGCCGACGTGGTAGAGGAACTCCTGGACGAGCTTCTTCTCCTCGGCGTACCTCACACCCTTGAGGATTTGGGAGGCCTTGGATATGAGCTCATCTAGCCCCTCCTCGTCCGTGTAGGATGTGTCTATGACGCCTATGACCTTCTGGGCGAGCTCGTAGTGTAGGTAGTCGCCCTTCAGGAAGTCCCTCTTCGTGTACCCCGGCCCGCCTACGATTATGCCCTTCAGATCTGGGACTGGGAGGAATATCTCGTTGGCCTTCTCGCCGACGCGTCTGAAGAACTCCTGGATGCGCATCTCCCTGTACCGTTCGAACCTCCTGGCGGACTGACCTCCAGCTCTGTGTTTCCCGGGTATCCCTGACGTTATCCTCTTGACGATGTTCAGCGTCCTACCCTTCAGGAGAGCGTAGGTGGCCTCGCTGGTGTCCACGAGGAGTATGCCGTACGTCCCGCGTCCCTTGACCATCTCCTTCAGTATCTCCACGTGGAACCTGCTGTCGCACCGGTACAGGAACGTGTTTATGGGCTCCGGAGGTATGACGACGTGTATCTCCATCCTCTCGTCTCCGAGCCTCTCCCCGGCGACCGCCCCGCAGAATATGGCTAAGCCCGTCTCCGGAACCTTCTTGAACAGTTTGAGCCTCTCCATGACCTTCACGAGGGCTGACTGAACGTTCTTCCTCGTCGTCTTCGACTTTATGTTCGCAGCCGTCCCGTACTCCTGCCTGAGGTAGTTCATCACGTCGCTTATCGGCCTGCCGGGGGGGACATAGAGTGAAATGAGTTCGGTTCCCCTACCCTCCTTTGACTCAAGCTCCTTTATCATCTTCCTAAACCTGTACATCGAGACGCCTTTCCCAGCCTGTCCCATCCTTAAACCCAAGAATAGCCCGAGCCGAACCATATATTTGTTTACCGAAAGAACTCAGCCGTGAACCTCGGAGCCTCCGTGTCCACCCTCAACGGCCCTGACTATCTCCTCCGGGTCTCTCCCATCCACGACGACGAGCCTAACCCCAGACCTCCTGAGAACCTCGACTGCCTTCAAGTCGAACAGTCCATACTCCCCCGGAGCCTGGACGTTCTTGGACAGGATTTCCTCCAACTCATCGTACGTGAGCACGTCGACCTTCACAGCCCCCGGGTCCTTCCTCGGGTCGGCCGTGTAGACGCCGTCCACGTCCGTGGCGTTGACGAGCAAGTCGGCGTCCAGGGCCTCTGCGAACAGGGCTGCGTCGTAGTCTGTGGAGCATCCGGGCTTGTCTCCTCCGCAGACGAGTATCTTTTCCCCGAAGTTCTCCACGACCTCATCCACAGTTCTCAGAACCTCGCGGTGGGCCTCGTCCCCCAAGGCTACTATGAGGGTCATGGCGTTCATGTGGGTTGCGAGTATGCCCACCCGGTCCTGGAACTCCTCGTCTCCACCCAGAGCCTTGACGATACGCTGGTAGAGCCTGGCGGTGCTCCCCCCTCCGCAGACGACGACGAGCCTGTGTCCGCTTCGTCTGAGCCTCTTAAGGACCTCGGCGTACTTCATGAAGTTCTCGGGGGTCAGCTCCCTCGTCAGGAGGGAGCCTCCCAACGAAATGACGACCTTCATCAAACCAGTATGCGGCAACCAGCCCAATAAACGGTTCTGTGAACGCTACTTTCATAAGGGAGCTTGTCGTTTAGGATGGATTGGCGGGGGTTCCCGAGAGGTCGAAGGGGGCAGGCTCAGGCCCTGCTGGCGTTAGGCCTTCGTGGGTTCGAATCCCACCCCCCGCACCAAAGCCAGTGGGTTCCTCAGAAAGTTGATCATCGTCTCTACGACGACGTGAAAATCAGAAAAATTGAAAAAGGTGCTGCGTCAAGTCACAGATTTTCTGCCAAACTCCGGCTTAAGCTCCTTCGCAGCGATTATCCTCGGCATTGCCTGGCTTATGGCAAGGAAGCCGGCCCAAGTAGCCGCCGAGTTCAGCCTGACCTGGTTTCCTCCCTAACCCATGAGAGATCTTTCTTCGTGTCCGCCGACCATGGGTACGGCAACCACTCAGGAACCTCGTAGGGGTGGAGCTCCCCAATCCGTTCCAAAGGCCTTTCGAGAAGCGTAGCCCTCGTCTTCAGGAGTGTGGGGGCCTCCGAAGCCTTAGCTGAGAAGTCATGGTCTGTGTGGGCCGGCCCGGATTCGAACCGGGGACCTCCACCTCGTAAGGGTGGCGTCCTACCGCTGGACCACCGGCCCAACACAACATTTCGAGCGTGGTTTGATAAAGCCTTTTCACGGGTACATTAGGCGTGAGCCCATCTTCTCCCGAGCCTTCTCGGGGTAAAATAGGGCAACGTTTGACTCGGGTATGCGTTTAACTATCGTCTCCGCCACCCTCATGGGGTCCGAGGCCAGCTTGCATGGAACCGCGTGTTCGAGGACGCCGAGCTGCTCTATGCCCACAACGTTCCTGATAAGCCCGGAGGCCTTCAGGGCCTTCTTCAGCCTGCTCCTGGTCGTAGAGGTCGCGACAACCCTGTCCAGCCCTGACTTTGTCCAGGAAGCGTAGAGCCTGACCTGCCTCTCAGAAAGCTTGGCCTCCATGGGCTCGACGCTCGGGTCGAGTATCTTCACGTACACCGGGATGTTCTCGACCATGCAGAACGTCTCCGCGGCGTCTTGGACCGTCTCGGCGTTCGGTGAAAGCTGTATCCTCAGCCACTCCCATGGTACGAACGCCTTCAGGCCTCCTGGACCTACGTCTACGGTCAAACCTTCTGGACTTATCTTGGAGAGTCTGCCCCTCACCTCCGAGAGCTTGGACGCCTCTCCCCTGCTGAGGGCCTTCCCGTACAGCCTCGTGACGTACTCGACCGCCACCTCCACGTCCTCGCCGTCCAGGGAGACGGAAACCCAACCCTCCCCGTCCGCGTGCACTTCCACCACGGACACTTCGAGACCCTCGAACGCCCTCTCGAGGGAGAACTTCAGGCTTATCAGCGCCCTGTCCCTGTTGGGGCCGTACACCTTCTCCGACAGAGTCTCAACAATCATCGAGCAGGGCCTCCATCTCCCTGTGGAACTCCATCAGCCTCCTCACAGCCGGGTGGTCTTCACCCAGCTTCTCCGAGAAATCCCTTATGGTCGCCTCTATCCCAGCCCTCCTACAACCGCTGACAAGCTTGTCGGCGTAGCACACAATCTTCTCCTCCAACGTCTCCGGAACGTACTCCCCAGGCGGCAGACCTATACGCTCAGCCTCCTCCCTCGTTATCCCAGCCCCAACATGCCTCTCGATTATCCTAACAACCTCCTCCGGAAGCCCGAGGCCCCTGGCTATCTTAGCCCCGACCACCCCGTGCTCCACACCATGCGTCACAGACCTCCCTATGTCATGGAGGAGGGCTCCCACCTCCACCAGCAACACGTTGAGCTCGTAGCCCTTCTCGACGAGCCTCTCAGCCAGGTCGAGGGCCACGTCCCTGACGCACATGCAGTGTCTTATGACGTTGCTCGGGCAACCGACCTCCGCGAGTATCTGGACGGCCTTCTCCTTCAAGGTGTTCAGGTCTTCCATGGGGGTTCACCGGAACCCGGGGGGTTAGCAGTCTTCGAGCATGCGTATCTTCTCTTCGAGGACCTCTATTATCTTCGCGTTGTCGAACGCCTTAAGCTCCCCACCGCATCTCGGACACCTGAACATGAGCTCGACGGCCTCCTCGAAGGGTATCGGAGGGTCTCCTGTACCGCAGTGGAAGAACATGTGGCTCCTCTCGTACCTGAGCCTAGCCCTAAGTCTCTTGAGGACGTCTTTCTTGACGCTCTTTATGAACGCGCTCACGAAGGTAGGCTGGGGAACCCACTTGTATATGAACCAGCCTGTCTCCTCGTCCCTCTCGCTCCTGGAGGCCACCAAGGCGTGGTCATGCAGCCTGTACAGTATCCTCCTGACCGTGTTCAGGTCCATCCTTGCCTTTGCGGAGATTTCCTCAGCCGTCATCTCGCCTCCTTCGAGAAGTGCGTCGATTACCCTTACGCCGTCTTCTCCGCAGAGCATCTCGGCGATGAACCTGAGCGAGTCGGCAGGTGTTTCAGGCTTCCCGTTCAACGCTAATTTTTTATGGTCTTCGTAGGGCTTAAGCCTTCTCCCCAACCCTGACAACCTTCTTGCCCCTCCTCTGCGGAACGACCTTCAGCTTCGCGTCCTCAAACCTCTTGAGGAGCTCCCGGCCCTTGAAGAGCTCGTGGAGGAACACGGCCAGGGCGCTGACCTCTGAGTGGGGTTGGTTGGTCACGGCCACGTTCCAGTCCGCCATGTCGTACACCTCCCCCGGAACCTTCTCGCCCCCGACTATGACCAGCTTGTCCATCGGGCTCTTCCTGATCTCCTCTATGACCTCCTGTACGGGCATGCCGTACATCGTTAGGTGTACCCTGTCCCCGTCCCACGAACGGATGGCTCTACGCCAATCCTCCACGTACTCGACTGTGAAAGGTCCACCCCACTCCTCGACAACCCTCCTCATACGCTCTTCGAGGCCTCTGTCCCTAATTCCGGAGTACAGGACACCGTCAGCCCCGAACGCCCTGGCCGCCAGGAACACGTGCATGGTTAGCCTTAGGTCCCTCGCAGGTCTGTGGCCTAGCCTGAGGACGTAGACCTTCATCAACGTCCAATCCGTCGGGCAACGTATATGTCTCACCCAGACCAGGTACATGACGGGTTCCAGGGGAGGTGCCGCCGGGTTGAGGTGTTCGAGGTGTGGTGAGTGTTGCAGGGACACGAGGATGCCCCTGACCGAACGCGATGTACGTAGGCTTGCGGAGGCCGGCTACGACCCTGAGGAATTCACGGTCAGGGATGGGCGTATAGTCAGGCTTAGGAACGTGGACGGGTACTGCTACTTCTACGACCGGAACCGCGGGGCTTGTAGGGTCTACGAGCTCAGGCCTGAGGGGTGTAGGCTCTACCCTGTTGTGTTCATAGAAGGGTATGGAGTCGGCGTTGACGCCAGGTGTCCGATGGCCCACACGGTCTCGGAGGAGGAGGTTAGAAGGAAGGCTCCGAGGGTTCTCAGGCTCGTCAGGGGGGTCTACGGAGAACAGGTCCTAAAGGGCTTGTAGGCTCTTCCACACACCGTCTCCGACGTAGTGTACGTTCTCGACCACCCTGCCCTTCCGCATGGCCCTCATCTCCTGGGAGGGCTTCAAGGCCAAACCGACGGCTATGAACTTCCCGTGTCTCTCGTCCACCACGGCCACCACGTCCCCCTCACCGAACTCCCCCATGACCTCGACGACGCCAGGCGCCATGACGTCGGCGCCGTTGCATATGTGGGGTACAGCCCCCATGTCCACGACGACCCTCGGAAGCTTCTCCAAGACCTCCACGGCCTTCAGGGTCGGCATGAGGCGTCCTCCAACCTCCAGGAGGACAGGCCTCCCAAGGACTCTGTACAGCTTGGTCGCGTCGTCGAACTCTATCAGCTCCACGCTGCCCTTCGCCTTCGCCTCCAGCTCCGCCCCAAGCTCTTCCCTAGCCCTCTGCATGAGGCTCTGGGCTTCCCTCACCCTCAGGAGGTGTCTCCTGACTATTCTCACGCGTTTTCTAACCAAAGCCCACACCAAAAACTAAATATATGTTACGGTTAAGAGTGTTAATGACGGTTTTAAGAGGGTTTTGGGTTGAGCGCCAAACAGCCTACCGGGTCAGGTTTGAAAAAGGTGCTCGATTCCATACTCAGGCCCAGGAAGCAGGCTCCGGCCAAGCCCACCAGGGAGATATACGTGAAGGCGATTCCCCTGAGGAGCTACGACGATGTGGATGTCATAAAGGCTGAGGTCAGGGCTGGGAACATAGTCATATCGAACGTCTCCCCCCTCGCCAGGAAGAGCGTCGAGGAGGTTAAGCGAGCCGTGGGGGAGCTCAGCGAGTACATGTCGATGATAGGGGGCGACATAGCCAGACTCGGCGAGGAACGTATAGTCCTCACACCGCCGACCGTGAAGATATGGCGTGGACAGGGTCAGGGTGAGGGCTAAACAAGCCTTATGGACTCGAGGTTGCTCGGAGCCCTACACGTAAGCTTCATCATCCTCGATATCGTCATCGCCATGTTCAGACACTTCCTCGGCTCCCCGTGGCAGAGTACCACACGCCTCGGAGTGGGGCTTATCTTCCTGACGTAGTTTATCAGCTGAGCCCTGTCCGAGTGGCCGGTGAAACCCTCAACCGTCTCGACCCTCATGTTCACGTCCACCACCTCAACCCTACCCTCCGAGTTGACCATCGAAACCTGCCTCAGCCCCGACTGGATCCTCCTGCCGAGCGACCCGTTAACCTGGTAAGTCACGAACAACAGCGTGTTCCTCTTGTCGGGGGCAAGCTGCCTGAAGTAATCCAAGACGGGCCCGCCGACCATCATGCCAGACGTGGCCAGTATGACGCAGGGGCCTCCCTCGACTATCTCAAACCTCTGGTCGGGCTGTTTCACGAACACGAAGTACTCAGACTCGAACGGGTTCTGGTCCTCGTAGAGTATCTTGTTCTTCAGTTCCTGCGACAGGTACGTCGGGTAGGCCATGTGTATCCCGTTGGCCTCCTCTATCATCCCCTCGACGTACACGGGAACCTCCGCTATCTCGCCACGCCTCATGTACTCGTCGAGCACCACCATTATCTCCTGAGCCCTGCCCACCGCCGGGACGGGTATCAGAACCTTACCCCCATCCTTGAGCGTCTGGTTCACCACCCTGGCGAACTCCTCCTCGACGCTCCTCCTCGGGGGCATCACGTCCTCCGGGGCTCCGTAGGTGCTCTCCATTATCAGCGTCTCAACCCTAGGGAAGGTCGAGGCGGCTGGTCTGAGGAGGCGTGTGTAGCCGAACTTGAAGTCGCCCGTGTACACGATGTTGTGGAGCCCCCTACCTATGTGGAGGTGGACTATCGAGGAGCCGAGTATGTGGCCCGCGTTGTGCAGCGTCAGCCTTATGTCGGGGGCTATGTCCGTGACCTCGTTGAACCTCAGCGTTATCGCGTGGAGCACGGCATCCCTTATGTCAGCCTTGCTGTACGGCGTCACCCTACCCTCGCTCTCCAAAACCTGGAGGTAGTCGAGTTGGAGCAACGTCATCAGGCTCAGCGTCGGCATCGAACAGTAGACAGGCCCGTCGTACCCATACTTGTACAGGAACGGCAGGAACCCAGAGTGGTCCAGGTGTGCGTGCGTTATGACGACTGCGTCCAGCCTGTCCAAGTCGAACTCGGGAACGTTCAGCCGGGGGAAGCCGTCCCTCGGGTTCGTGGAGGCTGGGTTCACACCGCAGTCCAGGAGCACCGAGCTCTCGTCGGTCTGGACGAGTATGGCTGACCTGCCCACCTCCATGCTCCCGCCAAGGAACGTCACCCTGACGTTCTTCGTCTCGACCACGGGCGTCCTGAACACGGCCTCCCCGACTTCCCTCATTATGCGCTCCCTCTCACGGCTCATGGAGCACATGTAGTGTCTGATCTGCGTTATTGTCTTGGACGGAATCGGGGAGGCCTTGACTATCTTGGGGCTCCACCTCGTGGCTTTGATTATCTCCTGCACGTTGGCTCCCTCCTTACCGAGCGCCAGGCTAGGCTTCTTAGCCTCTATCGTGACCTCGCCCGTGGCCGGGTCGAAGAATATGGCTGAGATTCCGGCTTCCTTCGGTATTATCTCCTTGATCCTCCTCTCAGCCTCCTCCTCAGGCAGCCTGACGGACGGGTCCGCCCTGACGACTATGCGCTTCTTTATCATGCCCGCTATGTCGGCGACTACGTAGCTCTGGCCCAGCAGGACCTCCGGCTTCTTGGTGTATATGGCTATGCGTGGACCTTCATACTCTATCCTGGTTATGCCTATCCCACTCGGGATGTTTTCCAGTATGCAGTTCCTGATTTCCTCGTACGGCTTCTCGATACGCCTCTGCATGACCTTCAGTCCCTTCCTCTCTTCAATAAGGCGTCCTTTTCCTCACGGGTTAGCTCCCTAAACCCCTCCCTCGTTATCACAGCCACGTCGAAGTCGTCCCCACTCGCCACGTCCCTCTTCATAGCCGACGATATTGCCTCCACGACCACCGGAAGCATCTCCTTGACAGACGCCCCCTCCCTGTAACCGTCTTCAAGGACGCCGTACGCTATCGGGGAGCCGGAGCCCGTGGACACACACTTCTCCTCGGTGAGACTTCCGAACGGGTCTATCTGGAATATCCTCGGCCCCTCGTCGTCCACACCTGCGATTATCGTGCTGACGAGGAGTGAAGACCTCCTGTTCTCGAACAGTATGTTCGCCACGAGCCTCGCAGCCGCTGAGACAGGCATAGGCCTCCCGTACGTGAGCCGGTACATGTTGGCGTACGCGGAAAGGATGTCCACGACCCTCTGGGCGTCGGCCACGGCTCCGGCTATCGTCATGGCTAGGTGTTCGTCTATCTTGTAAAGCTTCTTCGCCTTCTTGTGGGCCACGAAGTACCCCATGGTGGCTCTGGTGTCGGTGGAGAGGACTACTCCGTCACGGCAGACTACGCCTATCGTTGTAGTCCCCTTGAGTAAACCTGGATAGCTTGTCAAACCTATACCCACCTGAAGTTCCCCAGTAGGGAGAAGTCATTAAGTTTAGCCCAACCCCACGTTAAAAGCTTTTCTTCAGAACACGGAAACGTTAAAGCTTTAATTCAGCCCTAACCAACACGATAATAAATGTCAGCCGACCTGACAAGGGCTCACAGGATAGAGCTTCCGAGACTCGTCCTCGTCGGAGAAGACATCCTACCCGCCGTGGAAGACTGTTGCATGGACTTCGGGTTCGAGAAGGCCCTCGTCGTCTCAGGGGCTAAGACGTACGAGGTCGCGGGGGGAAGGGTCATAAAGATTCTGATGGACTCGGGAATATACGCTGAACACTCGATCGTCAGCAGGGGCGACGTGGAGGACGTGGACGAGGTGATAAACCGCATAAGCCGGCTCGACGCCGAGGTGGTCGTGGGAGTGGGGGGTGGGAAGGTCATAGACGTAGCTAAGCTCGCCTCCTACAGGGCTCAGGTCCCGTTCATAAGCGTTCCCACCTCAGCCTCCCACGACGGCATAGCCAGCCCGATGGCCGTCGTCAAAGGTTTGGACAAGCCCCACTCCATAAGGGCCCAGACGCCGCTCGCGATAATAGCCGACGTGGACGTCATATCCAGCGCCCCGAGGAGGTTCTTGGCCAGTGGGTGCGGCGATGTGATAGCCAAGTGTGTTTCGGTGAGGGATTGGAAGCTGGCACACAAGGTTAAGGACGAATACTACGGCGAGTACGCGGCCAGCCTTGCGCTGATGAGCGCCAAGCTCGTCATGGAGAACGTCAGCCTGATAAAGGACGGAGTTTCCGAGGGCATAAGGACGCTGTTGGAAGCGCTGATAAGCTGTGGGGCGGCCATGTGCATAGCCGGGAGCAGCAGGCCGTGCAGCGGCTCCGAGCACATGTTCAGCCACGCTCTGGAGCTCCTGGACCCGGGTATAAAGTGTCTCCACGGTGAGAGGTGCGGCGTCGGGACGATAATGATGGCCTACCTCCACGACCTTGACTGGGTTGAGATAAGGGATAAGTTGAGGACCGTCGGAGCCCCCACGACGGCCAAGGAGCTGGGCGTTCCGCCTGAGCTGATTGTGAAGGCCCTTACAATAGCCCATAAGATAAGGCCTGAAAGGTACACCATTCTTGGTGAGGGGGGGCTGACTAAAGGAGCTGCAGAGAGGCTTGCCAAAGTTACTGGAGTGATTTAGCGGCCCGTTTAGGGAGTATTTCAGGCAGTGTTCATGCCAACGTTTATATCGCTCGGTCTCTCTCAACTAATGGAGTTGGCGGGGGGAATTCTGTGAAGGAAGTACAGCTGAGGGTTGCGGAGGCAAGGCAGCAGAGGGATGTGGGTAGAGGAATCGCTAGGATAGACTCCCGAGTCATGGATGAGATAGGCGTAACTGTCGGAGACATAATCGAGATAGAGGGTAAACGTAAGACCGCCGCCAGGGTTTGGCCAGCCTACCCCGAGGACAGGGGTCTTGACATAATCAGGATAGACGGGTGGATAAGGAAGAACTGTGGAGCGAGCCTGAACGACTACGTGAAGATCAGGAAGGCAGAGGCCAAGGAGGCCAGCTACGTCAAGCTCGCTCCAGTGGACATCAGAATAAGTGTGGACAGGGACTTCATAAGGTTCGTAAAGGACAGACTCATCGACCGTCCACTCGTCAAGGGGGACACGGTGCTGATAATGATGCTCGGCCACTCCATACCGTTCCTCGTAGTCAAGACGAGGCCGATGGGAATCGTGAGGGTGACCCACGACACGGAGATAAGCGTCCTCAGCGAGCCTGTCCCTGAGATAGAGGTTACAACCCGTACCACGTACGAGGACATAGGAGGGCTACACGAGGCCATCCAGAGGATACGTGAGATGGTGGAACTTCCACTCAGGCACCCGGAGGTTTTCAGGAGGCTTGGCATAGACCCGCCTAAGGGCGTCCTCCTCTACGGTCCTCCTGGATGCGGTAAGACTCTGTTGGCTAGGGCCGTTGCGAACGAGAGCGAGGCGAACTTCTACGCCATAAACGGCCCTGAGATCATGTCGAAGTTCTACGGAGAGTCTGAGGCTAGGCTGAGGAACATATTCATGGAGGCTGAGAAGAACGCTCCGAGCATCATATTCATAGACGAGATAGACGCCATAGCCCCCAAGAGGAGCGAGGTCACGGGCGAAGTCGAGCGTAGGGTCGTAGCACAGCTCCTAGCCCTGATGGACGGTTTGAAGGGACGTGGAAACGTCATAGTCATCGCAGCCACGAACAGACCTGAAGCCCTCGATCCAGCTCTCAGGAGGCCGGGCAGGTTCGACAGGGAGATAGAGATAGGCATACCAGACAAACAGGGCAGGTTCGAGATACTCCAGATACACACCCGCGGAATGCCGCTGGCGGACGACGTGGACCTTAAGAAGCTGGCCGAGATAACGCACGGCTACACCGGGGCCGACTTGGCTGCGCTCTGCAGGGAGGCGGCTATGAAGGCTTTGAGGAGGTATCTGCCCAAGATAGACCTGGAGGAGAAGCGCATACCGCATGAGGTTCTGGAGCAGATGGTCGTGACGATGGAGGACTTCATGAACGCGTACAAGGAGATCACGCCGACGGCGATGAGGGAGGTGTACGTCGAGACGCCCACCGTCCACTGGGACGACATAGGCGGGTTGGAGGAGGTTAAGCAGCAGCTCAAGGAGGCTGTGGAGTGGCCTCTGAAGTATCCTGGCGCCTTCAAGAGGATGGGCATAAGGCCTCCGAGGGGCATACTGCTGTACGGTCCTCCTGGATGCGGTAAGACTCTGTTGGCTAGGGCCGTGGCCACGGAGAGCGAGGCGAACTTCATAGCCATCAAGGGTCCTGAGATATACAGCAAGTGGGTCGGGGAGTCTGAGAAGGCTATCAGGGAGGTTTTCAGGAAGGGCCGTATGGCGGCTCCGAGCATCATATTCTTCGACGAGTTCGACGCCATAGTGCCGAGGAGGGGTATGGGCATAGGCGACTCCATGGTGACCGAGAGGGTGATAAGCCAACTCCTGACCGAGATGGACGGGCTGGTCGCGTTGGAGAACGTCGTCGTCATCGGAGCCACGAACAGGCCCGACATAATAGACCCCGCCGTGCTCAGGCCTGGGAGGATGGACAGGATCATATACGTCCCTCCGCCTGACGAGGAGGCGAGGTTCCAGATACTGAAGATACACACAAGGAACATGCCCCTGGCTGAGGACGTGGACCTTAGGGAGATTGCGAAGAAGACTGAGGGCTACTCCGGAGCCGACTTGGAGACTGTGTGCCGCGAGGCGGCTATGAACGCTTTGAGGAAGGACATAAACGCCAAGCATGTTACGAAGGAGGACTTCGAGGAGGCTCTCAAGAAGGTGGGGCCCTCTCTGACGCCCGAGATGATAAAGTGGTACGAGGACCTCGCCAAGACGTTCCAGAAGATGAGGGCTGGCATAGAGAAGCCTCCCGCCATAATAGCATAGTTGGGGAGCCTTGAGGAAGATACTGCTCGAATCGACCATCGTGGAGGTTCTCAGCCAGAAGGGGTCGATGACGGATAAGGAGCTCCACGAAGCCCTCAAGGAACTCTACGGGGAAGTGGACGAGGGGGAGTTCAGGAAGATCTTGATGAGGCTGGAGATTCAAGGCGTCGTAACCGTCTCACCTCTTATAAAGGACCGTAGGATTGTTGAGCTTAGGGGTGTCTGATGGGGGTACAGCTCCGGGACATAGTCCCGGCAAAGCAGGTCACGCTCGAAAGCCTCTCCGGCAGGGTCATAGCCATAGACTGCTACAACGCCCTGTACCAGTTCCTCGCCATAATCAGAGGACGCATGGGCGAGCCTCTCAGAGACCGTAGCGGCAGGGTTACGAGCCACCTAAGCGGGCTTCTGTACAGGACGGCGAATCTCGTCGAGAAGGGTATAAAGCCCATATACGTGTTCGACGGGACTCCTCCAGCCCTCAAAGAGGCTGAGATAGCCAGACGTAAACGCGTGCGTGAGGAGGCGTTGGTCAAGTACGAGGAGGCGTTGAAGGCCGGGGATGTCGAGACCGCCAGGAGGTACGCCCAGATGTCAGCCACGCTGAAGGACTACATGGTCGAGGACGCGAAGAGACTCCTGACCCTGCTCGGCATACCGTGGGTTCAGGCTCCATCCGAGGGAGAAGCCCAGAGCGCTTACATGGCCATGAAGGGCTCGGCGTGGGCTGCGGGCAGCCAGGACTTCGACGCCCTCCTGTTCGGAGCTCCGAGGCTTGTGAGAAACCTCTCCATAACCGGTAGGAGGAAGCTTCCACGGAAGAACCTGTACATAAAGATTCAGCCTGAGGTCATAGACCTCGAGGAGACGCTCAAAACGCTCGGCATAACGAGGGAGCAGCTCGTGGACATCGCCATACTCGTCGGAACGGACTTCAACCCCGAAGGCGTCAAGGGCATAGGGCCGAAGAGAGCTCTGAAGCTCATAAAGCAGTACGGAACGCTGGAGAGGGCTCTGGAGAGCCTGAACGTCGAGGTTGAGTTCCCACACCCCGTGGACGAGATTAGGGAGATATTCCTCAACCCAGACGTGACGGATGAGTACGAGGTCGAGTGGAGAGAACCGGACGAGGAAGGCGTCATAGAGTTCCTGTGCCGCGAGAGAGACTTCTCAGAAGACCGCGTCAGGAAGGCGCTCGAGAAGATAAGGGCTGCAGCCAAGAAGCCCACGACAAGAAGGACGACGCTAGAGGCCTGGTTCTGACGCTAAGCTTAAGCCAGGACAAGCCCATAAAACCTTGAGCGCCCCGGTCGCCTAGTCTGGTTAAGGCGCCGCCTTGGTAAGGCGGAGATCGCGGGTTCAAATCCCGCCCGGGGCTCTCCATTCGCCAAAAAGGAGAACCAAAGTAACCATTATCGTTTTTAATAATGATTTGAGCAGTTTTAATACTTAAACAAAAAAGGCTTTCTGCATAATCATAATTGTGTACTTAACTTCATAAATCTTAACTTATTAGCTCATTAACAGCATTAATAATTTTTGATTTATCCTCATCTTGACAAGGATTATGGCCTGTACCCTTTAAAACGATGGCTTTAAATTTTATTTCTGGTTTGTTTTCACTTAACTTTTTAATAATATATTCCGCATCTTTCTTTAGTGTCTCAGGATCATACATGTGAACAGGAACTATTATTAAAAGCTTTCTTTTTGCTTTATGAAAATATAGGTCTAATAACGCTCCTCTAACTTGTTTAGCTACACGCGCTTCTATTTCAACAGCGATTTCACCCCTATCTGTTTTAATAATACCATCTATTTGACCCTTGCCTTCAGCATATTTAACAGTAGTGTAATATCTATCTGTCCGATAAGAAGGACCATATATTTGCTCTAATAGATTTTTAACATAATACTCATGACTTCTGCTCAATTCCCCTCAAAAGGAAGAACTATGATTTTATTTTTAAATTTTTCCTGCCATTTAGAAGAGAAACCAGTCTCGTAGAGGCTTGGCGCTTTGTCTACTCATGACTAAGGTGTATTTCCGCGAGTCTATGTACTGACTTGTCGGATCTCTAACACTCTGTGCTCTCATAGTGTTCTGTGGCCACTCTAATCTCCAAGAGAGGGGTCTTATACCGCGGCCTAGGGACTTCCACCGAAACTCATCTTAAGAAAAAAGTATTTGAGTTCTGCGTGCCAAAAACAACATCGAAACAAAAATTCACGGCCAAAACTTAAGAAGCCTTTTTAGCCCAACATCATGCTAAACCCTTACCTATCTTCCGTTTTCGAAGTGTTTTTTGGCTTTTCAGGGGTGGCAAGCTGGCAAAGAGGGAAGTACCTCCTACATATCCTCCTTCTACACTTAGCTCCTTGAGGCAACCCTACACCTCCGAGTTAGGCGGAAGGTCATTAATTGTCTCGTTCGTGTTTAGGGTCGTTAAGGCGGAGATCGCGGGTTCAAATCCCGCCCGGGGCTCTCACTCTGTTTTGTGGTAGTCTATGGATAGGAGGTACATCACGAGGCCCACGTATGGCTTCATGGCTTCTAGGGTTCTCCTTACGTCTTCCTCCCTGTCTGAGCCGTATGTCCTCGAGAAGCCTCTCCTGACGGCCAGGTCTCCGGCTGGGCCTACCGTGAAGTTTTTTGAGCATAGGGCTACGGTCAGCTCCGCAGTCCACGTTCCGACCCCTCTTATCTCTTGGAGCTCTTCGATGACCTGCAGGGGTTTCTCGTCCACGTCTCTGAGAGTCGGTAAGGATCCTCCCAAGGCCATCTGTAAGACCTCGACTATCGTCCTTGCCTTGAACCTTGTGACCCCTGCAACCCTCTTCAGCTCCTCGGGCTTCAGGCTTCCGAGGGTTTCTGGACTCGGGAAACCGTAGTGTGTGAAGCCCTCCACCTCAAGCCTTCGGCCGTATGCCTCCACAAGTTTAGCCGTGTTCTTGAGAGCCAGCTTGAGCAGGATCCTCTGCTGGATTATGGACGAGACGAGGGTCTCATACACGGTTGGACACTTTGTGGGCCTCAGGCCCAGATGCCTCTCGGCGAGGCGGCGTATGGGCTCGTACGGTTCGACGGCCTTCAGGAACTCTCCGTAGTCGAAGTCTACCATGAACATCCTCTCCACGACCCTCAGAGCCTCCGAACCCACGTTTCCGCTGTGTTCCGTCATCACTCTCAGCTCCAGGAGTGGGTCATACCCCTCCGAGGCCACCTTGACGGAGACCGCGACATCTTCGCCATGAACTTCGATCAGCCTCCTACAGGTGTCGGCCTCGAACATCCACGGCGTGGGCTTTCCCTTCAACGAGAATCTCTCGAGGTGCTCCTTGACGGCGTAGGGTGGCTTAGGCCTCACAAGCCTGAGGAGGGCCACGTGTATGCTTGAATCTCTCCGGGAATTTAAGGTTGATTCAGGCCTTCCTGAATAAATGGCTATATGCACATAAATCACCGTTGATTTTTATTGTGGTGCGTCTGTTTGTCGAGCAGCTTTAGGTACGTGTTCGGGCCGGTTCCTTCGAGGAGGCTTGGCAGGAGTCTGGGCATAAACAACATCCCACCGAAAAACTGCACGTACTCCTGCGTTTACTGTCAGCTCGGCAGGACGAGGAACCTGACCGTGGAGAGGAGGACGTTCACAAACCCTGACGAAGTCCTAGGGGAGGTGTCGAAGGCCGTTGAGAGGATCGGTGAGGAGAACATAGACTACATAACGTTCGTCCCCGACGGGGAGCCCACGCTTGACCTGAACCTGGGTAGAATCGTCTCCGGGCTGAGGGAAATCACTTCCGTGAAGCTGGCCATCCTGACGAACTCCTCGCTGATGTACAGGCCGGACGTAAGGGAGGACCTTATGAAGCTCGACCTGGTCTCCATCAAGGTGGACTCCGTCGACAGGAAGGTCTACAGACGTGTGAACAGACCTCACCCGAGCATAGAGCTCGACACGGTTCTGGACGGAATCAGAAAGTTTACAGCCGAGTACGAAGGCACTGTCATAAGCGAGACGATGCTGATAGACGGCTTAAACGACGACCTGGACGGTGTGGAGAGGGTTGCGGAGTTCCTGGCGGAGATAGAAGTCGACAAGGCCTT
>Ga0190363_1000783_pt1 | contig 18936 bp, 19 predicted proteins | sample 48721867_MG_FD_161272 | JGI IMG/M metagenome (GOLD analysis project Ga0190363, IMG submission 161272) | Hydrothermal vent microbial mat bacterial communities from Southern Trench, Guaymas Basin, Mexico - 4872-18-6-7_MG | ecosystem: Environmental > Aquatic > Marine > Hydrothermal vents >... | reverse complement strand
AGAGTAAAAGTTGGAATTAAAAAGTTTTAAAATCTATGAAAGCTATTTTATTTCTGTTCTTAATGAGGTGTAGGAGGTTTTCTTCCTGAAAACAAATACTCTGGAATCAAAATCTGAACAAATATTCTCATTAATCATCGACAATCTTCAAAAAACCTACAAACGCTTAGTTAATTATCGCGACCAGAATACGTGGAAGTTTTTTCAAGGTGAAGCTCCAGAAGCATATAAACCGGATTTTGATGATTCCTCATGGAAAATCGTTAAGTTACCTCTATCCTTTGACGCTCGGAAGGGCGGAGCATGGCTCAGATGTAAAGTAATTATTCCTGAAGAAATCGAAGGAGTCGAAATTTCAGGTTCAACTATGAAACTTTCCTCTTTTATTATAATAGATAAGAGTGAAATTTTTGTAGATGGAAGAAAAGTTTTAAGCGCAGATTACTGGACAGAGCTTAGAGGACCAAAAATAATACTGGACGAATGCGTCAAACCTAGGAAAGAGCATGTAATAGCAATACATTTATTCCCAAAATATGAGCCAGTTGATGTTCCACAATTTTACATAACGTACAGTAAAATTGAGAACATAGCTTTTGAGATCGAATCATTTGCCGAAGAAATCAAATTTGCTAAAATGCTAGATAAAAATTTAACTAAAAAGATTCTAGAAAAGTTTGATCTCAGCGTTTTTAGAAGAGATGTATCCCAGTTAATGAAGGAAATAGAAAAAACCCGGAAAAAACTTCTACCCCTATCAAAAAAGGCTAAGGAATTTAAAGTTCATTTGATTGCTCATGCCCACATAGATATGAACTGGCTCTGGCCTTGGGAGGATACTCTCAGAACTATTAGAAATACATTTTCTACAATGGTTGATTTAATGAGAAAATATGACGATTTCTATTTTTCACAGAGTCAAGCTGTAACCTATAAGGCTGTAGAAGATAACTTTCCAAATCTCTTCGAAAAGATAAAACATTATGTTAGAAGAGGTAATTGGGACATTACAGCCTCCATGTGGGTTGAAGCTGATCTTAATATGGCTGGAACAGAAGCATTGCTAAGACAATTCTTATATGCTAGAAATTATATTAACGAAAAATTCGGCATAAAACCAAAAGTTTGCTGGGAACCTGATACATTTGGTCATATTTGGACTCTTCCACAAATATTGAGAAAGTTTGGTATAAGATATTATTACTTCATGCGTTGCGGTAAAGGTCATCCATTGTTCTGGTGGGAAGGACCCGATGGATCACGAGTCTTAGCCTTCACAAGTGTTTATAATAATGTTGTGACACCTAGGAATATTGTTGATTTAGTTATTGACCTTTATGAGCGCTATGGGTTAAAGACGAGCATGTTTGTTTATGGTGTTGGAGATCATGGTGGAGGTGCAACCATAGAAGACATTGAAGCTGCCTACAAGATGCGTAAAAAGCCAACTTTACCAGAATTATCCTTCAGCTCAGTTCAAGCATTTTTCGAGGAGGCTGAAAGAGAGATTGAAGAGAGAAACCTAACCATACCTATTGTTAGTGATGAACTACAATTCACCTTCGATGGATGCTATACTACACATAGTGATATTAAACGTTACAACAGATTATGCGAGTCCCTGCTTATTGATGCTGAGAAAATATGCATCATCGCTAATACATATCCAAAAGACCTCCTTAAAGAAGCCTGGTTGAAAATGCTTTTCAATCAATTCCATGATATCCTTGATGGAAGTGGAAGTGCTGAAGCATATATTTACCCGAAAAAACTAGCTCAGGAATCTCTTAAAGTAGCTGAGAATTTAATAAACTCAGCAATTAGAATGTTATGCGAAAAGATAAGATTTTCAAGGAAAGGAATACCTATAGTCATCTTTAATACCCTCTCATGGGGTCGTAAAGATATAGTAAAAGTAAAGATACCGATACAGTTAATTCCGAAGAATGCTATAGCAGTTTCATATGATGGAAAGGAAGAACAACCAATTCAAATATATGGAGATGAAGTAGTGTTTTTGGCACATGTGCCACCACTGGGCTACAAAACATACTACATTATTAAGGGAAAACCAAAGGAACAGGAACATTCTGGCCTAAAAGGATCTCCAGAAACCTTGGAAAACAGGTATTTTAAGATTGAAGTGAATAGGTTTTCTGGAACTATACGATCTCTATATGATAAAGCGAATGACAGATTTGTATTTAAGGAGGAAAGATACCCGCATACTAAACCAGTTTTCAGCAATCTTATGCAAATATTATATGAAATGCCTCATTCGATGTCTGCGTGGATAATTGGACCAATATCTAAAATTGAGAATCTTATAAGGAACGTTGATGTTGAGCTGGTCGAAAGTGGGCCTGTGAGAGCAACGATAAGAATCATATGGAGATATCACGATTCTAAGATCACCCAGCACATAAGCCTCTATAAAGATCTGCCTAGAATAGACTTTTACGTACTTATTGATTGGCGCGAGATAGCGGATGATAAAACTGAGGCGCCCATGCTTAAAGTTTCTTATACACCCATACTTTGTAATCCTAGAGCCATATTTGAAATACCATTTGGATATATCGAGAGAATTCCCGATGGAACTGAAGTCCCAGCGTTAAGATGGGTTGATTTGTCAAATAATGAATATGGTTTAACTCTCGCCAATAATTGCAAATATGGATTTGATATAAAGGGTAATACTTTAAGGATGTCACTCATTAGAACAAGCTATAGTCCAGACCCTATGCCAGATCAAGGTAGGCATGAAATATTATATGCATTGTATCCGCATAGCGGAGACTGGAAGAAGGCTTTAGCCTTCAGGGTCGGACATGAATTAAATCATCCATTGAGGGCATATGCGGTTCTAAATCCACTAAAAGTAAGTGATGGTCCATGCGAACCTGAAGAAAAAAGCATACTCCAAATTAAGCCTGAAAATGTGGTAGTCTCTTGCTTAAAGAAATCTGAGAACTCGGATGATATTATCGTTAGGATCTATGATGCTACTGGTGATGGAGCTAGCGTTGAAGCGAAATTCAACCTTAACATAAAAGAGGTTTTTGAAGTAGATTTCATGGAAACCCCCATAAGGGCACTTAAAGTTAAAAATGGCGCAATCTTGTTAAGGCTTAACCCATCCGAAATAAAGACTCTACGTATAAGATTGGCAGATGCTGAATGAAGGAATCCTGAAGGTTCCAGCTTCTCATTATTCCACCATTTTCAGTATATCTGGTTTATCGCTGGTTATTCCATCAACACCTTTATTGGCGTATTCTTTAGCTTCTTCTAGAGTGTTTATTGTCCAGACAATAACCTTTAAACCATTATCGTGAGCTTTCTTTATTAAGGTTGAGTGTGTAAATCTGTATAATGGAAGAAGATACTGTGCTTTTAATGATAGAGCTGCTTTTATCGGGTTTCTATGCCTAACGTAGATTAAACCAGTTTCAACTTTATCATTTAACTCTCTAATTCTTCTTAAAGCCTCTTCATGAAAAGATATTATTATTACGTTATCCTCTAAACCTTTGTTTTTAACAATTTCTAGAACTTTATCCTCAAATCCAACCTCCTTTAATTCTATGAGAATTTTAACTTTTTTATCGAGGAATTCTAGTGCTTCCTCCAAAGTAGGTATCTTTTCGCCCTTGCCAGCATCCAGCTTCTTAATCTCCTCAAGTGTTAACTCATTAACCAAGCCTCTGCCGTTAGTTGTCCTATCAACTTTATTGTCATGTATAACTACTAGTTCACCATCCTTAGTTCTTCTAACATCAAGTTCAACTGCATTTACTCCTAATTCTAATGCCTTTCTAAAGCTACGTAATGTGTTCTCAGGCTCGTATGCCCTCGCCCCTCTATGACCAACCTTCAATTTAAGCATATTAGTAACACCAATTACTCTCTTTCTTCAACTATTATTTTACATTTTGTTGCTAGGGCTGCTATAACTCCTAGGGCGGCAACCCAAGGCGCAAGCAAAGCCCCTATTAATCCAACGGTTACAGGCATTTCAAGAAGAGTTTCATCTTTCTCATTTTTCACTATTATTTTGGTGACATTTCCCTTATGGATTAACTCTTTAATCTTCTTTATTAAATCATCTGACGGAACTTCGTACTCTTTTCTAACAACGTTCTTTTGTAGTGCGCCGCAATAAGGACAGTAATTCATGTCCTCTGATAATTCTCTACCGCAATTCACACAATAAATCAAATTTGCATTCTCCTCTTGTTTTTCATCAATATATTTCTAAAACCATACTTAAAAGGATTATAACCATTCATCAAAAAAGGACACAAAATTTACACTTTTAACTTAACATATATAGTTGTTAGGACTGAAACTAGAACTAAAGTTATAATCGAGAAAGCTGGGAAAAATCCTAGAGCTCCTATGAAAAAACCGGCTACTATTGGACCAGTAGCATGACCAACATCTTTTATTGTTTCTAGAGCTCCCATTCCTGAGCCTAAAGCAGTCTTCGAAGACACTTCTGATATCAGAGGTGAAGTTGAAGAAGTAGTTAGCGATACTCCAAATCCGTATATTATCATCACCAATAATAAGCCAAGAACATTGTTTGTAAGGGGAAGAAGAAACAAACTTACCGCTGAAACCGCTAAACCAGCTATTATGAATGGTTTTCTTCCATACTTATCTGAAAGCAAACCGGCAATCGGTCTGAAGAGAGCTATAGTTAACACCTGCAAGCTCATAAGAATTCCAGTTATCCATTTTTCGATCCCAATTGTATCGGAGTAAATTGGCATGAAAGTTTCAATAGCGCCCATACTAAAGTATGTAGCTGCCTCAGCTAAGCTGACAATAATGATACTAATGTTTCTAATAATTGTTTTTAAACCTTCAATCACATTTGCTTTTGACTCTCCAACAATTTCTCTATGAGCCACTGGTTTTATTCTAAATGAGGAAATCATAGCTATGACCCCTACAATTCCGCAAACAAGATAGGCTAGCTGGAAGGGAGCTAGAAATTGAATTGAAACTAGAAAGCCAGCGGCTATTGGAGCTAAAAGCCTGCCAATCATAGTTGAAGAGGAAAAAATTCCCATAAATTCTCCTCTACGGGATGAAAACATGTCCGCTATGTAAGCTAGAGATACAGGCATAAATATTGCTGTTGCAAATCCATGATATATCCTGAATAAAACTAGTTGCCATATTTCGGTTACACCAAGATAAAGAAATGGTGCTGAAGCAAAAATTAATCCAGAAATAATTAACATTTTTCTTCTACCATAAACATCAGAAAGAGAACCAGCTGTTACATTAACAAAGATCCCAGTAATGGTGCTTGCCGCTGCAATCAATCCTATCTCAAAATCGCTTGCACCAAGAAACTCTGAAAACCATGAAAGAGTTGGAGATTTGGACATTGTCGAGCTAAATATGGCGAAGGCGCCCATAAAACAAAGAAGAAGAAAGTTTCTTGGAAGCTCCCCTCTAGAGTCCGTATGCCCTCCTCTCCCCAATTTGTTAATCCATAGAAATTAATCTTAGGATATAATTGTTGCGCTCATTAAATAAGAAGAAAAAATCTTCATCAGTTTTTAGAATTAATTAAAACCTTATAATTTAAGGTTCTAATTTCTTTATAAGCCTAATTCCATTTTTTCCTGTATCATAATAATCTTTGAGGAATTCAAGGAATTCATAATTATGTTTAAGGTAAAATTTTATTGCCGTAGTATTATTTACATAAGCCTCCAGATAGCATGTTTTAGCTCCCATTTTCTTCAAAATCTTCTCAGCGGAAGTAAGTAAACGTGAACCTATGCCCCGTCTTCTATATTCTGGTTTAACATCTATAGAGTATATGTGCCCAACTAGAATTCCTCTAAACATTTCTATAGAGCTGACGATGAAACCAACAATCTTATCGGATGAAATCGCTACAAGCGTGATGAATTCTGGGTCTCTTATAAATTTCCTCATATAAAATAAAGGAAATGCTTCCTCACGAAAACATTCAATCTCTATCCTATAGAGGTCCTCTAAATCTTTCTCTTCAGCTTTCCTTATTAAAATGCGTTCTTTTGACACAGTAAGTCTATATGTCCCCTCTAGTATATGAAGATTTGTTGATTAGTGTGGTGGTTTAAACGAAAGGTATATACCTTTTAATAATTCTGGTCAGAAAGCCTGTAGTTATTAAAGTTGGTTCACTCAACACTTTGATGTTTGATCATGGCATTTACGTATATGTTGGTTCAGCCCAAAATAGCCTAGAGAAGAGAATAGCACGCCATTTTAGGAAAAAGAAAAAGAAGTTTTGGCATATAGACTATTTGCTTGAAAATGAAAACGTGAAAATAATCACTGTTCTTTACAAGATAGCCCCCAGAAGGGAAGAATGTCGAATAGCTAAAGAAATCAACAGTATAGGCTCGCCGATAAAAGGTTTCGGATCATCAGACTGCAAATGTAAAAGTCACCTATTTAAACTAAATAATTACGAAGAATTAAAAAAATTCATAAAAGAGAATAGGTTCTTAAATTTTCCCTATAGTGAGGTTCAACCAGAAAAAATTGAGGAGAAAGAAATTAAAAATGAGAGTTAAAGTGAAGATGCTGGGATTACTAAAAAAAGCGTGTGGGAAACCTGAGGTCTTAATGGAATTAGATGAAAATTCGAGACTCAAAGATGTTATATCAAAAATAATTGAAGAATCGAAGGATTTGAAAAACCTCTTACTAGATCCAGAGCTTAAAGATCCACGTCCAAACACTATCATACTTGTTAATGGTAAGGAAATAAGTGTATTGAGTGGATTGGAAACTGAAATTGAGGATGGGGATGAAATTACAATAATACCCATAATACATGGCGGCTAAATAGTGATTATGCACCGATTTAATGTTAAATATGTCAAAATTATTTTAGTGCTTTTATTCCAAAGAAATATCTTATTTTCCAATCGAATTATTCAATTAAGCTTAAATTCTTTAGGCTACAATAACTAAGATTATTTAAGGAGAGGGTAAGAAAATTGATTGGTTTTTCAAGTCTAGCTTCCCTCCCACGTTTAAGAAATTATGTTAGCCGCAGAATTTCAAGCTATGATAAAACTGGTGGAAACCGTGACGCCTGGCTAATTAAAGGTGGAGAGAAGAAGGTAATAGCAAATATTGAAGGACCCGCCTGCATAAAGCATATGTGGATGACGCTTGGGATTCCACAGGAAGACTATTTGCGTAGAATAATCTTAAGGTTTTACTGGGATGATTGCTCGGAACCAAGTGTTGAATGTCCAATAGGAGACTTCTTTGGCATGGGTCATGGTATGCGAAAAAACTTTGTTTCATTGCCACTTCAAATGAGCCCGCAGGATGGAAAAGGGTTCAATTCATGGTGGCCGATGCCCTTCAGAAATAAAGCAGTTATAGAGGTTGAAAATCAAGGTGAAGGAGAGTACTGGCATTACTTCTATATAGATTATGAACTCTATGATTCTGTTAAAGCTGTTGAGGGTTTAGCTTATTTTCATGTGCAGTGGAGGCGTGAAGCGGACACTAATGGTTGGGCATATAGAGATAAGCTAAGCTTACAGTCAATGATGCGTGATCCTAGATGGTATAATGTGGATGGAAAGGATAATTATGTGATTCTTGAAGCTGAAGGAAACGGGATTTATTGTGGCGCTCATCTAGATATAGATTGTTTCCATAGGAATCCAAATGATTGGTATGGTGAAGGAGACGACATGATCTTTATCGATGGAGAAAAGTGGCCTCCATCCATACATGGAACTGGAACAGAAGATTGGTTTAATTGCGCCTATAGCCCAAGACAAGAATATAATGCTCCATATCATGGAATAATCCTATATAGCGGAACTAGAAGCTGGCCTTGGAGAGGTAAACAAACCGTTTACCGTTACTACATTGAGGATCCGATAAGATTCTATAAAAGTATAAGAGTGACGATAGAGCATGGGCACGCCAATGGTTTAAGTTTAGATATATCAAGCACAGCCTATTATTATCTAACGGAACCTAAAAGAGGGGGTCCTCCTCTACCGCCAGTTGAAGAGAGATTACCAAGACCGGATGAGGAAATATATGAACCCAAAAATAGTCTTTAAAACATTAATGATTTACCACGGTAATCTACCATATTTCTTAACGTAGCTTACTAGACCCCCACTGACTAAAATTTCCAGTAATGCCTGTGGTATTGGCTTGAATTCATAAACTTCATTTTTTGTCAAGTTCTTTATATGCCCCTCTGAAAGACTAACCTCAAGCAAATCCCCATTCGCTATCTTATTAGTTTCTTTACATTCAATCACTGGTAATCCAATATTTATTGCATTCCTATAAAAAATACGAGCGAAAGATTCAGCTATTACCGCTCCCACACCTATATGCTTTAAAACGAGCGGTGCTTGTTCGCGGCTTGATCCGCAGCCAAAGTTTCTGCCAGCAACTACCAAATCTCCCTTCTCAATCTTCTTAGCGAAGTCTGGTATTAACGCCTCCATAGCATGCCTTGATAACTCATCAATATCAGTTATGCTCAACTTATATTTACCGGCAATAATTAGGTCTGTATTTATATCGTTGCCAAACTTCCAAGCCTTGCCCTTAATTTTCAAGTTCAAACTTAACTCACCGCCTTTTAATCTCTATACTTCATTCTTTAATAGTCTTCTAGGATCCGTTATCTTGCCCTCCAGCGCCGTTACAGCAGCCGTTGCAGGTGAAGCCAGATATATTCTAGATTCTGTGCTACCCATCCTACCTTTGAAGTTTCTGTTAGATGTTGATAAGCAGATTTCTCCTGGAGCCAATATACCTTGATGAGCGCCTGCACATGGTCCACACCCTGGATTACAAATAATGCATCCAGCTTCAATAAAAATGTCTATTAGTCCCTCTTTAAGGGCTTGTAGAAATATTCTTCTCGAGGCTGGAATAACTATCATTCGAACATCTTTCTTAACTTTCTTTCCTTTGAGTATTTCAGCTGCAATCCTTAAGTCTTCTATTCGTCCATTCGTGCATGATCCTAGGAAGACCTGATTAACTTCTAACCCCTCAACTTCTTTAACCGGTTTAACGTTATCAACTGAATGTGGGCATGAGATTTGAGGTTCAAGTTCAGAAACATTTAGACTTATTTTCTTGGCATATTCTGCATCTTCATCGCTTTTTAAATCCATATATCTGCTAATTCCCAATTTATTCATGTAGCTCTTTGTTTTCTCATCTGGCTCTACTATTCCTGTTTTAGCTCCCATCTCAACGGTCATATTGCAAAGTGTTAGGCGTCCATCAATGCTCATGGATCTAACTGTTGATCCGCAGAATTCCACAGCCTTATAGGTTGCTCCATCCGCTCCTACAAGCCCGATAATTCTAAGTATCACATCCTTCGGCAGAACCATCGGCGGTAGTATTCCCTCTATTTCCACTTTGAGAGACTCTGGAACCTTAAACCATAGTTTGCCAGACATAAATACTGCCGCCATTTCTGTTGAGCCTATTCCTGTTGCGAATGCTCCTAGAGCGCCGTAGGTGCATGTATGTGAGTCGGCGCCAACAACTAATGCTCCTGGGCAAATTAATCCGGATTCAACCATAAGCTGATGACATATTCCGGAGCCAACATCATATATTTTTGCACCATATTTATGTGCAAATTCACGCATTACTTTATGAACTTTTGAAAAATTTTCATTGGCGCTTGGTGCAACGTGATCTATGACTAATGTAACTTTTGATGGATCCCAAAGCTTCTGGCCTTTCATTTCTTTGAAAGCTTCAATCGCCAAAAGAGCAGTTCCATCATGAGCCATTGCAGCGTCAACTTTAGCTATAACTATGTCTCCGGCATAAGAGTCCTTTCCGGAGGCTAAGCTAAATATTTTCTCTGAGATCGTTTTACCCATTTTAGATCAACTTGACCTTAAAATTAAATAAAGCCAACTAAAAAATTTAGCGTTAATAAGACTTTAAGTAATTTTTATGTCCTCTTAATTTTTCTTTGTTTGAGTAGATTGGCATTTTAAGTAAGGATAAAAAGAAATTGTTGATGCTTTTGTATCCAAAAATTTGCCCACTACTTTTTCTTCTTTCTGCCAGTTCTCTTAGCTGCTATTAATCCAACTTTTCTTCCCGGCGGCGCATTACGTGATACTGTTGTAACTTTTCTAGCACCTCTTCTACCGCTTCCAAATGGATGGACAGCTGCTATCATAGCTCTACCGCGCACTCTTGGATATTTGTGGCCTTTAGCCATCATCCAATGGAATTTTGCTCCCGCCTTAACAAAGGGTTTCTCTGTACGCCCAGAGGCTGCTACTATACCGATGGTTGCTAAACATAGATCATTTACGTAACGAGTTTTACCTGAAGGTAAAGATATTATTGTTCCCTCAGGCGTATGAGATGTGATGGTTGCGTAGGCCCCTGAGGAGCGAACTAGTTTGCCGCCATCACCTGGTAATAGCTCTATGTTACATACAGTTGTTCCCTCGGGGATTAAGCCTACAGGAAGAACGTTGCCAATACTTATTGACGCTTTTCCGCCAACCTCTATTATCTGTCCTTCGTGAATTCCTTCTACAGCTACAGTGTAATATCTTTCTCCGGTCTCAAGCTCTATATGCGCTAAGGGCGCTCCTCTGCCTGGATCATGAACCAACTCAAGAACCTGTCCTTTCAAGACTTTATTCACAATATCTTTTGATAGGTTGGGATATTTTGCGGGTGCTACACGCTTGTGAGTTGAAGCCCTAAATGTTGGAGAACCTCTGCCTCTTCTCTGAACCAATATTCTTTTTCCCATATTTTATTCAACTCCTATTATTTCTCATGATTAGATTATGCCTAATCTAACTGCCAGATCGGTTGCACTATATTCTGGAGATAGCTTCACAAATGCTTTTTTGGTACCCTCCCTAGTTATTAGCACGTTTACCTTCTCAACTTTAACCTGATACAACTCTTCAACAGCTCTTTTTATATCTTTCTTGGTTGCCTTAAGATTTACAATAAAAACTATTTTATTCTCTTTCTCTATCATCCGGCTTGTAACTTCAGTTATAAGAGGATAAAGAATAACTTCATGAGGATCCATAATTAATCACTCCATCCTAGTAAACTTAGTTTCTTTAGTTCTTCAATACTTGAGCTAGTCCAAATGGTTAATCTTCCCGGATGAGTGCCCGGAGCCAGTAGTTCAGGATTCAAATCCCTAACGCTGACAACATCCACTCCTGGAAAGTTTCTAGCAGCCTTAAATATGCCGTCTTTTTTGGAGACAACGATTAATGGGCCAACAGCCATTTTAATTCTTCTGCCGCGCATCTTGCCCTTACCGCTTCGAACTTTGATACTTTCCTTAACCCTTTCAATATCTGACCAGACGCCAAGACTTACTAGTACGTTTTTCAGTTCTCTCGCTTTACTTACGCTTTCAAGGTCGTCAGTTACAACTAATGGTATATCAGGAACATTATCAACTATATGTCCTCTAGATTTAACTATCTCCTTTGAAGCTGTTGCAGCTATTGCCGATAGGAGGGCTAAACGCCTCTCCTTTTTCGGAATTTTCTTGTAAATTTTCTTTTCAACCACTGGCGGATGAGCTAGACGTCCACCAACGGTTCCAGGGGCAAGAGCAGCTCTTCTGCCACCCTTTATGCGCGGGACTCTAGAGATCCCGTATCCAGCTCCCCAAGACTCTGCAGTAGTTCTTTTTCCAGCGTATGGATCCCTACCTTTAGGCTGAAAACGATGAGATTGAATAGCTACAACAGCTCGTTTTATAACGTCTGGTCTAAAGGGTGTTCTAAAAATGTCTGGTAGTCGGATTCTGCCAACCTGTTTCCCCTCGAGATTAAAAACCTTAGCGTAAAATTTAGCCATAGTAGTTCCCTCCGTTTTTACACGCCCTGCTGAGATTGTAGGGAAATAAATGTAATCTGCGGTGGAGCTTCACTTACTTTTTTCGGCGGGCGAGCTGGATATCTTAATCTTATTAGCCTTTTAGCTGGTCCTGGAACGCTTCCACTTAGCAATATATATGGGCCTCTAACTAAACCGTAACGGAGGAAGCCGCCTTTAGGCGTAATCTCCTCGCCATTCTTTCCAATTTTTATTATACGTTTATTATATTCAGTTCTTTGATGATAACCCATTTGTCCAGCTCTTGGAACCGAATATATGACCCTTTTCATTCCCCATGCGCCTAACGTTCCAACTCCACGTTTAGTTTTACGACTTTTATGTTGTAGAATCCTCACGCCCCATCTCTTTACTGGCCCTTGAAATCCCTTGCCCTTTGTTATTGCAACCACATCTACAAATTGTCCTTCCTTAAAGATCTCTTCAACCGAAACAGTTTTACCTAAAAGTTTCTTAGCATACTCAAATTGCTCCTCAATTGTTCCTCCACCAATCTTAATCTCCATTAAATCTGGCTTTTTCTTCGGAACACTTGCCAATCGGGGTTGCGTCGCAGCTAAAACTCTAAATTCAGCAATTTTGTTCAAGGAATTTTCAATTTTCTCTAGCTTTTCTTCGACTTTTTCTTTGCTAACCTCTTTAGGAAGAACTATAACTCTTTCAAAATCTTTGGGTAATGGATTGGCCCAAACTTCAGTTAACGTTTTAAGCCCATATTCATCCTTTGTATATGCGCGGATCGCCGCTACATACATTGGAGGCGCATCAATCACTGTAACGGGCTGAACAATCTCTTTACCGAAGTTTGGTGAACCTGGTTCATCATCAACAACTATCGCATAAGTCATGCCAGCTTTATAGCCAGCGAAACCTAATAATATGGGGCCCTCTTTAACTTCAGGCCAGTATCGTATTCTTCCAATTGGACGTGAAGCTCTACCCCTAGGTAAATAGGCTAGTGAACCCCTCTTAGGAGCATTAACTTTTCTATGACCCACCGGTCTTCAATCCCCTTTTTAATTTACTTTTCCTTTTAGTCTCTCATCAAATAAGAGAAATAAGTTATAAACCTTTCTTTTTTATATTTCATAAGGATTTGTCTGGTGAGGAGCGTATATTAATATGTTAGAGTTTACAATGCAAAAAGGTTTATGGCTTAAGGGAGCGCTTCATTGTCATAGTACACTTTCAGACGGTCTTCTCAGTCCAGAAGATGTTGCCCATTTCTATGAAATTAGGGGCTATACTTTTTTAGCTATAACCGATCACAATAAAATATGTAAGGTAAAAAATTTTAATGGTGTCTATCAACCTGGAGTTGAAGTTGAAAGAAGTAAATGTAAACTGGGTGGATCGTATCACATTGTAGCTTTAGGAGTTGATGATCCAGCAATTTTGGATATAAGAGATGCTCAGCTCTTTATAGATTACGTTAATGATGACGGCGGATTAACATTCATAGCACATCCGTATTGGTCAGGCCTTCTGCATGAAGATTTAATTCGACTTGAGGGTTATATTGGTATAGAAATATATAATACTGGGTGCGATGTTGAGGTAGCTAAAGGATACAGTCTAACCCACTGGGATAATCTTTTATCGTCACGCAGAAAAATCTGGGGTTTAGCGGTAGATGATTCTCACAGATATTTTTTACTTCCAATAGATGCTGATGGAGGATGGATATGGATTAATGTTGACGATATGAATCCAGATGAAATATTAAAATCTATAAGAGAAGGCAGATTTTACTCTAGCATGGCCCCGAAAATAATTGTTTTTAGGTATGAATCGAATTATTTACGAATAGAGTCTTCACCCATTAGCAGGATAAATATTATAACCGTGAATGGAGAAGGATTTTCTCTTTCCCTTGAAACGATAGAAAGATTCATTAATGACTGGAGGGACCCGTATAAAAGGAAATTGTTATGCAAGAAGCTTGTAAGGGACTTTGATTATGTAAGTGAGGCGTCAAAACAGGAAATCTACTTAGAAACTATCAACAATGAAAAGCTTGCAATAGAGATAAAAAATAAGGGCATAGTTAAATTTGAGGTTAAAGAAGCTAAAAAGGAAAATAAATATCCATATGTGAGAATTGAAGTGATCGACAAGAAAGGTAGATATGCTTGGATCAATCCAATAATTTAACTTTAATATTTAGAGTTATTAAGTATTAACTTACTTTATGATAATCTAAGGGTTATTCTAGGTGAATTGCATCTTGGAGATCCCAGAAGCACTTTTAAAAGAGAGATTTAGATTATTTCTTGAGGAGGACATAGGCTTAGGTGATATAACAAGCAATCTAATAATTCCCTCCAACATTAGTGTACATGCGCAAATTATTGTGAAGGAAGCAGCGGTTATAGCCGGATTACATGAGCTAAAAGCAATATTTAGTATGGTTGGTGCAAAATCATTATGTCTAGTTAATGAAGGCGACGAAGTATCTCCCAACACAGTTATCGCAGAGATTGAAGGTAATGGAAGAGCAATATTAGAAGTTGAAAGAACCGCGTTGAATATTTTTTCACGTATGAGCGGAATAGCTACAGCTACAAGAAAATTACTAAAAAAGATTAAAAAAGCTGGCCTAGATGTACGGATAGCGGCAACTAGGAAGACCGTTCCCGGATTACGTTACTTTGATAAAAGAGCTATTATAATTGGCGGAGGAGATCCACATCGCTTTAGACTTGACGATCAAATATTAATTAAAGACAATCATATAGCGATTGTTGGTAGTATAAAAGAGGCCTTAAAGAGAGCGCGTTCATTAGCAAGTTTCTCAAAGAAAATAGAAATCGAGGTCAGAACCGTGGATCAAGCAATAGAAGCTGCTTCCCTCGGAGCCGACATAATAATGCTAGATAATATGACTGTTAATGAAGTCCGCAAAGTGATAGAGAGATTGGAAAGCCTTAATCTTCGCGATAAAGTTATCATCGAAGTCTCCGGCGGAATAACCGAAGAGAATATTATGGAATATGCTCAACTTAAACCGGACGTGATCTCAATCGGCGCACTTACTCACTCGGCTAAATCAATTGATGTAAGTCTAGAAGTTATTGAAGTTGAAAACTAAGGGAGGTTTAGTAGGGTTTTTCCTTAATAGTTTCTTTTATTACTTTAATAACTCTTGATGCTGGAGCGTCAGTTTTTATTCCTCTATCATGGAAGTGTGTGCGTATAGCTTTAAAACCTGCCTTTCTAAGACTACCAATAACTTTTTTTATTGGCGGAATAGGAAGATTCACTTTATCACATATTTTATCGATAACATAATAAGTAATTGGAGCATCAACCTCGCTTTTAACTAACGATACTATTCTAGTGATCTTTTCATTCATGTAAGAGATATTTTTCAGGTTCTCCTCCATAATCCTACAAAATTCCTCATCAGCTATTTTCCCAAGCCATAGTGGTCCAGCAACTTTTAGAGTTGAGTTACATTCAATGCATTTACCACTCCAGTTTATTAATGGTATGCCATAATGGGCTTCCCTATGGAAACATTTGAAACAATGAGATATATAACCCATTTTTTCTAAGGTTTCATCTGCTTTTTTAGCGCCATAATCAACTGATGCATATAGGCGAATGTAGTGATCTGTACTGTGACTAAATAACACTTTTATGCCAATGTTATGTTTAGCTGCTATTGTTGCTAAACATCCAGCTAAAAGCCTCACGGCAATTTCATGACAATATTCGGTCCTAAGCGACACGCCCCCATACTTTCTTAGTGCAACTTTAGGGTAAACGCCGCATAATGGAGCCATGTCTGTAGCGGTTAGAGCTAATAATCCTCCATTTCTTAATGCTCTGACAGCAGAATCAATATAGGGAACTGGAGATCCGAAGGGATCTATGTCTATGAAATCAAATCTCTTATTCGGCGCAGCATGCTTGGATAGAAATAAGTTTGCATCTTCATTTTCCACAAACACTTGGTCAGTAAGATTGTTTAGTTGAACATTGTATTGAGCTATTTCGCAAGCTTTCTTATTTATGTCATTAAGATAAACTGCGCCTATATCTTCAATCTCCTTGGCAAAACGTATCCCTCTAATTCCACAACCAGCTAAAGGTTCAGAAACATTCAGTTTTCTTTTCACAACGCTCTGATAAGATTTAAGAACTAAAACTGCTATGTCTCGACAAGTTTTCATAAGTGGATTATAAAAAACTGGTGCTCTAGATGGCGCATAATCCCAGAATCCCCTTTTAAAAGATTCGAGTTTAGGGACAACTGCTTTAACCATGCCTTCGCGGATGATTTCTGTTGGAAAATCAAAGCTCAAATGGAATCCCTCACATTTCCATTATATTTTCTTTTAAGGATCATGATTAAACTTTTATAGGATCTCTTCCACTTGATATTTTTAGATAATATGGTGAGAGGGGCAATTGAAGTTTAAAGAACTAGGCTGGAACGGTTTTCTACTTGAAATTCCAGAAGAAATGCGTCTAACAAGTGAAGGGGGAAATATAAAATCAGGTTATTTGAAGCTTGAGATGGAAGGTTTTTTAATAGAAGTCAGATGGGATCCATTTGAGGCTAAAAAAGCTAAACCTCTAGCTGAAATTGCTAATTCCTTTATAAAAGATGTTAAAAAGAACCTTGAGAAAAAGAGTAAAAAGAAGATTGATTTGAAAGTTGAGAGTATGGGCAACACTCTAATAGCTTCCCACAATGCCTATTCAATGAACATTAAATCCGGGGCTGAAAAAGACCTAGTTTACATATGGAATTGTGAAAATAGCAAACGCATAATTATAGCTCATTTAGTTTCTTTACTTCCAAAGGAGAAAAGTAAGGAGATTATTACTCATACACTCAACTCGTTTAGATGTCATTTAGATGAAGAACTCATTCCATGGATCGCCTTAAATTTGCGATTTCAAATACCGAGTTCATTTTTACTTTCCGAAAGAAGGATAGCTGCTGGCAGAACCTATTTAATATTTAATGAGCAAAAATTTTCTACTTTTACCGAAAGAGGTAGAAAATTGTTGATTGAATATTTCTCTATGGCAAATCTAATTTTTGAGGATAATTATAAGAATCCTGAGAAATGGTTCCAAGAGGAATATTGGAAAGACTTAAAGAAACGTCTAAAGAACATTACTTTCCAGACTACTGAAGCTAAGAGATTCATGCGGCATAAGGCAGTATATAGACATGGAGTTAAAAATTCTGGTTTGCTGTCAAGAAGAAAAACTGTGAGTGAAAACCTAACATGGTACTGTTCAAAAACAAATCGCATATATTCAATAACTTATGTATCTTATATTAATAGACCTCTCTTTCTAAAACGAGAGCTAAATGAAGAGGAAGATAGAAAAATTATGCAGAATTTCTTATCGTCATTTAAATGTCATTATTAAGACAAATTTTTTGAGGACGAATTATTAACCAAAGAAATTGCCGAGAAAAATATTTTAGGGAATAATGCATCAAGAGAGCATAATAATGTGTTCTTTTTAATTCTTTATGAGAAGGGAGGATTTGTCGAAGATGGAAGGAAACAAAGCTGAAACTAATGAGCTCTCTGAGAGCGAACTTGAATTTTACTCACGGCAAATAGTTCTTTCGGAGATAGGTTATGGAGGACAGCTCAAACTTCGTAAATCAAGCGTTTGTATTGTTGGATTAGGGGGTTTAGGTTCTCCTACGGCTTTACAGTTGGCGGCTATGGGCGTTGGGCACTTACGCCTGGTTGATCAAGATGTTGTGGAGCTTTCGAATTTGCATAGACAACTACTTTATGGAGCGAAATATGTAGGATATCCGAAAGTTGAGGTTGCCGCTAAAAGACTGAGGGAGCTCAATCCAAACATAAAAGTTGAACCTTTGCCAATATCAGTTAACGCTGGAAATGCGGAAAAAATAGTTAGGGGAATGGACGTTATCGTGGACGGTCTTGACCGCATGACTCCGAGATACGCAATAAACAGAGCCTGCCAGAAACTCGGCGTACCATATGTCTTCGCTGCAGCTTTAATGACTTTTGGTAATGTTTCAACCATAATTCCCGGCAAAACACCTTGTTTAGAGTGTTTTCAAGGTAACCTTAATGATGAGATTTTACCCACATGCGCCACAGTCGGAGTTCATACCTCCTTGCTAAGCGTAATATCAGGTATAGAAACTTCGGAGGCCATCAGAATAATTCTTGGCAAGGAACCACGCCTAGCAAATAAGCTTTTACATTGTGACATTAGTGATTTAACTTTTGAGAAAATAGATATTTCAAAAGTTGAAAGCTGCCCTGTTTGCGGTTCAAAACCATCAGGTTCACCTATGCCTTTGACGAGAAAATTAGTTACTGAGACATGTAGTAGAGGCGGTAAAAGGGTTTTCAGAATAATTCCTAAAGAGAATCTTAACCTTGAATTAGATAAACTTGCTTTGATTATTAGGAATAAAGGTTTTGAAATCAAGGTTAAGGCTGAGCTTGGCATAACATTTAAGAACGAGTTTAATGGCTTAACCAGTGTGTTGAAAAGCGGTATAGCGGTGATTGAAGGGGCTGAAAGCGAAGAAGAAGCCTATCAATCATTCTCAAACTTAATAATTGACGGTCTTAGGTTTCCTGTTTCAAAGATCAGCATCTAGGTAGAAACAGATATGATTATAGAATTGAATAAGGATCAGGTTAATCTATTAATCAGGGAGTCTCGGAAGGAATACCCCAAAGAAGCTTGCGGAGTCCTCTTTGGAAGCGTATGTAAAGAAAAGGCGTATGTAAAAAAGATAGCTTTACTTAAAAACTTACTTGATTCTGAAAATAGATTTCAGATGGATCCTACAGAATTTCTGAGAGCCTTGTTGAATGCTGAGAAAAAAGGGTTGCAACATATAGGTTTCTTTCACTCTCACCCCTTAAATACAAAACCATCTGCAATAGACTTAGAATATATGAAGCTGTGGCCTGAAATCATATGGCTTATAATCTCACCTCTAAACTGCAGGATGGCAGC
>Ga0190363_1000782_pt1 | contig 18964 bp, 21 predicted proteins | sample 48721867_MG_FD_161272 | JGI IMG/M metagenome (GOLD analysis project Ga0190363, IMG submission 161272) | Hydrothermal vent microbial mat bacterial communities from Southern Trench, Guaymas Basin, Mexico - 4872-18-6-7_MG | ecosystem: Environmental > Aquatic > Marine > Hydrothermal vents >... | reverse complement strand
TAAGTTTAGCTAAAACATCCTCACCCTTTTCCTTTCTAACCTTAAACATTAATTTGCTTAAATTTTCTGCTGTTGGTTTTATCCCTCTTTTTTTAGCTTCTAACCTAATAAAATCACCCATAACAATTACAGGGTAACCTAAACTTTTAGCTATACTTGTAAAGGTTGATTTCCCTGAGCCTGGTAAACCTGTAACTCCAACAACAATTTGTTTTTTCGTTTTTAACCCCAAACCTTTATCTGAATTTTTTATGGGCTAGAGAAAATAAGAATTTTATTGTAGCTTAAAATATTATTGAAATGTTGGAGAAGCCAAAAATGGTTGAAAAAATTAGAAGTTTTATTGCTGTTGATATTGAAGATAAAAGTTTACAGGATAAAATTGTTAGACTTCAACAAGACCTTATGGGAACAGGTGCAAACCTAAAATTTGTTGAACCTGAAAATCTTCATTTAACCTTAAGATTTCTAGGAGAAATTCCATCCTCAATTTTAGAGCAGGTTTGCAGAGAGCTTAAAACTTTAAAATTTAATGTTTTTAATTTAAATCTTCAAGGTATTGGTGCCTTTCCAAATTTAAGAAGGATAAATGTTGTATGGGTTGGAGTTAAAGAAGGAGCTGAAAATCTTAAACAAATCGCTCAAAAAGTTGAATTAACAGTTAGAAAACTTGGTTTTCCACCAGACCCTAAAGGTTTTAGTCCTCATTTAACCATTGCAAGAGTAAAAACTGGAAAAAATAAAGATAAACTTGCAGGTTTCTTGGAAAATTTTCAAGATTATGAGGTTGGATGGATGATTGTAAATTCAATTAAAGTTAAAAAAAGCACTTTAACTCCAAAAGGACCCATCTATACAACTATAGAAACAATTCCAGCTGTTTAACTCCAAATCGTTTTTACTTCCTTAAGCCTTAAGTATGTTCTTATCTTTTGTTATAAGTGCATCCGCTTTAAGGACTTTAACTGTTGAGAAATAATAATAATTTTATCATGAATTTCTTCAGCCTTAGTTGTATCAAAAAGATTTAAAACCTTCTCGTTAAATGGATAATACCTAAATGTTCCAGTTTTTAACATTTCTTTTTTAAGTTTAACCTAAAATTTAAGCCATCCTTTCTTCTTTTCAAATAAATGTTAAAAATCTTGTTTTAACCAAAAAATCTAAATTTTAGTTTCCTTCCTCCAAACATAAACAGCTGCTGAGGCGTTTTGGTTGAGTATAGACAAAGAGCTTAAAGTTATTCTGGATGAGGTTGCACGGAAAGAAACTCCTGACAAAGCTAAACGTGAGAAGGTTTTAAAAATTGCTGAAAAATTAAAACATAAAGTTGAAGTTGAAGCCTTAAATCGTGGAGTTAAAGTTAAGGTTTCCTTGGAAGGTTCTGTTGCAAAGGATACTTGGCTTAGGGATGAGGTTGACATAGATATTTTTATGCTTATTCCAAAAACAGTTGAAAGAAAAGTTTTGGAAACAGTTTATATGAATGTTGCAAGGTCAAGTTTAAAAGAGTATGGTTGGATTGAAAGATATGCTGAGCATCCTTATGTTGAAGCTATTGTGGAAGATGGGATAAAAGTAAACATTGTTCCATGCTATGAAGTTAAACCACTCAGCTGGAAATCAGCAACAGACCGAACACCTTACCACACGCAATACATAAAAAGAAAGTTAAAAGAAAACCAGAAAACAGAGGTTCGAATCTTAAAAAGATTCATGAAAGGAGTTGAAGTTTATGGTGCAGACATTAAAACTGGAGGATTTAGTGGTTACCTAACAGAACTTTTAATTCTTTATTATGGAAGTTTTCTTGAAACTTTAAAGGCTACATCCAAATGGAAAATTGGGGAAATTATAGATGTTAAGGGGTACTACAAAAATAATTTAGAGGAAGCCAAAAAACTTTTTGATGAAACCCATCTAATTTTGATAGACCCTGTTGATAAACATAGAAATGTTGCTGCAGCAGTTAGGTTAGAAAAATTTAATGTTTTTAGGAGTGCATCAAAATTTTTCTTGGAAAAACCAAGTCTAAACTTTTTTTATCCACCACAAACAATCCCATTAAAACCAGAAAAAATGGAAAAAATTTTAGATGAGTATCCGTCAGATTTGATGTTTTTAAGTTTTAAAGATGTTAAAGCTGTACCGGATGTTTTGTGGGGTCAAATGTATAAAACCCAAAAAGCAATCAAAAATTTTCTGGGAAAGTTTGATTTTAAAGTTTTAAGGTCTGAATGTTGGAGTGATGAGGTTAAACATAATCTAATCATTTTTGAGTTGGAAAACTTAAATCTAAAAAACATAAAAAAACATTTTGGACCACCAATTTCATCGCCTGAAGAAAAAAAATTCATTCAGAAGTATATTCAAAATCCTCAAACCATTTCAGGACCTTACATTAAAAATGGAAGATGGGTTGTTCTTGTTAAGAGAAAACATGTAAACGCAAAAATTTTGTTGGAAAAGAAACTTAAAAGTGAAGATTTTGGAAGAACTATTGGTGTTGGAAGCAAAATTTCTGAAGCATTAAAAAAAGAATTTAAAATTTATGTTGGAAAAGAAATTATGGGTTTTTATAGACAAAACAGTTCATTTGCAGTTTTTTTAACAAAATTTTTAAGGGGGAAACCTAGCTGGCTTGAACAATTTAATTTCAATTGAAAAACTAAAAGATTCTGAAGCTAAAAACCTTGTTTGTTTTCCTAAATATTCTGAAGAAGAGTTGGATAGAAGAATTGAAGAATTAAAAATGCTTAATGTTAAATGTTTAGTATTAGATGGAAGAAAAAAACTTGGAAAATTTTTTGTTTTAGGTAAAGGTCATGAAAGTTTAGTTGTTAAAGCATTAAACAACAAAGGAAAATTTCATGCTTTAAAAATTAGAAGAACAGATTCCGGTAAACCAGATACAACCCATGAAGTTAAAATGATTAAAAAGGCTGAAGAAGCAAAGGTTGGAGTTAAACTTGCTGGTTCAACAAAAAATTTTATTTTATTGGAAATGGTTGAAGGAAAACCTTTCCCAGAATGGGTTGAAAAACTTAAAGGTAAAAATAGAAAAAAACGTTTAAAAAAAGTTTTGTTAGAAATTTTAAACCAATGTAGGGCTTTAGATTTAGTTGGTTTAGACCATGGGGAGTTAAGTCGAGCTTCAAAACATATTTTGGTTGATAAAAATGATAAACCATACCTAATTGATTTTGGTAAAGCAAGTGTCGAAAGAAAGGTTTCAAATGTTACCTCTATTTGTCAATATCTTTTTATTGGAGGTGATGTTGCTGAAAAAATCCTTAAAATTTTGGGAAAAATTAGCAGAAAAAAATTAATTAAAGTTCTTCAAATTTACAAAAAAAAATTGGATAAGGAAAGTTTTCTTAAAGTTCTCTCGGTTTTAAGCCTAAAATGTTAAAACTTAAAATAAGTATGGGATATTCTATATTATCTTTAATAACGATGGTTTATGACGATGGTTTAGGGGTGTTTTAAATTTTGTTCACTCTTGAAAAACTTGTTGAAAGTAATGGAAAAGTTAAGGAGACTATGGCTTTATGTACCTATTCATGTAGGAATTAAATTTTATAAAGACCTTAAAGAAGTGGAAGAGATGCTTAAAAGAGCAAGAAAACCTTTAAGAGATTTTAATGTTAGGATGCCTTTTTGTTAGGTGGTAAACATTTCTAGAACCTATGGATGGGTTTTAGGTGTAACCATGGGTGACATGTATTGTCTTGGTGGGGCTGTTACAATAGGTTTACTAGATGAACTTCCAGAGTTTTTACCTCAGACAATGTCTTCACGAAATGCTAAAAATGAGGAAGCTGGAAAAATTATCTGGGAAGGCGTAAAAAATAAATTTTTACCATTAAAAAGTACTCAAGCTATTTTAATTTCTCCTCTTGGAAGAATAAGGTTTGAACCAGATACAATTGTGATGTATGGAACTCCAACTCAGGTGGCTAGAATGGTTAAAGCATTTACATAGCATGGAATACTACCAGAGTTTAAATTTTCCGGGGTAATTTCATGTTCAGCTATTTCTAATGCATATTTAACAGGTAAACCTCAGGTTAGTATTCCATGTGCTGGAGAAGTATTTTTAGGTAGGAGTGAAGAAGACGAGGTGGGTTTTACATTTCCAGCAAAATTAATGCATGATTTAGTTAGTGGTTCAGAAGGTATAAAGCTAATGTTTCCTTATCCACCAGCAAAGTTTATGTTGTATGAACCTAAGGTTGCTGAAGGATACAGGATCACCTATAAAGATTATTTAGAGTGGAAAAAATCAAAAAAATGAAATTAGGGTAAGACTAATAACATTCTGGGGGAATCTTGACTAAAAGGTTGGCGTATGTTAAATTTAAAAGACTTGAAGATTTGGTTAGGCTTGTAGCCTTATCCTTAACACCCATCATCCAACATACAACCATCAAAAATAAACATGTATACTTTATTCAAAGTGTTCCTTTATTAGGAAGACCTTTAATCTACTTTTTTGAGTCAGACGATGAAATTGAAAAAAGGTATATAATCTACAACAAGTTTAAGGATGAAATAAGTTTTAGTGATAAACTTAGCACAGATGGACAATCAGTTTCCATACCTATTCTTGAAGTTGAAAAAACAAACCTACTTAAAAAAATCTACGAAGAAGAAACTTAAAGGAACACAAAATCAAAAATTTTCATATTAGGACAATAAATAGGGGATTGTTAAGAATAGAGTTTAAGGAAAAAGTTTTATAAAAGCTCTAAGATAAAAAGTAGCCTCAAATGAGGAAAACCTTAAAAAAGCATTAAGAAAAATTGTTGAAGTATTTAGGGCACCAAGAACCGTCTACAGTTTATGGGGAAGCGACCTTGAAGGGTTAAAAATAGCAAGGGAAGTTTTTGAGGAAAATGATAGTTGGCTTTAAGATTTTTTATAAGTTTTTAATCCTCTTAGAATCAGAAAAACTGATATAAAGAACTTGTAAAGGGTAAGTTGTAAAGGGAAGATTTCATAATTCTCATAAAGAAAGATTGAAAGTACTCTTTAATGTGTTGAATGAAAATTTTTATGTGGGTTGACTTCTAATACTAGTTTAAATTTTGGTGGTGTTAAAGATTGGGTAGTTATAAAACAATTTTGGTTGAAAAGAAGAATGGGGTTGCAAAAATAACCTTAAACAGGCCTCAAGTTTTAAATGCAATCAACAAAGATGTAATTCAAGATTTAAGTTTAGCTTTGGAAGATATTAGAAAAGATGAAAATGTTAGGGTTGTTGTAATAACTGGTGCTGGAGACCGTGCTTTTAGTGCTGGAGCAGATATTTCAATGTTGAAAGAAATTAAAACTCCTGTTGAAGCAAGAGAACTTACATGGTCTGCTGTTGAAAAAGTTCTTAAAGCTATCGAAAGCTTGGAAAAACCGGTTGTTGCTGCTATTAATGGTTTGGCTTTGGGTGGTGGTTGTGAGTTGGCTATGGCTTGTGATATTGTTGTTGCTTCGGATAAGGCTAGGTTTGGTCAACCTGAAATAAATCTTGGTATATTACCTGGTTGGGGTGGAATGTCAAGACTAGCTATGATTGTAGGATTTCATAAAGCTAAAGAACTAGTTTTTACTGGAGATATGATTAGTGCTGAAGAAGCTGAAAAAATAGGTTTGGTTAATAAGGTTGTTCCAGCTGAAAAGCTTAATGAGGCTGTGGATGAACTTGTAAATAAGTTGTTGAGTAAAAGTCCTATTGCACTTAAACTTGCAAAGGAAGCTGTAAACCGTGGTCCAGGTATCGATGTTGAAGCAGCTTTAGCAAGAGACCGGGAACTTTTTGCTTTATCAGTTTCATCAGAGGATGCTAAAGAAGGTTTATCAGCCTTTTTAGAGAAAAGAAAACCAGTTTTTAAGGGAAAATAAAATTTCTAAAAATTTTTTACCTTTTTTTAGAAAATAATTTTTTTCTTTAGTAAGCTAAGCTTAGTTAACGGTAAAATAAAATACTACTTAACTACTAAGATCAAATTAAAATATTTTGGTGGTTTTACTGATGTCTACTCAAAGATATTTCAATCCAGCAATTGAATTGATGGAAAGAAATGAAATTAAAAATTTACAGAAAAAACTTCTACCAAAGATGGTTGAATATGTTTATGGAAGGTCTATGTTTCATAGAAAAATTTTTGATAAGGTTGGATTAAAACCCATGGATGTTAAGAGTTTAGAAGACCTTAAAAAAATTCCTGTTGTCTGTAAAACTGACCTTGAAAAAGCTGTAAAAGATTTTGATGACCCTATGGGTGGAAGAAAATGTGTTGAAGAAAAACCTGTTTTTACCTTTGCACCTGAGTTTCCAGCTGAAGGTGAAATTATCTATGTTTCACTTTCTTTTGGAGATATAACAAGATTGGCTGAAGCACTTGCTAGGCAATGGATTATGGTAGGAGTTGGTATGGGTGAAACTGTCCAAGTTCAAGGTTGGAGTTGGGACCCTCTTCATATGATTGTTAATCCACAAATTTTCCCCCCAGGTTTAAGTGTAACCACTGCTTCTTTACTCAACTGTAAAACTATTCCTGTTGAGGTTATGCCTGAAGATATTGGGAGAACAGTATTTATGGCTAAGTTTTTTAAACCTTCAACAGTTTTAATGTCCAGAAAAACTTTAGATGCTATGGTAAAATTTGTTGAGAAAGAAGGAATTAACCCTAAAGATTTGGGTTATAGAACGGTGGTTGTTCGTGAGAGTAAGAATGTTCTTTCAGCTGATGAAAGAAAGATTTTTGAGGAAAAACTTGGTTTAAAAATTCAAAGCATGTTGGATGTTAGGGAAAACCTTTTTTATGCATCAGATTGCCTAAACATTGATGGTTTACATGTATGGGAAGACATGTATATAGTTGAGGTTTTGGACCCTGAAAAACTTGAATCTGTAGGTTTAGGGGAATATGGGAAACTTACAATCACTAATCTCTTTGCTGAGGTTGTTCCGCTTGTAAAGTATAGGTCTGATGTAGATGTAACTTTAAATTTTGAGGCTTGCGGTTGTGGCCGAACCCATGTTAGAATTATTCCTCAAAATTATAAATAAAATGGGAGGGAAAATTTTTGAGTAAGATTGGAGGAGAATATTGGGACCCCAAAATTGAAACCATGCCTAAAAATGAAATAAAAGAACTTCAAAACATGAAAGTTAAAGAAATTGTGAAACATGCTTATAACAACTCGATTTTTTACCGTCAAAAATTTGATGCAGCCAATGTTAAACCTGAAGATATTAAAAATGTTGAAGATTTAAAAAGGATTCCTATTTTTAGGAAGGATGAGTTAAGAGTTTTAAGGGATAAAACTGGAGACCCTTTTGGAGGTTTACTTTCAATACCATCTAGTGAAATAATTTCCTACAACCCTTCAACAGGAACAACTGGTATACCAACTTTTATGGCTATTAGTCGTGGAGACCAACAAATCCTTATGGATGTTTTTGCTAGAATGCATTGGATGCATGGATTAAGACCCAACATGAAAGTTGTTCATGAAACCTTAATTTGGCATTGGTATATTCCTACGGTAATAACTTCTGTATATACAAAGTTTTCCTTAAAAGATTTTGTTTTAGCTGGTTTAGCAACACCTTTAACTGCTAACTTTTTGGTGGATGCTTTGCTTAAATTTAAACCTGAATGGATTTCTGTGGCTTATAGTCCACTTCTTGCCATAAACATTGAATGTAAAAAACGTGGAATAGACCCAAAAAATTTTTGTGTAAAATATATGCAGACAGGTAGAGGTGAACCTATAACTGAAACCATAAGAAAAGAATTGTTAGATACGTGGAATGTTGAAGATGTTTTTGATGTTGGTGGAGTTGGTGAAATTTGGCTTGCATATGGAGATTGTTACACCCATACTGGAGCTCATTTTTGGGAGGATATTTACCATGTTGAGCTTATAGACCCTGAAACTGGTGAAATTGTAAGTCCTAATGAAAGAGGAGAATTTGTTGTTACAAACTTAGAGATGAAAGCATTCCCAACCATAAGATTTGGTTCAGAAGATTATGCTGACATGAATACGGAAAAATGTGGTTGTGGCCGAACCCATGTTAGGCTTACAGTTTATGGTAGAACACCTTGGCTTGTAGATATAGCTGGAAAAAAGATTCATCCAGAATTTATTAAACGTATTGTTGAAAAATTCCCTGAAACTAGAGAAGCAGCATTTACAATTTTAAAGTATGCAAAAACAATGGATAAACTTAGGCTTAAAGCATCCTATAACGAATCTTTAACTAAAGACCCTGAAGAACTAAAGCAAAGATGGGTAAAGGCTATAGAAAAGGAACTAAAGATACCTGTTGAAATTGAATGGGTTTCATGGGAAGAACTACCAAAAATATTCCATAAAATTGCAAGAATAACAGATTTAACAAAAAAAGCTTAACCAAAATTTAACCTATTTTTTATTGTTGTAGATTTTTCGGTTAGACTTAACCCTTAATTATGTTTCTAGAAATATTTTTTATGAGAGGTTGAATAATCATGCCTATCTTACCCATAGATGCTGGAAGATATGGAACGCCTGAAATGAGGAAAGTGTTTGAAGAGGAAACTAGACTTCAAAAACTTTTGGATGTTGAAGCAGCCTTAATTTGGGCTTTAGGTGAGGTGGGCTTATATCCGAAGGAAAAAGTTGAAAAGGTTTTAGAAAAAGCCTCAACCAAATACGTAAAGCCTGAAAGAGTTGCTAAAATTGAGAAAAAAATTAAGCATGATGTTATGGCTGTTGTTGAAGCTTTAGCTGAAGCTTGTGGAGAAGAAGGTGGATTTATCCATTTTGGAGCAACAAGCAACGATATTTTAGATACCGCAACAGCACTTCAATTTAAAGATGCACTTACAATACTTGAAACTAAACTTTGGAAACTTGAAGAAATTTTGATGAGTTTAACTGAAAAACATAAAAAAACTTTGATGATTGGAAGAACTCATGGACAACATGCTTTACCCATAACTTTAGGTTTAAAATTTGCTGTTTGGATGAGAGAAATTTCAAGATATATTCAAAGATTGGAGGAATGTAAAAAAAGAGTTTTAGTTGGAAAGTTAACTGGTGCTGTGGGAACCCAAGCTGGTTTTGGCAAGGTTGGACTAAAAATTCAGAAACTTGTTATGGATAGGTTAGGGCTTCAACCAGCCGAGGTTTCAACCCAAATAATTCAAAGAGATAGGTATGCTGAACTTATTTGTTTACTTGCTATGCTTGCTTCAACCTTAGATAAATTTGCAACAGAGATTAGGTCTCTTCAAAGAACAGAGATTGGTGAAATTTCTGAACCTTTTGATTTTAGATTTCAGGTTGGAAGTTCTACAATGCCCCATAAAATTAATCCTATCACATCCGAAAGAATTTGTGGTTTAGCTAAGGTCATACGTGGATTTGTTATTCCAGCTTTAGAAAATATTCCATCATGGCACGAACGAGACCTAACAAATTCTTCAGCTGAAAGATTTATTTTACCAACCACATTTATTTTAACAGATTATATGCTAAACCTAATGAATAATATCTTATCAAACCTACATGTTAACGAAAAAAGGATGATTGAAAACCTAAACCTAACAAAAGGTAGAATAATGTCTGAAGCTGTAATGTTAGCTTTAACAAAAAAAGGTTTAGGTAGACAAGAAGCCTACAAAATTGTAAGAGAACTTGTCTTAAAAAGTTTGATGGAAGATAAAAATTTTGGTGAAATTTTACTTTCAGATGAAAAAATCAAAAAAATGTTTGATGAAAAAGAGTTAAAAGAAATTTTAGAACCAGCAAACTATCTTGGAACAACCGTAGAACAAATTGAAGCTGCAATCAAAAAAACTAGAATGGAAAGAGAAACAAGAAAAAATCTAGTTAAATAAACCTCCAATAATTAAATTTTTAACTTTACCCTTAAACTCTTTAATAATTAAAGCAAATATCAGATAACCAGAAATATAAGCTCAAAATTTTTTGTTTAAAAAGGGTAGACAACAACAGAAAAGAAGATTGTTTAGAAACTTTCGTGTGGGAATAGTAGAAGATTACTTTAATGGTACATACATGGAGCTTCTGCTTGCACCTACACCAGGTGCACCATGGTCAACTTTCTTAATTGAAATGGAAAATTCACCCAATAAATGACCGATCATTTCAGGTTTAATTTTTACAGGCACAAATTCTTTTCCATTATGAACAGCAATAATTGCTCCAACCATTTCTGGAAGAATAACCATGTCCCTACAATGAGTTCTAATTACCTCTTTTTCCAACAAACCTTTTCTTCTAAGTTCTCTTACAGTTTCAAGTAGTTTTCTATGTTCAAGAGGAAGACCTCTAAGCATTTTTCTTCTAGCCCTGGATGGTAAAAGCTTAACAAAATCATCCATGGGCATTTGTTGAAGTTGCTCTAAAGTATAACCTCGGTAGGTAAATTCTCTAGGCATTTTCTCTCCCTTCTTAGGAGAAGAAAGCTAAACCTATTTAAGCTTTTGCTGCTCTACTTTTTTTAGCCCGACCGGAAGTTTTAGCAGCTATTAATCCAACTTTTCTACCTGGTGGAGCACTCCTAGAAACAGTTGTAGGTTTACCTGGATGTTTATGTCTTCCTCCTCCAAATGGGTGGGATGCGGCTATCATGGCTACTCCTTTAGTTATTGGATATTTACGTCCTTTAGCCCTCATCAAATAATATTTTTCTCCAGCTTTCATGAATGGTTTATCGGTTCTTCCGGAAGCTGCAACAACACCTATGGTTGCTAAAGCTTTTCCATCAACAATTGTTGTTTTGCCTGAAGTTAACTTAATGGTTGTTCCAGCTGGTGTATGGGCAATAACCATAGCATAACTTCCAGAGGCTCTAGCAAATTTTCCACCATCATCAGAAATTTTTTCCACATTGTAAATTAGGGTTCCTTCAGGAATCTGGAAAACAGGTAAAATGTTTCCAACCTCTAAAGGTGCATCTTTACCAATAAAAATTTCTTGACCCTCATACATGCCTTCACATGCAATATTGTAGAAGGTTAAACCATTTTCACAATGGATTAAAGCTAGAGGAGTTCCTCGAGCCGGGTCATGAACAAGCTCCTCAACCCAACCTTTTAATGTTTTTTCTCCAAGTTTTTGGGTGGGAGGATATCGTGCAGGTGCTACTCTCCGATGGGTTAATGCTCTAAAGGTTGGGGTTCCTCTACCTCTTCTTTGAACTCTAATTCGTTTACCCATTACCCATCAAACACCAAAAAATTGTAGATTAATTGTAGCATGTAGACTTATAAAAACTTAACCTTAAAAATTTTAAAGGTTAAACTTAAAGGTAGGTTTAGGCTCAAAACCACTAAGATTAACAGCTAATCTTCGAACAATTTCCTCCTCGCTCAGATTTAATGCATGAATCCAAGCTTCAACTTGACGTTGAACAGGAATAACCTCAATATTTTGCTCCATCAAAGTTTTAAGTTCATCCGTTGATTTTTCATAATTCCATTTGGGTAAGATAAACTTCCTAATTTTTATTTTTCTTGTTTTTATGGCTGCTTGAATTTTTCCAGCCCCTCTCCATCCAACCCCACCAATTGGTCCAACATTCCCTTTAATATCTCCTTTTCCAGTCATTACAATGTTTGGTTCAACCTTAATACCAGCAAGTTCAGAAATAGCTGCAACACTAAAAGCAACACCTAAACTTGGACCTGTAACACCCATCCCAGCAACACCTTCAAGTGGACTAATTACTTGAAACTTAAAATCATAATTTGAAATATCCAAACCAATCTTATCATAAATGTAGCTACGAATATATTCAATAACATTTGTTGCACTTTCAAGAACACTTAAATCTTCAACTGTTGTTGCATGACCTAAAACAGCTGTTTTTGCAGCACCAGTTAAGGTTATTTTTCCGGTTCCTCTACTGTTAATTGCACATTCAACAATTAAAATCATTCCACGTCTACCTTGTTGGTCTGTTGCTAAACCTACAACCACACCAGTATCAGGAATCTCATGTAACACACTTTCCTGAACATCCATCAATTCTTTATCTATTTCAGGTTCAAGTTGTTCAGCTGCTTTTTCAAAATGGTATAAACGTATTTTATAGGTTTCACTATTAACATTTTTTAATTGTTGAATCTTATTTATTCCTAAAACTTCATACAATCGTTCTAAGTCTTTTCTAAAAACTTCCATAACATGTTTTTTACGTGCTTCATCTTTTACCTCTTCAGCTTTACAAAGCTCCATACATGCAATTACTTCTTGAGACCTTAACCTATTTGCTTCTCTAATAATTTCAGCAACAACTCGTGGTGAAACAACACGAAAACGTTTAATAATACTTAAAACTTTTTCAACTGAAACTTCTGGGTGAAGGTGACCTATATATTCTCTTAGATGAACCCGGATAATATCCACTCTTTCAGCATCACTTCTTGGTAAGGGAATTTCTATGATGTAAGGTTCAAACCTGTTAAGTATGGCTTCATCAATAGCTTCAAGTTTGTTGGTTGCAGCAATAACAATAACATTTTCAAGAGGTTGTAAACCATCCAACTCAGTTAATATTTGGGCGGTAATCTTATCTCCAACAGGGTCTCCTCTACGTTTACTGGATAAAACATCAAATTCATCAAAGAAAATAATGCTTGGAGCATGTTTTCTTGCTAAAGCAAAAAGGTCTCGAACATTTTTTTCAGGTTCACCAATCCATTTAGCATTCATCAGCAAATGGGCTGCTGGAGCATAAAAGAAGGTTGCATTATTTTCTCTTGCAATAGCCTTAGATAAATGAGTTTTCCCACATCCTGGTTCACCCCAAAGTAAAAATCCTTTAGGTGGAACCCAGTTAAGTTTACTTGCTAAATCTGTTCTTAGGCTTAGAGAAATTGTTTTGAAAATTTTTTCTTTAATCCCAAAAAGTCCACCAACATCATTGTAGGTTGTTGAAGGTTTAATTTTTAAAATTGCACTCATAACTTCACTGCTCTTTTCCTGTTCAACATAACCTCTTAATTCTCTGGCTGCAATCTTAAAATCTTCAAGGGTAACTGTGTATTTTACTTCTGAGGAATAAATTTTATCTTTAATTTTTTTGAAAAGGTTTGCTCGTATAGGTTCAATTTTACGGTTTCTAATTTTTTGACATGCATCTATGATGTCAAAAGGTGTTAATTGAGTTTGACGGAAAGCACTAACAGTTTTTTCCAGAATATCCATAACTTCTTCAGGTTTTAGATGAGTCCAACCATTTTTTTCAAGTTCAGCAGCTAAAACAGCTAAAAGCATGTCTCTTGTTATATTTTGGTCTAAATCTATGAAATATCCTCTTCTTCGAATATCCTCCCTAATACTTTCAACAATGTTAGTTGCAACAAGAACAACTGTTCTTTGCTGAGTGTTTAAAATTTTGTTAATATAATCAACAAAGGTATCTTGAACTCTAATATCTTCACGGTCAACACCTTGAGATGCTTTTTCAACCTTCATACCAAAAGTTTGAAATTCATCAAAAAAGATGATACTTGGAGCTTCTTTAGCACGTTTAAAAATATTTGCAAGATTTTTTATTGACTGCCCATAAAATGGGTCAAAAACATCCTCACCCTTAACTATGATAGGTTGAATGTTAACACCTTTACTTACCCCATAACTTATTGCATCCCTAACACATACCTCAGCTAACAAAGATTTCCCTGTTCCAGTTGCACCTTTAAGAATAAAAAATTTTGGTGGTGGAGCAGCCTTAAAAATCTCCCTAACCTGCGGGTCTTGAATAACATGATAACTAAAACTTGTCATAAGTAACTGGTATTCTTGGTCTCTTCCAATAAGATTTTCACGTTTAAAGGGAAATTTTTTATCCAGCTCACGGAGGTTTCTTCTAAGTTTTTTTGGGGTTAGTTGAGCATTTCTCCAACGTCGATAATCTCTTGTTGTTAAGTATAGGGGGAGAAAAAGTATTTTACGTAGGTTTGGATGTTTAAGCCACCATGGTTTAGAATCTGCTTCTCCACTAATCCTCCTCATCAATAAGGTCATACCAATTCCTCCATTTAGCAAGCCAATAAATTAAACCTATTAAAGCAAAAAGTAAAGCTGAAAAAATAAAAACCCCAAAAGAAAAGAGGGATACTTTAAAAATATAACTGTAAACAAGCAGTCCTAAACTTACAATTGAAACAATGATAAAACAGAAAAGAAAAGCATAAAAAACATGTCTTAAAATTAGGGCTACTGAATCTTGTTTAGTCCATTTTTCCTTTTTTCTTTTCATATCGTAAAGATTTAAAAATCCAGTAACCATAAAAAGTGGGATAAAAATAAGATACACAGCAAATTCCCATCCTGAAGCAAACCTTGAAAGAGTATTCATGAAAAATTGTTGGATAAACATCTGGCCCTCAGGTACAGGTTCTTTAAGGTTTAAAGCTAAAACAAGGTTTAACTGAACTGTTATATTTGCTGGACAAATGTATTGGTTAATAGGTTTAACATCATTTCCCTTTAACAGGGAAACATTTAGGTTATAGGGGGCTGTTGAAAAAAACGCTAAACTACAATCAAAAATTCCTGCTTTTTTCATGTTTTCAGCGGAAATTATGATTAATCCTTCAACTTTTTCACCAACAACTTTAGCAGATTCAACTGTAAAATTTTTTGGAAGTTGAGGTAAAACAACGTAAACATCCTTCTCACCTGCATACCTAATATTTACCATACTTGAAGAATCCATGCTAATAGTTGGTGGATGGATTATCATTGGCTGGTCTGAAAAAGATAAAGTCATAGTTTGAGCTAAAATAACCAAGAAAAATATGGATGTTAAAAGAATCTTAGGGCTAAACAAGTCTTCTTCAAGTTTTAAAGAAAAACACCTTCCTCTAAAAGGTTTCGAAGTAAACTTGAAACCATCAAAACTTAACTAAAAATTTTTCGAAATCTTTTACCTTAGGCACTTTTTTATCCCAAACAATGACCTGCTCCTCTTTTTCCAGGTTTTTAGCTTGTTTTTTAACCCCGCCTGGAAATTTAGGGTTTAAACTTCCATCCAAGCCAATCACACGCCAATAAGGGGTTACTTGTTTTTTTCCTTTTCTTAAATCTTCCTCAGCAGCTTCAGCAACAATACGGATAAATATTCCTGTTGTTATTGGACATGTGCAGTTTACATTGTAATCTTTAGCTAATTTTTCCCTAATCTGATTTTGGGTTACAAGTTTACCTTTTTCAACCTTTCGAATTAACGCATCAACATCTAAAGGTTTAGGAATAAGCATTTTTCCTTTTCCCAATCTTTTTACCATTTTTGGTGGAATATTAACAATCCTTGGTTCTTGTTGTTTTTCCAGTTTTTCCCTCCAAGACATACGTGTTTTAAATCTATCTTTCACCTAAAACTTACCTCTAAACTACAGAATACCTATCTTTATAGCTAAATCTGAAGCCTTATGTTCTGGTTTAAGCTTAATAAAAGCTTTTTTTTCACCTTTAGGCGTAATTAAAACATTAACTTTTTCAACTTCAACATCATAAAGCATCCTAAAAGCTTGTTTAATCTCATTTTTTGTAGCTTTCCGGTCAACCATAAAAACAAGCTTATTCTCATTTTCAATTAAAGGAACAGTATCCTCAGTGATGACGGGATACAAAAGAACCTTACTTAAATCTTTAACCAAAATCTACACCACCCTAAAAAGAAGCTATTTTGCTAGGAGACCTCCAACCTCTTTAAATGCAGACTCACTCCAAATTGTTAATCTCCCAAGATGGGTTCCTGGTGCTAAAAGTTCAACATTTAAATTTTTGATTGTTGCAACATCAACACCTGGAAGATTAGAAGCAGCCTTACCAATACCACGGTCTTCATTCACGATGAAAAGAGGTCCTTTAGCTTGTTTAATCCTTCTACCTCTTCTTTTACCCTTACCAGCTCTAATTCTTCTTCCCTCTATGATTCTTTCAAGCTCCTTCTCCAGCTTTAATGCTTTTAAAACATCCTTTAACTTTCTTGTATTCTTAACCTCTTCAATCTCATCCTCAACAATAATAGGTAAACGGAAAACATCTTCAACCTTATGTCCACGTTTTTCCACTAAATTCTTTTTTGTGGTTGCAGCTAAAGCAGATTTTAAAGCCAATTTTTTCTCTTTCTTATTTATTCTTTTAACAATAATTTTTTCAGGGGTTGGTGGATGAGCAAGTCTTCCCCCCACAGTACCGGGTGCAAAAGCTCCTTGACCAGCTCTAGGTGTTCCTGCACCTTTAACTCTTGGTATTCTTGCAATACCTAAACCTACACCTCTAGATTCGGCTGTTGTTCTTTTTCCAGCCATAGGGTCTCTACCTTTAGGTTGGAATCTTCTTGACTGAATTGCCAAAACAGCTCTTTTAACCACATCGGGACGAATAGGTGTTGAAATAAAAATTTTTGGAACTTCAACCTTTCCAACAATTTTTCCATCTAAACTATAAACTGGAAGAATTTCCGGTTTGTTAAACTCTTCTAGGTTTATCTCAGCTGTAGGTTTTGTTTCTTCAATTTCTTCTGGTTCTTCACCCATCCAATTCACCCAACATGAACATAGGTAACTTGTGGTTTCTGAATTTCTTCAGGTCCTCTAACAGCATGTCTTAACCTAACTAAACGTTTAGGTGGTCCTGGAACACTACCCTTAAGCAAAATATATGGTCCTTTAATTACTCCATACCTATGAAAACCACCTTTAGGTGTTATTTCCTTACCATCAAAACCAATTTTGATGATTCTTTTATTGTATTCTGTTCTTTGGAAAAATCCAAGTTGACCTGCTCTAGGAACGGTAAACATAACTGTTGCTGGTTTCCATGGACCTATACATCCAACTCCACGTTTGGTTTTACGGCTTTTTTTCTGAAGTAAATGTATGTTAAACCGTTTAACAGGTCCAGCAAAACCTTTACCTTTAGTTATTGCTGAAACATCTACATATTGACCTTCACTAAAAACATCTGAAACCTGAACTCTTTTACCTAAAATATTTTTTACATACTCAAATTTTTCTTTAATATCTTTTCCACCAATAGGAATCTCTAAAACATCAGGTTTTTTCTTTGAAATCCCAGCTTCCCTAGGTATTGTACATGCTATAACTCTTAAATCAGCAATTTTGTCCAGATTCTCCTCAATTTTTTTTAGGTTTTCTGTTGTTAAGATATTTTTGGGTAAGGTTAGAACTCTATCAAGGTCTTTAGGTAAATTTTCAGCCCAAGCTTCAGTAAAGGTTCTTAACCCGTAAGGTGTTTGTTCGTAAGCTCTAACAGCACAAACCCAGAGAGGAGGTGTATCTATAACTGTTATTGGACAAAAAACTTCTTTACCATAGTTTGGTGAAGCCTTATTATCTTCAACAACAAAAGTATAAGTCATACCAGCCTTATAACCAGCAAAACCTAAAAGTTTAGTTTCCTCAACCTCAGACCAATATCTAACTCTTGCAACCATTCTTTTAGCACGTGCTCTAGGTCTAAAAGCTAGTGAACCTCTTCTTGGAGCATGTTTTCTACGATGACCCATTCGATAACACTTCCATAAGTATGCAAAACACCATAGAATTCTAAAATATTTAAGTTTTCCTTAAATATAACCAAAAATTTTAGTTTTGAGTAGAGGATACATCTTACACGGCACACCGCCATCCAACCGTTAAAATTTAACATATTTAATAATTATGTAGTCAAAAAATTATTGGAATGGGGGCTCATCTTTTGAGTTTTCTGGATAAAATTTTAGATTTTGATGTTGGAGAGATTGTTGATAGGTTATGTTTTTTGGTTAGAAGATTTGTGGATGAGGCTAAGGTTAATGGTGTTGTTTTAGGGATGAGTGGGGGTGTTGATTCAACAACAACAGCTTACCTATGTGTTAAAGCTTTAGGTAAGGATAGGGTTAAAGTTTTGTTTATGCCTGAATCTGAAACCTTTAACCCCGAAGATTTTGAAGATGTTAAAAATGCAGCAAACAATTTAGGTTTAGATGTTGTTAAAACAGATATTTCAAACGTTTATAGGGCCTTTCTGGAAACAATTCCTTTTTCAGATCCCAAAAACTTTAAAGTTAATGGGAATCTTAAATCAAGAATCCGGATGGCTACCCTATACTATTTTGCAAACAAATTTGGTTTGCTGGTTACTGGTTCAAGCAATAAAACTGAGCTTTTAACAGGTTACTACACAAAATGGGGGGATGGAGCCTCAGATATGCTTCCATTAGGAAGTCTTTACAAAACTCAAGTTAAAAAGCTTGCAAGCTATCTTAATATTCCAAAAAAAATTATAGATAAAACTCCAACAGCAGGTTTATGGATTGGACAAACAGATGAAGATGAATTGGGAGTTAAATATGAGGTTTTAGACCAAATTCTTTATGGTTTAGTTGATTTAAAGCTTAACCCTAAACTAGTTGCTGAGAAGTTAAAGATTTCTTTTGAGGTTGTTAAAAAGGTTAAAGGTATGGTTGAGACTTCCATGCATAAAAGATGTATGCCACCTATTCTTGAAATCTTTTAAAACGTTAATTTTATCTTACTCCTTGCAATATTTCTTACGTTGAGGTAGTTTTTTTGGGGAGAAGACGTAGAAGAAAAGTAGTAAAGGTTGTTAAAAAGAAGCTTCCAAAATATTTTGTTTGCCCCAGATGTGGAGCTCATGCTGTAAAAGTTGTTATGGGTGAAATTGGTTCAGTTGCTAAAGTTCAATGTAGCCAATGTGGTTTGGTTGGAGAAATCCAGATAACAGGTCCAAGTCATCCAATTGACATCTACTGTAAATTTAGCGACCTATTCTATTCCGGACAAATAGGCTAAATTTTTTGGGAAATTTTAAATGGTGAACTCCTATGTTTCCAAGTTGTAGTGAAGATTACAAAAAATATTTTATTGAATTTGAAAGTAAACTTGAGGAAATTTTTAGGTTG
>Ga0190363_1000778_pt1 | contig 19047 bp, 23 predicted proteins | sample 48721867_MG_FD_161272 | JGI IMG/M metagenome (GOLD analysis project Ga0190363, IMG submission 161272) | Hydrothermal vent microbial mat bacterial communities from Southern Trench, Guaymas Basin, Mexico - 4872-18-6-7_MG | ecosystem: Environmental > Aquatic > Marine > Hydrothermal vents >... | reverse complement strand
AGGAAGAAGCTTTAGCATATCCTTGGGGCCCGTGGTCTAGTGGCTATGACGTCGCCCTGACGTGGCGAAGGTCGCCGGTTCGAATCCGGCCGGGCCCATATGATAAAACCAGAGAAGGTTGGGAAGAGGGTGAGGGAGGAACTCACGGAGTTCCAAGAGGAGTTCAGGAAATATCTCGCCAACTTCATAACAGGTGCTCTGGCCTTCGTCGCTGCCTTGTTGTGGAGGGACGCCATAAGCTCTTTCCTTTTAAGATATAAGGAATACATAGAGAACAGCCTCCCATTCAAGGAGTTATGGGTGACCCAATTCTTCGTCGCATTGATCGTGTCCTTCATAGCGGTCTTTGGCATAGTCCTCATGAGCAGGCTCATGAAGACGGAGAAGTAGTTTTTTGTCAATTTTAATAAAAGAGAGAGGGGTAGAGAAATCATGGAGCCCTGGAAGCTCCCTCCAAGGATAAAGGTGTTGGAGGCGTTGGGGGCGATAGCGGATGGGAGGGTGAAGCTCGAGGATGGGAAGGCAAAGGTCACGGGGTCCGATGGGAAGAGGGAGTATGAGGTGAAATTCGACCTGAAAGAGAGGAAGATAGACTCCAATGATAACGGGTCCGTGTTTAAGGGATACTTAGGATACCCATCCATCGCTGTCCTAATGCTCAAAAGAGTTCTCCCTTTTGACGAGAAGATCTCCGAGGCATTGAAGGGGATAAGGTGGAGGGAATTAAATGAGAAATACAAGTCCTATTTCAAGACAGAGTTCGTGGTTAAGCGAATCGCGGAGAGGAGAGGGGTGAAACAGGAAAAGATCGACGAGTTCGTGGAGAGGGTCCTGGAGGAGATCAAGAAATGGGGTTTCAAGAAGTATACTTGAGGCTCTGTAGGAAAATAAAGATAAAAGCGAAGGCTAGTGAGGAACTCTCCTATTACGTAGACGTACTGGAGTGGGACATAGAACCAGAATCCATAGCTGGATTTGCCCGACTGATCTTCTTCCTTTCCTTCCTCCTCTTCTCCCCTTTGTTAATGTATCCCTCCCCCACGAGCCTGTTACTTTGGGTTCTCTCGCCGTTCGCATTGGCACAATTGGTCGGCGATTACCCCAAGATCTTGGGGAGAAGGAAGTTAATGAGGGCCATGGACGCGGCCCCTTTTAACCTCGCCCTGCTCTGTTCGAGCTTAAAGGAAAATCCGAACCTGGAAAGGGCGGTAGAATTCGTCTCAGAGTTCGGAGAGGGAGAGATCGCTGAGGACATGAAGAGGTTGTTAGTGAAGGTGCTCTCGGGAAAAGAGGTGGATGCCAGAAGAGGTCTTGAGGAATTAGGAAAGAAATGGGGGAGGTATTTTCCTTGGTTTCGAGAAGCGATAAGGGACATCCTCATGAGTTTAGACGAAAAGGATAAAGAGAGAAAGAGGATGTTGGATAACGCCCTCTCTAGGCTTCAAAGAGGCATAAGGATCTCTTATCAAGAATTCATTCAAGAGATGAGGATCCCCACGATGCTCATCTTCTCAGTGGGAGCTGTCCTGCCCTTGATAATTATCTCCATGCTCCCCATCATCTCCATCTTCTCCCAAGTCTCCCCTTTCCTCCTAATCTTCCTCTCCTTGGCGACTTCTCTGGGCATGGTCCTTTACTCTAACTATGTATCATTGAAAAGGCCTCCCCTCATGTTCTCCGAGCCCGAGTTCGGGGAGGAGAGACCTTTTCTCCTATGTCTCTCCATCTCCCTCTTCTTCCTGACACCCTTCCTCCTTTACTCGTTGAGATTATTTGGGATCTACATCTCGATTTCTGAGAAGCTCGTCCCCATCTCCCTGGTCCTTGGGACAGGTTCCTTCCCTGTCTCTTACTTCTTCTTCTCTTATGCGAACTTCAGGAGGAGAAGGAGAAAAGTAAGGGAGTTAGAAGAAGGAGCGATCTCGTTCATGGAGAAGCTCGTGGTGAGGTTAAGGGAGGGGAGGAGTCAAGAGGAGGTCATAAGTGAAGCGAGGGGGAAGGGAGAGTTCGGAAAGCTCTTAAGGGAGTTAAAGGGGCGCATGAAAGTCTTCGGTCTTAAGGAGGCCCTAGATGTGGACGTCGATTCCAAGCTCGTGAAGGTCTTGTTTCACGCCCTAAAGCGTTCCCAAGAACAGAGTATAAAACTGGCCTCTGAAAGCGTGGGATTCCTGTTAGAGCAACTCAGGGACTTGAGGCTCATGAGGAGACAGATGGAAGTCGAGTTGAAGAAGTATGTGGACATGTTGCTCTACACTTCCATGTTCATTCTCCCTGTTATAGCTGGAGTGGGGGTGAGGACCCAAGGGGCGATCATGGAGAGGATAAGAGACATACCCCTATTTCAGGTGACCCCACTTGACATGCTCACTTTGAAGTGTATAGTGGGTCTCTACGTAGTGACTTCCTCCCTAGCTATGCTCTATCACGCCAAGACCATCTCGGGAAGAAAGGAGATATGGGCCAACTCTCACAGGTACATCCTCCCTCCTTTGGTCATATGTTCCCTCTCATTCCTATGAAAAAGCATAAATAAGTTGAGGGTCTCTTACAAAGCATGAATCGAAAGGGCATTGAGGGGCTCCCCTTCAAGTACGTGGTGGTAATCCTCACTGCTGCTTTAGTGATCTCCATAGTGCTCGAGATGCTCGGGATCCTGAAGACAGGGATCCTCCATTCTGTGAAGGTGTTGAACGAAACATTGAACGAAAGCCTCATATGATAGAGGTCCCTTTTCAGCTCATCATCTCCATCCTCATCATAGCCTTCATCCTGTCCATCTCTTCCCTGGAAATCTCGCTCTTGCTGGACTTCAAACACAAGAAGGAGTTAGAAGATTCTGCCCAGAAGATAGAGAGGGAGATAGAAAGGCTGGTCGGACTGGGTGAATATGGGTCTAGCTCCAGGGTGAACATCTCCTTCTCTCGAGGTTCGATTGAGGTGGATGAGGAAGGAGATGTGATCATCCTTCACCTGGGGGATTGGAGGAAGAAGTACACATTGGAAGTGGACGTGCTTTATGACCTGAACATAAGCGCTGGGAGACATGAGATAGAGCTACATTATGGTCCAGGAGAAAGGAAAGAGGACACCATCATCTTCTCCTAGAGCGCTCAAACCCCAGAAGGGAGATGGTCAAGCCCGTCAGGAAGCCCGCCAGGATGTACACGTAACTGCTCATCCCTTCCTTTGCCTTTATCTCTACCCTCTTCCTTACTTGCACCCCAAGTTCTTCTTGAACTTCCTCTTCCCCCACGATGGCATTCACCAAGTCCTTGGATATCTTAGCGAACTCCTTGGCATAACTCAGGAAGACCAAGCTCTGAGAGGGGTCATCATAGGCCTTGGCGTACTCGTAGTAAGAGATGGCTAGGATGGGGAGGAGGCCTTCTGACTTCGCGTTCTCTATGGCCCCTTCCACGTCCACTTTCTTCTCCTCCACCTTAGAGGACAGGGTAGATTGTGAGACCCCCCTTATCTCCATGGCCAAGTTCGCCTCTGCCAGGGCCTTCAAGGACTCGAAGATGGAGAAGACATATTTCCCATCCTCATAGGCTGACTCCGCCTTCTCCAGTTCGTTTTGGGCGCTCTCTAGCAAGCTCCCAGAGGTCACCGTTCCCGCATAGGCTATCCATATCCTCGCCTCCTCTAACCTTCGTTGAGCGAGTTGTGATAGTCGTTTCACGTCAAACGTGGCGTTGAACTCCCCGCTGAACTTGTTAAGGACGGAGGCCCATTGCTGGGATGTGAGGAGCCTCACCTCAGCGAAAGCGTCGTAGTACAGGGCGGTGTCATAATCGCCCGTGTAATACTCCTTGTAAGCTTCATCCAACAAATCGTCGGTCTCCCTCAACCTATCTATAGCCACGGCAAGTAGCTCCACGTCATAAATGTGATCCACTTGCTTACTTCCCATGATCTCCTGCTCTATGACCTCCTTATAACTTGCCGTGTCGTCTATGTCCCTCTTCACATCATCCCTAGAGGCATAACCGCCCGTGTAGTAAAGGATGAGCTTGTGGGCATAGTTGGAGCTTATGAGGGACCTCACAGCATAACTCGCAGCGGAATAATACTGGTTTATAGAATAGAGCTCTTCAGCTTGGCTCATGAGCTCCGAGGCCTGATCTACTAAGTTCTTCACGCTCTGATAGTTCATGTAGCTTAACCCTCCCTTCTCCAGTTGTGCCGTGGAGTTGGCTAGCCTCGCCCTCGCCTCGTCCATGATCAGCTTGGACATCCCCTTCATAAGGCCTATATATTCAGAAGTCACTATGTGGGCCGGCTTCCTCTCCTGAACTATCTCGTAACCCGTCATCTCCTCAAAGGCTTCCTCTATCTCTGAGACTTCCATAACCTTGAGGCCCCAATTCTCCAAAGCATATTTGGAAACGTTCACTGGGATTATCCGGGTCTCCGTCTGGGTTATTGGTCCTATCCTAGTCGTGTGTGTCTCTTCAACGTAGCTTATGCTCTGCCCTTTTGGTATCAACACGTAGTCCGCCCCAGCCTTGTAAGCTGCTTCCGCCTTCGCTAAGATCCCGCCTACTGGGCCTATGGAACCATCCGGGTTTATGGTCCCTGTGATCATCACGTTGGAGTAAACCGTAAGGTTCAACAAGGCCGCCATGGTGGTCACTGCCATCGCTGCTCCGGCAGAAGGCCCGCCGACGATAGGATATTCTGATTTTATGATGTAAAAGAAGTCGAAGTTCGAGCAATCCATCCTCAACACATCACAGGCTACCTCCTGAGCCAACCTAGCGCTCGCCTGGGTGTCTATCTCCGTGAGGGGGAGGGTCATTATGAAGACATTCCCCGTCCCATTCCTAACCTCTACCCAAAGATCCGCCGCTACCCCAGTTTCCCCGCTCTCCGTCTGCATCACTCCTAGGATCTTGGTGTGTGCAGTAGCGCCACAGGAAGCGCTTAAAAGGAATAGGAAAAGGAAGGACATCGCTTTTCTCATGGCCTCTTCCACCTCACCTCATAATAGGTGACATCCCCCTCGTCATCCACCACCCCGATAAGCAGGCTCTTCCTCACAGAGTGGGCCACCCTGTTCATGGCAGCGAACCTCTTCCAATCGAAGACATCGTTCTCGTTGACCGCGAAGAGGACCCACTTGGCGTGGTCCTCCCCAGGGACATCCCCCCTGTCATAAACCCTGAAATCTGCCCCGTATTTCAAGGCGGTCTTGGTTATGTAACCCCTCTTCCTTATGTCCCGGTAAACGCAAAACCTCACCCAAAACCTCGGTTCCAATTCCGCAGCCAACTTCAAGAGGGAATCGTAATCGAGTTCCTTTTCCCCCTTGAGCACCTTCAGCTTCTTCCTTTCCACCAGGTAAAGGGCCTCGACCAAGGAAAGGGTTAACTTGTTATCCTCCAGCGTCCCGTACTTCCCCTTATTGTACAGTTTATTCGCCTCCTTTTCATCCCTTATCACCACCTTATTTCCTATCAGATAACCCAGCATGGAAATGAAGAAGGCTCCTTTTCTTAAAAAGATTACTTAGCGTAAGGATAGGTGACCTTTCTTCTCAGCAAGAGGAAGGCGATGGAACTTATCACCAAGAGGGATAAGATGAAATAGACCCATCCTAGTTTTGGGGAAAGAAGGAAGGCTGGGGAGAGGAGGGGAGTCCTGACCGTGAGATTTAAAGTTCCTTCCCTTATCTTGACGCCGTTGGAGGAAATTTGATAGGAAAATGAGAAGCCTCCTGTCTCGTTCGGGTAGATGTCCAAGCTCACTTCAGCCTCTCCGGGAGGGACCTCTTCTATCTTGAAGTCCTCAAAGGTCCCTGAGAAGTTCAGCGGTTCCAAAGAGAAGGTGTAAGTCTTATTGAAGTTGGACTTGTTCCTCACCTTCACCTTCCAAGAGATGAGGGAGTTGGGGGCCCCCGAAAGGGCCTCTGAGAACTCGAGCTCGCTCTCTTCCCTTTCCTCTCTCTCCACGATCACTTGGGAGCGAACTTCCTCGCACCTCCAGAGGGAGAGGGAACAGACCTTAAGGTTGTAATCGTAGCTTCCTCCTTTCAAATCGTCCGAATCAAAACTGAGGTTAAGCTCCGTTACCCTTCCCTTGGAGACTTCCACATAGCTGTAATTGAACTCGGAGAGATATTTCGGTGGAAGTACCTCGAAGACGTCATCGTAGTTCCCTATGTTGGCTATCCTTAAGGTCAAGATCCCTTCCCTTCTAACTATAAGCACGTCTGGTTCTAGATCCACCAAGAATCCCTTATCCGAGGAGGAAACTGTGAAATACTCCACCTTGCTAATGCCATGCTCTCTCCCGCTCACTTCGATCCTGAAATCGTAGAAACCTCCCTCTAAAGGGGCTTGGAAGTAAAGGGACATCTCGTTCTTTCCCCTCTTCAGCTCTTTTGTGCTCAAGATGAACTGCTCCCCGTTCACATAGTATTGGATAAAGACTGGCATGTCGGATGGGGAAGTTATGACCACATCAGCCCTACCTACCTCTCCTGGCATGTAGATGGCCTTGTCGAAGGACACCTCCAAAGAAAGATAGGAAAAAGCAGGAGCTAGGAGGAAAAACATAAGAACTGGTGATAGCTTACGCATACTTACTTACTGGTAGTAAAGACTTTTAAAGGTTTCTGGCAAGCCTTTTTTAACTCTCATAAACAAAAAAACTCATGATCGTGAAAAACGTAGAGGCATTTGACGGAATTAGTTGGCACCCAAGAGTATATGAAATGATAAGTGATGTGTTAAAGAGCGCTAAGAAAGCGAACTCTATCGGTGAATTTGGTTGTGGTACTGGGAGGATGGCTTACACATTGGCGAAGAGATTCAAAAAGAAGCACTTCATGGCTTCTGATGTGGACGAGCGTTTCATAAGATATGCCAAAAGAAAATATAGGCTCCCAAACCTGAAATATCATGTCTTAAACGTGGAGAAGATGAACCTGAGAGAAGAATTTGACTTTGTCTACACGATTTATCTATTACATCACCTAAAAGACCAGAGGAAAGGTGTGAAGAAAGTATATAACTCCTTAAAGGACAAAGGACTCTGGTTGATAGTTGAACCTAATTCCTTCAACCCCCTTGTTTTTCTCTTTCAGAAACTGATAAAAGAAGACATCTTCAGGCCCAACCTGATAAGTAGATTAAAGCTCAAAGTTATGAGGAAAGGTTTTTTCTTTTCCTCACTAAACGTGGATGACTCGCTTGGAAAGTTCTTCAAGAGAATGGAAAAATTCCCTTTGTTTGGAGGAAGCCTTTACCTTCTGATCAAGAGAAGCTGAATGGGGCCGGGGAGATTTGAACTCCCGCGAGCGGGTCGCCTCGCTCCAGCGGGTTTCCTCATCCTGACGTCAGATGACCCTCTTACCGTCACTGGAGCCCGCCAGGCTACCTGGCTACCTCACGGCCCCCTAAGAGCAAGGTTAAAGTGTCACATTAAAAAACTTTTCACAGTTGATCCTCATCTCCCCTCCTTTTGATATTCAACATAGGAATAAATGATTACATAAGTCACAACCGAAAGCGCGGGAACAAGGATGAAAAACAACGCGTAACCCGGGAAAAACGTTCCAACAAGAGTGATCATTCCAGCGACCTTAAACAGCTTTCCGCCGATTTCGTGAGTCTTCTTCCATACTTTCTCGCTGCTCAAAGTCCAGGGAGTTCTTATACCTATGAACCAATTCCTTCTCGCATTCTCACAAAGAACTCCGGAATAGAAGAACAAAAGTCCGAGCCCGATTGGGATAATCACATTCGGATTCATTTTGACCCCGAGGTTCCAGAGAACGATGAAAAGGTGAACTGAAAACATGAAAGTGAAGAACAAGATCACGAACCCATCATAATACTTTCTGAATTTTTTGATGTTCTCTTTCAATGGATCTATCTTCGGGATGGCAACGAAAAGCAAAGCAAGCCCAACAAGAGCAAGGGGGATCAAGAACAATCCCAAAAGTTTTGATGTGTAGCCGTCAACTTGTCCCGAGGTATCCCAATGAAAAGCCATATTCTCGGGCATCTGAGGGTAGAAGTAAAGGCTAAGGATAAAAGAAAGTAGAGTCAGCCCAAAAGCAATTATCTCGTTCTTCCTCACATGTAAAATAACTCTCGACACCTTAAATATCCTTCTCCCAATAGTTTTTTATTCTAATCTCGCTGACAATGAAATTAAAGGTATGAAGTTCGAGGAAGTAATGGAGAAATTTGAAGAGCTGAGAGAAAAGTTAAAGCAAGAACCGCCCATACTCTTTGACAATGCAAGGAAACTCGCGTTCATTGGGGATATCCATGGGGACATAGAAACTGTTGAATACGTAAAGGAGAGCTTGTTAGGAAAACGGAAGGTGGTTTTCCTGGGAGATTTTGTGGATAGGGGAGAAAAGGGGACGGAGGTAGCCTGCGAAGTGGCAGACTTAAAGTTGGGAGGAGAAGGTGTGGTCATCCTCCCTGGAAACCATGACATTTCCCTTGACGTGTATCCCAGGAATTGGAGGTTCCAGCTGATGAAAGAATTCGGTCCCAGGTGGAGGGAAGTCGAACTAGCTTACATCTCCGCAATGAAGGAAGCGCCCATAGCCTATGTAAACAGCACCTATAGGTTACTTGCTTTACATGGTTTCATACCGAAGAGGAGGTGGGAGATAGAAAAATGGGAGAAGGGAGATGAAGAGATCGTCTGGAATGACCCAGAGATTACTGGAGGCGCGCCTGGCAGGAGCCCCCGAGGGGTCGGATGGATCATCTCAAAAGAAGAAACACTTGAGTTCTTAAGGAAAAACTCCCTCTCCGTTATCGTCAGGAGCCATCAGCCTTACCTCAACAAAGTCTTCGAGGTAAATGGTTTCAAGGTGGTGAACATAGGCTCCTCGAGTTACTGCGGGAGGAGGGGTTGTTATCTCCTCCCAGAGGGGGAGATAGTGACCTTTTAATCGCTAGCTATCAGCGTCGATGTGGCTCTGATGTTCTTTATCTTCCTGAGCTTCATCACGAAGGCGTCCAGCTCCTGAAGGTTCCTGGTCTGTACTTTGATGATGAGATCGTACTCTCCGTAGATCTCATGAACTTCCTTGCACTGGGGCAAGTTCTTGAGCTTTTTCTTGATATCTCTTTCTTTACCCGGCTCCACGATCACCAAGACATACGCGGTTATCATTTGCATAAGAAACCCCTCTCCCTTTATCAATTTTTTGAGAAGGGCCGGCCGGGACTTCCACTCACTTTCCTTGAGAAAGTGGGATTTGAACCCGGGACCTACGGCTTAGAAGGCCGTCGCTCTGTCCAGGCTAAGCTACCGGCCCTGATGCTCATCCTCAAGCTTGCTTTATAAGCTTTTCAAGTATCCTCATACCTCAGCTGAAGGTAATCAAACCGTCCAAATCCAAAAATTAATAAAGGTTCCCCCCTTGAGTCTCCCCATGAAAGGTGGTTCTTTTCTCGGAGAAGGACATCCATAAGATAGAGGTTAAGTGGCAGAAGAGGTGGAGGGAGGCAAGGATATTTGAAGCGGACCCAAAGAAGGGAAAGAAGTACTTCGTGACCTTCCCATATCCTTACATAAACGCAGCTCCTCACGTGGGACACGCCTATTCCGCTACCAGGGCTGACATGATGGCGCGTTTCATGCGCTTGTTGGGCTACAACGTGTTGTTCCCCTTCGGCCTTCACGCCACTGGGGAGCCCATAATGGGAGCAGCCAAGAGGATAGCCATGGGGGATCAAAAACAGATAGAAGCCTTCGTGATGAGTGGGGTCCCGAGGAAGGAGGTGAAGGAATTTAACGACCCCGTGAAGATCGTCAAGTTCTTCGCTAAGACCTGGGTGAGGGACTTCCAAGATTACGGGATGTCGGTGGACTGGAGGAGGACCTTCTATACTACTAAACTGAACCCTGAGTATAACAAGTTCGTGACATGGCAGTACAAGAAGTTGAAGAAGATGGGGTTGGTCGTGAAGGGAAAACATCCCGTGATCTGGTGTCCCTCTTGCGAGTCTCCAACGGGTTCCCATGACAGGAAGGAGGGGGAGAATGCGACGGTGGTGGAATACATCTTGTTAAAATTCAAGTTCGGAGATGCCTTCCTACCAGCTGCTACTCTGAGGCCGGAAACCATCTTTGGAGTGACTAACATGTGGCTGAATCCAGAAGGGGACTACGTGAGGGCCAAAGTAGACAATGAAGTGTGGATAGTGAGCAAAGAGAGCGTGAAGAAGTTGAGAGATCAGGAACACGAGGTAGAAGTCCTGGAGGAGTTTAAGGGAAAGAAGATCATCGGAAGGAGCTGTGTGGAGCCCCTAAGGAGGAGGGAGATACCCATACTCCCCGCCTCCTTTGTGAACGTGGAGAATGCGACTGGGGTCGTCATGAGCGTCCCCGCTCACGCTCCCTACGATTACATGGCCCTGAAGGACTTGGGAAAGCTGGAGGAGCTTAAGCCTATAACCATCATAAGGAGTGAGATGGGGGAGAACCCAGCGAGGAAGATATGCGAGCAGATGGGCATAACCTCCCAAGAAGATGAAAGGTTGGAGCAAGCCACCAAGATCATATACAGGAGGGAGTTTCATAAGGGGGTACTGAACGAGAATTGCGGGCACTACAAGGGAAAGAGGGTGAAAGACATCAAGCAGAAGTTGGTGGAGGACTTCTCAAAGAAGGGAATCGCTTCCATCATGTACGAAGCATCGGAACCAGTCATATGTAGGTGTCTGACTAGGTGTCACGTGAAGATCATCAAGGACCAGTGGTTCTTGAAGTACAGCGATGAGGAGTGGAAAAAGAAGGCGTTGGAATGCCTGAAGGGGATGGAAGTCTATCCGGATGAGGCGAGGAATTGGTTGGAGAACGCCATCATCAACATGAAGGACAAAGCATGCGCGAGGAAGTCTGGGTTGGGAACACCTCTCCCTTGGGATCCCGAGTGGATAATAGAGCCACTGAGCGATTCCACCATTTACATGAGCTATTACATCATCGCTAAGTACGTGAGAGAGGGAAAAGTAAAGGCGAAGAACATGAAGGATGAGTTCTTCGATTACGTGTTGTTGGGAAAGGGGGAGCCTAAGGAGGTGGGAAAGAAGTGCGGGTTAAAGCCTGAGTTGTTGAGAGAGATAAGGGAGGAATTCGAATACTTCTATCCCGTTGACTTGAGGAACTCTGGGAAGGACCTACTATCGCACCACCTTCCCTTCTTCATCTTCCACCACGTAGTGTTCTTCCCGAAGAAGTACTGGCCAAGGGCCATCGGCGCGAACGGGTGGGTGACCGTGGACGGGGAGAAGATGAGTAAAAGCAAGGGGAATTTCATAACGCTGAGACAGGCGGTGGAGGAGTACGGAGCAGACGCCTCCAGATTGGCCTTCTTGGACTCCAATGAGGGGCTGGCGGACGCTGATTTCAAAAGGAGTGCTGCTCGGAATTTTAAGGAATTACTCTTGAGGATATTGATGACCTTAGAAAGGTTCAAGGATGAAAGGGGAGAGGAGGACCTCATGGACGCTTGGTTGAGGTCGAGGATCCAGTTCAGGGTCATGAAGACGAGGGAACACCTGGAGAGGATGGAGAATAGGAGCGCTTTGTTACACTCCTTCCATGGCCTATGGCAGGACATAACCAAGTACATCCAGAGAAAGGGAAAGGTGAGCGGAAAGACTATAAGGTACGCGTTCGACGTGTTCGCCAGAATAAACGTACCTTTCGCCCCTCACATCTGCGAAGAGATCTGGGAGAGGTTGGGAAAGGAAGGGTTTGTCCATCAAGCGAAGTGGCCTGAGGTGAGGAGGGAATGGATGAACGAGAAGTTAGAGTACGGTCAGGAGATGATTGACAAATTGGTCTCTGATGTGAATGAGATCTTAAACATCCTGAAGAAGAAGCCCAACAGGATCACCTTCTTCGTGGCGTCTAGTTGGAAGAGAGAGGTCTTAAAAGAGCCAAAGAAGCTGAAGGAGGCTATAAAGGAACACGGGAACGTCGCGATAAGGTTGGCGAACATCTTAAAGGAACCCTCCAAGAGGCCGAAGTTCATCTTGGAGGAAGAGGAAGAGTTTGAGCTCTTGGAAAGCATGAGGGACTATTTCAAAAAGGTCTTCAACTGCGAGGTAGAGATCAAAAGGGAGGAGGAATCCGAGGAAGAAAAGGCAAGACAGGCCTTGCCCGGCAAACCAGCCATCTTGATAACTTAGAACATGCCCTTCTTCTTCAAGAAGGTGATGTAACCGGCTATCTTGTTCCTTATGACCTTAGAAGGGATGTCCACTATTTGACTCAAGATCTTTTTGTTTTCCTCGAACTTGTCCGTGAACTTGCTCCCGTGCTCTAACAAGATCTTCCTAGTCATGCTCTTCACGAACTTCGTCCTTATCCTGCTCATTTGACCACCACCGGCTTCCTCAACACCACTTGTTTCACAGCTCTTTTAAGCTTTGCGTCGTTCCTGGCGTATATGGTGAAGAGGGGTTCCTCCTTCTTCACTTTTTCCCCCACCTTCTTGTGGAGATATATCCCAGCCCCCTCGTCGAGGGGGGCCCCAGCCACCCTAGCGAGCTCGTTCAGGGCGTGATTGCTTATGTACACCACTCTCCCGTTCTTCGGGCTCGTATAAGTGAATTCGTGCTCATAAGGCTGTAGGTCTTCGGAGATGACCCTAGGGTCTCCTCCTTGAGCCTCGATGATCTCCTTCATCTTCCTCAGAGCTTCTCCCTTCCTCAGCACCTCTCTCAAGTCCACTCTCACGTTCAACAACTTCAATAAGTTCCCCGCGAGTTTCAAGGCCTTACTCCTCAAATCTTCGGGGCCACTCCCCTCTAAGACCATCAAAGCGTCTTTGGCGGAGAGGAGAGGACCAACGCCGTTCCCGATGGGTTGGTACCCAGAGGTGTAAACCACACTCACCTCCATCTTCAGGCGCTTGGCGATCCCAAGGAACATCCTCTTTAACCTGGCTGCCTCCAATCTGCTTCTCACCTTGGCCTCAGGCCCTATGGGAAAGTCTAATACTATATGTGTGGCCCCGACCGACAACTTCTTCGCCATGATGCTGGCTATCATCTGAGAGACCGGATCTATATTAAGAACCTTCTCCACGTTTATGAGTTTGTCATCCACTGGTGCCAAGTTCAATGAACCTCCCCACACTATGCACCCACCAACTTTGTTCACGATCTCCTTGATCTCGTCGAGCGAGAAAGAGACATTAGCTAGAACTTCCATGGCATCAGCAGTCCCAGAGGCAGAGGTTATCGCCCTGCTCGAGGTCTTGGGCATCACGTATCCCAAGGATGTTATCAGAGGAACTATGATCATGGTCACTTTGTTCCCCGGGATCCCCCCCAAACTGTGTTTATCCAGGATGGGGTAATGACTTAACTCCAACCTCTGACCGACGTCCACCATGGCCTCCACCAGGTAAGCTATCTCGTCCAAGTTCATCCCCCTTATGTATTGGGAGACCACGAAGGCTGAGATGTCCATGTCACTCAACTCATCCTCATTTATTGCCCTGACGATCTCCTCTATCTCCTTGCGCTTGAGCCTCTTACCGTCCAACTTCTTCCTTATGTAATCCGCTGCTAAGGGTTTCTCCAAGACCTCTATGTCCGCCTCCTCCCAGTCCTTTATGTCATATCTTTCCCAGATGTCCCTGAAAAGGCCAATAGCATTCCTAGGAAAGCGCTGGGCTATGTTGACTATCGCAGTTATTTCCTTGTCCTTCCACAAGATCTTCACTCTATCCTTTGGCCTAACCCCCAGCTTCCAGGCAGTGCTGTCGTCTAAGACCACTACATCTGGCCCCCCTGTCTTGAAATCTAATCTCTTGACCTTAAGCATAGAAGGAGGAAGCAAGAACACCTATTTAAGCTTTAATGAAGGATCCACGGGTAATGTTTCTCTATCAGGTCGTAGATCATCTCTGGTGCGTAGACTCCGAACTCTGTCATGAACCCTGTTATGAGCTCCTCGGGGGTTATATCAAACGCGGGGTTTATCACATCGAGTCCTTTAGGTCTGGCCTTCCAGACCTCATCAGAGGACCTTACCTCTATCCTTCCTTTTGTGTATATGGTCTGGGGATCAAATTTCAACAAGGTGGTGGCCACGTAGAAGGGAACGTTCTCTCTCTTCGCCAGTACCGCGAGGGGGTAGGTACCCACCTTGTTGACCACGGAGATCTCTGAGGTTATGGCATCGCACCCAACTATGACATAGTCCACCCTATCCATCAAAATGCCTGCGGCGCTGTCCGTTATGAAGTGTGTCTTTATCTTGTGCTTCAAGAGCTCCTTAGCAGTCTCCCTACCCTGGTAAAGGGGTCTCGTTTCTGTGACGAACACTTCCACTCCCTTCACCTTCTTCAACACAGAAATGACAGAGGAGGAGTGGCAATGAGTCATCACCTTACAATTTTCTTTTAACCTGTTAGCACATAGGGATATGTCTGTCGTAGCTTTCTTCAACAGGTTCTTGGCAGAGTTTATTGCCTCGCGGAAGTCTTCCTCCCTCAAGACGTAGTTCACTAGGTTCCTCATCAAAGGTTCGGTGGGTCTTGTAGAGAACAGTCTCCTCCTCGCGATCTCTAAGTCTTTCCTCGGGTTTTTTGAGCGTCTCAACACTTGTTCCAAATATCTCAAGGAAGCAAGGGCGACATTAGTCGCCCCTTGAATGCGAAGGGCTCTCAAGTCCTCCAAGATGCCCATGAGTTAAGACTAACTTTGAGATATTTAAAGGGTTCTCCTCAAATCCGTGACATCGAAGCTCTTGACGCCCTCCAACCCCCTCACCTTTTCCTCTATCTCCCCCAGGTGTCCCTCTTCATCCGGGACCAAGAAGTAGATCACCAAAGCCTTTAAACCAAAGGCGATGGGTTGTACTTCGCTCCCAGCGAACTTTCCCCTCTCCTCTATGACCTTCCTCACCCTCTCCTCCAACTCCTTTAGATCCACCTCTAAGGAGGAAGGCATCACCCTTGCCGCTACCATCACTTCCCCCATTTTAAGGTCCCTCAAAACCGCACTTCGGGCACTTATACTTGGCCGCTATCTTCCTGCACTTCCCACACCTAACGATCTCATACTCCCCGCACTTGGGACAGGGAAACACCACGGAGTTCTCTATGGTGGATATTTCCCTCCCGCAGGAGATGCATTTCTTCATTGGCTTGCTCAAGATATATAAATTTTTAAACTTTAGGTAAGGCCATGTTTAAGCAGGTCATAGTCGTGAGGGAAGATTTGAAGATGAGTAAGGGAAAGATAGCGGCGCAGGTCGCTCACGGGAGTTTGAGCGCCTCCATAAAGGTGATGAACTTGAAACCTTCCTGGTTCAAGATATGGAATCAAGAGGGACAGAAGAAGGTCGTCCTAGTGGCGAAGGACTTAAAGGAGTTGGAGAAGTTGGAGAAGAAGGCTAGGGAGAAGAAGTTATACACGGAATTCGTGGTGGATAGGGGGTTGACTGAAGTCGAGCCCGGGACGGTGACCTGTTTGGTCATAGGACCGGGACCAGAGGAACTAATAGATAAGGTGACTGGAAGCCTCCCCTTGTTGAAATGATGAGGATAGACGATATTTACGTGGGAAAGGGAGAGATAGTCCGGGGGGCGCTCAAGGTCGGGGAGCTTCCGGACACTTCTCCCATCCTACTCCCCTTAACCGTCATCTCTGGAGTCAAGAGAGGACCAACCCTCTTGACCTGCTCCGCAGTCCACGGTAATGAAGTCAATGGGGTGGAGTTGAACTTCAGGCTCTCCAATTCCGTGGACCCCAGTGAGTTGAGGGGGAAGCTCATCATCCTGAGCATAGCGAATCCTCCTGCCTACAACGCGAAACAGAGGAACAACCCCATGGACGAGAAGGACTTGAACAGGTGCTTCCCCGGGAACGCTAATGGTTCCATAAGCGACAAGATAGCCTATGCTATATTTCACAGCCTGGTGAAGAGGGCAGACTACCTCATAGACCTGCATTCGGGATCTGAGCATTTCAGGATGGTCCCCTTGGTCAAGATCTTCGAGCGTTCCTATGAGAGCGTGAAGTTCTTCGGGATAAGGTTCGTTGAGACGAGGAAGGGAATAAGGGGAAGTTTAGCAAAGGAAGCCTATAAGATAGGTGTGGAGAGTTACACCTTGGAGATAGGGGAAGGTGGGAGATTGGAGGAGGAGTTCGTGTCCCTGGGGTTGAACGGTATACTCAACTTCATGAGAGGCATAAAGATGTTGGAGGGAAAGGCCTCGAAGGGAAGGGTGCTCTACGTGAAAAAGAGGATCCAGGTGAATGCCCCAAAGGGAGGGATCTTGGCGCCAAAGATAGAGATCGGGACCAGGGTGAAAAAAGGGACGAGGTTAGGGGAGGTCCACGACGTGTTCACTGGGGAGAGATATGTCGTGAGGGCCCCGGAAGATGGGTGGGTCTTCGGGGTGAAGAAGAACCCCCAAGTGTATACAGGGGAAAAGTGCTTCCTCCTTTATAAGTGATCCCTAAAGTACTTGATCACGTCAGCCACGAATTCCGTGAGGATGTTCTCCCCAGAGTAGAAGCGCTTCGCCTCATCGTAAAGATAATCAGCTACCCGCTTGAACAGGTTCACCCCAGTGACCTTGGTTATCATGAAACCTGGGTTCATGTTGCACTCCAACACCTTTGGGCCGTCCTCCCCCGCCATTATGTCCACCCCACATATGTCTGCCCCTATGACCTTGGCCGCCTTGACCGCGATGTTCTTCATCTTCCTGTCTGGCTCGTATGGCACATACCTCCCCCCAGCGTGTATGTTGCTCCTTATATCTTTCTCGCTCGCCACCCTCATGGCAGCGGCGTGTACCTTGTCGCCTATGACGAAAAGCCTGATGTCTCCCTTCGCTTCTATGAACTCTTCTAACAAGATCTTTTCCCCTTTAGAGATAGAGAAGGCATCTATCATGGTGTTCGCTGACTTGGCGTCCTTGGCGAAGATCACCCCCTTCCCTCCGCTCCTTCCCTCCGCCTTCACTATCAGGGGCTCCCCCACCTCTGAGGAGAGGTTCTTGGCGATTTGCTTGGAGACCGTGGCAATGGTTTTGGGAACTGGGATCCCATGGGAGGCCAGGACCATGAGGTTGTACACCTTGTCCCTCGCTATCAAGTAAGATTCCGGCTTGTTCGGGAAGTATACCTTTCCTTCCAACAATTTTAGGATGAGATAGCCGTAGTGAGCGTAACTGGGCCCTATCCTCGGGAGGATCACATCGAAGTCCTCTAATTCCTTATCCCTGTACATCACCCTGGTGCTCCCCTCTCCTATGTTTATGGTCACTTTCTCTATGGGTACCATGAGGACGGAAGAGAACCTCTTTTTAAGCTCCTCGAGCAATTGAACGTAGAGCTCTTTCGATTGTTTTATGCTCTCGTAGGAGAGCACGCATATCTTCATGAAAAAGATTTCCAGGTGACCGCATTTAAATCAATCGATTTTGATGGAGAACCCCTTCAGATCCTTCCTTCCCACTATCATCTTATACTTCATCTTGCTCCTATCCGCCACGCTGACCTCGGTTTCTATGAGCTTTCCCGCCAGCTCGAACTTGAGCCTCACTAATTTTCTCCTCTCCCTCCCCAAACTCGACCTGAACCCTTTCTCTCCCACTTCTTCCAGCCCCAACTCCTCAGCCAATCTCTTATCTATCGAACTCCTGTAAGCTCCCGTATCAATCTTCGCGATGATCTCTATCACCTTTTTCCCGTAAAGCCTTACCTTCTCGAATGGCTTTATGATCATTCGAACCACCCCACTAGGGAAAAGAGCGCTCCAGGTTTATATTTCACCACTTCCTCCACCAGTTCATTCCTTACATAGGACTCTTTGTACTTCAATCCCAACAGGTCTGCGAAGAACTTCAACTCCTCGTACCTGAAGTTATAGAGAGGTTTGTCCTTCAAGGTCACCTTTGGGAACTTGCCCTCGAAGAGGCTTAACAGGATATCGTTGGCTATCTTCTCCAAGTAATCCGCTTTCACTTCCCTCCCCTCGGAAAAGCGAAACGGTTTCCCTTCCATGAGCTTCCTCAACACGACTTCTGGTAAGGTCTTTCCTTTTGGTAGGGATAGGGCCTCTCCTTTCTTGAAAAATCTCCTCAAATTACTTCCAAACCTCTTCCTCATCATCTTCAGGAAGTGCTTCTCGCAAAGCCACTTACCCAGGTAAGGGAGGAATATCACCCCCTTTCTTCCACAGACATGACATCGCATGGAAAAGGTTAAATCAAGCCCGAAGTTAAAGTTTTCCATGCTTGAGATAGATGGCTCCCGCCTGGAAGGGGGAGGGCAGATAGTGAGGAATGCGGTCGCCCTCAGCGTGGTGACTGGGAGGCCCGTGAGGGTTTATAATATAAGGGCAAATAGACCGAATCCTGGGCTGAAGAACCAACACATGCATTCCATAATGGCCCTGAGGGAGTTGTGCGATGCGGAGGTTGAGGGTTTATTCCTGGGGAGCAAGGAGATAAAGTTCGTTCCAGGAGAGCCCAAGAAGAGGAGGATAAAGGTGGAAATCCCGACCGCTGGTTCCATCACCTTAGCCATGCAGAGCCTCTGGCTCCCTTGCTCTCTTAAGGGATGTGAGGTCGAGTTCGTGGGGGGCGCGACGGACACCAAATGGAGCATGCCCATGGATTACGTGAGGTTCGTCTTCCTCCCTCAGGTCAAGAGATTAGGTTTCGAGGCGAAAGTGGAAATCCACAGGAGGGGCTATTACCCAAGGGGAGGGGCCCACGTCACCTTCAAGATAGAGAAATGGAAGCCAGAACCCTATGATTTCGAGAGGGGAAAGAAGAAAGGGATTTTTGGCATATCCTGTTCCTCCATAGGAGGGGTGGCTGAAAGGCAAAGGAGGGCCGCGTTAAAGTGTTTAGGGGAGGGAGAGATAGAGGCGGTATACGAGGACGCCCCTTCCCCTGGCTCGAGCATAGTCATCTGGGCGGATTATGAAAAGACCTTAATAGGAGCTGATGCCCTAGGAGAGAGGGGAAAACCAAGCGAGGTGGTGGGAAAGGAAGCGTGTGAGAAATTGCTCTTAGAAATGGAA
>Ga0190363_1000777_pt1 | contig 19051 bp, 12 predicted proteins | sample 48721867_MG_FD_161272 | JGI IMG/M metagenome (GOLD analysis project Ga0190363, IMG submission 161272) | Hydrothermal vent microbial mat bacterial communities from Southern Trench, Guaymas Basin, Mexico - 4872-18-6-7_MG | ecosystem: Environmental > Aquatic > Marine > Hydrothermal vents >... | reverse complement strand
CAGCGTATGCATCATTCCCTTTCCATTCAGCTGATAGTAAACAGCTCGAAACTTGGGGAGTCCAAGTAAATGAATATTTCCCATTTTCTCCAGTTCTTAATTCGACTACTTTTGTCCAAGTTTTTCCACTATTAATGCTCATTTTAATAGTTATTTCTTCGTTTTCTAACGGAGGCGTTAGAAAGCCATATATTTCAACTTTCTCGCCTTTAACGCCTACAGGCGGATCGAAGAATAATGTTAATTGACTATGCTTCTTGAAAACAGTAAAGGTCGTGTTGACCATGCACTGCTTATACAACTCAGTGCCGTTCCAAAAGACCGACACCGTCCATACACCACTTACATTGACTTCAAACGTATACTCGTAAAAACCAGCTTCCTCAGTAACTATCTCCCTTCTTATAGTTTCTTGTGAATTCTCAATAATGAGGCTCAGAGTTTGATTTTCTAATGGTGGATATAAGGATCCGTTTATAGTTACTGATGCGAATATCTCCGGCTTTGAAGGATAAATGTTTAGTGTTAGGTTAGAATGTTTTCTTTCAACAACTATTTTTAATACATTGCTTTGAGTAGAGGCGTATTCATGGTCTCCAGGCCATAATGCTTTTACCCTCCATTCGCCCTCAATATCAAGCCTTAATGTATGAGAAAGTAATCCTTTCTTCACTTCTACCTCAAACTTCAAATTGTCGCCTATGGGAGTCGTATAAAAGAGGTATATTTTCGTATCTTTTGCTGGTTCCAATTTTCCTTGTATTTCTACTACTTGACCAGGGAGTAATCGGGTAGCGTTAGCTGATATTGTAAGCCTTCCCTTAGGCTTTGAAGGCTTAACTACTTTAACTGAGACAGTATTGCTTGTAGAACCAAAGTATTTATCATTTCCATTCCATGTTGCTTTAAAACTGTAGGTTCCTTCGGTGTTTGCAGACCAAGTATAGGAGAATCTGCCGTTAGAATCTGTTTTCACGGTGGCTATCTGCGACCATCCTCCACCCGATGATTGAAGTATTTTTATCGAGATTCCTTGTAGTTTTGGATTGAGACTTCCTGTTAGGGTTACTTTTCCCCCTTTAGTTACAGATTTAGGATTAGCCGATAGAGATAGCGAACTCGACTCTTTAATATAGAAGGCTGCTGAACCAGTAACTCCGCCGTAGGATATCGTAACTACGGCTTTTCCAAGTGAAGTAGAGGATTTTATTACAAAGGAGAAAGAGAACTTCCCGCTTGAGTCGGTCGTTGCTTGATCGAAATCAATCCTACGCCCCGTAGAGTCTTTAGCCTCCCAAGTAAACGATACCGGGTACGAGCTGGCGCCGGAAATTTTCCCTGTTACCTTAACTGTTTCCCCTCTTTTATAGGCTCCTTTATTCGTAGAAACCGTAATTGATATAGCTGAAGCTATCTGAGATAAAAAGATTGACGTTAACAGGAAAGTTAACAGTAATGCTTTAGCTTTCATCCGCCCACCACCTCAAATGTTACCTGTACGGGATTGGAGAGAGGTACTCCTCCTCTTGAAGGCCAGTCGCTCCATATGTAGACCGTAGCTGTATAAGTTCCGAGAACATTTCCGACGGGGACGACGCCTACTATGAATTCCTGTTCTTCAGAAGGCTCTATTTTAGCTATTATTGATCCGTAGGCAATCATCTCTCCGGCAGGGTTCTTGACCTTTACTATTCCGATGTACTTTAATGGGCTTGATAGAGAACTAGTACAGTTTATCACTACTTTAACCAGTACTAGTTCATAGAGCAGGAATTCGTTACTCTCATTACCGCTTTCGTCGAGAGTTTTTACTGATAAAATCGTTATAGGATAGCCTCCGCTCGTACTACTCATTAACGCCTCATAGACGACTTCCGCTAATCTATTCGAATCATCTAACTCTACGGTTACTGTTGAGGAGTCTATAAAGACTCCGTCTACTTTCCAACCTTTCAACGTATACTTAACACCATTACGTTCTACTTCTTGAGGCACCGTCAAAGTCACAGTATAAGGTGCTACGCTTTTAAGCTCGAACGGTGTAACGTTGAATCCTTCTATACTTCCAGTATAATTTATAGTTACGCCGTCTATTGGACTGCTAGTAACTGATAATACTAATATTTTTCCATAGACTGCTGATATTGACCTATAGGATGTCTCGTTGGTAACCTCTACAACTATTGGATTTTCCTGATAAATGGAGTTATCCAGCTTCCATCCTTTAAACACATATTTTACGCCATTATTGTTAACCATGTTTGGAGCTGAAAGTTCGACCGTAAACGGTGTTGTTCCGCTAATGGAAAATGGCGTCTTAGAAGCGCCTGTAAAATCGCCTGCATAGGCTATCTCCACGCCTTGAATAGGTTCACTATCTACTGAGAGGAAATAGCTTTGAGATGCAAAGCCGTAGATTCCAATAGGTTGAGTATGTGCTACTTTTATAAACCATAATCCGGTCGTTGTATTGTAGAAGACTGCATTGTCGCTATTCTTTAGTTCTTTTAGAGATGAAACTCTAGTAATTACTTCTCCCGTATCGAGTCTTTGCCAGAAGATGTTTTCGTTGGGCCAATATATAACAGTGAATGATGAATTATTGTCCGGGATTACGTGATAATAGAAGTTTTCCCCAGTGAATTCAGAAGCTACTGCTTTTCCCTCAGACCAAATTAAAGAAGGCATGTTGCCAGTTATTATGGCATAGAATTTTGCCTCATACTTATCTAGCCTAATCTTAGTTCCGTTCTCCACCAGGTTCCATGTTGAAATTTCTATAATAATCGGATTGGGGATATTGTACAAGGTTAGAGGAACTTCTCTAGGACCTGTACCCCAAGAATCCATTAGCATTACGAAGTAAACGTTGTTCTTCTTCCAGACAAATGTCCTGCCTACGTTATGTACTCTCGGCGCGTTTAGCTTGCCGGATAAGTAGAGGATAAGCCTAGTCCAGTACTCCTCGTAGGCGGATACGTTTCCTCCAGAAGGTTCGTAGAAAGGTTCCATAGTCCATCCGACGGCTAGGACTAAGCCATTTCCGTAGCGTCTCTCGTGTAGCAGGCTTATGTTATATCCAAGTGGCGTGGAATACTGAACTACAATATACCTATTTTGTCCAGGTCTATACTCCCACGATTTAGCCCAGGTTCCTCCATATTCGAAACCCATGCTACCTTCTAAACCTGCCGTTAGTGGATGCGGATTTTCGAAAACCGGCCATTCATCTCTAGACCTGGGCTCTATATCTTCTTCGGCGTTTACGAGCTCTTTTATGATCGCGGTTATCTGAGCTGCACCACTAGCTCTTCCCGCTTTTACATGTTTATAGAACGAGTGGGCTATGGCTAGCCTGCCTCCATTGCTAACCCAGGTCTTTAAAGATTCGAACGCCAGTGTGGCGTCTAAGTTTATAAACGGTGTGCTAGAGCTAGGCATGCCGTTATACGTCTGCCCTATATAGATTCCAAGATCATTGTGTGGTAAGCCTATGTAGGTTAAATAGTGCATATCTAATGGATATACGTAGACCTGGCCTAAATTGGTCCAAGATGTTTGAGCATACCTGTTTACATACGCTAGGTAATAGATTCCGCTTATGATGTACCTGTCTGGGCTAATTCCTAACAGTTTTTTAACTTTCGCGAAGAGAGAATGCCAGTATTCGTCAACTTCTATTATAGCCGCTTCCCATTCCGGTTTTATTTCGTAATTATTTGTCTGTGTCCACCAGAGTAGCATGGCTCCGTCTGGGTTAAATGCTAATCCATAGTTTGCTGATCGCTTATAGGCCAGGAAATCGTTTGCCGTTTTATCGGGATATATTAGGAAAGTAGTCATAGTTCCTAAAGATACGTTTGCCGGAGACCATATTGTGTCGGCCCATGATGCTGCATACATGTGGACGTTGCCTGCTTCTCTAGGATCTTCATTCACCTCGATGAAGTCTAGGTATTCCACCATGTATCCAACTCCTCTCTTCATATCGCTTGAACTAACGCCCCATACGAGCCCATACTTATGTGTGAGTTCTGCCTTCCTTCTAGCGTATTCTTTCAATATTAGATATCTCTCGTATTCTAGGATGTACTGGGCTTTGCTCGTCGTATTCCAAACTGGAAGCCACCAGGTATGACACCAATTGTCGAAGTTAAAATCTATCCCATATTTCCTCTCTATATAGCGTAAAAACTCCGGATGAGTTTCTAAAGCTTGAAATCCTCCATTGTTCTGCCACACTCCATCCAGTAGGTCGCTAAAGTTGCCTAGAAAACATTCCCAAGAGCGAAGCCAAACTTGAAGAGTATCCGGGAAGTATAGGCTTAAATAGCCTTCTCTGAACTCTAGTAAGTATAGATTGTACACTATACGTTTGTCGATTTTAGTATTGTATATCTTCAAATATTCTCCTGTCGCATTTACGAAGAGCTCATAATCAGCTCCGTAGCGCAGTCTATATGTAGAATTGCTTTCAAAGTCGGGCGGATCTACAGCTTTACCTTCTAAGACATAGTGTGTATCGTTATATAACCAGGTGAACTCGCTGGCGGGATAGTACTTGTAGAGGGAAGTTCTGCCATATACTGGTCCCACAGCTACGATCAACGTCCCATTTGGATAATATTCATAGGGTTTTCCGATAGAACTCGTATTCAGGAAAAACCTGTAAATCTTCACCATCTGTTTCTCAGGGTATTTAGTAGCATAATTTTGAACCCAGGGATTGTTTTCCGGCCCATAGCCACCATGGTGGTCCCATTGAGTTATCACAAGAAAACCAGCATCTTTATACTGCCTGAGTATGTTTCTAGCTCTATCTATATCCTTCCACCAGAACCATTCACCACTGAAGCTGACGAATACTCCATCGACTTTAAGCCTTTTAAGGATAGGTATCCAGTATGATGGTTCATAGTTTGGATTTTGGTATGGATCCGTGGGAACAGTCATCCATACTGTTCCCGTCATTTTAGCTTTAAACGGTAATTTTGCTTGAACTGTTATTGTTTGCTGTTGCCCGCCAGCGAGTAGTTGAAGTACGGGAATTAGTATCATGGCTAGAATTATAAACGTCTTAATTTTTTCCTTTTTGCATAAAATGCCTCTGTCATTTCTCTTCATCGATTTTTCAATTTGCTTTTTCTTATTTTAGCCTTATTCTCGACAATTAACTTCGCTTTTTCGACCTTTAGTCGATACATTTAGCCAACTAGCCTATGCAATAAAATATTAATTCCTATTGACCATTATGAACTAAATAAATTTTGCTAGAGTATCAAGTAAATTGGAAAAAATAATTAAATAATGCCAATAATATCTTCCATATGTCTTTCTTATAAATGATCGACAACTTGGAAATTATTGACTTGAAACATTTATGTTCACAATTATAGGAGATTTTGAATTAGTGAATCATACTATTATAACTTTATGTAGAATCGTCAAAATATTTTTTAAAAACTTTGGAGAAGATTTTTCTATAAACTCGAGTTCCTCTTTTGAAATAGCATTGGAAAACAAGGCTAAATTTAAATAAAGTACTAGACACGGAATCAAAGTTAGTAATGCAATATAGAGCCCGCTAAACAATCTTGCTAAATACAATATTAAAGATAAAAACGAACCTATTATGATAGATTTTATCATGGCAGTAAAATCTATCTTCATGATATTATCTCTACTGCTCTTTCGATAAAAGTATATCCAAAAAGGCAAGATAGAGATTATAGTGGAGATAATGAAGCCAAGTGCTCCTAAAGATGGGATAAGTATTATAGACGATATTATATAGGAGAATTGGCTAGTTAAAGCTTCTTTTGTAGGTATTACTGGTCTTTTAGCCGCTATTTCCGATTTTGTCCAAATAGAGTAGCTGGGTACATGAATCGCTGATATGAATAATAGGGGGGCCAATATCCACGCCGACTCTAGGTACTTAACCCCTGCATAAAAGGCTATAAAATCCTGTGCTAGCGGCACCAAGAAGAGAAATAGTGGTGTGTATAGGAAGAAAGATATTTTAGTAATTTTAAGAGTAGTGTATGAAACTCCTTCTCTTTTATGTGAAGCATATACTTCAGATAGATAGGGTAAGAATACCGCTGAAATCATGTATATTAAGTTGTTTATCATGCCGTTGATTGATTTTGCTAAGCCTACTATACTGAGAAAAGAAAGAGACGCTATGGCCGGAAATATTATATTATCCGACCATACTGCTAATACTCCAGCAATATTCATAGAGAACAGCGCGAGCCCGAATTTTAAAAGGTCTATAGCTTCTTTCTTTACTTCGCTAAATGCTATTTTAGTACTGTAATCTAGATGGAAATCGTTTTTCTTATGGAAAAGAAAAGCTATAGCCGTGGCTATGTAGGCTAGTGTAGCTATTACTACTGTAAGAGCCCAGCTATAGTAGCCAAATTTGAAAAGAACTGCGTAGGTTAATAGCGATCTATTCATTAATGTTGATATTGTATTAATTAAAGTTATAGATTTGAAATCTTTAAAGCCGGACATGAAGGATAATAGTATATAGGTTACTGCATTAAATGGAATTGCTGTGGAGATGAGTATTACCAGATCAGCTAAGTCTCCGTTATTCAGAAAGAAAGATGCTGCATTTCTCGCGTTAAGTATATAGATCATCACTACCGCGAGAGAGAATGGAATCGTTGTAAGTAGAGAACTTCTTAATGCTACTTGCACTTTGTGAAAATCGCCTTTACCTTTATAGAAAGCTACCTGTCTGACTAAAGCCGTGTCTACTGAGAGAAGACTTAACGTAGTCCCTATATCTAATAGGAAGGAGAATTGGAGTATTATGCCATAATCTTTAGGCTCTAATGCATGTGTTATTAAGCTAGTTGTTATGAAACTTATTGCATAATACAGTATTCTACCAAGTACTATCCATAGACTACCGTAAATTACTGAAGATATTCCGTGAACCTTAAAGACATTATTTTCAGAGGATGATTCATTAACCGATTCCATAGCTATTACCTAGACTTGGGAAATAAAACATGAAAAACGCGATTATTATTGCCGACTTCTTCATTTATATAACCTTTATGCACATTGTTGTTGTTGAAGAAGTATTTTAATGTTGTTATAATGCATATTTTGCAAAATTCTAGTCTTCTCTTTGGAGCTCTTCGAAGAGTTTAATCCATTTATCTATTACCGCTTTTAAAGAAAAGTTTGATTTGAACCTTTTTAAAGCCGCTCTACACAGAGTTCTAGCTCTAGAAGGATCATTAATAAGAGTTATAACTGCTTCCGCAAGTTTTTCGAACAAACCTCTATCAACTAGTATTCCTGCATTAGAAAGGTTTTCGTTTATCGGAGGAATATCGTAGGCTACGATCGGCTTGCCGAAGGACATTGCTTCCAAAACTGCTGTTCCAAAACCTTCTTTATAGGATGGAAATATGAACACATCAGCAGTCCTTAGGAAAGAGTAAACCTCTTCTCTCGGAACTACTCCTGTAAAGAATAGATGTTTCTCTAATCCTAGCTTGTCTCTAAGCTCTAGCATCTCAAAATAGAATTTTGATAATTGATTTTCTCCTTTGATTGAGAATTCATCGCTTCTAGGTCCTACTAGGAAGAATTTAACATTGGGAATTTGTGTAGAAACTATTTTTGCTGCATTTATTATATCTGAGATGCCTTTGTGGGGAACTATTCTACCGACGAAGAGGACGAGAGGCGAGTTGTATATCCTGTACTTCCTCCTAACATCTATGTATTTTTCACGTAGCGGATCATCATCTCTCATTAACTGAGGAATAATCCTTATCTTAGATGGATCTAAGTTGCTTTTCTTAATTACATTTTCGGCTAGTAGCTTATTGCCGACCACTACTAGATCCGCATTTCTGGCTACTGTTTTAATAAGCGGCCAGTACATACGGGGATTTATTTCCGTTTCAAGCCAAGGATAATGATTATTTGTATGGAATAAAAGCTTAAATCTCCTGACATATTTGAAGAAAACCGGTATATAACCTCCGAATCCTTGATCGAAGATTATGACTATAGATTCCCTGTCTAGTAGCCTATATAATACTTTAAAATATTTCCAATTTCTACTTAGAATATTTTTAGAAAAATCTACTTGATGACAGTTAATATAATTCTGACTCTTATCCATAAAATTAGCCACTATATGAACTTCGAATCCTCTTTCAGCTAAGCCGGTAGAGAGATCATAAAGATAAGCTTCGGAACCTCCTCCAAATCTAGGCTTGAGGCTTATCTTTTTCCTCGTCGGAAATAAGAAGAACAATTTAGACATAGTGCCGCCTATTCGCTAAGATATTGTGAATAGCGTTCATACCATTTAATAAATATAAAAATGCCCCATAGGAGGCATGCCCGTTTATGTCTCTTATCCCTTGCTAGTTTTTCTAATTCTTTAATTATTCTCTTTTTATCAAATATTTTTTCTATACTTGGATTTTCTACAAGCCCGTTGTATACTTCATTTTTCAACTCTTTTAGAAACCAATATTCTATAGGCGTTCCAAAACCATGCTTCTTACGGTATATAGTCTTGCGAGGAAGCAGATTATACTTTAAGGCTACTTTCTTTAAAAGATATTTAGAAGTATTGTTTTTCAACTTTAATTTCGGATCTATCTTAAAGGCTAATTCTAAGACTTTACTATCAGTAAATGGGAGCTTGAGAGTCATATTCATATAGTTGCAAATTCCATCTAGCTTTAATATGGCATCCGCCAGTTCTCCCGATTTAAAAGTGATGTAATGAGATCTATCACTGTAATTAGGCGATTTCTGCATAGCTCTAGCGTAAATTTCAGTTATGAATTTAGTTGCAGTTCTTTTTATCTCACAGCTATCTGAATTATAAAGTCTTAGAATTTCTTCCTCGGGCATTATCAGTTTTTCATTAAGAATAATTGAAAAATGATCTCTCGAAAAAGAGATGAGTTTCTCCATTTTCCTTCTAAACTCACCAAATGTAAAGTTTAGGAGAATAGGGTCTAATACTCTATACCTTAAAGTTTTGGGAATTCTCTTATAGTTATTCACAATTTTCTCTACATCGCTGAGTCCATAGAAAACAGTATCAGCAGCTTCGCCCGAAAAAACACTCATAGTATGATTTTTAGCTATTTCACATGCCTTAAAAGTGGCTATAGCTGAATCATCAAACATCGGTTCGCTATAGACTTTATATAAATCAGACAGAAAATTTAAAACCTCATCGCCAGTAAGAATAGAAGTACGATGTTCGAGGCCTAGATACTCTGCTACTCTCCTAGCCGCATCTAACTCGTTATATTTCTTGTACTCAAAACCTACGGTGAAAGCTTTCACTTTATCATTAGGTGAGAGTCTTTTCAAGATGGCAGCTATTAGGCCTGAATCTAAACCTCCACTTACAAAAGTTGCCACTGTTTTATTGCTATTAGACATTCTTATCTGAATAGCTTCTCTTAATGTATGGTAGATAGTATCTATCAGATCTTCACTTTCTTCAGCATATATGAAATTGAAGCTGGGTTGCCAGTATTCGAGCATGGAAATACTTTCTTTTTGAAAAATTAGAGCAGTAGCACTTGGTATCTTTTTAATTTCTGTAACCATTGTAAAAGATGAAGGAATGAAAGTTAATGAGAGATAAAGATTTAACGTATCCCTGTTAATTCTATGTTTTTTATTAGAATATTTGAGGACGTCGATTATTCTAGATGAAAATAGAATTCTTCCGTCCTCTATAGTGTAAAAAAGCGTTTTTCCGCTCATAACGTCTTTCGATAAAATTAATTTTTTATTTTGAGAATCCCAAATAACCAGCGAGAAAGCTCCTCTCAACATATTTAGAGCTTTTATACCGTGTTTCTCGTAGAGATGAGCTACGACCTCTGCCAGGTTTATAGATCTAAAATCGTGAGAAGATTCTAGACTTCTAAGTAATTGTTTATAGTTGTTTATTTCACCGTATAAGGCTACTGTTACAGTACCTTCTTCATTACTTCCAATATTAGATATTGGTGTTATAGAACTTAATTTTAAGGCAACGTATTTATCCTTAAAATCAGCATTAGGAAGAATAGGTTCGTTTTTAAAATCGCAAATTCCAGTAATAAACTCCATTAAGAGCCTCCCGTTAAACTTTCAAAAAGAGCTATCCATTTGCCGATGACAGCTTCTACTGTGAAATTTTCTCTAAATCTCTCATATGCATTTAAACCTAGCTTTGTGGCAATATCGACATTATCTAGTAAATATGCTATCGCTCTAGCCAGTTCCTCTATATCGCCGGGAGGCACTAATATTCCGGTAGATTTTGTGATGATATAGTTTAATGGTGGATGATTATATACGATAATCGGCTTGCCGTAAGACATAGCTTCTAGAACTGCTAATCCAAATCCTTCTTTGTAAGAAGGAAATATGAATAAGTCGGCTTCTCTGTAAAAACTATGCAACTCTTCTCTAGAAACCGATCCCGTGAAAATTAATGAATCTTCCAATCCTAACCTTTTAGCCAAGTCTAGCATTTCCCAGTAAAATTTTGTCGGTTTATCCTTCCCATTGAGTGAAAAGCTGGAATTTCTAGGTCCTACTAGGAAAAACTTATATTTCCGGCTTTTCGGCTTTAATTGAGCAGCAGCTTTTAAAATATCCGTTATACCTTTATGAGGCACTATCCTGCCAACGAATAAGATTATTTTTTCATCATCTTTAATTTTATACTTACTTCTTATATCGACTTTAGCCTCGCGCTCAGGCTCCTCTAAACTTAGAATTGGAGGTATTATGATTACTTTATCTTCGCTTATTCCTCCTCTTTTAACAATGCTTTCCTTTAGAAGATTATTTCCCACAACAACTAGGTCGACTGTCTTAACGACTGTTTTTAATATTGGCCAGTATAGTCTAGGATTCACTTCTTTCTTATCATCAAGCCATGGATAATGGTTTATTGTATGAAACAGCATTTTAACATTCTTTAATTTTTTCAAGATAACCGGCATTAAACCTCCAAATGCTTGATCAAAGACTATAACTATAGACTCATTATCAACAACTTCGTATAGTTTTGATAGATATCTCATATTTCTCAATATGAGGTTTCCAGAGAAATCTACGTGGTGAAGCTTGACTAAAGCATCATTTTTAGTAGCCAGGTTTGCTATAACATGGGTATCTACGCCTCTTTTAGATAGATTTGTCGAAAGTTGGTACAAGTAGAGCCCGCTACCTCCTCCATATTTAGGCTTAAAAACGAGTGGAGAGTTGGTAGGAAATAGGAAGTATACTTTATACATTACCACGACCTTTACATTTTAGCATATTTTGGCAGTATATAAATGTTAGCGAAATGACACACACCTTCAAGAACATTCCCATAATTAGCCTAGAAAATAGCCGAGCCACAATACGAGATTGCATAAGGCATTAAATCTTGGAAGTCTAACAAGACTATAACAGATGCCTTTTATCGCGTCTTTGACCGTGTATGTTCCTAAAATTCGCCTACCTCTGCCCTCGCTGAAACATCGTTTCAGCACGTATCTTCTAGAAAGTCTATGAGGAGGTACTTTATGATATACTATTGCCTTCTCGCAGAAAAATACTTTAGATACTTTTTTTACACGTTTTTTAAATTCTAAATCTTCTAAATTGAACCTCTTCCCCTTTATTATTCCTAATTCTTCGCGAAAATATCCAAAATTTTCAAAAATATTTTTCCTTACCGCGAAGTTTGCACCTGCCGCCATATTCACGGAAATAACCCAGCTAAATATCTTCTCATTCCACCATTTCGGCAGTGGAGCCAAGTATAAAGGCTTAATTTTTCCAAAAACCACGCCTATCTCCGGTTTTTCTTTAAAACAGTTTAGTATTTCACATGCCCAATTTTCATCTACTACGACATCATCATCCAGAAAAGCAATAACATCCCCTTTCGAAAGCTTAATTGCTATATTTCTACAAGCAGATACACCTATCTCTCTTAAAGTGTGTACGACTTTTACCATGGGAGAATCGTCATACGTAAAAATTTTTGACGGATGATCATCGACAACTATCACTTCTCTAGGTAGAATTTTCCCCTTCAGCACGCTTTCTACAGCTTCTCTACAATCTTTACATCTTCCGTAGGTCACGATTACTACTGATAAGTTTATTGAAGATTTAGGAAAGAGAAGTCACCTCTTTTAGATTTGCCATATAGTTGAGATATTCTATAGCAGCTCTTTTCCATGTAAAATCTTTAATAAATTCTCGTTGCCTACTGCTTATTTCTTTCCTAAGTTTATCGTTCTTCCATAGGAAAATTATTTTCTCTGCAATGTCTTCTGGCTCTGGTTTGGCTTTTAGCCCATTCTCGCCATCCAGTATTATCTCTCTCAATCCTCCTACATTTGAAGCCACTATAGGAACTCCGCATGCCATACCTTCAAGAGCCACTGTGGGTAAAGCATCATAACGAGAAGGTATTACTAAAATATCTGCAGCTTTCATATACGAATATGGCGGTACTACAATACCATAGAATTTAACGCTATCCTCTAAACCTAGCTTTTTAACCTGTTCAATGAGATCGCTTCGCATAGATCCATCTCCCAAAATGTGGAGAAAGGCTTCTTTACAATGTTTCTTGACTATAGCAAATGCTTCCAAGAGTATATCCGGTCCTTTGACTCGTTCCAGTTTACCCACGTATAGCAATGCTGGCTTCCCTTCTATCTCTAGTTCATTTTTTAAGTTTTTAAATTCGTTTAAGTTTAAGCCGTTGTAGATAGTTGTAATTTTTTCTCTCTTAACCTCATAGATTCCTTCTACATCTTTTTTGGCACTCTTACTGATAGCTATAACTCCATCGGCCAATTTATAGTGTATCTTCCATAGTGAAAGTCTAATACCTACATTTCTTTCATCTCTCGCCTGATGGACTACTGAAAAATTCTTTTTACCTAGTAATTTAAAGAAAAGTTGGAGAATAAATGAATCTGGAGGATAAAAACTTATCATGGAGTCATATAGTATTGCGAGAAGAAGAGCTAATGGTAAATAGATTAAGGATTTTGTTATAAATTCCCACAACATTCCGAGTTTATCATAGATAAAAGGAGGGTATATCAGAAAAACTGCTATTTTATCCAATGGCTTTGGGAATCTATAAGGTGATAAAATATAGGTTTTATGCCCGAGCTCTTCCATTTCCTTAGTCAAATTTTCGAGCCACTTTTTTATACATCCTAAGCCGGGCTTCCAAGGCATTATGAATAGTATCTTCATACTAAGACCTTTCTCTTCTCTCTTTCAAGAAGAACTTTTTCTTTGTAGTAAGGTATAGTCTTCTCCAATCCTTCTCTCAAACTAGTCTTTGCCTCAAATTTCAGAAGTTCTTTAGCCAAAGATGTATCTACGTATATGCTAAGCGGGATTTCTCCCTTCCTCATAGAGCTGTATTTTTTAAAAGACCCGCTACCGGTAAGCCTTATAATAATATCCGCTAGCTCATTTACAGAAGTTGTTCTACCGTTCCCTATCGGTATTACACGTCCTATAGCTTCTTCAGAGTGAAGCGCTTTGAGAAAGGCTTCGACCACATCGCCTATATATACATAGTCGGCTCTCTGTTCTCCATCTCCATAGATAAACAAAGGTTTGCCCTTTAATGCGTTTATAATAAAGGTAGGTACAACTTTTTGATAGTTATAGGGAGCTCCGAGGCTAGCTTCAGGCCATCTTTCTCTAGGTCCATAGACGTTTGCCAATTTAAGAACTACAGTTTTAAGTTTATAATATATATTGTATAAGAGAGCGAATTTCTCCATAGTACTCTTCGATATCTTATAAGGGTTAAGCCAGGGTACGTCGGGTACTGATGGTATTATTACCTTTTCAATACCTTTTTGTGAAGCCCATTTGAGAATTTTAGCTGTTCCAAGAATATTAGTCTCTACTACTTTTATTATATCGTATTTTTCTATCGTTTCTGAAGTACCTAGTATTGCCGCTAAGTGTATTATCACATCACAATCGGAAATTAACTTCTTCATTAAATCTTCGTTTAGGATGCTTCCTTTAACAAATTCAAAATTAGGATTTTCTAATTGATAATATAGATCTTCTTTGTTAAACCAGAGATCAATTCCAACGGTTTCATAGCCTTTTTCCAGTAATTTATCAACTATATGACTTCCGATAAAACCCGAAGATCCTGTTACCAATATTTTCATATATTTTTCCTTTAAATCTTGCTATTATACTTTTTAACAGTGTATTATATAAATCCTTCTAATCATTCCTCTATTTTTCTATTCTACCTTTTATTTTTCAATTATAATGATGAAAACAAATTTGTAAAATAACTTGTTAATAGTGTTTAAAATGAAAGTAATAAGTTAATTTTTCCGAAATAAAGGAAATGTATAAATACTTCAATAGAGATGTATCCCTCACTTGATTGGTGAATATTAGTGCATAAAAACAAATATTTAATCCCTTACGCCATGCCATATATTACAGAAGAAGACGCTCAAGCTGTTTATAAGGTGGTTCTTGAAAAACGGCTTTCTCAAGGCGTTTATGTGGAACGTTTTGAAAAAGAATTTTCCAGGTATGTTGGTGCTAAAGAAGGAGTTGCCGTTACGAATGGAACTGCAGCTTTACATCTAGTATTAGCCGCGCTGGAAATAGGACCTGGAGATGAAGTTATAGTTCCTTCATTCTCATTTATTTCTACAGCGAATGTCGTTTTATATCAGGGCGCGAAACCCGTTTTCGCAGACATAGATCCTTTAACACTAAATATAGACCCTAACTCGGTTAGAGAGAAACTCTCTGAAAAAACCAGGGCTATTATAGCCGTCCATTATGCAGGTCATCCGGCAGAAATGGATGAACTAAAAGAGATTTCGGAGGAAAATGGCCTTTTCCTCATAGAGGATGCCGCTGAAGCTCATGGCAGCATATATAAGGGTAAGATAGTAGGAAGTTTAGGGCATGCAGCTTGCTTTTCTTTTTATCCTAATAAGAATATGACTACTGGAGAAGGAGGTATGATCACTACTAATGACGAAGAATTAGCTGAGAAAATTAGAATGTTAAGATCACATGGACAACATGAACAGTTTCGCTATAAATACATAGGCTTTAACTATAGGATGACAGATATTCAAGCTGCACTTGGACTCGTTCAGCTTAAACGATTAGAATGGGTTTTAGCTAGAAAAATTGAAAAGGCTAGATATTATACACGAAGAATCGAAGAGTTAGAGTTTGTACGTCCTCCTTATGAGGCTCCATATGTAAGACATACATACATGTTCTATACGGTTCAATTCAAGTCTAGAGAACTTAGAGATAAAGCCATTGAGCTTTACGAAAGAGAAGGTATAGAAACTCGATGCGCTTTCGATCCACCTATACATCTCCAACCCGTCTACATTAGACTATTCGGATATAGTCGTGGATATCTTCCAAATACCGAAAAAGCAAGCGATACTGTGCTATCTTTGCCTTTATTCGTAGAAATTACAGGTAAAGAACAAGATAAAGTATTAGAAGTTTTAGAAAAACTAGCAAATTAGTATTTATTTAGGGCTTTCCGCCAATACTCGACAGTTAGTTTTAGTCCTTCTTCTAGCGTGTATTTAGGCTCCCAGTTTAAAAGTCTCTTTGCTTTAGAATAGTCTCCGTATAGGACTTTTATATCGAGAGGTCTAGCTGGAATAGTATACCATCTAATTACTCCATTAAATTCTGTTAATTTTTCAATTATCTTCGTTACTTCATCAAGTCTCATGTAACGACCTGTACAGAAATTGAATATCTCGCCTATAGCCTTTCTATTACCTAGACAGGTTAGGTAAGCATTAACGTGATCTTCAACATACATAAAATCCCGTATTGGGTTTGGATCACCGAGTCTTACCTCATCGCTTGTCAACATTTGGCAAATAGTCCTCTCTATGAAAAAATGAGTATTTCTCTTCCTACCATAAGTGTTAAAGTTCCTAAGTATAGTTACTGGAAAATCGTAGGCATCTCTCAGGTATAATAGGTATTTTTCAGCGGCAAGCTTGCTTACCGCATAGGGGCTATTAGGGTTTTGAGGAGTATCTTCTTTTTTAGGCACGGGTCCATTTCCATATGTTTCGGAGGTGGAGGCGAAAAGGAATTGCTTAAAGCGTGGTACTTCTCGGAGACAAGCTTCTGCCAGGTTTACAGTTCCGAGATAGTTAACTTCTGTAACTTCTTGAGGATGGTCGTAGCTATAGGATACCGGGCTTATAGCGGCTAAATGGATTACATAATCAGGTTGTACGAGTTTTATGGCTCTCCTAACATCTACTTCATTTCTTAAATCCGCAAAAACAGTTTTTACATTCGAGCCTAAGACGTATCTGCCAGTTATATATCTTTGAAAAGCATAGACGTCGTATCCCATTTCTACTAGCTTCGGCAAAAGATGACTTCCTATAAAGCCAGTAGCTCCGGTGATTAAGATTTTTTCTCTTACATTTTCGCTATACATTTTTACCAGCGCCGATTTGATATTCTAATGTTATCATACTTCTATGAATACTTTTCTATGCTTTTAGACATTTTTTCTATATTATTTTTGCCCTTTTGAAAACTTCCCTGGAGAGAGCGTAGATCCATCCAAGCCAGAAAACCCATTTTATTAAAATTGAGTAAGGCAGAAATAAAATCCTATATTTAAAGGAAAGCATGCGGTCTTTAAAAGCATAATATACGAGAAGAATATTAGGCAAAATTGATAAAAGCAGATATTTAAAATTCATAGTGAGTAACGAATAAGGAAATAGCAGAAAACCTGCTATTAACATAAAAGCTAATAAGGACGATCTGGCTAAGAGAACTTTATTCTTCTTATCTTCTTCAAACTTTGATATACCAGATTTGATAATTTTCCCCCATGTCACTCTTCCTAGATGCAAAACTTTTAAATCAGGATCCCATAGTACGGGTTTTTTGATTTTAAATTTTATACATTTAGCTAAATCTACGTATTCAGATCTGCTTCTTTCACTCCAAAAACATCCTTTTTCAAAAATTTCTCTTTTAAAAGCACAGTTTCCCTCTATAAAGCCGTCAAAAAATCCTATACTGAATTCCTCTAAGAATTCTCCTCCACATATTTTCTCTAATAGGCTACGTCCTCCAGTATAAACTCCCAAAACTCCACAAATTTGCGGATATTCATCGAAATATTTCAGAATCTTTTTAAGCCAGTTTTCAGGTGCTATACAATCCGAGTCTATAAAGGCTATAATCTCTCCTCTGCTTAATTTTACTCCTAAATTTCTCGCTTTACCAGCATTTACATGCTTTTCAAAATAATGAACTTTCACTTTTGGAAATTCTTTAAGCATCTCAACAACTCCTTTATCATCGCTACTATCGACTACTACTATTTCATAGTCTCTCTCTACATTTTGATTAAGCAAGGCTTTTATACACTCTTTTATTGTAGAATGTGAATTATAAGATGGTATTACTATAGAGACTATGTGTTTTTTAATATTAATCAACCTCGATTTGATAGCTTGGTGATTAAAAGATTAATAAATTTTTTCTCAAAAAATGATCTAGAAAATTTCTTTGCATACTTTGAACATTTTAATGCTATTTTTCTCTTTTCACTATATTCCATTTTCAATATTTTTATTGTTGCATTGACGGCTTCCTCAATATCATCTACTACATATCCGTATTTGTTTATCTGATCCTTGAAGTTTCGTAAAACTACTGGTATACATCCGCAGGCCAAAGCTTCATAATTCACCACTCCTCCATATCCATCAGAGAAATTCCAAAAAATCTCTGCTTTTGCTAAGTTTTTCTTAATAACTTCTGGAGATTCTTGTGGAATTATCTTTACGTTTTCTAGCAGATCATATTTTGCTATCATTTTACTGAGCTTTTTATAATATTTTATACTCTGTGGATAGCCTACTATCATTAACTCAAAATCTTTGTATCTATCTTTAAGAAATCTAGCAGTTTCTATTGCTAGATCAACCCTTTTTTCTGGCGAAATTCTAGCTATATAGACTATTCTTCCTTTGATTTTCTCTTCATCACTATACTTGAATAGCTTATCGTCGTAACCTACCGTAATCACTCTAATATATGGTCTATACTCTGCATCGGATACCTGTTTTTGACGTTTAGACCCTACTACTAGGATTAGCCTTTTAGTTATTAATCCCTTCCTTAGAGTAACGTTCTGGAGCACAAGCGGCCACTTCTTTCTGAACGGAGTTAAACCCCAAGATATAACTGGTTTTCCATGAAGCAGGAAAGGTGCATTTTGACACGTAGTATTTACGATAACGATATACGCATCGGGTTTTACCTTCCTATTTATCAAAAATAGTTGTAAATATATCGTTATGAAAAATATGAAGTCTAAAGCTATACTAATTAGCCTTGTCTTTTTAGGAATCACATAAATCCATCTCGCAGTCGGCCATGCTTTAAAAAATTTCTCCGGATACTCTCTGTGATATTTATTAATCTCTTCAAATGTTTTAACATTTGTTAGTGTTAAAAAATAGGTATCTATTCCATTATTAAGCAATGCTTTAAGAAAATACATTGCAATTCTTTCTCCGCCTCCTTTTATACTCAAATCGTCTATATATAGAAGAACCCTCATTATTTCGCCTCAACCACGTTTAATGAGTAAACATTTTCACTAAATAGAGGAGTTTCAGATACTGTATATCCTATTCTCCATACTTCATTTTTTAAGCCGGTATACCAAAGATGAATTTTACCATCTTCGATGGTAAACGTGGACCTGTAGAGTCCATCGCTGTCCCAAGATTCTCCAGTACTGGTTGTGAGTAACGGTTCTTTAAAAACCATCCATTTGAGACCATCATCTGATAACGCCAGGTATAATCTCTTTACTTTTCCACAATTAGCCGATTGTGGATAGGCGGCGATGATCATTAAATAGCTGCCGTTACTTAGCTTCTCGACATCTATATGCCACAAAACCTCGTTTCTAGGCATTTCA